>Ga0307433_1000212_pt1 | contig 52632 bp, 40 predicted proteins | sample SalMarWE160210MG_FD_202166 | JGI IMG/M metagenome (GOLD analysis project Ga0307433, IMG submission 202166) | Salt marsh sediment microbial communities from the Plum Island Ecosystem LTER, Massachusetts, United States - WE1603-210 | ecosystem: Environmental > Aquatic > Marine > Intertidal zone >...
CGGCTGAACATCCGCTGTTTACATGGCTTCGTACCATTTGTTACCTCCTGATACGCACGTTTACATTCCGGCCGGTCGGCTAACTTTGGCCGGGCAGGATTCAAACCTGCTGAATTGCACCAGCTTACCTTGGCGCACGGTTTGTTTTTTCAAATGAAGCTCAATTTTTCGTCGTTTTCTACTCTTTTTCACCTGTTTTTTTCATTATTTTGGCTTTTTTTCTTCTATATTTCTCAATTCTCAATTCTAAATTCTCAATTCCACTTACGACATACTACATACCACATACGAATTCGTTAAGTATTATACGAATCTTGGCGCAAAAAGGCGGGCAAATTTCAAAAAAATCTCCGTGAGACGGTGTTTTATAGCGAGTGGCTCGTGCTCCATAACCTGTGACCCGAGCGGCGGAACGACGTTTTTGCCTTGTTTTATGCTTTTTTTAAACTTCATAATTGGACATTGCCTGTTCGAAATTGGATATCCAAGGAGATACTTGACGCTCGCATAAGCCTATATTGTCCTTTGGCCGTACATTTTTCCTCTTGCCCATCCTGCTGCCGCAGTATATATTCCCCATAGCGACGATTTTCCGATTTTTTGAGCCGGACGTGATGGCTCTCCGGTGCGCCCGCCCTTTGCGGGACACCGACGGGGACGGAGTATGAGCCTGTAGTCCGTAGTTTAGGGCTGGAATTCAGTATGGTGTCCCCAGATATCCCTCCCCACACACACAATTTTCAAATTTTCTATCGAAAAGTGGCTTCGCCCCTGTACCCCTTTGCAAATGGCAAAAGAGCAAACAGCAAACCGCTAAAAGTCCAGGACAATGCGAAACCCATAGTAGCGGGTCCGCGAGTCCGGGAAGCCGTGGCCGCGTTTTGCTAACCGGCAGTGGAACGCACTGCTGCCCCAACCGCCGCCGCGGGCAACACGATAATGAAAATAACCAATGGCAGAACCCTGTGGGTTATCGTACGGGCTTGTGCTATAGTAAGTTTCACCGTACCAGTCATTGCACCACTCCCAGACATTACCTGCCATATCATAAAGGCCGTAACCATTTGCTGAGAAACTGCCTACAGGAGCCGTGTAAGGCATAATCCCATCATTGTACGTCGGATGATAGCCCTCAAAAGTGGAGTTTACATCGTATGTGTAGAAGCAGGGGTTAGTGTAGTAATTCGCCTGACTGTGCGATATGGTATCTCCCCAGGGAAAGCGGTAATAGGGGCTGCGCTCACCACCGCGGGCGGCATATTCCCACTCGGCCTCGGTGGCTAATCGGTAGCCGTGCTTTGAGAAATTACATTCCCAGGTTGCAAGGTCGTAGAAGGCTTCGTAGCCTTCCTCGCTGCTTCGCCAGTTGCAGTAGGCAACCGCCCCGTACCAGCTTACCTCGACCATGGGGTCATCCAACATATCACGGTCACCCTTGGTCCTTACGCTGAAAACGCCGCCTGAATAGTCAATCTGACTTGCAGTGTCATAACTGTGCGTATCACAGTACGGGTAACTATTGCCGCTGTCTGAGGCTGCATAGACAACCCCCCCCCAACCCGATGTCCACAACCTTTAAATGAGTAGGATAGGCAGAATTGAGGTAATCACAGTACTGCTGGTTGGTTATCTCGAATTTGCTCATAAAGAACGAATCGAGCGTTACTGTATGGACGGGTAATTCAGTCGACCAGCCTTCGCTGAGACTATCGCCCATCTCGTCGCCGAGGCTATCGCCCATCTCAAACGTCCCGTCTGGGATATATGCCATATCATCCGGAACACAGGGGTCGGTAGTTAGCCACTGGGCTGCCATCACAGCGAAATCCTCAAAATCCACAACACAGTCACCGGTAAGGTCAGCCGATGGACAATCAGCGATGGCCGCTCCGCCCGAAAACACAAAGACAGCTAACAACGCACAAATTAATGATTTTTTCCACCACATTTTATGTTCCTCCTAATTATAGCCTTTATTTTATGTAACCGTTCGCGGGTATCTTGACAGTATTGCGTAACGCAACCGATAACAAATACACAACTTCCAGGCTTTCAAACCACCTTTATAACACACTTAACGCTGGTTTGCAAGCAAATAAGTCTCTGGGAAATCGGGGGACACCTTACTTAGGGGGAAATCGGGGGACACCTTACTTATTTCTCCCTTTCATTGTGGGACATGGGCGAAATCGGGGGCGAAATCGGGGGGCGAAATCGGGGGACACCTTACCCATTTCTCCCTCTCATTGAAGGGAATTAAAGGTGTCCGCCTGCCCCATAGGGGGTACATTGTTCGATGAGTTGTGCTTGATAATGAAAGGTTTTGATAGAGGACAGCGGGTGGGCTGAATTGCTGTGGAGCTTTGGGACGCAGATACCGGCGGGAATTACGGAAGATGTCCTTGGAATTAATCAACGGGGTGTTATACTGACACTCAGAAAGGTCGGGAGTCTTATACGGAAAGCATATATAGTTACCTGAAAAACAGGAGAGCAATCTCAATGGAATACAAATTAACAAAACTAAATGTATTTGATCTGACAAAAACAATCGCTGATGATTGGGAAAATTTTATTGTCAGCGAAATCAACGACCATGTTGTCAGGTTAAGCGTTTTACAAAGGGATTTTCATTGGCATTCCCATTCTGAAAGCGATGAGATGTTTTATGTGATTGAAGGGAAATTATTTGTCGACCTTGAAAATAAAACAGAGGAAATAAATCCGGGAGAAATGATCACTATCACAAAGAATATTAAACACAGAACACGTTCAAATGAAAGAACGCTTATTCTTTGTTTTGAATCAAAAGATAATGATGTGAAAGGTGATGGATAAAAGTTAACAAATAACAATGCCATACACTCGGATGGAAATTCCGCTACACTCTATTCCGCCGGTGATGGCCGCATTCACCATGGAGCAGATTATGAAAACCAATGTCATCAGGATTCTGGTCGGTTGTGTTCTTTCTCTGTCGCTATCAGTGCGCTTATTAGCCGAGGAGCATCCAAAAACCATACTGGTTCACTACATGCCGTGGTATGACTCAAAGCCCATCAGCGGGAATTGGGGTTGGCATTGGACGATGGATCGTTTTGCCCCAGAGAAAATCAAGAAGAATGGGCAGCGAGAAGTTGCCTCTCATTACTATCCGCTTATCGGTCCATATGACTCCAACGACCCGGACGCATTGGAGTATCATGTGTTGTTAATGAAGTTATCGGGTATAGATGGCGTCATAGTGGACTGGTACGGGATAAAGGATTTCCATGATTACGGGTCGATTCACAGGAACACTCAACATCTTGTGAAGTTCGTTAAAAAGGCCGGCCTTAAGTTTGCCGTCTGTTACGAAGATCGCACCATCATACCTATGGTGAATACCAAGAATCTGAAAGCCACCGAAGATGTTTTACATGCGGCAGAAGTTATGAAGTGGCTGGACAAGAACTGGTTCAGCGATGATGCTTACGTAAGGATAAAAAGCAGGCCGATCCTCCCGGTTTTTGGCCCCATGTATTTCAAGACAGTAGAACAGTGGAAACAGATATTCGCAGAGATTCCAACTCAACCTGTCTTCTATGCATTGCCTCATCTCGCCAAGAGCACAGGCTCCGATGGAGCTTTTGGATGGCCTCCCGTTTACGGCGGCAAAGAGATCACGCCCGCTACCTGGAAAACATACCTCTCTGATCTTTACGCGAGAAAGCATGCTGAGGACTCGGTCATTGCAGTCGTGTTTCCGAAGTTTCACGATATTTACGAGAAGAGTTACGGTTACATCGACGATCGGGACGGGAAGACGTTCGAAGAAACGCTTGGCCTTGCGATGAAGAGCGAAGCCGCGTTGGTTCAGATAGCCACCTGGAATGACTACGGAGAAGGCACCATCATTGAGCCGACGGTTGAATTCGGCTATTGCTATCTGGAGTCACTGCAGAAACACAAAGCGAGAAAATCTGGAAAGACATTCCAATATACCGCCGATGACCTACGGTTGCCATTGATGTTGTACACACTGAGAAAGCAAACCGGAAGTGACAGAAAAGTGCTGGCTAATTTAGACGCAATATCCGATCTACTATTCGCATCAAAATGCAATGAAGCAAAAGCCTTGATAGAGAAATACCAGAGCAGAATTGGCGAACCTTCTCCTGCAGGCAACGTCCTAACAGCCGCGCCTGAGGAGTAACGTTAGAAGTTTTATGGTTTGAATTCTCGTGAGACTGTGTTTGTCTTCTGGGGGTCTTTTTTTGAACTGTTCATAGTCGAGTACAAACGTTCGGTCTGAACCGGGTTTTCAGATGCTTTTCTTAATCGTTATTGGCTTGGCGTGTAGCCCAGTTTTCCCCACATGGCTCGTTGTATATTCCAGAGGTCTTGATTACCGGGCTGATTGGCCTGCCCATCGAACCGCCCCTGGTCTTGCCAGTTTTCGTGTTCGGCCATCCAGCGGGTGCGGGAATCGCTAAACTTGAAGTATTCGATATGACCGTCAACCATACCGATGTTCGTGCCAACCCCATGTCGTTTCGTAACCTGATCCCACCAACGCGGTTGATCGTACCAAAGCGTCCAACTGGAGCTGCTCAAACTGCCTTCGTCCAAAAAGACCATGCGCAATGCCGAAGATTTAATGTCGGTTCGTATCATAATCGGATGCTTAGCAGGCATTTCCATGTGGCCGCGATGGCCATTCATGGCATCGGTTATCGAATATGTAATAAGTTCGCCTCGTACGCCGGTTGGGCATTTGAAGAGCTTTTCTTCTTTGACGTATTCGTACAAGCCCCCGTCGCGCAGACCCTCACGTTGCTGTACTTCCGTTGCGTTGGCACCCATATAGTAGACCCAGGCCTTCTGCCGTCTTGTGCTGGAGCCACCATACTGTGGATCTGTTTCCGCACCTGAACTGGTCATTGCAAAAACAATCTTTCCGTCGTTGTCAGAGGCATACATATCCCAGGCTAACAACAGTTGTTTAATGTTGCCCATACAGGACATACGTTTACCCTGTTCTCGTGCAGTGTTAAGGGTGGGTATTAAAATCGCCATCAATATCGCAATGATGGCAATCACGACCAAAAGTTCTATGAGTGTGAACGCTCTGAGTTTTCGCATAACAGCCCCTTTTCTCCTGCCGGTATTTCGTTATCCACCTATAAGGATGCGCAAAGCCGGTTTTCTGTTCGCCTGGCTAACCTAATTTCCACGGTTTTCTATACTTATAGTGTAACAAATTGTTGGCTTTTTTGTTACCGATAATTCGCTCGTTTTTCGGGTCCCATTCGATTCGCGATTTTGTCGCCAGAGCGATATTCGCCAGCAGGGCGAACGTCGTCGAGCGGTGGCCCGTTTCCAAATCGCAATTGGTACGCTTCCGGCTTTTTACGCAATCGAGGAAATTGCGAATGTGCTGGACGGTAAGGTCGCCGTCCATTCGCTTAGTCTCGGCCGGCTCAATTTTCGGACTGCTGTCCTGGAACTGCCCGCCTCTCGAAGGCACGATTTTGAAAGTCCTGCCCTCACTGCCGCAGCAGAGATTGCCGAGCGTGCCGCGAAGCTCGACTTCTCCGTCAACCAGGGCGGGGCCGCCGTTCGCCTCGTATTGACCGAAGACAAGCAGCGTACCTTTGGGCAATTCGAAAATAACTTCCATCGTATCCGGAATCGTCCGGTCGTCGTCAATCGCGAATCTTCCGCCGTGCGCGGAGATAGAAACCGGTGCCTGCTCGGCAAGAGCCCAGCGGATTGCATCGCAATAATGCACGCCCCAGTTAGCCACTTGCGAGGAATAAGACTCCCACCAGCGGAACTTATATAACACCAGGCTGTCTTTGTACGGGCGTTTCGGCCGGGGCCCGAGCCACATGTCCCAATCCAGGCCTACCGGCGGGTCGGCGTCGGGATATTTGCCGATGCCGTTGGGATGCATATTGCTGATGCGATAGGCCCTGGCGACGGTTACCTTGCCGATCTTGCCTGCCTGGACATCTTCCACCGCCTGCATATATGCTTTGGACGATCGCCGATGCAGGCCGACCTGCACCACCCGGTTGTAGCGTTTAGCGGCCTCAATCATTTTCCTGCCTTCCACAACTGTGATCGACAGCGGCTTTTCCACATAGACATCTTTTCCCGCCTGACAGGCCATGATCGTCTGGACGGCGTGCCAATGGTCCGGCGTCCCAATAACCACCGCATCGATGTCCTTGCGGTCAAGAACCTGCCGAAAATCCTTGTACCGCGCCACGTCGGAACCGAGCTTCTCGGTCATCCTGGGAATCCTGCCGCCGAGGGAATCCCGGAGCCTTTTATCGACTTTGGAATAGTCCCTCATCCGGTACGGTTCGTACACATCGCAAAGGGCGACAACCTCGGCGTCATCGTGCTTCAAAAAGCCATTGAGAAGCTGCGTGCCGCGGTTGCCCACGCCGATAAAGCCGACGCGGATTTTTTCATTGGCGCTGCGCGCCGCTCGAACCACGGGAGCGCCCGCAACGCTTAATCCCAATGTCACCGCCGCTGCCGAAGCCGTCGAATCTTTCAAAAACTCACGCCTTGTCGTTTTTTCCCGTCCTTTGCTCATTTTTAATCTCCAAAATTTTTTCCGTCCTGATCATCTGTCATTCCCGCGGAAGCGGGAATCCACTATATCCGTTACATTACTGGATCCCTGCTTTCGCAGGGATGACAGTGCGAATCGGTTGGTCTGAGTTAATAACAAGTTCAACGTTCATATTTTACTTCCTGCTGCCAGTTCTGTAAAAGCGTTTTTAATCTCAGCACGCCCCGCGCTTCGAATTAAGAATTTGCGCCTTATCATTTTCGTTGCCACGATAGTGCTCCTTCAAACGACAGCGTAGAAAAAACTTTATTAGCTTTATTATACGGCTCTCTGATAATATTTGAAAGCTAAATCTTGCAGGGCGCCTCTCCGGAATATATGTTTCAAATACCGGTGCAATTGTAGTATCATGAACATTAGTTCACAGCGTTTGATTTTTTGCAGGGAGATTTAATGATGGACGAAAACGAAACCGCCCCAGGGAAACGTCGTAGATTAAAAGTTTCTCACATACTGATAATATTGCTTCTTATTTGCGTCGGTGCCTTTGCGATCTTTAGACTTAGCTTGAAATCGAAGCTCCAGGCCAGAATTGACGCCATCCGCGCAGCGGGCTACCCGGTGACTTGTGCCGAATTGGATAAGTGGTACATGATACCCGAAAATACCGAAAACGCCGCTTATACAATCATAGATGCATTCTCATATTATAACGAATGGGATAAAGAAGAGTCTAAACCTTTGCCGATTGTCGGTCGAGCGAAACTTCCGGCTCGTACAGAACCGATGGACGAAGAAATGAAGGTTCTTATTAGCCAATACATCGCTGATAACAACGAAGCCCTTGAACTGCTCCATGCAGGTGCTAAGATAGAGAACAGCCGCTATCCTATCGATCTGAGTGCCGGTTTTGAGACTAACTTGCCCAACCTGAGTGAAATACGCAAGGCCGTCTTTTTGCTGAAACTTGAGGCTATATTGCACGCTGAGAACGGGGACGGTAAATCAGCCATACGTTCGGTAAAATCGTGCTTTGGTATCGCTCGTTCGATTGCGAAAGAACCCACGACCATTTCTCAAATGGTTCATGCCGCGTGCCAAAGCCTTGCCGTAACGACAATAGAGTATTGTATTAACCGGATTGAGCCGGCGGATGAGCAACTGGTAAAATTAATCGAATGCGTTTACAACGCAGAGCTTCTTTCCGACATATCCTGCGCGTTCGTCGGTGAACGCTGTATGGGGATCAGTTTTTTTAAGGATCCGGGATCTATGAATCCGGATGTTATCAGCGGTATACCTTTCCGGCCTCTCCTTGAGCTTTACAAAGCCATAGGCATGGCTGATTCCGATGCAATCATTTACCTCGACATAATGGATGGATATATAAAGACCGCCCAGCTTCCCGTGCACCAACGGCTTAAGGCGGCCAAAGCCATTGATACCAGGCTCGAGTCAACCTCGCAAATCCACATAATGCTGCACGCAATAATGCCTGCATTAGCGAGAGTTAACACGATAGAGTTAAGAAACATCGCTCAGTTGCGCACTGCTCGGGTCGCCCTTGCAGTCGAGCGTCACCGGCTTGCCGCCGGAAAGCTCCCTGATGCACTCATTAACCTTGTTCCAACTTATCTTGATACTGTTCCCACGGACCCTTTTGACGGCAAAGACTTGCGGTATGAGAAACTTGGGGTTGGCTTTGTGGTCTATAGTGTCGATCATGACCTACGCGATGACGGCGGTACGGAAGAACCGTCGCGTAAAACAAAAGAAGCCCCCACTTGGGATGTGACTTTCATCGTGGAGCGATAATTTGCCGTATGGAGATTCAATGATGAACGAAAATGAAACCATTCCGGTAAAACGATTCAGGTTAAAATTTTCTCATGTGTTGATAATATTGCTTCTGATTGGTGCTGGTTCCTTTGCACTCTTCAGAATCCACTTAAAATCGAAACTCCAGGCCAGAATTGACGCCATTCGCGCTGCCGGCTACCCTGTAACACGTGCTGAGCTGGATGAGTTAAACAAAATACCCGGAGATGCCGAGAACGCCGCCTACACGATCATGGCTGCCTTCTCATACTACAAGGTATGTAACCAAATAGAATCTGAATCTTTGCCGATAGTGGGCCTGGCAGAGCTTCCTCCTCGTACAGAACCACTGGCCGAAGCAACTATGACCCTCGCCGCCCAATACATTACCGATAACGTACAGGCACTCGAACGGCTCCATGTCGGTGCCAAAATAAAGCACTCTCGCTACCCAGTCGACTTTCGATTCCAAATGCAATATCTTGCCGAGATGCGCAGGGCTGTTAGGCTGCTCAAACTGGAAGCTGTCGTGCACGCCGAAAACGACAATTCTCAGTTGGCTTTTCGTTCTGTAATGTCCGGTTTTGGCATTGCGCGTTCCCTTGCAAAAGATCCTGCGTTTGTCTCTCAAATAGTTCGTTTTGCCTGTCAGGCTTTTTCCGTGTCGAGTCTCGAACGAGTTATTAACAGAACTGAACTTACGGATGAGCAATTGGTCAGGCTAAGCCAGGCCGTTGCCGATGCCCAGGACTTTTCGGGTATGTCACAGGCACTTATCGGGGAAAGATGTGCGGCAATCAGTACTCTCAAAGACCCGACGTCTATAGAATTGGAGCCCGTTGGCCGCGATAGACCTCATGGTGTTGTCCTCGAACTCTATAAGGCTCTGGGGCTGGCTGATATGGACGCAATTATTTGCCTTGACCTTATGAGCGACTGCGTAGAATCTGCCCAGCTTCCTCTGCACCAGCGCCAGGAGGTGGCTGATGCCATCAAGGCCAAGCTTGTATCAACGTCGAAAATACATATACTGCTGCATGAGCTAATGCCAGGTTTTTCGAATCTCTTCACGATTGATTTAACTATCTTCCCACTCCTGCGCACTGCCCAGACTGCGCTTGCAGTCCAGCGTTATCGCCTTGCTACCGGTAAGCTTCCTGACACGCTCGCGGTGCTTGTTCCAGCTTACCTTGATGCCGTTCCCACGGACCCTTTCGACGGCAATGAAATACGATACAAGAAACTTGAGGCTGGTTTCGTAGTTTACAGCATCGGCGAGGACCTGAGCGATGACGGCGGTACAGAAAGACTGCCGTGGAGTAAAAGGAAGGGAAAACACAACTCCTTAAATTGGGACGTGACTTTTATTGTGGAAAGATAATTACGTCAAACTGACCTATTCACGATGTCATCCCTGCGAAAGCAGGGTATGTGTTTAGCCAGCCTCTGGCATTCTCGACCATCCCCAAAGCCTGCGGCTTTGAGGCTGCCACCCGTTTTCCATCAATTCTTGTGGGTGGCAGCCTCATCCCAATTGTCGTTTATTGGGATGGGGATGGCTTTCCCCTGGCTAAACACGTACAAAGCAGGGATCCAAAAACGTCACGAGTTCAGTGGATTCCCGCTTTCGCGGGAATGACAGATTCTATAAAGGTTTAAGAAATCGTCTTGTGAGATTGTCAATGACCGTTATAATGGGCTAATCGCAGTTGTAAAAAAGTGCCGGGAAATCGAGATTTTTCAGTAAATTACGGAAATAAACAGTAACTTTCCCGAGAGGCTTGCGTCTATATTTAAATAGTAACAGTTATCCGGGCGAACCGGGGTGCTATATCCTTCGTAGAACCTTAATAACAGGATCTGGCACAAAAGGCCTTGCAAATGCTCAAAACACTCGAAAAGAAGCTTCGCAGCGTTCGGTTTCGATGCAGCATCAACCTGCTGTTGAAACATGCCGGGCGGGTCCTTACTGCCGTCGGGATTATCGTAATGCTGGCCGTTCTGAGCGACCGCCTGCTGGCTATAGGCATTATAAACTCGGTCAATTCAAGGGCGATTCTGTACTTTTCGGCTGCGGCGATTGCCATGATTTTGCTGCTCTGGCTTCTGAAACAGCCGAGCCGCATGCAGGTCTCACTGCTGCTCGACGAGCGGCTGAAGCTGCGCGAGCGTTTCAGCACGACTTTGGCCCTGGCCGATTCCGACGACCCTTTTGCCAATGCCGCACGGAGCGAAGCACGACAAAAGGTCGAGCAAGCGAACATTCAGGGACATTTTCCCATCCGGCCATCTAAATGCTGGATGTACGCGATCAGCACGTGGTTGATAGCAGCGGCCATAATCTCATTCATGCCGCAGAAAGACCTGCTCGGATTCCTGAGAAAGGACCGTCAGCAGCAGCAACGTGCCCAACAGCTCGAACAGACCAAAGTGGAAATCAAAGATGCGGCGGATCCGGTCAAGCTGGCAATCAAGCAGTTGGGCGAGCCGGAACTGGCCGATGCCCTGAGCAAACTCGACCAGACACCGAAAGATGCCAGGCCGCAGGATATCAAACGGCAGGCAATCCGCAATCTCGGCGACCTTTCCGATAAAATCCAGCAGATGCAAAGCGGTATGAAGCTTGATTCTGTAAATCAACTGCAAAAAATGTTCAAGCAGTTGCGGGGCTCCTCCGACGTTTTTTCACAAAAGCTGCGATTGGCTCTGGCAAAAGGGCAGTTCTCTCAGGCCTCCAACCTTATGAGCGAGCTGCAGAAGGAATTGGCCAAAGGTAATCTGAGCCCGGAGCAACAAAAGGCTTTAACCGGGCAGTTGCAGGATTTAGCAAAACGGCTCCAGGAACTGGCTCAGAAGAACGAGGAATTTGAAAAGGAGCTGGAAAAGCTGGGCTTAAATAAAGAGCTTGCCAAATTGAGCGAGCAGCAGTTGCGCCAAACACTGCTGAAGCAAGGTCTGGCCCCTGAAAATATCGAGGAATTGCTTCGCAAAGCCGCTGCCTTTCGATCGGCCGCCGGCATGTGTGCAGGTCTCGGAAGTGCGATGGCAGCCTGCGGCGCGGGTTCCGGACAATTGTCGGGAGATGGACTTGCCGCCGCAATAGAACAACTGGGCGAATTCGACGCCCTGCAACAGCAGTTGATGCTAACCCAGGCCAGTCTCGATGAAATTGCCCGTGCCATCGCCTGCCTTGGAGATGGAATGTGCGAGGGCCTCGGTATGCAGGGTCCGTGGTCGGAAGGTTCGTCCGACCGGTCAGGTTCCGGAACCGGAGGTCCGGGCATGGGCTATGGCCCCCGCGGAACCGCAGGTGATTATACATCCACACAGAGAACCCGTCTGAAAAACAAACCGGGGCAGGGCCCCGTCATCGCCAGTTGGTATTTTCAGGAATCTCAGATCAAAGGCGAAGCGATGCGTGATTTTACGGAAGTTGTCCAGGCCGCCAGTGATGGTGCCGCCGCGGCTATCAGTGAGAATGAAATCCCCCGCAAATACGAAGAAGCAATAAAGAAATATTTCGGCCGGCTTGAACAATCCGGGGGCGAGTGAAGGATATCCCGCACCAAGAAACTACCGGTATGAGAAGAATAAGAAAAATTGTCTTTCCCGGTCTTATTATAATTGTCACGGCTTGTCTTTTCTCTACCTTGCTATCCTGCAGGAAAAATCCCCGGCAAAACTTCAGAAAGGTTGTCCTTTATTGCTCGGTGGACCAGGTGATTGCCGAGCCGATCATCGCCGAGTTTGAAAAGCTGACAGGTATCGACGTTCTGCCCCGGTTCGATACGGAGGCCAGCAAAACGGTCGGCCTGGTTCAGCGAATCAGGGCTGAGGCGGCCTCGCCGATTGCCGATGTCTTCTGGTCGAACGAGATTTTTCACACGATACGCCTGGCCCGCGAGTCCCTTCTGGCGTCCTATGCCGGCGATGTAACAAAAGATTGGCCCGAGCAATACGCCGATCCCGAGGGTCGATGGTACGGCTTCGCACTGCGTACGCGGGTCATTGCATATAACACCACACGAGTATCCGCCGGCGACGCCCCCAGGTGCCTCGAAGAACTACTCGAAAGCAAATGGAAAGGACGGCTGGTTATGGCTGCGCCCGAATTCGGCACGACCGGCGGAGATGTTGCCAGTTGGTTTGCTCATTATGATTCGGCCCAGGCAACGGAAACACTGGAAGGGCTCAAAGCGAATGACATCCGCTTGGTCGCCGGTAACAGCACGGCTGTGAGAATGGTCGCGACGGGACAGGCCGATGTCTGCTTCACGGACACCGACGATGTTTACGCCGCTCAGCGGAACGGCTGGCCCGTCGCGATGAACTATCTCGACCAGGGCGGTGACGGTGCCCTGGCAATACCGAACACAGCAGCCATGATTAAAGGCGCCGGCAATCCCGAAGAAGCTAAGGAATTGATGGAATTTCTCCTCAGCGAACAGCTTGAGCAAATGCTTGCCGGCAGCGATTCGCATAACTGCCCGATCCGTCCGGCTCTGGCCGAGCAATTCAAGATGTATATCATCCCAAAGCCTCTGGGTATAGATTACGAGAAAGTCGCCGACAATCTGCCAGTGGCAATCCGGATCGCGAGGGAGGTTTTACGGTGAGCGATGAGACTATCGGCGGCAAGTTCCTGACGGTGGCCTCTGTGGTCCTGTGGATAGCTGTAATTTTTTTGCCGCTGCTGGTTCTGTTTGCCCAGGCCGTCTCTCCAGCAGCAGAGTTGGAAGCCGCCGACGGAATTTTCGCTTCCGTTTTTCGGTCTTTTGCCCTGAGCGCTGCAATTGCGGCGACGGCCATTCTACTGGGATGGATCCCCGGCCGATTGCTCGGGACATGCAGGACCCACAAGGATTTGCTGTTGTTATTGCTGCTGATACCCCTGGTTTTGCCGCGTTACGTCCTTTACTACGCGTGGACGCTGATGCTTAGTCCCACCACTGCGCTTGGAGCGTATTTATCCGGCAAACCAGAGCTTGCCAGATTCGTCGGCACCTTCAGCTCCTCTCTGGTTCTCATTCTCTGGTACTGGCCTTTAGCCGCTCTGTTGATAGCCCAGGGATGGCGAAACATAGACAAGTCAATCCGGGACTGCGCATCTCTCGACGCGGATAGTTTCGGGATATTCAGGAATATTACGCTGCCGCTGCTTTGGCGTCCTTTGCTGCTGGCCTTCAGCGTGTGTTTTGTTCTGTCGCTGTCCGAGTTTGCGACCTTTCATCTCGCGGGCATCAGTACGATCGGGACGGAATTAGCCGTCCTGTATGAACTGACCGGTTCGGAGGGCTATCTTGTCAGGACGGCCTGGCCCGTGGTGGCTGCGGCTTTGTTGCTTGCAATTGCACTGGGAAAAAGCTCTCGCTCCTGGGTTCCGGGCGCCGCTTCCCTCGGGACGGCTGAATTAAAAACACAAAGATGGCGATGGCTCATGCTGCTTGGCCTGATTGGAATTTCGTTTATCGTGCCGTTGGCACTGCTCGTCAGTAATATGACCGATACCCATGCCCTGCGGCAATTCCTCAGGCTGCATCCTGACGAATTAGGCTTCTCGCTGGCCATCGCCGCCGTCGCAGCCGGTATGGCGTATTTGATTGCCTTTGGGGCTTTGTCGCTGGACAGACCCGGCAGAGGAAGTCTTTGCCAATTGTTGTCATTCATCTTACGCACGACGATATTTCTCGTCATGTTCATCCCGGCTTCTCTGGTCGCTGTTTCCCTGCTCAAAATGTTAGCTGTCTGCTATGTCACGCCGGCAGTCAGGCAGGGCTGGTACCTTGTATCGGCAGGACAGGCCGGGCGATTCGCGGGCGTCGCCCTGATTTTGCTGCTCCTGACGCGATATGCTCACGAAAAACATCTTTCGGAGATGGCGGCACTCGATGGCGCCTCGCGGTTCAAGACGTGGTGGTATGTGCATCTGCCGCATACGTGGCCTCTCTTCGCAGGGACGTTCATTCTGATTGTAATGCTGGGCATCACGGAATTGTCCGCTACGATGGTTCTGCTGCCGGCGGGATTGCCGAACTTCGCCCAGCGTCTGCTCAACCAGATGCACTACGCCCGGGACCAGCAGGTGATTGCTTCGTGCCTGGTTTTGATTTGTCTGTTTCTCGTTCTTGCGGTGATTGTCGTTTCGCTGCTGCGATTAATCCGGGTCCGCCAACTGGTGGTGTTCGTAATTATCTGCGCCTGCGTACCCGCACTGACGGGTTGTGACGATGTGTCCTCCCCGAGTGACGCGCCGAAGGTTTTGGCTGCTTTCGGACAGACCGGACGGGGGCAGTGCGAATTTACTTACCCAAGGGCCATCGATCTCACCGGTGATGGTTCACTTTTAGTTGTCGATAAGACCGGTAGAATCCAAAGACTGAGTCCCGAAGGCAAATTTCTCGATATCATAAAAATGCCCCTTATCGAAACCGGCAAACCGACCGGACTAAGCGTCGCCCCGAACGGCAATCTCTACGTCGCCGATACACATTACCATCGTGTCGTGGTTTTTTCCCCCGATGGCAAGTTCATCGACGAGTTCGGCAAATTCGGGCAGGAGAACGGATGCTTTATTTATCCGACTGACGTGGCGTTTTCACCGGACGGCAGAATCTTCGTCAGCGAGTACGGCGGCAACGACCGGATAAGCGTTTTCACAGAGCAGGGCGATTTCCTGTATTCTTTCGGCACTCCCGGCAGTGGGGAAGGACAGTTGGCCCGGCCCTCGTCTCTATGCGTGGATCCGGCGAGAAAATGCCTTTATGTGACCGATTCTTGCAATCATCGCATCGCGATTTACGATCTTGACGGCAACCTGCTTGGGTATATCGGCTCGGCCGGCCGGGCACCGGGGCAGCTTCGTTATCCTTATGACCTGGCGCTGCTGCCCGACGGGACACTTGTCGTTTGCGAGTACGGAAATAATAGATTACAATTATTCGGCCCTGACCGAAAGAGTCTCGCCGTTTGCGGACGTGCGGGCAGGCAGTCAGGACAACTGGCATATCCCTGGGGCGTAGCAGTCGATGCCCGGCGCCGGGCCTTCATTGTCGACGCGGGCAATAATCGGATTCAGGTGTGGCAGCTATGATATATACGTATGGTTTTTATTTCAGCCGGCCATGGTGGCTTGTGGGATGCATTCTGCTGGTGCCGATAGTCTGGCTCGGGCTGCGAAATCTTGCCGCTCTTGGCCCGGTCCGCCGGGTGCTGGCTATCGTTCTGCGCTGCGTGGTCGTCATAATTCTTATCGCCTTACTGGCCCGGCCAATGCTCACAAGGACCAGCCGGCGCATGACTTTGATTGCCGTGGTCGATAGAAGCCAGTCGATTCCCGCCAATCTTCATAAAGCTGCTCTGGATTACCTTTCTCATGCCCTGGCCGACAAGGCCCCCGGCGACCAGTTGGCCGTCGTGGACATCGCCGAGGCCGCCAGTATTTCCAAGCTGCCGGGCGGTGACATTGCGATCCGCCAGAGAAACACCACCCTTAACGGTCAGCAGAGCAAATTGGCCGACGGCGTGCAAATGGCAATGGCCATCGCTCCTCCGGATACGGCGGTTCGGATCCTGCTCGTCAGCGAGGGCAACGAGACCGGCGGTGACCTGAAAGAAGCCGCTCGAATCGCCGCAGCCAACAAAATTCCAATCGACGTGCTGCCGCTGCGATACTCGTACGATAATGAAGTCATTTTCAAACGCATAGCCGCACCCACCAAAGCAAGAAGCGGCCAGACGGTTTTAGTGCGATTTATCCTCAACAGCACAACGAGTGTCCGCGGCAAGCTGCTTTTGAATCTCAACGGCGAACCGGTCGATCTTGTCCCCGGCTCGCCGGATGTTGCCGTGGCGGTGGATTTGGAGCCGGGAACAAACGTCGAGACAATATCGATGCCCGTCGGCACGAACGGCATACACGAGTTCGAGGCTGTATTCATACCCGATGAGCCGTGGCAGGATAAAATCGTCCAAAACAACCGCGCCAGCACGATCACTTATGTCGCCGGCCCCGGCAATATTCTGGTGGTCGATGCCGATGGTACGACCGGCCAGACTTTGGAGCGGGCGTTGCAGAATACCGACATGGACGTGCGGTATACAACTACGGCCGAATTCCCCGACAATCTGTCCATGCTGATGGGCACCGATGCCGTCGTACTGGTCAATACCGGCTGCGGAAACTTCACTTACCAGCAGCAGGAAATGCTCTGCCGTTATGTCACCGACCTGGGCGGGGGCCTGATTATGGTGGGGGGGCCTCAATCCTTCGGGGCCGGGGGATGGATCGGTTCGCCGATAGCGGAAATCCTACCCGTCGATCTGGACCCGCCCCAGAAAAAACAATTACCAAAAGGAGCGCTGGTGCTGATTATGCACGCCTGCGAGATGCCGCAGGGCAACTACTGGGGCACAAGGGTCGCTCTCGCTGCAGTTCGAACTCTGAGCCGGCTGGATTTGATCGGCATACTGGCTTATAACTGGCAGGGCCCGAGCGACTGGGTTTTCCCCCTTGCCCCGGCAGGTGATAAGAAGGCCGTCATCGCCGCGATCGAACAAATGCAGATGGGTGACATGCCCAGCCTCCACAACCATCTGCAGGCCGCATACGACAAGCTAAAGGACTGCGACGCCTCTCAAAAACATGTTATCGTAATCAGCGACGGGGATCCACAGGCGCCAAGCCCACAATTGCTCGCTCAATGCAGAGATGCCGGAATTACATGCACCGGCGTAGCTATTTTTCCGCATTCGCCCATGGACATACAAAGCCTGGTGAGAGTCGCCCAATCGACGGGCGGTCGCTTCTACGATGCCAAGGACCCCCAGCAGCTTCCCCAGATATTTATCAAGGAAGCACAAGTCGTCCGGCGAGCTTTGATTATCGAGGAGACATTCACTCCTCAGATTTCTTATTCTTTAAGCGAGATTGTAAAGGGCATATCCGGCGCCATGCCTAACCTCGACGGCTACGTAGTGACCGGTCCCAAAGGCGGTCTCAACCAGGTCGTTCTGTCGAGCGGCCAGTCAGATCCTATCCTGGCGACCTGCCAGTCTGGACTCGGCCGATGCGCTGCGTTCACCAGCTCGGTGGACAGCAGGTGGGCATCGAACTGGCTGCAGTGGAGCGGTTTTGAAAGATTCTGGGAGCAGGCCGTACGCTGGGCGGCCAAACCGTCCCAGTCGGCCGATTGCGAAGTCTTCGCCGACGTGCAGGGCCGCCAGGTGACAGTCAATGTCGAGGCGATCGACGCCGATGGCAAATTCATCCAGTTCGCGAATATCGAGGGTCAAATCATCGCACCGGACGTATCGACCGGCCCGTTAGAGCTGACACAGATTGGGCCGGGCCAGTATCACGGCCAGTTCCAGGCGGCCGCTTCCGGTAGTTATATCGTGAACCTGCGATATAAGAAGCTTGCAGACGACACGTCGACAAACTTCACACACACGACTGTGACGATTCCTTTTGCGCCCGAGTTTCGCGACCTTACCGATAACGCGCCGCTGCTCGCCGAGGTCAGTGACCTCAGCGGCGGGCGAATCCTGAGCTCCGATCCCAATCAGGCCGACCTCTTCGATTATACCGGGCTGAAATTCCCCGAAACCGAGATGCCGCTGCTAAGGCCGCTTATGCTTGTCTGGCTGGCGTTGTTTTTGCTGGACGTGGCAGCTCGCAGAGTTATCCTGGACGTCCGTGCTATCGCGAGGCGGGCCGCCTCTTTTGTCCGCCTTAAAAAGTTTGAAAGGAAAACCGACCAGACTCTCGACCGTCTCCGCGCCAGAAGGCAGACACTTCGCGACCAGCTTTCGGCCCGCAAAGCGGACCAAAGTGCTTCGCATCGCTATCAGGCCGGCGATGATTACCGGGGCGAAATGCCCACCACAGAGACTGTAAAGCGAGCCGAGACAAAGGCGGAAAAGAAACCCGGGAAATCCGTGCCGGAAAAAACTGATACAACCGAGGACAGTTCACACATCCAGAGGCTGCTCAGGGCAAAACACAAAGCTGCCGAACACAGGCAGGATGATAACCAGATAAATAATGAATAGATCCTTGGGAGATAATTGAAATGTCAAAAAAGGAAAAAGAGGTTCAGCAGCAGTGCCGGGACTTTCGTAAGATGTTCGACTCACTACGAGGCGAGATAGGCAAGGTCATCGTCGGCTACGAGACAATCGTCGAAGACGTGCTCATCTGCCTGTTCTGCGGCGGGCACGTTCTGCTGGAAGGAGTGCCGGGGCTGGGCAAAACGCTGCTGGTACGCACGCTCAGCGACGTTTTTACGATGGAGTTCCGGCGTATCCAGTTCACGCCCGATTTAATGCCGGCGGACATCATCGGCACCAATATCGTGATGGAAGACGCGGCGACCGGAAAGCGACAGTTCCAGTACCAGGCAGGCCCAATCTTCGGACAGATTATTCTGGCCGACGAAATCAACCGCGCCACTCCCAAAACCCAGTCGGCCATGCTCGAAGCGATGCAGGAACATTCGGTCACCAGCGGCGGACAAATCCGCAAGCTCCCCGAGCCGTTCATGGTCCTTGCGACGCAGAATCCCATCGAGCAGGAAGGCACGTATCCTCTGCCCGAAGCACAGTTGGACCGGTTCTTCTTCAAATTATTGGTGCCTTACACCAATCGCGACGAGCTTCGTAAGATCATCGACCGAACAACAACAGGCGAGGACCCCAGGGCCGAACATGTCACCGGGACCGAGCAGATTATTCAGGCTCAGGACCTGGTGCGGCACGTTGTTATCGCCGAACATGTTCAGGACTACGCGATCAGGCTGGTATTGGCCACGCATCCGCAGGGGGAGTTTGCGCCGGATGTCACAAACCGTTTCGTTCGTTTCGGCTCCTCGCCCCGCGGCGTTCAGGCCCTCGTTCTGGCTGGCAAGGTCCGCGCGATGCTCGACGAGCGTTATCATGTAAGTTTCGACGATATCGAGGCGTCTGTGATGCCCGCTCTGCGGCACCGAATTCTGCTGAATTTCGAAGGCCAGGCCGAAGGAATTAGAACGGATGAGGTTCTCGATCAGGTCATGGCAAGCACCCCGAAAAATCTGGAGCAGAAACTTGATGTCCCATAGACAAAAAAAACTGACGGATCTGCTCGATCCGGTTTTTATGAGCCGGCTGGATACACTGGACGTTATGAGCCGCAAGATTCTGCAGGGCAAGCTCCAGGGCGAGCGGCGTTCCAAGCGCCGCGGCCAGAGCGTGGAATTCGCCGACCATCGCCCGTACGTCGCAGGCGACGATCTGCGGTTTGTGGACTGGAACGTTTACGGCCGGCTGGAGCAATTGTTCCTGAAGCTTTATCTCGAAGAACAGGACCTCACCGTCCATATCGTTGCCGACGCGAGCGCTTCGATGAGTTTTGGCGAGCCTTCGAAGGAGCTTTTTATCAAGAAGCTCACCGCCGCTCTCGGATACGTCAGTCTTGTCAATAACAACCGGGTCACTATCAGTTTTATTGCCGACGGCGTAACGGTCCAACTCGCCAATATGCGCGGCCGTAACTACCTGAACAACATGGCCGAATGCCTTTTGACAACCGACTGCGACGGGCCATCGAATTTTGACAGTGCGTGCCGGCAGTTGGCCGCCGGGCGCATCGGCTCGGGTGTGATGATTGTGTTGAGCGATTTTCTGTTTAAGGAAGGTTACAATTCGGGGCTTCGCCGGCTGATCGGCAGGCAGTACGATTTGTACGCGATACAGGTGCTCTGCCCGCAGGAGCTTTCGCCCGACCTCAGCGGGGAGTTGAAGCTGATCGACATCGAAGATGCCGACGCCGCCGAGATTACTGTCAGTGCTGTGCTGTCAAAGTACTATAAACGAAACCTGACTGCTTACTGTAACGAATTGAAGGGTTTCTGCACGAGCCGCGGCGCCGTTTATGTACTCGCCAATTCGGCCGATTCGGTGGAGTCGCTCGTGCTGAATTATTTACGTCGGATTCGGCTGCTTCGTTAGTTAAGGCCGAATTGTAACATCGTAGGGGCGGCCCCATGTGGCCGCCCGGATAACGATAATACATATAAAGGGTCAGGGCAACCACACTGGGTTGCCCCTACAGAAATTTATGGAATGGCTTACACCCATGACAGCTCTTTACGCCGCTGCGGTTTCCGTGCCGTTGCTGCTGCTGCTGTATTTTCTCAAGCTCAAACGGCGCGAGCAGATTGTTTCCAGCACGCTGCTCTGGAAACGGGCGGTTCAGGACCTGCAGGTCAACGCCCCGTTTCAAAGGCTCAGGCGCAATATCCTGCTGTTGCTGCAACTACTTGTGTTGCTGGCCATACTGCTTGCGCTGGCCGGGCCGATCCTTTCGCTGATGGCCGGCCCGGCGCGCCGATACGTGTTATTGATCGATCGATCCGCCAGCATGAACGCGACGGATATTAAGCCGAGCCGTCTGGAGGCCGCTAAAGAGCAGGCCAAAATATTCGTCGAGACACTGCGAAGCAAAGCTTTCTATTCATTCAAGGACAAGTCCGACCAGACAATGGTCATCGCCTTCGACAACCGTGCCAAGGTCATGTGCAATTTTACATCCGACAAGAAGCAGTTGAACCGGGCCATTGAAGCGGTCGGGCCAAGTGACGGCGTCTCGTCCCTGGCCGAGGCGATTGTAGTGGCCCGGGCCTTCGCGCAGTCGCCCGGCGTCGAAGCCAACTTCATGAGCGCCGAAGAACCGGCCCGGCTCGTACTGTTCAGCGACGGGCAAATCCGCGACCTGGACCAGTTAGTGGTCGGATCCGATGAGCTGACTTTTCACTGCACGGGCCAATCGCAGCAGAACGTTGCCGTAATAGCCATGCAGGCGCGAAGGTCCTACGAGAATCCCGAAGAGGTAAATGTTTTCGCTACACTGGCCAATTACGGTGCTGCGCCGATAACCTGTGACGTGCAGCTCAGCATCAATGACGATGTGCGTGCGGTCAGGTCGGTGACAGTTCCGCCGCGAAAGACTGATGAGTCGTCAAAAGCCGTCCGGCCCGGCAAGTTAGCGGTGGATTTTTCTCTATCGTATGCCGAGGCCGGGGTGCTGGAGGTCCGGAAGCTGCAGGATTCCGACGAATCGGGGCCCCAGACGGACAGCTTGAGTTGCGACGACGCCGCATGGGCGATTCTGTCGCCCCCGAAGAAACTATCGGTCCTGCTCGTGACGGCTAAAAATAAGGTGCTCGAATCGGCATTGCAGGCTTGCCCGCTGGCCAAGCTCGAACTTCAAACGCCGGCACAATTCGATACAACAGACCAAAATGATCTGAGCGTCGAACAACGATATGATATGATTGTGCTTGATAATCATGTGCCCGCGGTGTTGCCTAAGTGCCGCTATCTCGTTTTCGGCCGGCCGCCTAATGGTATCGACGTTTCATCTCCCGAAGAGCTTGAAAACCAGGTCATCGTCGATTGGAGGACGAAGCACCCAGTGTTGAAATATGTCGATCTGACGAACCTGTTTGCCGCCAAATGCCACAGAATGATACTGCCCCGTGACGCGGATGTTCTGGCCGAGTTCAATGAGACGCCGGCCATTGCCCTTGTTCGGCGAAACGGCAGCGTGTTTCTGCTGGCCGGTTTCGACGTGCTGCAAAGCAACTGGCCGTTCGAACCGGGTTTCGTTCTTTTCTGCTATAACGCCGCCGGCTTTCTGGGCATGCAGCTCGGAGCCGATCAGGAGATGAACTTAAAAGTCGGCGAGCCGATTGTTGTCGAGGGTCTCGACGGCCAAATGACAGCTCAAATCGACGGGCCTGATTTTTCCGGCACAGAAATCAGGTCCAGCGCTTCCGGCTCTCTTCGCTTCCCGGGGACCGGCAGGGCCGGTACGTACCGCCTGAGTATCGGCGAGCAGCCGGCCAAATTCTTTGCCGTCAACCTGCTCGATCCGAAGGAGAGCAATATTGAACCGCAGCGTGAGATTGTTCTTTCAGGCCAGCCGGTACAGGCCGAGGCCAGTGACCTTAGCCGGGCCAATCTTCCGCTGTGGCCGTTTCTCGTAGGGCTGGCTTTAGTCCTTGTGTGTCTGGAGTGGATTATATATAATCGCAAGGTTCGAATTTAGCACATAAACTTAGCATTCAGCGAGGGATACAAATGTTACGCGTTTTGCTTGTTTTATTAGCGTTTCCGGTTTTGGTCATCGCGGCTGCCGAAGAAGTGGATGAAGATCCGTTCAACGTTGATTTTTTCTGCGGCTGGGGCGGTTACTATCGTCCGATGGAGTGGACGCCGGTTGAAATCGGAATAAGCAGCACTCTTACCGAACCTTTCGCCGGCATTATAACCGTCTCCGCCCAGCAGGACGGCTTAAATACGATGAACGTTAATTACGAGTTTGTGCTGACTCCGGATATACCTTTGCATTTGCCGCTGGTTACCAAGTTCGCGTTTACTGCCGACAAGTGCAGCGTGAGGCTTGTCGACAAAGACCGCGGGCGAACACAATGGTCTCAGGACTTCGAACTCTGGGGCATGGAGACGGAAAGCCGTTTTATAACCGTCGTCAACGAGAACGATCTGCTGATCGGGCTTGTCGGCAACAGGAAATTCGGCCTGTTGCGTCTGCCAAAACAATCCAAATGTCTGTCTCACAGGGGGCAGGGAGAGGTGCGCGTGGGAGATAAGCTGCCGCGAATGGTCCCCTGGGACTGGACGGGCTTTGTCCCTCTGGACCTGCTTATCCTCTATGATCCGGACTGGAATCTGTTTAACGCCCAGCAGTTAAATGCGATTACCCAATGGGTCTCCAACGGCGGCAAATTGCTGCTCATACCGGGAAGCCATCCCCTGGCCCCTGCTAATCCGCTCGCCCGGCTATTACCTATCGAATTGCATGACCTTAAAGAAATGACCGTCCCCCCGGAGATGCTCGATAAACTCGGATTGATCGGTGGCGAGCCGGAAATGGTGAACGGCTGGGCGCTGGTGCCGAAATCTGATGCCAACTTTTACAAAGTCGAAACCAACGATGCCGGCGAATGCCTTTTCGCAACGGGATACGCCGGCTTCGGACGCGTGGGAGTATTGGCCTTCGATCCGGCCACAATGACGGACAGGCAGCGTGAAAATTCAGCGTCGTTCTGGGTCTACTGTATCAAGGGAGTCCTGGAATATAGCGATTCTTTGCCCTTCGGCACAACCGCCGGCGGAATCCGGTCAAACCAGATAAGCAGCCCGGAGAAATCTGCAATTGGTCCACCGCGACGCCATATTGCCGGCGGAATCCGGTCAAACCAGATAAGCCGGACTATTCAATCCGCCTCAGATGCCAAAATCGAATCGGGCAGGCCCGGCAATAGAAATCGATACGAAATCGGCTGGGCTCAAGCCGCGAACAATGCGGTTATGGAATTCCTGTACCAGGGGATCCGGCCTTTGAGCATCTGGTGGGTCATCCTTTTGCTGATTACTTTGGCTGTTCTGCTGGGCCCGGTTGACTATAAACTGCTCAAACGAATGGATCGCCTTCCACTGACCTGGCTGACCTGTACGTTCTGGATCATCCTGTTTACCGTCGGCGCTTATTACGGCGTGCAGGCCCTGCGCGCCGGCGACATGGAATTGAGAGTCGTATCCGTTCTGGACGGAATCGAAAACAGCAGCTACGCCTGGTCCACCGATTATTGTGGTCTGTTCGCTCCTTCCAGCGACGACTATCAGCTCGAAAATCTGCAGCCCAATCAGTGGTGGTCCGGCATCGCTCCTACCCAGGAATCCATCTGGCAACGAAACACAGAAGTCAGCGGTAGAAGAATTTATTGCTTTCAGCATGACGGCGGAAATCTGCCATATTCCATACCAGTCAATATATGGGATGTCCAGTGCCTGCTCAACGAATCGTCTCTGCAGAAGTTGCCATTCGATGCCGAAGTGCAGTCTCAGGGCGATGAGATTGTTATTGACATCGTAAATGAATCCAAGTCCTCGATTCTAAGCGGCCGTGTTCTCCTGAGCAACAATCGCGGCATAACATTCGACTCCGTCCCGGCCGGTCAAAACAGGCAGTTCCGCAGCCGGTCCCACAGAATGGGGATATGGGACGATTACGGGACGGAACGTTATAGACAATATAACTCTCGCCGAGGCCGGTCGTCCTACAACAATTTCAAAAAGGAGGATGCTTTTTTCGCCCAGGGATGCCTGCAGCGCACTCAAGCGATGAGCGCGTATCTTGCCGGCGGAGCCGCAATCGTCTCCGTCGAATACGACCAGGCTCCCATATCGTTCGGTCTCAAAGATCGCACATATAAACGCAATCACATACAGTTGGCTCGCCTTGTCGTTTTTCCGAAAGAGCAGCAAGAGGAAACCCAGAAATGATCGAAACTAAAAATCTGACTAAGAACTATGGCAATTTAACGGCTGTGGACAATCTGAATTTGACCATTAAAGACGGCGACATATTCGGTTTCATCGGCCCGAACGGTGCCGGGAAAACGACCACCATGCGGATACTGGTGACACTTTTGGAGCCGTTTGGTGGCAGCGCTTTTATCAACGGGCTGAACGTCGCTAAAGAAGGCAAAAAAGTACGCAGGCTCGTCGGATACATGCCCGACTTTATGGGTGTGTACGACGATCTGAAAGTCTTTGAGTATCTCGAATTCTTTGCCGCTGCGTTCGGTATAGAGCGTAAAAAGCGTAAATCTATCGTCGAAGGCGTGCTCGAACTGACCGACCTGGAGTCCAAGAAGAGTGCCACCGTAGACAGCCTTTCCCGAGGCATGCAGCAGCGGCTCGGCCTGGCGCGCGTTCTGATACACGATCCCAAGGTGCTGATACTGGATGAGCCGGCGAGCGGGCTCGACCCGCGCGCCCGAATCGAAATAAGAGAGCTGCTGCGCGAGCTTAAGCGCATGGGCAAAACCATTATGATCTCCAGCCATATTCTCAGTGAGCTGGAGGAGATTTGCGACCACGTCGGCATTATCGAGCACGGCCGGCTGGTCTTCAGTGGCACGCTGGAAGAAATACGTCCGCGGCTCGGAATCGAAAGCAAGGTAAGAGTGATGGTGGCTGACCATCAGGAAAAAGCGATCGAGCTGCTCTCTGCTCTGCCCCAGGTCCGCCAGGTCCAGTCGCTCGGTGGCGAGATAGCCGTCACTTTCCATGAGGGCAAGAATGCCGCCGGCATCGTCGCACGGACGCTGGTTAACGCAGGTTTGGATATTATCTCCATCCAGCCCGAACGGCTTAAACTCGACGATGCATTCCTGCAGTTAACCAAAGGTGTGGTTCACTGAGCACCTGGGCAGCGATAAGATGAACTCAACTTCAGATAACCAGCGGCAAAAGAGGCCTCTATGACGATGGCATTGACCAGCACGTTTTCAAACTTGTTTGATCCGGCCCGCTTCTTCGGGCCTATCTTCGAGAAGGAGCTGCGCGTCTCCAGCCGGCGAAAAAGAAACTACATCACGCGTTTTGCTTACCTGGTCTTCCTGACAGGCTTTTTGACTGTGATCTGGCTTGATGCGGTGGATTTCACCGTTTCCTCCGGGACACATGTTGCCTCCCGTTTGGCCCAGGCCGGCAAGCAGATTATTGTTACCCTTGTCTGGTTTCAATTTTATGCCACCCAGCTCGTCGCCATCGTCATGCTTAGCACTGCTATCAGCGACGAAATCTATCATCGCACTTTGGGCGTGCTCATGAGCACACCCATTACAGGCTTCCAGATCGTCATGGGAAAGTTGTCCAGCAAATTACTCCAGTTGATTCTGCTGCTTGGTGTGAGCTTGCCGCTGTTGGCTGTTGTCCGCATCTTCGGCGGCGTTCCGTGGGACTACATCATCTCCAGCCTTTGTATGACACTCACAGCTCTAATCTTTGTCGGCTCGCTCAGTCTGTTCTTTTCAAGCTTTAGCCGGAAGACTTATGTTGTTATCATTCTCACTCTTGTGACCCTCGTATTCCTTTTCGGGCTTCCGTTCATGCTCATGAGTCGTATGCCGTTGCGCATGTTGTCCAGATATACCACACCGCTCGCTCTTTACCATGCGAATCCATATCTTATGTTAGATATAAGCACGAGAATCATGCTCAATCCGAGCCTGTTCGGTCGGATTAGCTTCTCCTGGCCCATTCATTGCGGTATTATGCTGACGGCATCCGCTTTCATCTTAATCGGCTGCGTTCTCCTTGTGCGGAGGATTGCTATTGCACAAGCTTCAGGTCATCTGGATGCACTGGCGCGTCTTCGACATTTGAAAACGATGAAGTCTGCTGATAAAACCGTCGCAACTCCAACAAACACACGGATCCGACGGGTCAAAGGTCCTCCGGTTGTATGGAAGGAATTAATATCGCGTATATCCAGCCGGGAGAAACTCATCGTCGCGGTGATTATCGGCTTAGAGGCGGCGATGATTGTCGCGATGTATCTTTTTCCCGTGGTCGCGAACACTTTTGGCTGGGAAGAAACTCATATAATATATATTTGGATTTTCATGGGATTGGGGATGTTCTCAGTAACCGTTTTTTCCTCTACATGTATCACTTCCGAGAAGGAGAGCCGCTCCTGGCCGCTGCTGCTGACGACTACATTGAACGACTGGCAGATTTTATTCGGCAAGTTCGTTGGTGTGCTCCGCCGCAGTATGTTTGTTTGGTTGTTACTGTTCTTTTATGTGTGTGTGTTCTGGGCCTTTCAGTACGTGGGGCCTCTCGCCCTTATTCATATGATTCTTATTATCGCCGGGACCATTATATTTCTCAGCGGCACCGGTTTTTATTTCAGCTCCCGCCTGAAACACACGAATGAGGCAGTGATAACAAATATTGCCCTGGCCGTGTCAATCTGGGGACTTTTGCCTTTTCTTTTGGTGCTTCTCGCCCAAGCCGATCGGAGCATGCGTGATCTTAGAGAGTATTATTTGAACGTGGTCCCTTTCGTGCAGGCCACAGCCGTGATGGTGGCTACCGATTTCTCAAACTCGATATGGTCTTCTTATGATTGGCCTGACCATAACCGCGGACCTCTGGAATCAACGTACCTTATTTTAACTGTCATGCTTGGTTATATGTTCATCGGTATGCTCTTTGCCTGGTGTGCCAAGCGCCGTTTTCGACGGGATATCTTTTAGGTGTGTTATAAAGGATGACAACTTTTGCTTTTCATAATTTTGTTTGTAAGGTTCTGAGCTTGTCATGGCTGACGGGGCCGATTTTCGATAAGGAGCTTCGCGTATCGAGCCGGCGAAAAAGGAACTACACTCTGCGGTTGATTTATGTCATCCTACTGACCTTCTTCATCGCTATCGTCTGGCTCAGCGTCGTCAAATCCGAGGGATCATCGGCATATCAGAAATCTCGGTTGGCGCTCGCGGGCAAAACCATCGTCACAACCATCGTCACATTCCAGTTCATCGCCATCCAGATAATCGCGGTGATCATGCTCAGCACGTCCATCAGCGATGAAATCTATCACCGCACGCTGGGCCTGCTGATGACAACGCCCATCGGCAGCTTTCAAATCGTAATGGGTAAACTCTTCAGCAAGCTTTTGCAGATTATCCTGCTGCTGGCGATAAGTCTGCCGATGCTGGCGATTGTGCGTATTTTCGGCGGCGTGCCGTGGGATTACGTTCTGTCCAGTCTGTGTATCACACTCACAGCCGTTATTTTTGCCGGCTCGCTGAGCCTGTATTTTTCAATCAATAACCGGCGGGCCTATGTCGTCATTATCAAAACCGTCGTGACTCTCGGCGTTCTTTTTTTCTTTATCCCGACAATTACCGGTGTCCTTTTCATTCCGCGCTGGTTATATGTCCCCGTGTTAGGGAATTCGGTGGCTGCATTTCCGTTATTAGTTGCTTTTCTACACTTAAATCCTTTCGGTGCAATGTCTGTAAATACCGCGATGATGATATCGCCTTCTGCGCCAAAAACGATGGTAATGTTGGCCATTACGCCCACCGGAGCCTCGTTCTTCTATTGGCCCATTCACTGTGCGCTCATGTTAGGCGCCTCGGCTTTGCTAATCGCCATATCTGTCAAGATCGTACGCAAAGTAGCTTTGCGGCAGGCCGTCGGTCAGATTGAGTCGGTCACAAATCGCACGCGCGCTAAGAATTCAAAGAAGTCCTCACGCCGGCACGCCGAACAGCCGGAGCTGCCCGGCGTTATCAGGCGAGTTACCGATTCACCCGTTCTCTGGAGAGAGCTTAGGGCTCCCATGATTCAGGGTGCCGAGGGTAGAAACAGCATCATCGGATTGGCCATCGCTATTATTGCTCTGTTGATCACTTACGGGACATGCGAGAACTATCTGGATGAGGCCTTTACCCAAACGACTTACGTGCTGATGTTCACCGTGATCGGCTCGGTCTTTACAATAGTTCTATCGGCCACGAGTGTCACCTCGGAGAAGGAAACGCGGTCATGGCCTATCCTGCTGGCTACATCTATGGACGACTGGCATATTCTAATGGGCAAAGCTATAGGTGTATTTCGTCGATGCCTTCCCATTTGGCTTTTGATGGCCGCCCATATTTTCCTTTTTATTTGCTTAAAAGACATCCATCCAATAGCTATCCTTCATATACCAATATTTGCTACAGGGCTGGTCGTGTTTCTCACAGGCGCCGGTCTTTATTTCAGCGCTCGCTTTAAGCGGACCACCTTGGCGGTGATCGCCAGCTTCGCTCTGGTTCTGGCCCTCTGGGTTGTTTTACCCGCTGTGCTCGGGTTAGTTTCCGTGTTTACTCACGATTACGATTTCGTTAGAGATTTGATGTCGGCCAATCCCGCAGCCCAGCTTGTTATATTGATGGACGGAGCCGGTGGAAAGTGGAATGCACAAGCTGGTTTCTCGAACCTCAACTTTGCCTGGCCCGACAATTCCTGGCACAAGGTGTGGCCGACGACCGGCCTTGTAATTATCTATATGCTGATATATACAGTTGCCGGCGTTCTTTTTGGCTGGCGCGCCAAGTGCCGGTTCCGCCGTAATGTTTTTTGAGCGTGTCTTCTGTGATAATGATTACCGATTTAACTAATTTTGTGGCGCGATTCCTAAGCCCGCTGCGGCTGACCGGGCCCATTTTCGACAAGGAGCTTCGCGTATCCAGCCGGCGACGCAGAAACTATGTTCTTCGCTTCGCTTATGTAGCTTTACTTACCGTCTTTTTAGCTCTTGTATGGGTCGAGGCGATGGGACAAAGCGGATCGGCCGTATATCGAATCTCTCGAATGGCCGAAGCCGGAAAATTTATCGTCATCTATATTATTTGGTTCCAGTATTGTGTTACTCAGTTCCTCGCCGTGATTTTGCTCAGCAACTCTATCAGTGACGAAATCTATCACCGTACCCTCGGCCTGCTGATGACTACGCCGATTAACAGTTTCCAGATCGTCATGGGAAAACTTTTCAGCAAGCTGCTGCAATTGGTTTTGCTGCTGGCCATCAGTCTGCCGTTGCTGGCCATCATCCGCGTCATGGGCGGCGTGCCCTGGAATTACGTTATATCGAGCCTTTGTATCACTCTGACGACCGTCATTTTTGTCGGCACGCTCAGCTTGTTCTTCTCAATATTCAGCCGAAGAACCTATGTTGTCATTATTATGACTTTTATTGCACTCGTGACGATCTTCGCACTGCTGCCGCTTGGCCTTTATGCTGTCTGGGACATAGCGAATCCTGCGATATCGGAGAGAAGTATATTTACCTTAATTTTTCTGCCTAATCCCTACTGCAGCATGTTTATCAACACAATCGCAATGGTAGAACCTCGCTCGGCAGCGGCAATTACCTTTTACTCATGGCCTTTGCACTGCGGCATCATGCTGGCTGCATCGGCAGTTTTGTTGTTTGTCTCGGTGATTATAGTCCGTAAAGTCGCGCTGCGGCAGGCCACGGGGCAATTGGATAATTCGGCCGGTAAGTGCCGCTCTCGTCGTGCCGCAAAGGGAGCCGGAGCCAATCAGCAGGCTTTAGCCGGGGCAATCAGACGCGTTGTCGGCCCTCCGATCATCTGGAAAGAGCTGCGATCTCCAATGTTCAGACATCATAAGATCCGTACCTGCATCTTAGCATCTATCGGCCTGATACTGCTGAGTGGAACGTATTACCTTTGTGCCAAAGCAAATATATTGGATGATGAAGGAACACATGCGGCATACGCCGTAATTTTCATGGCAGTGGGAATGCTATTTACAATTGTTCTTCCGGCAACGAGTATCACCTCCGAAAGAGAGGCTCGTTCCTGGCCGGTGCTGCTTGCTACACCGCTGGATGACAAAGATATTCTCCTCGGCAAGTTCCTTGGGGCCCTGCGGCGATGTTTTCCGGCATGGTTGCTGCTTTTCGGCCATATTATTGCCTTTAGCCTTATAGGATTCATCCACCCGTTAGCAATTTTCCAGACAGGGATTCTGGTGACATGGACGGTGATATTTCTATCAAGCAGTGGATTGTATTTCAGCTCCCGCTTTAAGAACACGACCACAGCAGTTATAATGAATTTCACTCTGGCAGCAGTAATCTGGGCCATATTGCCCCTGCTGATGGGCATAGTTGCCTCGATCAACACTCCGTTCACCGATGAAGCTCGTGATCTGGTCGAAGGCTATATAGATACGAATCCCTTTGTTCACATGGGAAATATAATGATAGCTACCGCCGGCGAAACACCGGATAAGACGGGAAGCTATTATTGGCCCGGACAAGGTACTTTGAACGCGGCCGAATCAACGCTTTGGATGTCAATTTGCATGGTCGGCTATATTCTGATAGGCTCTCTGTTTGCCTGGCGCGCGAAGCATCGGTTCCGGCGAAATATTTTTTGATTGTTCTTGAGACAAAAAGCATGGCCCGGATTTTATTGGAAAATGTCACCAAGGTTTTCGAAGGCAAAGTTACGGCGGTCCGTAATTTCAGTCTGAATGTCGCCGACGGCGAGTTCATGGTCATCGTCGGACCGAGCGGATGCGGAAAAACCACAACTTTAAGAATGATCGCCGGGCTGGAAGAAATGACCTCCGGCAACATTTATATCGGAGATAGTCTTGTCAATGATGTCTCTCCGAAGGACCGAGACGTCGCCATGGTATTCCAGAACTACGCCTTGTATCCCCACATGAATGCCTATCAGAACATGGCTTTCGCCCTGAAAATGCGCAATATCCCCCGGGCCAAGAGAAAAAAACGCATCGGGGAGGCTGCAAAGCTGCTGGGCATCGAGCACCTGCTGCGACGAAAACCCGGGGCCCTGTCCGGCGGCCAGCGCCAGCGGGTGGCTCTCGGCAGGGCCATCGTTCGCAGCCCCCGGGTGTTTCTGTTCGATGAGCCTTTGAGCAATCTCGACGCCGGGCTGCGCCTCACCACCCGTGCGGAACTGAAAAGCCTGCACCAGAGATTTGGAACAACAACCATTTATGTGACCCATGACCAAGCTGAAGCGATGAGCCTGGGCGGCAGGATTTGCGTGGTGCGTGACGGCGAAATACAGCAGACAGCCGGCCCGATGGATGTTTATGAGCGGCCGGTCAATAAATTCGTCGCCGGCTTTCTCGGTACACCGCCGATGAATTTCTTCGCAGGCAGCCTAAAATTCAAAAACGATTCGGCGTATTTTGCAATCGGCAATGATGCCGTCAGACTGCCGCAGCGCATGAAAACCGTGCTGCAAGAATATGATGGCAAGCAGATGGTCATGGGAGTAAGACCGGAGAATATCTCGCCGCAGCAATTTCCCGGACAGAGCGACAATGCCATTTCCGCAACAGTCAACGTCGTTGAACCGGTCGGTAACAGAACGGATGTCTATCTGATTCATACGTCGGGACAGAAATTCGTCGTCGGTATCGATCCTCACACAAAGCTTCAGGCCAACAATGAAGTGAAAATGTACATTGATCCTGAAAAAATTCACATTTTCGAGCCCAAAGAAACCGGCAGGAATGTGACTTTGTCTGATTGACCGGGCTGAAGGTTCCAAAAAAAAGTGGACAGACCGTTGACCACAAGTTAAAATCAAGCCGTATTTTCCATGCTTTGAGTTAATTTTAGTATTATTCAATGGAGGACTTAATTGAAGGCTTTAATTTACACGAAACCGTATTCATTCGAATATTCGGATTTCCCCGATCCGGAGGCCGGCGACGACGATGTGCTGATTCGCGTCAAGGCCTGTGGAATCTGCGGCTCGGATGTGCACGGCTTTACCGGCAAGACCGGCAGGAGAATTCCGCCTCTGATCATGGGCCATGAGGCGGCCGGCATCGTTGAAGGGCTCGGTAAGAATGTGAGCGGTTTTGAGAAGGGCGACAGGGTCTGCTTCGATTCGACCGTTTATTGCAACAAATGCGAAGCCTGCCTCTCCGGCCGCATCAATCGCTGTGATAAGCGGCAGGTCCTGGGCGTCTCAGTTCCGGCGTTCAAAAGACACGGCGCTTTTGCCGAATATGTTGCCGTGCCCTCGTGGATTGTCTCGAAAATTCCGGATGAATTGTCGTTCGTCCACGCGGCCCTATTGGAACCGGCATCAATCGGCACTCATGCCGCCAACAGGGCACCTATATCGAACAACGATACCGTAGTTGTAATTGGAGCTGGGACAATCGGTCTTTTCATATTGCAGGCGGCCAGGTTGCGGGGCGCCGCCAAGGTCATCGCGGTCGATATAAATGAATTTCGGCTCGATTTGGCGAAAAAGCTCGGGGCCGACAAGCTCATCAACCCGCTCAAATTAAATCTGTACGAGGCGATTCTACAGGAAACAGAAGGCAAAGGAGCCAACGTTACTCTCGAAGCGGTCGGCTATGCAAAAACTTTCGCAGATGCCGTGGCCATAACAAGAATGGGCGGATACGTTGTCGCCGTCGGCAATCTGGAAAAGAAAGCCGAATTTGACTTGCAGCAATTAATTGCCAGAGAGCTGACTTTCACGGGTTCTTACGCAAGTTCGGGTGAATTCCGCGATTGCATAGAGCTCGTCGCTTCGGGTAAAATCAGCGTTGAACCATTGATAAGCGATGTCTTGCCGATGCAGGAAGGGCCGGAGGCTTTCGACCGGTTGCTCAAGGCCGAGGAGAATCTGGTGAAAATCGTTTTGGAACCATAAGACAGAGGAATCAAAGATGCAGGATTTGTTTGACCTTTCCGGCAAAGTTGCGATTGTAACCGGGGCCAGCCGGGGCCTCGGACAGTATTTCGGCAGGGCACTTGCCAAAGCCGGCGCCGATTTGGTGATTACCAGCCGGACGTTATCGAGCCTGACCGAATTCAAAAAGGAAATAGAATCTCTCGGCAGAAAGGCTTTAGCTGTCCAGGTAGACGTGCTCTCGCAGAGCGATATCGAGAATATGGTCCGGATGGCCATCGAAGAGTACGGCAAGATTGATATTCTGGTCAACAATGCCGGCTTAAATATCCGAAGCCCAAGCGCCGATTTTTCATGGGAGGACTGGGACACTGTTCTTGATACCAATCTCAAGGGCAACTTTTTCTGCGCCCAGGCTGTCGCCAGGGAGATGATAAAACGCAACTACGGCAGAATAATTAATATGGGTTCATGCACGTGCGTCTTCGGCATGGAGGGAATAACACCTTATACGGCCAGCCGGGGTGGAGTGCTGATGATGACTAAGAGTCTTGCCGCAGAATGGGGCAAATACGGAATCACGGTGAATGTGCTGGCTCCAGGCTGGTTCAAAACGGCTCAAAACGCGGCTTTGTACGAAAACAAGCAATGGGTAGAAAATATCAAAACCCGAATTCCTCTAAATCGTCCGGGCCTGCCGAACGACCTTGACGGCGCGGTTATCTTTCTGGCGTCGGACGCCTCGGCATATATTACGGGACAGATAATTTTAGTCGATGGCGGTTTCACAACCGGAGCGACAAAAGCAATTACTTGAGAATAGTGAGGTGAATATGGACTTACGAGGCATAATTCTCGCAGGGGGAACAGGCTCGCGGCTTAGGCCGCTGACAAAGGTTACAAACAAGCACTTGCTGCCGGTGGGGCAAAAGCCGATGATTTTTTACCCCATCGAAAAACTCACTGCAATCGGCATTGAGGAAATCCTGATTGTAACCGGCGTCGAGCACATGGGCGACGTGGTAAGCTTGCTGGGTTCCGGAAGAAATTTCGGCTGCAGATTCACGTACAAGGTCCAGGACGAGGCCGGCGGAATCGCGCAGGCCCTGGCATTGGCGGAGAATTTCGCAGACGGTCACCCCATCTCCGTCATCCTCGGTGATAATATTTTCCAGGCGAACCTCAAAAACTATGCCGACAAATTCATCGCCCAGCAGGCTGGCGCCAGGATACTCCTCAAGCAAGTACAGTATCCGCAGCGCTTTGGCGTTGCCGAGCTGTCGGAAGGCAGGATTATCGGCATCGAAGAAAAGCCTGAGCAGCCCAAGTCGGATTATGCCGTGACCGGCATTTATTTCTACGACGCTACCGTCTTTGACATAATAAGAACGCTCCAGCCGTCAGGTCGCGGAGAGCTTGAAATTACTCATGTGAACGAAGCTTATATAGCAAAGGATCAACTGGTTTATGACATCATCGACGGCTGGTGGACGGACGCCGGCACATTCGAATCGCTCAACAAGGCCAATGAATTAGTTGCAAAGGAGCCGCCCATCTGATAAGGAATGGCAGCATGATATAAAATGAATATTAAAGAAACAAAACTTTCCGGAGTGCTCATATTGGAGCCGAAAGTATTCACCGACGGCAGGGGATACTTTTTAGAAACATGGAACAGCACGCGTTACGAGCAGGCCGGCATTCCCGGTTCTTTCGTGCAGGATAATATCTCATTCTCAAAAAAAGGAATTCTGCGCGGATTGCATTTCCAACAACCTCAATCGCAAGGCAAGCTGATTCAGGTCTTATCGGGCGAGGTCGTAGATGTTGTCGTCGATATTCGCGTTGGTTCTCCGACTTATGGTCAGTGGCTTAGTGAGGTCTTTTCCGAATCAAACCACAGGCAGATGTATGTCCCGCCGGGCTTCGCTCACGGATATTGCGCGACGAGCGAGACGGCACTTTTTTCATACAAGTGCACCGATTTCTATAATCCGGCGACCGAACAGGGCATTATCTGGAACGACCCGGACATCGGAATCAAATGGCCGATAGCCCAACCGGCGCTGTCGACTAAAGATGCGGTCTATCCCAGACTCAAAGACCTCCGGCCTGAAAATCTGCCGCAATTCGGGAGTATATGATGGCGGCTGAAGGCACCAGGATTGCTGTTTTAGGCGGCAGGGGGATGCTTGGCTCCGATTTAGTTCAGACCTGCCGGCAGCGGGGATTTGATCCGATTGTCCTCGACCTGCCGGAGTTTGATATAACCGACGACGATCACTTGGAGCAGGCCGTTACCGGCGCCGAAATCATCGTAAATTGTGCCGCCTATACGAATGTCGATGGAGCTGAAAGTCAGGGCGAATTGGCATACCAGGTCAACGCCGAGGCGGTAGGGCGGCTCGGTACAGTCGCTCGCGAAGCCGGCAAATGGGTCCTCCATATCAGCACCGATTTCGTCTTTGACGGGTGCGGCGATAAACCCTACGTCGAGACCAACCATCCAAATCCCATAAACACTTACGGCAAAACCAAGCTGGAAGGAGAACAACTGCTGGCCCGGAGCGGCTGTGAATATTGCATTGTTCGTGTGGAGTGGACCTACGGCTCGGCCGGTAATAATTTCGTAACCAAGCTCATCCAACGTGCAAAATCACAGGATACACTGAAGGTCGTTGACGACCAGACAGGTTCGCCGACCGCGACAGTCGAAGCGGCTAGGGTCATCTGCGAATTGCTGCGAAAAAGGCCCGAGGGCATATATCATTTTGCAAGCGCCGGCTACGTCTCCCGGTTCGGCATGGCAGAATTCATATTGGACAAACTTTCGATGGATGTCAATCTGCTGCCATGCAAGACGATCGATTTTCAAAGCCCCGCGACAAGGCCCTTGAATAGTCGCTTCGATTGCAGTAAAATCGCACGTTTGCTCGATGAGCCGATCGGGCACTGGCAGACTCCATTGGAACTTTTTTTAAGGCAGTTATGAAACGACTTCTGGTTACAGGCGGTGCAGGATTTATAGGCAGCAACTTCGTGCGAATGGTGCTCGGCGAGCATCCCGATTGCTTTGTAGTCAACCTCGACAAGCTCACTTACGCCGGCAATCTTGAAAATCTTGCCGAATTCTTAGAGCACGAAAATCACAAATTCATCAAAGGCGATATATGTGACGGCGCACTGGTTGAAAGAACTATCGACGAACACAATATCGATGCGATAATCAATTTCGCCGCCGAGAGCCACGTGGACCGTTCGATCACCGAGCCGAAAGTCTTCATCGAAGCCAATGTTACCGGCACACTCACATTGCTCGGAGCCGCCCGCGACAAGAAGCTGGAGCGGTTCATCCAAATCTCTACCGATGAAGTATATGGCTCATTAGGCTCGGAAGGAAAATTCACCGAACGGACGCGGCTGAGTCCGAATTCGCCCTACTCGGCAAGCAAGGCCTCGGCAGACCACCTCGTCAGGGCGTTCGGGCATACGTGGGGCCTTAAATATAACATCACACGATGTTCGAACAACTACGGCCCATACCAGTTCCCGGAAAAACTGATCCCCCTGATGATTAACAATGCCATCAACGATAAGGAACTACCGGTCTATGGCGATGGATTATACGTGCGGGACTGGTTGTATGTGTATGACCATTGCACGGCGATCTGGCAGGTGCTGCAAAAAGCGCCGCCCGGCGAGATTTACAATATTGGCGGCTGCAACGAAAAAGCGAATCTGGAAGTCATCGATCTGATACTCAACCATCTGGGCAAGCCGAAATCGCTGATAAAGCATGTAACCGACAGGCCTGGACACGACAGGCGATACGCTATCGACGCAAGCAAGATAATAAGAGAGCTTAACTGGCAGCCATCTGTACGTTTCGAGGAAGGTATTAACAGAACTATCGACTGGTACCTAAAGAATACCGGTTGGCTCGCAAACATCGTCTCCGGGGATTACCGGAAGTATTATGAATCTATGTACCTGAATCGATAATAACATTGTAAGAGATCAGTTCTCAGAATTAATCAAGCATATCCGAGGACAGTTACTGAACGGCAAAATATATACTCGATGTTATAGAAACAGGAACTTGTAATGCTCCCTGGAAATAGCAGGCAGCGTAAATAAGAAAGTTTCGTATGAATCCTAAAGTCAGTATCTGTGTGCCCACATATAACCGAAAGGACTACCTGAGGGAAACCCTCGACAGCATTCTGGCCCAATCTTACAAAGACTATGAAATTGTCATTGTTGATGATGGTTCCACCGATGGTACGGCAGATTTGATAAAGAACGCCAGTTTCAAGAACCTGCAGTACCACTGGCAAGAAAATCAGGGCGAATCTGCTGCACGAAACAAACTGGTTGAATTAGCTAAGGGGGACTATCTAACATTTATCGATTCAGATGATTTACTATTCCCGTATGCTGTAGAGGAACTTGTAAAGATAGTTGAAGCTCACGGCCCGGATACGATTGCATATAGCTCATATATTAACATTGACGAAACGGGTACCGAGGTTAAACGAAAACGCCAGGCATTTCCTTCGGGCAATATTACTGTTGTTTTGTTCGAGTACATACTTGTACACTCTTGTGGAACAATGTGTACGAAGAAGCTGCTTCAGGAAGCTGGTGGCTTTGATGTGTCATTGCCGGTTTGCTCTCCTTATATCCTCTGGCTGAAACTTTCTCTGAAATACAAGTTTATACCTATGGAAAAGCCGACATTTAAGAGACGTCGCCATTCAGGCAATCTGTCTGAGCGTTCATTTGCCAATCGCATGATAGAATTAAATGTTCTCGAGGATTTTTACTATAATGGTGGCGCAAAAGAAGTCGTACCGCGACAACGGGCAATGAAGAGACTCAGCAAAGAAGGTTACAGGGCGGGGCGATGTGCGATTAAAGAAGGACTGCAAGAAAAGGCATGTCAACTACTGGGCCAATCCTTCCGTCGATATCCAAACTGCAAATCTCTATTGTGGTGGATGATAGCTATCGGAACCGGTTTTTTTAATCGGAAATGAACCAAAGCATTTGAGTTACAGGATGTAAAGTAATGGAAGCTGTTACTACGTGGAGATATATAGTATGAATGTTTGTTTAGTGACCAGCCCTCGTTTTAACTGCAAGCCAACACATAAAGCTCTTGCACCTTCAGGTTTGGCATTTCTTGCTGCTGTAGCACGTGATGCCGGCCACAATGTTACAGTTGTCGAAGGAGTCTTCCTTGGCAATCCAAAAAAAATTGCTCGGAAAGTTGCAATGGAAAACCCTGACGTTGTGGGCACGAGCACTGTTACAAGTGACCGATTGGCTGGGATAGCGTCTATTCGTGAAATCCGTCAAGCAACACCAAATGCGTTCATTGTTGTGGGAGGATCTCATTTTTCCCATTCAGCAGAAGATGCCTTACGTTGTGTACGTGAGATCGACGCCGTTGTTGTAGGCGAAGGTGAACAAACATTTTTGGAACTTCTCGAACAGCTACCTAATCGTGACGCTCTCGGAGAAATTCCCGGCCTCGTTTTTCGCGATGATAACAACCAGATAGTACGAAATAAACCGCGGCAGCTAATGAGTGAAATAAATTCCTTACCTCGCCCAGCATGGGATCTTTTCTCTTTGGAGCAATACAGCTTCCCAAGAGTTTCCGATGACTCCACAGAAACAGCAGGAGTAATGACCACGCGAGGTTGTCCACAACAATGCGTGTTTTGTGCCAATAGTCTTAACAGGAAAATGCGTTTTCTTGATCCGTCTTTAGCCGTTGACCAGCTTGAATGGCTCCATAACTCTTTTGGCATCAATGATCTACATATCTATGACGACGACTTTCTAACGAGTAAAAAACATGCGGTGGGTTTATGTGAAGAACTTCTTAAAAGGAATACAAAATTCAGTTGGTGGTGTAACGCGCGTGCAAAACAGTTGGACATTGAGGTACTTAAACTTATGCGAAAAGCCGGATGCAAGCGCATTTCCTTTGGAGTTGAAACCGGCACAAACAAAGTGCTCGAGGCCTCAAAAAAGAATCTTACTGTTGAACAGATCGCTGAAGCAATGGAGACCGTCAGCAAGGTACATTTTGACAAAATCGGCATTTTCCTTATCACTGGGCTACCGGGTGAAACAACCGAAACCATCGATCAGACTGTAAAATTTCTCAAAACTATTCGGGCGTTATTCGGAAATTCATGGCAGGTAGGAGAGCTTATTGGTCAATCGCCACTCATTTTTCCAGGAACGGAACTAGAAGATATTGGGCGAAAAGAAGGATGTCTGCCGGAAAACTTTTCCTGGAACCAGCCCTATCTTCAGCCTAAACGATACCTGCCACTGGTTAATGAGCGATACCAAACCGTTCCCCACTTTGAGACGCGCTCGCTACCTCTTGAAGATATTTGCGCACATCTTAAAAAATGGCATTGGGATGAATTATCCAGGGGACAAAAGCGTCATTTCAGACGTGCGCCGCTAAGAAGAATGAAGATTGCTCTTGGGATAGGTTAAAACTGTAAAAAATCGCCAGAGAACTCTATCGGCGAAAGGTACGGTTTTGCCCGCATCCTACAGATAGTCGAGCTCGGCATCGCTGGACTCGCTTTGGCCTGGATAGAGTTCGCCTCTGAAATTCAGATTACAAATGAGTTCGATATACCTGCCATAACGCTATACATTAAGCCTGATCGGCCCGGTGCCGGTGGGATGGCTTATGATACCATCACTGCAGTAATCGACCGCCTCTCTGACTGTGGGTGCCAGGGCGTAATGAATCACATTGGCTGGGGCTTGAGCCCGGTTGTAAATCTGCTTGTCCGCAGTCTTTTTCATTTACCACGCAAGCGCCAAGATGTTCTCTTTAATATTTTTACGGCCCAGGCCTGCCGATTGTTTGCAACCGCAGGGTTATACTTCAGATAAGCTTTGAAAAATCTCATAAGATCGGTATTGGTAATGCCGCATCCATACATATTTATCTGTACCAGGTTCTTCAAACGCAGCCATGCGGGCAGATGGTAAAACTTTTTCGTTCGCTCATTATCGATTAAGTAAAACCGCCATTTTTGCTCTTCTCTCACAACCAAAATATTGCCGAGACGCAAATCGCCGTGAAAAATACCTTTGGCATGCATTTGGCCTATTGTCCTGCCAAAAGCCTCGATCAAAGCACGCTTGTCAATAGAAGTATCCCTGCCGGAGTTTTCATAAAAATCAGTGAGAAGCTGCTGCATTGACTTTGAATTCTCAATCTCCTCGGTCAGCAGAAGATTATTGGTACAAAACGGACCGGTACGATGTTCAAATAATCCTATAACGGCAGGAGCATCAAATCCATTCTTCTGCAGCATTAAAATAGCATTAAATGCACGCTTGGCCCGACTCGGACGAAAAAGATGCTTTACGAAATCCAGCGTCGAGCGGCAAAGGTACTCCTTTAGATAATGCAGATGGGCAACACCGTCAATAGAAACATTGCATTTTAATACACGGGTATAATCGGACGATGGAACTCTGACAAACTGACCCTGATCTTCGGCGGACGAATCATTCTCTGCAACCAAATTTCGTATATCATGTTTGGGAAAGTTCTTATGAATAAGGATTATCCAGTTATCCATTCGCATCTTCTCATAACCGTCGGGGAGCTTTTTGGATGAGTCCTTCCTACTGGAAATCAGGAGTTGGCAATAGTTGTTCAGTGCCGGAGAGAGACTTGTTTTTCTTAGAAAACGCTCCATGTCTTTTGCTAGTTTATTTCTGTAAAGCAGCTCCCACCGATGCACTATCATCCCGTCAAGATCTATCAGAACAGGCCCGTTTTTTGTAATCAGAACATTCAAATGTTTCAAATCGCCGTGAGTGATGCGATATTTCCACAACTTGTCGAGCAGTTTCACAACCTCTCGCATTACATCCAGTTTTTGCCGCTCAGTGACATTATCGTCCCGCAGAAAATGCCATAGTCTCTGTCCTTCGATATATTCCGTCACCAAATAAGATTGCCATATCAGCAATCCCCTGCGCTGCTCAATATAAGCCAGGGCTCTCGGGGTAGCTATTTTCAATGCCCCAAGGATATGCGCATATAACCATCCTTTACTTGCACGAGACTTTTTAATTGTATGCCGCAGTGAATGAATAAATCCCTTATGATCATATCGTTTCACAACGATATTTTTATTATTCCACGTTATATGTGATACATAGATGGCATCTCCCTTTTTAAGAATCTGCCCGGCATCCATCAGCGTATCTATTTGTTCTATAAAATCACGAGGCTCTGCTCCCGCACAAAAAATTCTGTCAAGCTCGGCTATGTATTCACCAGTCTTAATTCGCATGTGCCTCTCACTTGTCCGCAGATACTTTTTAAACTCACGATATGTTAAAGATCCTGCTTGCTTCTTCAGAGAGGCTCGTTTGATGAATCTTTGAAATAGGAATTCAGCCATATGGTCTTTAGTTCAGTATAATCCGCCGGGCGAGATTATGATAATTCACCGCCCAAAAACAGAAATTCCTAATTTGTCGGCAAGTTCTATTGTCTCGGGTTTGTCGATAATGATCGTCTTTTCCGCCTCAACAACCAAACACTTACCTCTGTTCTTAGCCAGACTTCTGATAGTATCAGGTCCGACACACGGGACGTCAAACCGCATATCCTGCTGAGGTTTGGAAACCTTGATCAGCGTCCAGCCACCCGATCTGCAAAGTCCGCCGGCTCTATCGATCATCGCGGCCGTGCCTTCTATTGCCTCGACAGCGATGACTTCTTTTTCTTTCACGGCAATCGCCTGACCTATATCCAGCTCACCGAGCTTTTTGACTATTTGCCAGCCGAATTCAATGTCGTCTTTGACTGACGTGCGCAGTTGTGTTTCTGTCATCACGCCCGCTGTTGCCAGATGCTCCTTACAATACATAATCGAATTCTCCAGTATTATCCCTCCGGTGGCCAACTCATCCGCTAAAGCACATAGAAGTGATTCGGGTTGTCTGTTTTTCCCGCGCAGCCGCCAGTAATATATCCTGAATGCCCGCCAATCGGGCAGATAGCGCACAATCCGCCAAGGCGTGTAAAACCGTCCTTTGTTAACCCGCCCAACCATAATTGTTCTGGTTACGCGATGTTTTCTCAATCTCCGTATCCATCCCCCCGGTCGAGCAATGGCCGCCCTGCAAAATACATCAACTTCGTCAGCCAGGTTACGATCTGCCGTCTCCGCCAGGCCGACGCAAATTACTCTTAATCCCGCCTGCTTAGCGCCGGCGGCGACAAGAAAGGGTAGTCGGCCCTCTCCGGCAATTAAACCAAGCACATCTTGCGGGTCGTATTTCGTATCTTGTATTTTGTTCAAACAAGTGCCCTGTTCGAAAATCGATAGGCCTGTCGAAAATGCATTTTTCAATGTTTATTATTCGATATTCGTATCTCACACACCACTTCTGAAGGCCCACATCGTCAATCGCGAGTTATAAGTCACTATCCTGCTCTGCCGGTTCTTCGAAATCAGTTTCAATAGACGAGACAATCTGCTTAAATTGATTCTGAAGGTCCCGAATGTTTTGCCGCATTTCAGGCAGGTATTGTATCATGCTGTACGCTCGCCGACCTAAGTTTGCTTCGATAGCAGGTGCACCCAAGACTACTTTGTTGTCTGGAATGTTGTTAATAACGCCGGCCTGCGCTGCAATAGTAACATTGTTTCCGATATTAATATGACCGACAATACCAACCTGTCCACCGATTGTGCAGCAATGCCCGATGTTAGTAGAGCCGGCAATTCCCACCTGAGCAACAAGCAAACAATGTGAACCTACCCTGGTGCCATGACCTATTGTAACCATGTCACCTAACTTGCTGCCCTGACCTATAACAGTATCATTAAGTGTACCTCGTTCAATTCCGCAGCAAGCACCGATTTCAACATCATCTTCCAAAATGACAATACCCGTTTGTGGGATTTTGTGATGTATGCCCTTGTAGGTGGCATAGCTGAAACCGTCTTCACCGATTGTCGAATTTGCATTTATAATTACGCGATTACCGATTTTACAACCATCATAAATAGCAACATTAGGATATATTATACTATCATTACCGATTTGGACACCTTTGCCAATATACACGCCGGAATAAATTATACAACCGTCTTTGATTCTTGCCTCGTCTGCTATTGTTACAAAATCATGAATATGGCAGTCTACACCAATTTTCGCGCTATCGGCAATTGAAGCCTTTGAGCTAACCCCTACTTTTTTATGTTTACGATGCCCATGCAGGAGCACCATTATCTGCATAAAGGCATAGTAAGGATCATCTGCTATTAACAGATGGACTGAGGTGGGGGGCGTTTCTTTTCCGACTATTACTGCACTTGCCTTGGTCGTCCGCAACTGTTTTTCATATTTACGATTTGTCAAAAAGCTAATATCACCTTCATCGGCCCGCCCGAGCGTAGAGGCAGATTTAATAATCACATTAGGGTCGCCACAGACCCGTCCGCCTACATATTCGGCTAATTCACCCAAAGTTCTTTCTTGCATACGAACACCTCAACAAAAAGTCTATTAAGTACAGCACCGCCCCTTTTCCCGAAGCATCAGCCTTGCTCTGGTCATTATAACAAAAACACTTATGAGGTCAACTTTTCAGCCGGTAAACAGCAAAGCATGCATCTTTACCGTTACCAGAGACTAACCAAAAACTGCTTTTTCTTTTTTAAAATCCGTCTAAAATTACATTAACCCAATTCGGTTCAAACATTACACCGTTAAAACATCCAGGAGCTTTCGCTGTAAACTCAATGAGGGCTTCCTGGAAAAAGATGCTGTACTGCTGGCAAATACTGTTACAGCCGGTCCGATGGATTTATACACTGCCGGATTAGTTGGACCGAAAATACCATACGTCCTGATGCCCAGGGCGGCAGCCAGATGCGTAATCCCGCTATCGTTGCCGATAAATCCATCCACACAACTTAAAAGCCCCAGCACCTGCGTCAAAGACAAATCCGTCAGGCACCTTCCAACGCTGCTGATTTTCTTAATTTCCGCATCGCTGAATCTTTCCAGCTCGGCAGGCCCTAATAAAAATACGATTTCAACACCTCTCGAATCGAGCTCTCCGGCCACAGCCAAAAAGTTCTCCAGGTGCCAGCATTTTCTTGTTCCGCCGCTGCCCGGCTGAATAACCACCAGTTTCTCGCCGGAACCAAGGCCTATTTCTTTGAGCAGCCCTTTGCCTGTGTTTATATCCGCTTCTGTCGCTTTTATTAAACAGTCGTCGGTCTGAAACCTCCGGGAATGCAGGGAATGGCCGCTTTGGTCTATAAATTGCCGGATATAAAAATCGGCTAAATGTTCAGAGAAACCTTTTGGTGGTTTCATAGAGAGTGTTATAACTTCTGCGCTATGGCTGCAATTGGCAGTGAAAATCAGGTTTTGTTCGAAGTTGCTGTTCGGCTCACCCAAAAACGTTGCAATCCAGGCATAGTCGCCAAAAGCACTTATCAAAGGATCCCTGTCTTTAAGCACAAATGTGTTCGTTTCAGCAAAAAAACGATGTATATCCATTGAATCTATAGAACGGACGCCATCGACACAGGACCTGCCCGGCAAAAAGCCAACGTATTCGGTATGCCCAAGAATATCAATTCCGCCCAAATGCAGCGCATCTTTCATATACGCAGCTAACGGCAGTGTCAATATACAGTCGCCAATCGCCCCGGGCTGCAAAATTAATCCTCGCTGCATTCTTTTTACCGCCTCAGCGCTCTTTTGTCGCACTAATTCAAAAATGTCATCGTGTGTCTGCATACCTAAAAGCCTGAATGTTTGTCAAAGTAATACTAACCGTTAGCCGGCCACCTTGTCAATCCATCCGCCACCGATAAGCCTGTTGTTTTTTTCCTCCTGAATATAAAAAGCGGCCAATTGACCCGGCGTTATTGCCGATACCGGCTCATCAAATTCAACAATAACATGATTATCCTGCGGAGTAACCGTCGCTAAAGCACCGCTACTATTATAGCGTATCTTTACCTTAGCCCGAAAAGGCGAGGACGGCACATCAATAAGCCAGTTCGCAGATGTTGCATGAAGTTTTTTCTGCATGACCTCTTCTTTAGGGCCGAGCGTAACCGTGTTGCTTTCAGCATCGATTTTCGTGACATAGTAAGGCCTGCCCATGGCCACTCGCAGGCCCCGCCGTTGACCGATAGTGAATCTGTGCACACCATTATGCTCGCCGAGAACCTTGCCGCTGCTATCGACGATGTTGCCCCTGCGAACAAGCTCAGGGCACCGCTGTTCGAGCACTGCGACATAATCGTCGTCGGGGATAAAACATATCTCCTGCGATTCTTTGCTTTGTGCAGTGCTTAAATCGAATTTCGCCGCTATTTCTCGCGTCTGATCCTTGGAATAATCTCCCATTGGAAGAATGATGTTGGGTAGCATATCTTTCTCAATCATCGATAACACGTAGGACTGGTCTTTAGAAGGATTGGCAGCTTCGTACAGGCCCACGTCGTTATCCTGATTGAGAATCCTTGCATAGTGTCCGGTGGCAAGAAACCGGGCACCATGACTTGTCGCAAATTCCCACAACTTGCTGAATTTCATATGCCTGTTGCAGAAGACGCACGGATTGGGCGTTCGGCCTTTCCTGTACTCGCTGCAAAAATAGTCGAGAATACGCTCGAAATCTTCGCGAAGGTCCATCACATGGAGCTTTATCCCCAATTGCCCGGCAACAATTTCGGCTTCTGCCTGCGCGTAGCGGGCATCGTCGTTCGTAATCATGAAAACGCCCTCGCACTCAAAACCATCCCGGCACAACAATGCCGTGGCGGTCGAACTGTCCACTCCGCCGCTCAGCGCAACAAAAACCTTATTTCCATTTCCAATCATTTTGCTTTGCATGATACGTGCTTCACGAGGGTCATCCGGTGCCATATTGACGGGCTGCACGTAGAGCAAATCTAATCCTGCGGATAGATAATTATGCGGTCGTGGATAACGGTGACTAAGTCGTCTTTGCCGTCACCCGTCACGTCGGCGACCGTCAACTCTCGCGGCTCGGCGCTGGCCTTGGGGCGACCTTTAGCATCGCGATAACTTTTTTCCTCGAATATCTTAAAGCGCATCGCCGGGACAGGCTTTTCGCCGGCATCGAGCGTGAGTATCTCGATATGGCTGCGTCCGTACTCGACCATGATAATGTCGGTCCGGCCGTCGCTGTTTATATCGCCCGCTGCAAGGTTGCCGTATATCCCGTCTTTAATTTTTGTCTCGTAGCCGAACTGTTGCTCCAAATGCTGAGCATAATTCGTGCTGCTCAGCGGAGTAATAAGTGCGAATTTCTTGCTGTCGAACAGCAACAGGCTTTCAACATCACTTCCCGTCAGCGGGGCAAACAGCATTTTCAGATGTGCCGCACTGTTCCAGTTGCCGACATCCAACGCCTTTTCGACCCGGTAGGTCTTGTCATTGCCGGCTTTGAGAATCTGAAGCCGGCCCTTTTGTCCGTCCAGCAGCAAAATAGAGGGCCTGTCCGCCAGATTCCCGGAGTCGAGATCGAAAGCGGCAACCGCCAATATCTGGTTATCCGTGCTCTTGGCGTTATACTGGTCAATCACGTTCCAGGTCTGTCCATCTGAAAATACCAGGCTTCTTGCGAAGTTCTTCTGCGCCACCAGCAGCTCATCACCGGCCTTGCCGTCCACGTTGGCGACGGAAATTGATCGCAGGTTGGCATCTTTAATCAAGCTGCTCTGTGCTTTCGGCGAGTCAACGACTTCGAATTTGTTCTTTTCTACCTGGCGAACCAGTATGGGCGGTTCGTAGCTGACAAATATCAGGATGTCCAGCAAGCCATCCTGGTCGACGTCAAGCACTTTCAAACCATCAGGATTGGATGTCAGTTTTTTAAGCTCTAATGCAAGTTCTTTCCGGCCGGCTTTTTCGCTTGCAGCGAGATCGTAAACCGCCCTGAGAGTTCTAAGGTCGTCATCGCTTCTGGATACGTAAAGGCAATCTATACTGCCGTCGCCGTCGATATCGGCCAGTTCCATCGCCACCGGTTCACCCGTCACGTCGACGGGTTTCGGAAACGACAACCTGTCATCTTCGAATTTACTTAGGCCTATGACCTTTTCCTTCAGGCTCAAAACGCCCAATTCAGTTTTCCCATCGGCGTCGATATCCACGGCGGACAAGCTCGTAATATCAGCAAAAGCGGGAAATCTTACCGGCTCGGCCAATCCAGATCCTGCCTTCTGCTTGTATAGAATAAGTTCGGCCGCGCCGGGATCGCTTATCGTCACATCGGCAAGGCCATCACCATCAACGTCACCAAGGGCCAGGTCTCGCTTTGTATCCTCCTGCCCGGCTGCAAGAGGATAAAACAAAATCGGCCAGTCGTCATCTTTCCGGCTTTCAGCGGCAAATTGATAGCAGATAAGTCGTCCACTTAAACTGTCAACAGCCAAAACCTCATCCCCGTCAGCCTTATCTATGTTGTGCAGCACTAATGCAAACGGTCTCTCAATAGAAAACTGCAATTGCGGACCCAACTGCCCGGTTTTCATGCCGAATCGAACGTGCAGCGGTTTTTCCATATCGTTTGTGACAAGGATAAGATCGTTGACGCTATCCCCGTTCAAATCACCAATCTCAATACCCAGTGTTTGCGCGGATGTGGGATATTTCACCGGCTCGGCCAATGAGCCATCCTCTGTTTGCAAGATGATGTAAATACTGTCACGACCGGCCAGAGCCAAATCATCGGCGCCGTCATTACTCAGGTCAGCACACGCTAGGGCATTGGAAGTGGGTAGGCCGTCATCAATATTAATCTTTTTCCGTGTCGGCCAGCTCAGCGATTTCGGCTTAACTGACTTAGCCTCATCGGCCTTTTGCAGCAGCACATACAAGGCCTTTGGCTCGCCGTAATAAGCCAGATCCTTCCGCCCGTCAGAGTTCAAATCCCCGCAGACCAGGCTGTGCAGCTTCTGGGAAACGGCGATACTCTGCTGCTCAAACCGGGTAGGGGGGATGATTGCATTGACGTCTATGTCGGCAGGATCAATCGCGACGTCCTTTTCGCCGGGCCCGACCGCTTCTTTCTGCAAAAGCAGCTCGATTCTGGCCTTTCTGTTATTGGTCAGGGCAATATCCTTTCGTCCGTCACCGTTAAAATCGGCCGCCAGCAGGTCTTTAATCCCCCAGTCCAACTTGATGATCTCTATTTCTTCGAATCCATAATATTCTGAGATATCATCAGAGCCCGCCTGCTGAGCATTCAAATTGACCAGAATCATGCCGGCAAACACAATCGCAAATATCGCCTTACTTAGCTGCACAATGAAAACCTCCATTTTTTCGCCATTATTGTTTCTTCCCGTCGATCGCTGCAAAAGCAGTGATTCATTTCAAACGCTTCCTTCCGCGCAAAATTATTTCACTTTATCCGTACAATAAGAGTATACATTGTAAGCACGGCAATATCAATGATTTTATAGTTTTTGAGGTTTTCCTTTAGTGTACACGCCAACTACAATTGTATGGCTGTGTATCCCACAGTCCAGCACCGGAAATCGGGCGGTAAACTCGAAGCAGGGCGGTTTTAGTCCGAGCGGAGTATCCGAAGAGCGATATCATCCCGGTACTCTGGCGATTTCAATATTCGATTGCCGCCGGGGTGATCGAACGCTTCATTTTTATCGGTTTTGCCGGTTTTTGTATTTATCCATTCGGCTGTATATTTGCCCTTCGGCAGCTCCACCTGTAACTGTGCCTCGCTGCCGCCGTTGATATAAACGGCGTAAGCACGCCCCCTTTGTACCAATGCTCGGGCGGTTGCTTTGTCAGGGATGCCGCCTTTGATGACTGAATTGTCGGGGCTCATTTTTATGAAGTCGAAACTGTTGATGAAGTCGCTTAGAATTTTTAACTGTTTGTGCAGGACTGCTCCGCCTCCGCCGGGGGCGTTGATTTTTGCCGTGCCGTCCTCGTGACCGACATTGAATGAGTAGTCGAGGTTGTCGTACACCGCTCCGCCTGCAATAATGAAATCCCAGACTTCGAGCCGGTAAGGTTTCGGCTCGCTGCCGGCAAAGCCCGTCTCATCGTCGCCGATGACCCGGTTCAGGCCGTAATTGTCGGTCACCGTATTGGGCGGCTTGGCGTAATGGAAGTTGAAAATAGACACTCGCGGATTAGGATCGGCAATCTTCTGATATTTATTGGCGATATTCTGGGCTATTAAGTGTTTAGCTTTGAAATCGGCCTCGGCTTTAGCGATGGTCTCGGCGATATGCGCCTGCCATTCGAGCGTAACTCCGCCGAAGTACGGCTCGTTGCAGATTTCATAATAAAGGTTATCGAAGTCCTTTAGCTGCCCGACTATCCTGCGTACCATCGCATCCTGCACGGCCAGCAGCCTGGGATATTTGAGCGTATAAACCTCGGTTCGCTCCATTTTGCCGATGCCGTTAATGTTATTAGCAGCGTTCATCGGGCTGAGCTGCCACATACTATCTTCATAGAAAGGGCAGAACAGCACCAGTTCTACCACAACGCCGCATTTGCCTGCTTCGCTGACGAAGTCTCGCAGGCGTTTGAAATAAGCCGGGTTCCATTTGGTCAGGTCAAACCTATTGCCGCCGTTAGCGTAGCCCGCCTCATCGCTCCGTGCCCAGGGGCATATCAACCGATTCTTTGCCGGAGCCAGGGTATTGTTTGTGATCTTGAACGCCCCGACAGGCTCGCAATATGCGCCGCTAAAAGTACGAGTAAGGTTAAAGCCGAGCGATTCGAGAGTCTTTAGGTATTTTTTGTAATCGAAATCTCGATTAAGCACGGCCCCATAATGCTCGCCGGACGTTATCAAAACCGTAGCCTGGCCTCGCCACAAAAAATAATGCGGATTATCCGGATGAAGTTCAATTGGCTTAGCCTGGACGGTTGTAGAGTAAACAGTCGTACTGGCCAATACCAACAGAACGCTGCAGGCGGCAACCACTGGTGTTTTATTTGTCTGCTCGAACATATTAATCTCTCCGTTAAAAATCCGTATTCGATACATCCCGGATCCGCACCGATTGGACCCGACGAATAACAAACCGCATGACTCGATGTATTAAAAAATCCAGGTATGATAATTATACGCATCTGAACAATGCTATATAGTCCTTGCCAAGGAACTTCTTCACATACCCCGTTTTTAAGGGGATTCCACGATAACAAGGTATTTAGCCATATCATTTATTCCAGTACATATTGTAAGATTTGTCCTGTCTTTCTCTGAGCGGTTTCATAGTCCCCTGTATCTCTGTCATAAGCTGGTCTACTCTATCCTTTTCATCCATGTTACCCGCAGCACCGTATATCTGACTCATTATCCCCAACAAATCATTTTGGGAGTTAAGACTTATCACTCGACATAGAGTAAGAGTTCCTTCGCCTCCATCATAGGCAATAGAAGCATCCAAAATCTCAGATACCTTTTCCTCTGCCGCAGAATAGTTTCCTGCTTTGATGAGTTCTTGAGTTTCCTGATAGCACCCAATAACACCCATCTTAAGCTCTCCCGCAGCGGCCACCACTTCATCTATGACCTCTCTTTGGTCTTCGGGAGACATCTTAAGAAAATCTTCTTCGGTGATAGTATGATTGTAAGGTCTGTCAAAGGAATCTAACGAAACAATATCCTCAGGTTCTGTTTCGACTTCCATTGTCACATCAATCATAGGCTCTACTACAACCTCTTCCACATTCGATGGAGCCTCAACCTTAGTTTCAACAAATTCTTCTGCCTCAGGTTGTTCCTCCACCACAGTGACACTCCCACTATGAGCATTAGTAGTGAAGGAAGGATGAACCTTGTCCTCTGTCTCCACAGGAGTATCATCTTCCTGACTATTGTTAAATAGGGCAAGACAAAATATGCCTGCCACAACCAACACACCTAATCCAACCAAATACTTATTCATTACCATCCTTTCAGCTTTATATCGGCAAATTTGGTAACAATTCTATCGATCTTCGAGATATTGTCAAATGTTGTGGATGGATTTTCTTTTGGACTCAACGTGGGAGCCGCATCTCTTGTTGTTTTATAGTGTTCTGGAGGGTTGTGAATGGACAGATTTCCTCTTTCAGTAAAGCCTATACAATAGCGGCCAGATTTTCAATAGGATAATTAAGCTAAACATAAGAGCAATAATAACTCTCCGACGCTATCCGTTCGGCGATTGTAGCGGTTGTCAGGGCGTCAAAAGAGTGGTAGGGCGGGTGTTTCTGAGGGGAGAATCTTGGGACGTGAAGTCTGGATTCTGTTTGTGCTGAACTTGGTTGGAGGACTACTCCATATTATTTTAGTTACCCTCAGACCTCAGCTTGCCTTCAATATGTGGGAGTAGTTGATAGAACTGTGAATTGAGAGACAGACCAGACTGTTGGTCAGATGTTTGGAAAGCTAATAAGAAAGGAGCTATGATGAACAGGAATAGCGTGATTTTGTTGGTCGTTGGAGCCATCTTGCTGAGCTTGATTGTAACAGGCATGGTTGTTCGAGGAAACGAGCCACAACCGGATGTGTTATGGGAATACAAGACGCTTCGAATGTCAACAAACTTTACCGACTCTGAACAAACTCTGAATGAGTATGGAAAGAAGGGATGGGAAGTAGTTGATTGGGAAGACACGAATTTTCTGTACTTCCTATTGAGACGCCAGTTGTAACTACTGTGAATGCCTTGAAAAGAGCCGTAAGATGACGACGCAACTCTTCAGGATGTCCTTATTATCGAGTCACAGAGCTTTCTAAGTTCCCATGATCTTTGCTTTGGCTTCTTAATCCGTAAGGTCATCGGCCAACGGTCTGACCAAACATTGCAATCTTTTGTTTTTTGGCTGATTTAGGGCAATTCAACAAACTGGTTATGTATAGGTTGGGTTTTATTAGGGACAGTCACCTATTTTTGTATACTGCCCTTTGCCATTAATAGGTGACTGTCCCTAGTTTTAGGGGCATATCAACCGATTCTTTGCCGGAGCCAGGGTATTGTTTGTGATCTTGAACGCCCCGACAGGCTCGCAATATGCGCCGCTAAAAGTACGAGTAAGGTTAAAGCCGAGCGATTCGAGAGTCTT
>Ga0307433_1000215_pt1 | contig 52371 bp, 36 predicted proteins | sample SalMarWE160210MG_FD_202166 | JGI IMG/M metagenome (GOLD analysis project Ga0307433, IMG submission 202166) | Salt marsh sediment microbial communities from the Plum Island Ecosystem LTER, Massachusetts, United States - WE1603-210 | ecosystem: Environmental > Aquatic > Marine > Intertidal zone >...
ATCGGTCTGTTTGTGACTTCACATCAAGACGGTGAGAACCGCACGTACACGTTCGACAATGTGGATATTCAAGGTGACCTGGATGGTGTTATTGTCTCTAAAGATATTGACTCAGTCAGCGGCAACACCGCCGATCCGATTTACGTAGCGCTTGAAGATGCTGCAGGTAACGTCGCTGTGATACCTCATCCGTATGCTTCAGCCACACAGATTACTGTGAACAGGCCGTGGACGATTCCGCTGGCCGCATTCGAAGGTGTGGATGCGACCGCAGCCGCGAAGCTGTACATTGGCGTAGGTGATGGTGAGGCTGGCGGTACCGGTGTTCTCACCGTTTCCGACATCAAGGTCGTCGAAGGCCGAAGTGCCGGAAATATTGCCTGGGTTTCCTACCACGCTGCCGACGACGAGCCCCATGCTGATGCTGCCGCTGTCGGCTTCACCCTGGCGCCGGATATTGGGTATACCGACCTGCTGAAAGACAACGGCTACAACGTGGTACGCGTTGTCACCTCTAAGGAACCCGATGTTGAATTTCTCAATACCATGGATCTGGTGATTATTAGTCGTACCGCATCCAGCGGACATTATGGCGGTAGTGGTGCCAGCTTGTGGAACAGCGTCACGACTCCCACGATAAACCTGAATGGTTACACGCTGCGTTCCAGCCGCATGGGCTTCACTGATGGTACGGATATGCCGGACACCACCGGAGATATCAGGCTGACGGTCACTGACCCGACGCACCCGATCTTTGCGGGGATCCCTCTGACCGATGGTACTATGGACAATCTGTATGCCGAAGGTGCGGTACCGCTTCCCACCGACGAGACTATTATCTCGCGAGGCATCTCGATCAATAACAATACCATCGATGATGATGGAACGCTGCTGGCCACGATTGCAGAAGTGTCAGCGGACGCGGGCCCTGTTGGTGGTATGGTGATTGCTGAATGGCCGGCTGGAGCTGTAATGCAGAATTCCAGCGGGAGCCCAGATGACGTACTGGGCGGTCCTCGTCTGGTCTTCCTGACCGGTAGTCGCGAGCCTGATGGCGTAACGGGTGGACAGGCGGCGGCCCTATATGATTTGTATCCGGATGGCGAACAGATGTTCCTCAATGCGGTCGAGTATTACATCCCGGCCAAGATGTGGGACATCACCGCTCCAGGCGATATCGTCAAGGGTGTTCCTGACCAGCCCGAGACGGATTGGAACGATATCGGCTGGCCTCCTGCTGAGAATCCCAGCATGTGCATCGATGACAACACCGGCACCAAATACCTGCACTTTGCGGGTGATATCCAACCCACTGGTGTCCAGATTACGCCGTTAGACGGACCGAGTATTGTTACCGGAATAACGTTAACGACAGCAAATGATGCACCGGAACGTGATCCGATTACCTTCGAGCTGTATGGTTCGAATGTGAGTATCGATGGTCCATATGAGTTGATTGCTGCAGGCGATGTAGTTGATTTCGCAGGTGAAGAAGCGTGGCCGCGTTACACAAAGAACGCAACGCCGATTATGTTTGACAATGATAAGTCATACGCCCACTATCAACTGATGTTCCCGACCGTTAGAGATCCCGTTGCTCAGAATAGCATGCAGATCGCCGAAGTGGAGTTGCTTGGTGTGCTTACGATACTACCCCGCACTCTGACAATATCTTCCACGGGCGGAGGGTTCGTAATCACTCCGGGCGAGGGTGCATTTACATACGAAGATGGAACCGAGGTTGAAGTGAAAGCCGTAGCGGATGAGAATTGTTATTTCCTGAAATGGACAGGTTCGGCTGTGGACGCCGGTAAAGTAGATCCGGGCAGTGCAAGTATAACCATACTTATGGATGGGGATTATAGCTTGAAGGCCCACTTTGCTGCCAACCTGGCGGTTTCCTCCACAAACGGCGGCTCCGTAACCACACCCGGTGAGGGAACATTTTCATATGAACACGGCTCAGATGTACCAGTAGAGACCACAGCGGATGAGTATTTTTATTTCCTGAAATGGACAGGTTCGGCTGTGGACGCCGGTAAAGTAGCAGATCCGGGCAGTGCAAGTACAACCGTACTCGTAGATGGCGAATACGACCTGAAGGCCAATTTTGCTGCTGTGAACTTCAAATTGACGGTTTCCTCCACCGACGGCGGCTCGGTAATAAAGCCCGGCGAAGGAGACATCGTCATTGGCGGCAATTACCTTATTCCTTTGGAGGCCTTAGCGGAAGCGGATCCACATTACCATTTCTTGTATTGGACTGGATCGGCAGTGGACGCCGGCATGGTTGTGGATCCGGATAGTCCCATTACGTCCATATTTGTGCTTGGGAAATATAACGTGAAGGCTCACTTTGCCATAGACACCCATATTCTGACAATCTCCTCGACTGAAGGCGGCTCAGTAACCACGCCGGGCGAGGGAGCGTTCGAATATGATCATGGTGCTGAGGTCAGTGTCGTAGCTACCCCCGACGAGCATTATCATTTCGTAGGCTGGACAGGATCGGCCGTAGATGCCGGCAAGGTAGCGGATCCAGGCAGTGCAAGTACTACCGTGACTGCCGACGGAGATTATACACTGATCGCTAACTTCGAAATAGATAAGCATACCTTGACGATTTCTTCGAACAACGGCGGTTCGGTGACCGCACCAGGTGAGGGTGTGTTTGAATATGATTACGGTACTGTTGTCGATCTTGCAGCAACAGCCGACCCCGACTATCGTTTCAAATTCTGGACAGGGCCGGTGGCTGATGAGCTTTCGGCAAGCACAACTGTTACGATTACTGAAGATATAACCGTCGAAGCAGTCTTTGTGAAGTCGAAACCTTGCCCACCTAATGATCCATGATCCACCCATAGCTGAATAATGTTATGAGATTCATAGGGCTGTAAGCATTTGCTTGCAGCCCTTTTTCCATGGCCTTCATTTCGAATGGACTACCTGACTGTTTACCAAAAAGAGCATTATTTTGCTGAAAAAACATTGCGAGATGGCCGGAGTAGTTGCATTTTCAGGACAAAGTTGATTTAATGGCGGAACGTGGCACGGCGGTCCCAGGGACTCCTGTCGGAGAACACTATACAAATTAGGAGCTGAAAGATGAGTTACAAGAGAAGCAGTTTGAACAAACATATCGTATTAATCCTTTCTTCGATTCTGCTGCTTGCCTGTGCTGGAGCTGCCGTTGCTGATATTAAGCTGCCGGCCATTATCGGTGATAACATGGTTTTGCAGCAGGGCGGAAAAGTCTCTATCTGGGGCTGGGCCGATCCGGGCGAAGAAGTAACGGTAGGCGTTAGCTGGAACAGTATGAAGTTTGCGGTCACGGCGGACAAGGACGGCAAATGGTCGTTCCGGATAAATCCGCCTAAGGCGGGCGGGCCTTATGAAATGACGTTGACCGGCAAAAATACGATAACGATTAAGAATATTCTTGTCGGCGAGGTCTGGGTCTGTTCGGGCCAGTCGAATATGCAAATGTCGGTGCGGTCTTCAGCGAACGCCGAGCAGGAAATCGCCGAGGCCGGTTATCCGAAGATTCGGCTGTTCTCGGTCAAGCTCACAGTGGCCGAGACGCCGCAGTCGGATTGTGTGGGTAACTGGAGCGAATGCAGCCCAAGGACGGTGCCGAACTTTTCCGCCGTGGCGTACTTCTTCGGACGAGAATTGCATAAGCAGCTTAACGTGCCGGTCGGTTTGATTAATACATCCTGGGGCGGGACGCCTGCTGAGTCGTGGACGAGGCGAGAGGTGCTCGAAGCGGATGCGAATTTTGTGCCGATTGTCAAGCGATACGACGATGCCGTCGCAAGGTATCCGCAGGCAAAGAAAGAATATGAGCAAAAATTAGTCGAATGGAAACAGGCTGCCGAGAAGGCCAAGACCGAAGGGAAGAATCCGCATCGAAGACCCCGCGCGCCTTTTGGCCCGGGCCATTATCAATCGCCTTCGGGCCTGTACAATGCGATGATTGCCCCGCTGATTCCGTACGGTATTGCCGGCGCGATCTGGTACCAGGGCGAATCGAACGCCGGCCGGGCATATCAGTATCGCACACTCTTTCCTGCGATGATTAAGAACTGGCGCGATGATTGGGGTGTGGGAAAATTCTCTTTCCTGTTCGTGCAGTTGGCCAATTTCATGCAAACCAAGCCGGAGCCGGGCGAAAGTGCCTGGGCGGAGTTGCGCGAGGCCCAGACGATGACGTTGGAGCTGCCCAATACGGGGATGGCCGTGATTATAGATATCGGTGACGCCGTCGACATTCATCCGAAGAATAAGCAGGATGTCGGTAAGCGTCTGGCGCTGTGGCCGTTGGCCGGGATATACGGCAAGAAGCTGGTTTATTCCGGGCCGATTTACAAATCGATGAAGGTCGACGGCAGCAGCATCATTCTGAGTTTTGACCACGTGGGCGGGGGACTTGTCGCTAAAGGCGATGGACAATTGAAAGGCTTTTCCATTGCCGGGGCGGACCGCAAGTTCGTCTGGGCCGATGCGAAGATTGACGGTAATACAATCGTCGTCAGCAGCGACAAAGTGTCCGAGCCTGCCGCCGTACGCTACGCCTGGGCGGACAATCCCGTATGCAACTTCTATAACAAGGAAGATTTGCCCGCCAGTCCGTTCCGCACGGATGAGTGGCCCGGCGTGACCGTCAACGCGAGATAGGAGCCTTTGCACAGATGTCGAGTACTAATGATGATTGATGTTCTTGCTACAACCCCGACCGAAGGTGAAGAACTCAATATTATCCTGTTGATCGGCATCGCTATCTTTGGTGGTACGATAGGCGCCAGGATCTTCCAGCGTCTTCGCATCCCGCGCATCGTGGGCTATGTCGCTATCGGTATAATATTGGGGCCCCTGTTCGGCGTTATTTCAGAGCGGACAATTCAAGACCTCGAACCTTTCAACATGTTCGCGCTGGGAATCATCGGCTTTCTGATAGGCGGTGAGCTCAAGCGGGAAATCTTTGTGAAATTCGGGGGGCAGGTCTTTTCAATCCTGTTGTTCGAAGGCCTGGCGGCGTGCCTGCTGGTCGGGGCGTTGAGCTTCGGGATAATGTGGTATTTTGCCGATTGGAAAACGGCGTTAGCTGTTGCCGTCGTATTCGGTGCTATATGTGCGGCAACGGACCCGGCTTCTACCATGAGCGTGCTGTGGGAATACAAAACACGCGGTCCGCTGACGTCAATGCTCACCGCTATTGTCGCTCTCGACGATGCTCTTGCTTTGGTGCTGTATACAATTTGCGTGAGCGTTGCCGGGGTCGTCATAGGGCATGGCGAGGCCGGCTTTTTCCCGGCGTTGTTTAGATCATTCTATGAGATTGCCGGTTCGCTGGCGGTCGGGGTGGCCGCGGGATTTCTTCTCAACTGGATACTGAACAGAACCGAAGAACCGGAGCGGGTCCTGGTTTTCAGCATTAGTTTGGCTTTGCTGATTATAGGCGTTGCGATAACCAGAGAACTCGATGTTATCATCTCCTCCATGGCCCTGGGGGTAACGCTGACCAACCTGGGCTCGAAAAGAGTGCTGTCGAGTTTCGCTCTTGTGCACAGGTTTGCCGCTCCCGTTTACGTTCTGTTCTTTGTCATTGTGGGCGCCAGATTGAATATTTCAAACATGGGTCCACAGGTAGGGTTGCTTGTGGCTGCTTACGTCATTGGCAGCGTTGTCGGAAAGACCAGCGGGGCATGGTGGGGGGCGGTACGATCCAAATCGGTGCCGACGATCAGAAAATATCTGGGATTTTGTTTGTATCAACAGGGCACAATCGCCATCGCATTGCTGCTTATGGCGACCAGCCGGTTCGAGGGCGATATCAGAGACACGATGCTCTCGGTAATCATCGCCGGTGTATTTGTTCTTCAGCTCGCCGGGCCGATGTTCGTGAAAATAGGTGCGAAGAAGGCCGGCGAGGTCGGGCTGAATATTACCGAAGAAGACCTGATACGGTCATATAAGGTAGCGGATGTTCTGGATGATAAGGTTCCGGCCATATCCGCCGGCCTGTCCCTGAACGAGCTTATAAAGGTGGTCGCCGATACGAATTCTTATTGCTATCCCGTGGTCGATAACGCCGGCAAGCTCACAGGCGTCATAACTTTAGACGGCATCATGAATACCTTCGCCACTCAGGAGTTGAATGACTGGCTGGTCGCTCTGGATATTGCCGAACCAGTGAGTGAAAAAGCAGTACCTCAGATGCCGCTTTCCGAAGCGTTTGAGAAAGCGAAGGAAATGGATGTCGAATTTTTACCCGCTGTAGCTCCGGACGACGCCGAGAAATATGTCGGGATATTAAGTGTCAGGTCGGCCCACAGACGCCTTGCTGCCGAAGTGCTTGCCAAACAGAAGGAAGCCGATAGGATGTATAGTCATGTACACAGTTGAGCCGGATCAAGACTCACGTTCGGGTACGGATGCTGGAATAAACGAATGTTCTGCGGATAATGACAAATCAGAACGAAAAAAAATATGAGGAATATCAATAATGAAACTGGCTGATGTTTTGCATAAAGAATGTATCGCCATCAATGCCCAGCTTAGCGACAAAGCCGAGGCGCTTCGGGAAGTGACACGCCTTGCCAAAAAATGCAGCGTTCTCGATAACCTCAGCGAGCAGGAGATTCTGGTGGGGCTCCAGGGGCGTGAATCGCTGGGCTCGACGGGTGTCGGCAAGGGAATCGCGATTCCCCATTGCCGTCTCAAGGACGTTAAAGACTTTGTTGTGGGAATCGTGACGGTTCCATCGGGCGTTGACTTTGACGCTCTGGACGCCGGGAAGGTCAGGCTCATCGTTTTTATCATCGCTCCCGAGGTCGTATCCAATCAGCATGTAAGGCTGCTCTCGGTCATTTCGCAGAGACTTTTGGCGCCGAAAGCGCTGGAGCAAATCCTGGAAGAGCCGACACCTGACGGTGTGTACGAGAGTTTTTTGAGAGGCCGGGATGTAGAAATAGACGACAGGCCGCGAGCCGAGAAAAACCTGATTCATGTCTTCATACAGAGCGAGGATATTTTCAGGGATGTTCTGCAGATATTGACCGGCATCGAATCCAGCTCTCTGGTTGTTGTCGGGTCTGAGAATGCGGGCGTGTATCTTTCGAAATTGCCTCTTTTTGCGAGTTTCTGGTCCGATGAGCCTTCCAATTTTGGAAGGATAATCATCGCCGTTGTTGACAAAAATCTGACCAATGAGGCGCTGCGGCGAATCGAGAGTGTTGCCGGTGACCTTGGTAAAGGCACCGGTGTGATGGCAACCGTCCAGGAAGTTAATTATGTGGCGGGTTCGTTGAATACATAAGGGCAGGTGTAATTTAAATGGCAGTTCTTGCTATAACAACCGACTGGTCTTTTCTTCATATCTCCGGGCTGACTCTAATAGGGGCGGCGACGATCATCGCATTTTATGTAGGGCGGCTCGCACGGGTAGCTCGGCTGCCTTCACTGATAGGCTATATGTTCGTCGGCGTCATCCTCGGGCCGTCGATACTGCATCTTTTCGACGAAGCTTCGATGGAGCGGCTTTCGTTCATCACGGAGATTGCCCTGGGATTCGTGGCCTTCAGCATCGGTTCCGAACTGAACATGTCCACGCTGAAGCGCCTCGGTGGCGGAATTATCTCCATTATCTTAGCGGAGTCTTTCGGCGCTTTTTTTATTGTAGTTCTTGCCGTCTACGCTCTGACCCGTGATTTACCGCTGGCGTTGATTTTCGGATCGATGGCGCCGGCCAGCGCACCGGCGGGTACTGTCGCGGTCATTCATGAGTGCAGGGCGAAAGGCAGTTTGACAACGACGCTTTATGCCGTGGTCGGATTCGACGACGGATTGGCCATTATAATTTTCGGTTTCGCAGCCGCCCTGGCAAAAACCCTTTTGATTACGGAGGCTTCGGGTGCTGCCGAAGGTATTCTTGGGGCTTTATTGGCCCCGGTGAAAGAAATCGGCTTGAGTTTTGTCGTCGGCGGAGTGGCCGGATTGTTGTTTTACCGCCTGGTGCGCAAGCTGCAAAGTGCCAGGGATGTTCTTATTGTTGTTTTCGGCGTGATCCTTATTTGTACCGGTTTATCGATACGATGGCATATGTCGCTGATTTTGACTAATATGGTGGTTGGATTCGTTCTGGCCAATGCGCGGCACGAATCGCTGCTGCATCGTGTGACGGCTCCGTTGCTGGAAGTAATGCCGCTGCTGTTCGTGTTGTTTTTTTGCCTGGCTGGCGCGCACCTGCGGTTGTCGGCTCTGCCCGCACTCGGAGCTGTCGGGGTTGTTTACGTGCTCGCTCGGTCGGCTGGTCTGATCGGCGGGGCCCGCATCGGGGCCTTTTTCGGGCACGTGGAGGACAAAGTTAAAAAATATGTCGGGCTGGGGATTCTCTCCCAGGCCGGCGTGGCTATAGGCTTGTCGCTGATCGTCAAGCATGAGTTCACGCAGCTCGATGTCAGGTATAATTCTCCCCACGCCCTGGCGATAGGCTCTTCGGTGCTGGCTACGATTACTGCGAGCTGCATTTTCTTTGAAATCATCGGACCGATTCTGACGAAGGTCGCGCTGAAAAGGGCCGGCGAGATTCCTGACGTTGAACCGAAATAGATAAGTTTTCGAGCTATAGAACAGCTATGACTTGAAGAATATGTTATGAAACTGTTTTCCTTCCCGAAAAAGAAAAGGCTTGTAAGCAACAGCCAGTTCAAAGCCGTCATGGCTCGCGGTCGGCGTCTGAGCAATGGGGTGCTGACGCTCTATATGGCGAAGAATGATTGTGAATATTCCAGGCTGGGCGTTTCCGTAGGCAAATCCAGCGGCAATGCCGTTGTCCGCAACCGGCTCAAACGCCTGATGCGGGAGGCGTTTCGGCAAAATCAGGAGCGGATTCCGGCCGGCTTCGATTATCTGCTGATGATTTCACATCGATGGCCGAAAAAATCAAATGTCGAAAAGATACCAAAATTGCCGACATTTGAACAGGTCAATGTCTCGTTTTTGGGCTTGGTTAATTCGTCGCTCGAAACACGAGACACGGGCCACGAGACACGAGACACGAAATGAGGTGATTTATGACTCCGAAAGAACGAATTTACGCGATTCTCAAGGGCGATTCTTATGATCGTCCCGCCGTAACTCCTATTTTTATGGCTTGGGCCTCCCATTTCATCGGGCGTACCTACAGGGATTATTACCTTGATGGCGATATTCTGGCCGAGGCGCAGCTTGCAGTGACGCGGGCATTTAATATCGACCAGATCAGTGCGATAAGCGATCCCTGGCGAGAGGCATCTGCGTATGGGATGGAATTCGAATATCCTGACGAGGGCGTGGGAAGACCGAAAGAGCTATTAATCAAGACACGCAGCGAGATATCACGGGTCAAACGGTTCGATATCGAAAACGCGGAGCGGACAAAACAAAGGATCAAGAGCGTGCGGGTAATGGCCGCTGAGGTTGGACAGACACACAGCGTCTTAGGCTGGGTGGAAGGGCCTATGGCCGAGTACGGAGACCTGCGAGGTGTGGAAAACGCCATGCTGGATTTAATCGACGAGCCGGAAATATTTGTCGAGGCAGGTGAGGTGATTGTCGAGAACGCCATTGCCTTTGCTCTCGCTCAAGTCAAGGCCGGAGCGGACATGATTGGGGTAGGAGACGCGGCGGCGAGCCTGATTACACCGGATATGTATACCGAGCTTGTTCTACCTCTGGAGAAAAAACTGATTGAGGCTATTCACGAAGCCGGCGGTACCGTGAAACTGCACATCTGCGGCAACATATCAAACATTGTGCAATTCATGCCTGACAGTGGCGCCGATATCATTGACGTTGACTGGATGGTTCCTCTTGCCCGGGCCAGAGAGCTTGTCGGGCCCGAAGTTATACTCTGCGGCAATTTCAACCCGGCGGGTGTTTTATTCGAGGGCAGTCCGGAGGAAGTAGCCGAGGCCGCCAGAGCGTGTATCGAATCGGTGCCGGACAAGTTCATTTTGATGCCAGGCTGCGAGGTGCCGCCGGCAACGCCGGAAAAGAACATCCGCGCATTCTGTCCCTGCGACGGCTGCCTGATTAGCGAAGAGTTAAAGTGTTGAATCTCATTCGAGATACGAATAAAAAGCAAATATCAAATATTAAAAATCAAAATAGCGGAATCATAGCTTTGCGATGATGACTTGTTTCCTGCAAAGCGGGTGCCCTTCCTAAATTTTCCACTTTGCAGTTGACGTTAAGTGCTTTTATTTGCTACAATAATCATTAGCATCTGTGGAGCTACCTTCTTGCCGGTTCAATTCGTATCGTTTGTCATAAATTTGAAATGTCAGGCTTTTTTCTGTTGCCCAAAAGGTGATCAGAGGAGGTAACAACCATGACAAAGGCCGGAAATTCACAAATTATACGAACAATCACTTTATTAATCACAATCTTCTCTTTAAGCTTACCTGCCTATGCCAAATACAGCGGCGGCACAGGAGAGCCTAATGATCCGTATCTGATTTACACCGCTGAGCAAATGAACACCATCGGCGCTGAGCCAAACGACTGGGACAAACATTTTAAGTTAATGACAGATATCGATTTCGTCGGATATACAGCAACGACATTCAATGTCATTGGGCGCTTTGCTCTCTATCCCGCCAGCGGGGATATACCTTTTTCTGGAGCTTTTGATGGCAATGGGCATACGATTTCAAATTTCAACTATACTGGTATAAGCGGAGGAGTATTTGGCTGGGTAGAGGGAGCTGAGATTAAAAACCTGACATTGATCGACCCAAACATCAATTCAACGCGAGGGGGAATTCGTATAGGTTCTTTGGTTGGTTACCTTTATGATGCAACAGTTGAGAATTGTCATGTTGAGGGTGGTCAAGTTACAGGTGGTTTCAGAGTTGGAGGTCTCGCGGGAGAAAACTACTATGGCACTATCACTGATTGTTCCTTTAAGGGAAGTGTGTCTAACGGTAGTGGTATTGGGGGATTGGTCGGCTGGAATAGAGGTACAATTAAAAACTGTTATTTCATCGGCGACGTTCCAGGAGAAGGACAGGAAGTCGGTGGATTAGTCGGCTTTAACACAGACACGATCAACAACTGCGAAGCATCAGCCAATGTATCTGGAGTAAGACAGGTTGGTGGTCTGGTCGGAAAACAGAAGGGAGGCAGAATCACTGGTTGTTACGCTGCCGGAAGTGTAACCAGTACGAAGGATGTGGGGGGATTTATTGGAGGTAACAATGGCATCATCGACAGTTGCTGCACATTCTCAGATGTCACTGGCCAGACTGATGTCGGCGGATTCGCCGGCCAGAATGGTCTTAATCTCACCGATGTAGTTCGGAGCGGCAGAATCTCCAACTGTTATGCAAGGGGCAACGTCGTTGGTGAAGAATATGTTGGAGGACTTGTAGGTTATAACTACGGCTTTGGAACGATAAATAATTGTTATTCAACTGGCGGTGTTTCAGGTAGAACTGAAGTTGGTGGTCTGGTTGGTCAGAATGACAGTGGTGATGTTATTAATTCTTTTTGGGATATCGAAACAAGTGGACTGTCAACAAGTGCGGCCGGAACCGGCAAAACAACAGCACAGATGCAGGATCCCAATACGTATATTAGCTCCGGTTGGATTTTCACAGAGCAACCGGACGGTCCCCATTACAATTGGGCTGAACTTGTCGGTGGAGGGTATCCAATTCTCTGGTGGCAGCTTTCACCACTACCTGAACTACCCATCTTCTCAGGTGGTGCCGGAGAACCAAATGATCCATATCTTATCACTACTGCTGAAGAACTGAACATGATAGGTCATAATCCAAGACTAATGGATGTACACTTCAGACTAATAGCGGATATTGATTTAGCGAATGTTGACTTTTTTATGATTGGTAATGATTCGTTTCCCTTCTCCGGTGTCTTTGATGGTAACGGTAAGAGAATCTTCAATTTCAGCCATACCGTTCAGGAAATCTCCCATAGTTACATAGATGAGAATTCTGAGGGTTTTTTCAAATGTGTATCGAGTGGTGAGATTAAGAAATTGGACATAATTGATCCCAATATTAATGCCTCACAAGGCGACTGGCTGGGCACACTAATTTGTTGGCTAAGAGGAGGAAGTGTTACTTCTTGCTATGTCCAAGGAGGCAGCATTTCCGGCAGCAAATGTGTTGGTGGATTAGTGGCGAATAATCGCAACGGCACAATAACTAATTGTCATACTGCTATGAGCATTGAAGGTGGGTACAGTGTGGGTGGATTAGTTGGAGAAAATACTGGTAATGTTTCTGATTGCTATTCAACCGGCATTGTTTTAGGAGAGAATAAAGCTGGCGGACTGGTTGGAAGGAATTACGGACAGATTTTCAACTGCTACTCGACGGGGAACGTTTCAGCTTCAAATAATAATGTTGGTGGCCTAGCCGGAACCAACGAGCTCGAAGGTGAAATCATCTACTGTTACGCCACGGGTGACGTCACAGGCAGGCATGCTATTGGTGGACTCGTGGGAGATAACAGGGGATGGAATACAATAGTTTATGCAAAAATATCCAAATGTTATGCCACAGGAAGTATCACCGGCGTTGACAATGTCGGTGGATTAGTCGCATATAATAAGGATGGCATTATCGACAACTGTTATTCAACAAGCAATGTTTCGGGAAGTGATAATGTAGGCGGACTTGTAGGACGCCTCGGTCCAGGCGATGTCTCTCGCTGTTATTCAACTGGAATGGTTTCGGGTACGACGGATACTGGTGGATTAGTAGGCGTTCAGGAGGGAGGCTCAGTATATTTTAGCTTTTGGGACATCCAAACCAGTCAGCAATCAAGTAGTATTGGTGGTACAGGTCTGACCACTACTGAGATGCAAACGTCCAGTACATTCTTAGAAGCCGGTTGGGACTTCGTAGACGAGATAGATAATGGCACCGACGACATCTGGTGGATCAACGAAGGGAAGGACTATCCAAGGCTTTGGTGGGAAGCAATCGAATGATTAATGATGATTGATTATTGATTATTTGACTATTTACGATTGGCTGAATCAGTGTTTATCAGTTGATAAGCCCTTATCAACTCAGCGACGCTCCATGCCTGGGCGAAGCAGCCTTTTGGCTTATGAGGTTCATCACCGTCGAATATCTCCGAGATGCTTCCGAGACAGCCGTTTTCGGTCAGATGCTCAAGCAGAGGTTCAACGAATTCGGCTGCTTGATTTTTGCTTTCCTGGCTGAATCCGTTTACTTTCAAATACGCCTCTATAAACGGCCCAATCAAATACGGCCAGACTGTGCCCTGATGATAAGCCTCATCGCGGTCTCGCAGCGATCCGGTATATTCGCCTTTGTAGTCCGCCGCATCCGGACTAAGCGTTCGCAGCCCGTATGGCGTTAATAAATGTTTTTGCACCACCTCTACAACCGAAGCCTGCTGCTGCTCTGATAATGGCGAGAAATTCAGGGAAACTGCGAATATCTGGTTCGGCCGAAGGCTGTCATCTATCGAGCCGTCAGGCAAAATGCAATCGTTTAAGTAACCATTACTGTCGTTCCAGAACGAGTTACAGAAACCAGTCCGAACCTTATCTGCCATAGATTTATAAAGTTTGGCGTTTTCTTCATCCCTGTCGGCATAGAATTCAGCCAGAAGACACAGACTGTTATACCACAGCGCGTTGACCTCAACCGCTTTTCCGTATCTTGGCGTGAAAGCGACGCCATCACATTTGGCATCCATCCAGGTCAACTGCGTCTGCTCGTCGCCCGCAGTGATGAGCCCGTCGGCGTCGGCATGAATGCCGAACCTCGTGCCCTTATGGTATGAATCTATAATCCAGCGGATTGTCGGCATGAGTTCCTGCATGAAAGTCTCTGAATCATTCGTGGCTCGCAGGTATTGAAACGCTGCGTTGATAAACCAAAGAGAGGCATCGACGCTGTTAAAATGAGTCGAATCGCTGTTATCATCGAAACGATTCGGAATCATTCCCTCATCCGCCACTGCGGCAAATGTTGTGAGGACCGATTTTGCCTCCTCAAACCTGCCGGTTGCAAGCAGCAGGCCCGGCAGTGAGATAAACGCGTCCCTGCCCCAGTCCGCAAACCAGGGATAGCCGGCTATAATAGTCGTACTGGTATTATTTTTAGTTTGGCGTTTTGTAACAAGCTGCTCGGCAGCCAAACAAAGCATCTTAAAAGATTTCCCGTTTCCAATTCTCAGATTTTGATTTTTTGTCCGGCCGTTCGAAACAGGGATTCGGAATTCGCTTTTTGTCTTTTTCACCTGAAGTTTCAGCTCTTTCCGGTACCTTTGCAAATCATTGCAGACCGTATCGATGTCCATTTTTGTTATTGGACTATGCTTATGGCCGGCCCTTGGGGGGCTAAGACTTGCCCAGAGGACAATCTTTGCCGGCTTGTCTATTCGGCACTTGAAAAAGCCGGGTGCCCACAAATCTTCGGTGAAACCCTGACCTCTTGCCCTGTCATGACGATATGTGAAATTGAACCACCATTGCGGGTCCTTCTCAAAATGGGCGGACGGGCAGCACAACTGCAGTTGACAACTGTTTGGCATCTGGTGGCGAACCAGCAATCCGCGTGCGTCCGACCCGAGCCATTTGGAACATAACATAGCGTAGGAATTTTGCAGCGCATGGAAGTCTCTTAAGCCGACAAACGGACGCGATACGAATTCAACCGGCTCGGCGAGGCGTGTGAAATTATACACGATAGCGACCGTATCGGTATCTCTTACGAGATACACGGATTTGGTCAGTTCAATGTTAGCAAGCTCATAGTCGAAATGCACCCCGATATCCCGGCGGAATTTTTTTAGAAAGCCAAAACCCGCCGGAGCAAACTTGTCCGCAAATTCAAAGGTCGAAAGATTGAAGAGTTCTCCTTTGGATATGACCATCTCCAGGCAATTGGATAATGCCATTACCCTGTGAGCCGGCGGCATTAACGAGCCGATCAGGAGTCCATGGTAAGCCCTGGTATTGCAGCCCACAATCGTTGATGACGCGTAGCTGCCTCGCCCATTGGTTAATAACCATTCCTTTGCCAGCAGATTATCAATGTCGTTATCGGCGATTGGTACGGATATGCTCGTTGCTTCATCGGTTTTCTGCAATGTTAACACTATCTTACTCCAAACGGCACTATCAAGATAAAATCCAGGTCCTCTCTATACAATGCCCCCAATTATGAAGGTTCTGATTGGCAGAGATCCAGTATTGCTTCGAGTAGGCAACTAATCACGGTATCTATTCTACTGGCTGTAAATCAGGTAGGTTTTTAACCCCCGATGTCGGGCCGGATAATAATTCAGGTGGGTTTTGTCCTGCTACGGGACAAAATGCGCCCCCATCCATTTCTCCGGAACAACGCTTGCGCAGGTGATCCAGCACATTCATAAAGTTAATGTAAGAGTCGTACGGCGAGTCATAGGGATTAAAATACTTATGAACATCGCCGTCGGCGAAGTATTTTGTGCACATATAGTAGAAATGGTCCGACGCCTGCAATTTCCGCCAGTCCCCAATGATTTTCTCGTCTTTTGTATTCTTGATTTTCTTCTCGATCCGATAAAGCTCGTGAATAGCATTGGATTGCATGGCGTTACCAAGCCAGGCAGAGAGATCTCTTTCGGTATCGGCCCAGCTTATGATATGCGGCACATCAACCGTGTCGGCGCTGCCGTAGGATTCTATAACCTCGCTTGGAGTTTTGAAGTCGTTGTCCGGGTGCCTCAGAACCTCCTCGGGTAGATGCCGCATAAAATCGAATATGCCGGTATCTTCCCACTGGTGTTCGCCGAATGTCTCGTAGTCCATGAAAAGATTGACAATGTTGCCGTTGCCATTGACATTACTGACCCATCGTGCGAACTTGTCCGCCGTCAAAGGCCACTGGGGCCAGTCGCGGTTGGAGAATCTAAAGGCAATATCATCACTTAGCGAATAGTTTTTCAGCAGGAGCTTCAGATGATTGCAGCCTTTGGGCTGGTAAACAAAATTAGGGCTCCTATAACCCAGAATGTGGTCGGCCCCTTCGGTAATAATCGCGTCGAAACAGCCCATTGACTCGATCAGGCTGGCCAAATCGTTGTTGTATATAAGCTCCGTATTTCTAAATACCCTTGGTCTTTGGCCAAAAAAGTAGTTTATCGCTTCGACGTGCTTGTTGATTTGCTCGGCGAATTCATTGCGAGAGTACAGGAAACTGAGACTGTGATAATATGTTTCGGCCAGAAACTCGACGCATCCTGTTTCCGCCAGGGCGTCGAATGTGCTCATCACTTCCGGCGAGAAACGTTCGAGCTGTTCCAGCAACAGGCCGGTAACACTGTAGGCGATCTTAAATCGGCCCTTAAGTCGTCGTATAACGTCCAGAAGCAACCGGTTAGCAGGAAGATAGCATTTGTTTGCCACTTTCCTGCAAATTGAGCTATTCTTATAATCGTCAAAATATTGGTCGTTTTTGTCAAATACGGTGTAGTGCCTCAATCGCACGGGCTGATGCACTTGAAAGTAGAAACATACAGAAGGCATAATCTTTTATCTCGTTTTGCTATCCGCAGGGCAGCAATTCGCTCCCTCCGGATATCGTATTTGGTTTATTTTAGCGTGATGCTTAAACCGTAACCAGCATCTCATCGTAGATGTTTGCGCACCTGACCGCTGCGTCTTTCCAACGCAGTCTTCTGACCTCGAAATTGCCGTGGCTTCGCAGCGTCATCTGCAGCGGTGGATATTTCAGCACAGCAACAACCATATTGGCGATTTCATCGACATCCCAGAAGTCAACCTTCAGGGCGTGCATCAGAACTTCCGATACACCACTTTGCTTACTTATAATTACAGGCACGTCGTTGTCAAGCGCCTCCAGAGGTGCGATACCGAAAGGTTCCGACACCGAAGGCATAACGTATAAATCAGCCATCTTGTATATCTTCTGCACATCTTCGCCGCGTAAGAAGCCTGTGAACAGCACTTTGTGGCCGATCCCCAGCTCAGCGGCCATTTCGATCGCCCGGTGCATCAAATCGCCGGAGCCGGCCATCACGAACTTGACGTTATCCATCAATTCGAGAACCTTCTTGGCGGCATGGAGGAAGTATTCCGGACCTTTTTGCATCGTAATTCGGCCCAGGAACAGCACAATCTTCTCATCTTTGTCGATGACGGTTTCGTCCATGGACCATTTTCCGCTGCGCTCGACGCCGTTATAAACGACTTCAACTTTATCACCGCTGACACCGTATCGGTCTATGATAATATTTCGGGTAAAATGGCTCACGGTAATGACTTTGTCGGCCCGGTGCATACCTTCTCGTTCGATGTCATAAATCATCTGATTTACATGTTCGCCGCTACGGTCGAATTCTGTCGAATGCACGTGTATAACCAGCGGTCTTCCACTGATAGCCGATACGGCAATTCCCGCAGGATAGGTCATCCAGTCATGGGCATGGACAATATCAAACTGCTCAATTTCAGCTAAATCAGCGGCCATAGCAGCATAACGATGGACTTCGGTGTACATATCACTGCTGTAGTCTTTTGATATGAATAACTGGCTGGCAGAACTGATGCTGCCGCCAAGTATTTCCTGTTTATGTCTTAATTTCTCTTCGATTCTTTGCTGGTAAGTGTCAGGCGTGGAATAGGGCTGTAGTGATGAGTTAATTGCATGAAATTTTACGTTTTTCAATTCGTCGAACTTACTGTACGAAGCGGATCTCCTCGAACCCGGTGTCAGCAATTTGACGTGAGTCGCATATTTACTCTCGACCATCTTGGGAAGAACGAACATAACTTCCATGCCAAGCTGGTCCATTGCTCGGGTAAGGCCGTAGCAGGCGGTGCCCAAACCACCACTGATAAAGGGTGGAAATTCCCAGCCTAACATGAATACTTTCATATAATCACCAGCAAGTATAGACCTATAATTATTCGTTCAATAATAAACCACTAAAGGTTTTATAATCACACGACCTAAAAATTTTACACATTTAGTTCAGGAAGTACATGATTGCACAGCCCATATCCTTGGCTGTCAATACGCTCCTTCATCGGCAAGAAATCACCCAATCTTTATCTTAAGCGTCAGAATTATTAGTAATTAAGCCAATACCTATTATATAAATTCGGCTTTTAGCGGAAATAAGTTGAAAATTTTTTGATAAAAATCGTGAATTTTGATGTTGATAAAGGCATTTTATAGGTCGGAGTTTAATAAAAACAAGCCGTCCCGATATATAAAAATCGGAACGGCTTATTTAATCCGTAATATTGCATCTAAAATCTTTAAGTAAAAGACGTTAGCGCAAAGCCTACCCGTCAGGCCATAAATAAAACACTAACAGGTTTCTAACAAGGGCTACAGATCCTGCGGCTTGACTGTACTGCGGCGATTGGCCTTCGTTCGGGCAATAGCAGCATCAAGCAGACTATAGACCTGATCGCTAATGGCTTCTAGCGCATCGGATGAAGTCATCATCTTCTTGCTTTTAATGTAAGCCTTTACCTTGCTGGCCACTATCAAAGATTCTTTTTTCTTTGCCATTCTTAAAACCTCCATATTGACAAGATTAAAATTTAATAGGCCGGCACTAAATCCTTAAGCCCGGCACGTCATCAAGCTTTATTACATATAAGCTATGTAATTTGCAATAAAAAAAATGCTAAAACGTTAAATTTTTATGGTTAGAGGGTCGATAGTAAATAATTAGTGTTGCGAGAGCTAATAACTATGGACAGATTTTTTTTCATAAGTTCATAATTTTAATGATTTGCCGAGTACAATTTGACGACAAGATTCCGGTGAGAGGTTCCTTAGAACTGTCCCGGCTAATCGGGATAGATGAAGCAGGATTCCTGAAAGTTAAAGAGTTTGGGAAAATATTTTGTTGTGGAGGAATAAAATGGCTAAGCGTTCTAAAAAAGGCCAAAAGTCGCAGGCAAAGCTTGAAGGATATGTGGTCGTAGCTTTCGCCGAGGATATGGAGCAGGCCACAGAATACAAGAGTCTTCTGGAGGCTAATGATATCTCTGCTACCATAACCGAGCCGCAGGCACATGAAATTGGCACCAAGGAGATTGCCGTAATGGTCCCCGAAGAATTTCTTGACGAGGCCCATGTAATAATTGAGTCGCAGCACGCCTACGATGATTTCTATGATTTCGCACTGGAAGGCGAAGATGAAGGCGATTTCGACGACGACTTTTTTGAGGATGAGTTTTAAGATGGAAAAAGAACGATCTAAAGAGCGTCGCAAAGACGATGATCGCCGGGGCAGTGTTGTCGACAGGCGTTTGGGCCTGGATCGCCGGCGTGGGCCGGGCAAAAGGCTGGCCGATGACCGAAAATCCGCTGAAGAAGGGCAAATGTCCGATGAGCAGTTCGAGTTTCTCATGGCAATTGACGAATATAAGCGGAAAAATACAAGGCCCTTCCCCACATGGACGGAAGTTCTCGATGTCATGAAGGCATTGGGCTACCGCAAAGTGGCCGAGCCGCAATCGCTCGAACAAAACGGAAAAGAGCAAGCGTCCAAAGAAACAAAGGTGCCTTTGGGAACCTGGCTGGACTAAAACTGGTCCAGGCAGTGCAACATTCCTTAAAGCAGGGCGGGACTTCCCGAGCCCGCCCGCGCAATACGAATAATTTAAGCAATTCCGTACCTTTCCTATCATTTTCCCTGTTAAGTTATCAAAAATATATGAATTGACCGCAGATTTATCCTGTGAGATAGGCACAGCCGGCATCTCACGGGATAAATCTGCGGCCCATGAAAATGATTATCCACAGCACGCAATACGCACGACGCGATACGAGAGACGATTGACGAGGCACGGGAAGCAAAGTAAAAGGTAGATTATTGTAGTGCGTTTCTGGGCAGGAAGAATATGCCGGGGCCCAGGCCGTCCGGGAATGGGGTAGTGCCGTCGGCCCTGTTGGATACCTTCATCGGCACGGTGTCCGAGGGCGAATATGTTTCGACGTGGCCGTCGGTGTATCCCGCCCGCAGCTCGATTTCCGGCGGATCTTCAATGTCACCCTCGCGGAACCAGTAGGCCGAGAGAAGCCATGTTTCCGGATTAATCTCCGCCCCGTTAAACTGTTCGCAGCTACCGTGAGACCAGGGGCTTCTCCAGTGGTCGTAGCCGTAATAGTCAGTAACGATCAGCTTGCTGAATTTTCTTCCGCCGCTCGCCGGACCCTGCGGCCCTTTGAAGACGACCTTGCGTCCGCCGACATAGCCTGTGTAGTTCCAGTAGAAACAATATGTCCCGCCGACCGGATCGGTTGAGAAGGCGTCGTCTTCGGGATAGTCCCAATCGTCACCTGCGTCCCATGCCTGCTGCAAGTACTTGTATCTCTGCGGCGCGTTGGGGCAGTACATGGTACTGGCATCGGTTATGTAACTTCCGAGGTATTCGCTCATGGCCCGGTGGAGACCCGGGCTGCGGTGTGTGTTACCGGTAAGCTTGGTGGGATCCGTCCAGGTCCAGGTGTTGCCGGATCCGACAGTGGCAACCGATTCGGGGAATCTTTCGTTATTGTCCGACGCGAATAGGGTTGTGGCGGATACGATTTCCTTCTGGTTTTGGGCGGCTACTACGGCGCGGGCCTGTTGCCGCACTTTACGAAGTGACGGTACCAAAATAGCCATCAGGAGGGAGATGATAGAGATAACCACAAGAAGTTCGATTAACGTGAACCCTCTCTTTTCATCATCCACCTTCATTTGTCTGCTTCGGACGCGAATTTCCATATCCTCCGATCGTGTCCAGACTAAATCTTTGCGCTCTAATGGCGCACATAACCCACGCTATCGATTATACACGACCTATAATTTTGTGTCAACCACTTATTTTGCCGAGCACGAAAAAAAATTCGCCGGAGGGCAAAATGTCTCAAATGGTGCTATTCGCTGAGTTTATGAGAACTATCGCCACCTTGCCGGCGTGATTTCCAGCGATTTTTTTATCAGGAATACGAAATCGGCCCAGTGTCTACGGATTGCCGTTGTTTACGAGCCGCTCAAGCTCGCGAATGGCGTTCCGCCGTACGCACCCATGTTCACTCTGCCTCCGTGAGGCTTCTGTTCACGCCCGGGATCCGTTTCCCGGTCGCCGGCGTCGATGCAGGGGCTTGTGAGCGCATCGGTTACCCATGAATCATCGCTTGGCGAATATCTGCCGTATCTGCTCATTAGATGGTAATCGCCGCTACCTGAATCGGCGAACAAGGGGTCCGTGCTGATGTTTGCTCTGTTCCGATTATCGGCTTCCTGTTGTTCTACGCAACTGTAGCGAGAGCGGCAATGGTACAAGTCACCGTCCGTATTATTCCAAAGGATACAATTAACGATGTCGGGACTGCCGCCCTCATAAGCACTAATACCCAGACGGTTGTTGGTTATAGTTAGATTGGTAAGCTTAGGCGAGGCATTTTCGATGAAGATGGCTCCCCCATCGGCACTGTCGCAGCCGGTGATTATGAAATTCCGCAAAACACAATTTGAGCCCTGGCCGGAAAAAAAGGAAAACGCGTAAGCACTGGAAGCAGTTACGACTGCAGCTTCGTCTGCGCTCTGGAGTGTTATTGCCCTGCCATTTAAATCAACATCTTCTATATAAGTTCCCGGCCAGACCAGGACCGTATCGCCGGTGTAATTGGCCTCGTTCACTGCGTATTGAATGGTGGCGAATGCGTTGGATCTGCTCAGGCCCGAGTTGGAGTCGCTGCCGTTGTATTTATCAACGTGGAAGACCCAGGCATCTGCGCCCTTGCTGGCCTTTGCTGTCCCGCCGTATGCACCCATGTTGATACGCTTGCCATTGGGAAGAGGCTCGGGGCTGGCCGGATCCTGGGGGTCGCCGGCATCGATACAGGGACTATGTTCGCTGTCGCTTACCCACATGCCCCACGGATTGTAGTAGCCGAAGAAGGACCGCAGGTGATAATCGCTGCCGTCCGATGATGCAAATAACGGGTCACTGTCGATGTTGCCCTGGCCTTCATAACCGCCCTGGATACATGAATAGAGAACCGGGCTGCTCGATACCGGGCTAACCAGCTTGACGGGTACGCCATCGTTATACCACACGATACTGTTTCTGATTGTGATGTTGCTGCTGACCGAGTGAATTCCACCGCCCGTTGAATCGTCTGGCAGGTCTCCTGAGAGGTTGTTGTGAGCAATGGTGCAATTCGTTATTATTACGCGCTCATTGGCGCTGTCACCCGAGGAGCCGGCGCAGATGCCTCCGCCAATCTCTGCAGTATTGCCAGAGATGACACAATTCTCGAATTCGATGTTTGCAGAAGATCCGCCGCAGTAAGCGCCGCCGCCTTGAACATTGCCCTGTGCCGTGTTATTGGAAATTTCGCAATTGGCAAAGAAAGCACTGCTTCGCCAGCAGTATATTCCCGCCCCGAGACTATTGTAATAGCCGGAGTTATTTTTTATCTGGCTGTGCAGGATCGTGGCGTTGGAGCCTCTGATCAGTCCGATGCCGCCCCCGCGTCCTCCGGATTCGGCCGGTCCGCCCCCACCGGCCCGGCAATCTTCGATTACACAATCCATGATGGTTGGAGAACCGCTAACTACACCGATCCCGCCTCCCAATTCCGTGGAGCATTGTTTGATGATACAATCAACTATACTCGGACTGCTGAACTCGCAGTATATGCCGCCGCCGACGGGATTTACAGGGCCCGAAATCCAACTCCAGGAATCCACTGTAACATCCGAGCCCGGCACGGTAGCTCCGCGGATTGTGAAGCCTCTCAGAACAGAATTCGACTCTTCGGAGCTGTGGAAGTAAAATCCCCTGTGACCTTCGGAACCGGAGCAATCGATAATCGTACTGTAGGGCCCGGCTGAGCTGCGAACGGTGATTGCCCTGCCTCTAAAATCGATGTCCCGGTTGCCGTCGCCGGTATAAGTACCCGGGGCGACCTCCACGATATCGCCGGAATTAGCGGAATCAATTGCTTGCTGAATTGTGGCAAAGTCCTCCGGCACGTAAATCGTGGCAGGGGACGAGTACAAATTAACCTCAAGATTGTCTATCAGAACGCCGGAGCCGAAGAAAATAACATAACAACTGCCACGGACCGAATCTATCTGGATGCGTTCGCTTGGCGACTCCAGTTCCTCTGGCGGCTCCAGTTCCTCTCGGGGCCCCCAGTTGACGCCGTCAGTAGAAAGTCGGTAGGCTAAATAGCCCGAGCCCGATGAGTCCAGAAGCCGCACATCAACCAGTAGTTCTCCGGAAATAGAACCCCTTGAATTTTCCGAACCGGGTGGGAAGCGATAACACAGATAGGCCGGATCGTCATTGTGGTCTCCGAATCCCAGTTCGCGTTGATCTGCTGTATCATAAAAGTACAAATACGACTGCATTGGAGGAAAGGCCCCTTGAGGCCAGAAAATGGAGTGAAAGTAGCTCTCGTTTTCAGCGTCATTATTGTCGAAATTTTCCTGGTATGTGTATGACCAGTCGGCCTTTACCGAGCTGGGAATCAAACAGACTGCTGCACTAACCAAAATAATGGCGGCAGTCCAAAACCAACTTGTTCCCGGCGTTCTCATTTATTTCGTTCCTTTTAGATTCCCAACAAATATTCTTAACTACTGTTGTTTCTTAAATTTAATGCTACTGGCCCCAATCCTCGGCGAAGGCTATAATCCCAATGTTCTATTTAAGTGAACCCTCCATTAACTGCACAAGCCATAAGATACCCGGGCTGCTCCCGGCAGCCGTCGGGTTCCCTGGTCTGCCCGGAGGTATAAATTCCTGACTAACTCTATCAACAGACTGGAGATACGAAAACTTCAGATTTCCTGTATTGCCCTGGTCAGTGGAGAAGGTGATTTCGTCAACTACGTCTGTTTCCATATCGATCTTATATACGATTCTGGCGTTATCACAAGTAAGCTCCACTTCGGCGAACTGACTGTCCGGCGTATGCCTGGTCTCGAACCGAATACGCTGTTCGGCGGCGTCCCGGCGAACCGTATCGATTGTATGCAGTCCCATCCAGGGCCTGCAAAATCCCTTGAAGAAGCTGCCGCCCCTGTATTTTTTCGCCTCAGCGGAAGCCGGCCCGCTTATATAAGCTTCTCTGTATTTATCGACTATACGCAGAGATCCAACCTGCAGCTTCAGCCAGGGGCCGTATTGTTTGCTGGTCAGATTGACAAACGGTATTCTTCCGGTGCCCGAAACGTCCTGTCCGTTTACCTGGCCCGCGACTCTGAAGTATGTCCAGCCGCGTTTATGCATTTCATCGCGGTTGTCAATGGTTTTTGCTGTGGCCGGCCAGTCCGACTGGAAGTAATCTTCTTCAAGGACGTTGTAATGACGGGTGACCCAGAGCTGATTGTCATCGGTTTTCTGGCCCTGAGCGGCAACAACCAGCAGGCCTTTGCCTCTGGGCGTTACATGCTTAATGTTATTTTTGCTTCCCTCGACCTGACAGATAAACTCGGTCATCTTAGGATCGTCCGTCGGGAGCTTTTGCACGCGAAGGTCACGGGACCACATGCGGTAGTTGTTAATGTGGAGGCGATTATTATTGTAGTAGTAATTTGCACGGTCGTCCTGCAATACCTGCCAGTACGATTTGTCGCCGGCCGAACCCGACTTTGCCCGTAGCATCATAGGGTCTGCCGGACTTTCCGGGAAATAGTACCAGAATTCCTGGTTGGGATTGCCGCTCTGGCCCGACTGGCCGATATACTGTGTGCTGGTCAGTGAGGGCTGAGGGCTTTCGACGCCCTTATTGAAAGGCCCTGATTTCATAACCACCGTACCGGCGGTTAAAGCACCGGCCGCGGTGAGCGATATAATCGCTGTTTTCGATGTCGCCAGACCTACGATTCCCGCCGTTAAACCGACCTTGGTCGCGGCAGCCGTGACTGATATTTGTGCCGCTGCGGCCTCACTTGGGGCTGTAATCTTACCGAACAGCACCAGGGCGGCCAGCAGAGTGCCCTTGCCGAAGCCGTTGCGCGAAAGCTCTCGCTGCAGGCACTTTTTCGCGCGTAAAAACAGCATGCGCGTACTAAATTCGCTGCATCCCATCGACTCGGCAATGTCCGAGTAGGGCATCTCGTCATAGCAGCGCATTACCAGCACGGCTTTATGCCGGGTCCTGAGCTTTTTCATCGCCGTCGAGACGATATTTTTCAACTCTTCGCTGACGAGATTCTCCAGCCCATCCTGCCGGTCTTGCATAGCGTTTTTTTGTTTCATACTGGAAATCGCCACTCTTCGTTGTGTCTGCTCGGTTCTATAATGATGCCTTAGCTTGTTAATGGCTATGCCGTACAGCCAGGGCCAAAACCGGTCTGCTTTTTTCAACTTACCTATCACCTTACACATCTCCAACAAGCTTTCCTGTACAATTTCCTGTGCTAAATCATCCTTCTGAGTCAGACGGTAAGCGTACGTATACAGGCGTGATCTCGCCTGCTTAGCCAACTGACCCAGGCATTGCCTATCGCCGCACTGAGCCCGTCTGATCAGTTCTATCTGGTCCAACTTCTGATCCATACTGGGCCCCTGTTAACACTATCGCATAAAAAACTATAAGTAAGTGCCACAACGGAGGATAAATGTAACGTTTTTTCCATAATTATGACAATTAATCACTACTACTAAATCCTGCTCTATATACAAGTGGACTTGCCGCTTTCCGGCAGAAATTTCGCTCAATTTTGCTTTTTGGATTTAGAGTTTGAATTTTTATCGGAGGCATATCTTGCTCCATCATAAGTACATCTTCAAACAAGATTTAGAAAAACTCTGCCAAGCAGGCGGATGACCCTTTTCCTATTGCGGAACTAAAATACTTCCGAGGACTACACGAAAATTGTAGCATTTTTTACGCTGAAATCAACAAAACTTACACAGGTTTTCAAATATTTCATGACAAAAATTCTGGCATTGAAAGTAATCAAGTCAATTTACTGAGTCCTATAATTGCCGTTATCAATTGATTATTCTTTCGGGCCCGGCTGTTCCGGCGTTATTTTCTCGTTTTTTTCCTACATGTGCGAAAAATATAGTTTTATATATTTTTTATTGCGAGTTTCCATTTGCAGCTTTGCTCAAAGCATCTGATCCGGACTATGGAACAAGCTGGGATGGTTAATGTACGGCGATATAATATTGCAATGATAGCGGCATAATAGTATAGTGTTGCCAAACAGACTTTCATAATGGAGATAAGTTAACATGGAAACTGTAGTGACGGTAAAAGAAATCAGGGGCCATTGCCCGACATATAAAGTTGGCGATTCCTTCGCTCTCAAAGCCGGATATCAGCTTGTAAGCGACATTCCCGTTTGCATGCACGCCCTGTCGGCTTTGATGCCTTATTATAACGCCCTGCGCGTTTCCGATCCCGCACAATGGGGATTGGATGGCAAAGAAGATAAATCCAAGGCCTATATTCAATGCCCGGACCCCTTCGATTGCACGAACGGCGGCACAGTCATTTTTGAAATATCCAAACAATGAAGCCAAAATAACCTTAAACTCGATTTGCCGGTAAAAAATGTCATAAACTCCCCTTGATTTTACCATCCAGCCCAACTTCGGCTATAAACCAGCGTATGTGTTTAGCCGACCTCTGGTATTCTCGACCATCCCCATCCCGATAAACGACAATCGGGATGAGGCTGCCACCCATTTTACATCTAATCTATTGGGATGGGGATGGCTTTTCCCTGGCTAAACACGTATAAACCAGCCGAAGCAAATCCCTCATTTTTGACTTCCATCGCTCTTTAAATCCGCTGATAATGTCCTTCAGGTCAGCTCCACAGAGAATCCCCGGCCGGTCTAACGTGAAATTTTTCGATGTCTATGTATCATCCCTAAAAAAGTTTTTTATAAGACTTTTTTATGGCAGGTTTCTGACAATTAAGTACAATTATCTTGATATTTGACCTGACGGAGTAGCGGTGATAAGTCTGCCGTATCGCGGCACGAGCATTTTAAATAAATATGTTGATTGCATTCCGGGGAAATCAGGCGTACAAGTACTGCCGGAAATACAGTATATATGCGAGTTCACATTGAAAAAACCGGCTATAAGATTTGAAAAGAATTGTTTGGCAAATCTCCGTTAATCTTAGTTGAAAAGAAAAGGAGCGAAATGATGAAAAAGATTCTGATTCTAACATGTATAATAGCATTGGTGTTACCACTCGCCCTGACGGGCTGTAAGAATGGAGCAAAGCAAAAAGCTGAATTAGAACGTCTCAGGGCCGAGCTTCAAAGCCTCAAAGCAGCTTTACAAAAAACCGAGAATGAAAGAGACGAGCTCAAGGACAAAATTGACATTGTTGCACAGGCCAGCGAGCGGTTACAAAATCAGGTCAATGACCTAACCAATACACGAGACCAGCTCAAGGAACAGTTCAGCATTGTTGCCGACTCGCGCGAACAGTTGAACAAACAGCTCAGCGAAGTTACCGGCTCGCGAGAAAAACTGCGAAAACGGATCACCGAACTTATCACTTCAAGTGAGCAGTTACAAAGTCAGATCGACGAACTCGCTAAGTCTCGCAACGCGATTGCTGCGGATGTACGGCAAGCCCGGGAACGAAACGACGAGCTTGCAACTCAGTTGACGGCCGAGATGAAAAAGGTTAGCCAGCTTCAAAATCAGCTAACCGTAACAAATAAAGACGAACAGAGCGAAGAAACCCGTACGGTCGAAGTCGTCGGGTACCCGTCCATCCATAGTTTCGATACTTCTCGCTCACAGATAAAGGCCGGGCAAAGCTCAACTTTAACCTGGTGGGTCTCCAATGCGGATGAGATTCGCATAGAACCCGGTATAGGCACCGTCAGCAGTCTGGGCTCAAAGACGGTTGAGCCATCTACGACCACTACGTACACCATAATAGCAACAAATAAGGTAGGAGAAAGTAGAGAGACACGCAGGATTGAAGTTAATTAAGCGCCTGTAATCGACGGTTATGATGCCACTGCTCCGCCGGTAAAGGACGAAGTTCCACTTCAAATTGGCGGATCTCAAATGCGGACAGATTTCGCCTCCAGCCAGGCCCGGATATGGTGAAGGTGGCACCAATTCTTCACAAAAGCTTTCTAAACTGTTGACTGTCAGGGCCATAGCGGCCAAAATGCACAGCTTGAAAATTGATCGAGGTTGTTTTATATGAAGATTTATCTGAAGCTGCTCCTGACGGCGATATTCTGGGGAGGCACTTTCGTTGCCGGCAGGCTCGTCGCCCAAAACGTCGGGCCTTATTCAATCGCATTTCTGAGGTTCGCCATGGCCTCAATACTCCTGATGTTACTGACGTGGAGAATCGAAGGAAAGCTCCCTAAGCTGAAAAAGTCGCAAATCATGCCTGTTGTCCTGCTCGGAATTACGGGCATTTTTATCTATAACATCATGTTCTTCAAGGGACTCAAAATAATCGAGGCCGGCCGGGCGTCGCTTATAATCGCAACATGCCCGATATTCATTACAATCTGCTCGGCAATTTTCCTCAAAGAGAAAATCAGCCCGGTAAAAGGTCTTGGAATTATCATCTCGGTATGCGGAGCGGTAATAGTCATCTCAAAAGGAAATATAAGCCGGATATTCCAGGGCGGCCTGGGCCTGGGCGAATTTTACATTTTCTGCTGCGTCCTGAGCTGGGTGGCTTACTCGCTGATAGGCAAAGCGGTTATGAACAACCTGTCTCCACTCGCGTCGGTATCGTATTCATCGGTGGTCGGAGCAGTCGCTTTGTCGATTCCAGCTTTTTTTGAAGGATTGGCCCGGAATATCGCAAGTCAATCCGCGATTGACTGGTTATGTATTTCTTATCTGGGCATTTTCGGGACTGTCATCGGATTTGTCTGGTATTACCAGGGCGTAGAACGTATCGGTCCGACGAAAGCTGGCCTGTTCATTAATTTTGTGCCAATATCCGCGATCTTGTGTGCTTTTTTTATTCTCCGAGAGCCAATTACCCTGTCGCTCGCGGCAGGGGCCGTATTGGTCATCTCGGGGGTATATCTAACCAACAGAACCGCTAAAGTTAAGGCAGCATAATCTCAGGAACCGGCCGAAATCACGATTAAAGTGCAGTTTTTCTTTCTTTTGCTCTTTTAGCGGATACCTTCTTTGTCTCGACTATTTTTATAGCCGGCTTCCGATATGTCGATTTTGGACATTTACCGGTCCAGCAATAGAGGCAGAGATTCTCCTTTGGCCGCCCGATGGCCTTGACCATATCATCTACGGTCTGATACTTGAGCGTTGTGACGCCCAAATCTCTGGCGATCCATTTCACCATTTGCTTGTATTTTTCAGATTTGTGGTCAATATATTCCGAAACATCCTCCAGGTCGTGCCCTTCAAGGTCGCGAATGGCTTTACGGGCGGCAAGTTCGTTAATCGAGCGTGTGGAAAGGTTGAACCTGCACGGAAACATCAGCGGGGGACAGGCCAGCCTTACGTGTATCTCTCTGGCACCGCAATCCCAGAGCTTTTTGATAGTGAAATTCTTGAGCTGCGTTCCTCTTACTATAGAATCCTCACAGACAACGATGCTGTTATCCTTGATGACTTCCTTGATTGGAATGAGTTTCATTTTTGCGATGAGGTCGCGTTTTGACTGCGAAGGCGGGGTATAACTTCTGCCGTATCCCGAAGTATATTTAACAAGGGGGCGTCTGAAGGGCTTGCCGGACTCCATCGCATATCCCAAACCATGGGCACACCCGGAGTCGGGAACGCCGGAGACCAAGTCGACGTCGATATCCTTGTCGTGTTTTGCAAGGTAGCGCCCGCATTTTTCCCTAACTATTTCTACGTTTATTCCTTCATAGTTCGATGCGGGGAAACCGGTGTATATCCAGAGGAACCCACAAATCTGGTCCACATCCCGGCTGCCCGGCCTTCTCTGTACAATACCTTCATCGTTTATCAGAATTATCTCGCCCGGATCAAGGTATTTTACAATCTCGAACTCGTTATTCGGAAAAGCCGAGGTCTCGCTCGTCACCGCCCATGCATCCTTTCGCCTGCCGATTACGAGCGGTGTGTATCCGCATCTGTCTCTTGCCGCGTATACACCGTCTTCATTGAGCAGCAGGAGTGAGCAGGAGCCTTCTATGGCATTAAACATCTTTTCTATACCGTCTATTATGTTGTTGCCCTGGCCGATCAGTTTTGCTACTAACTCTGTGGTATTGACGGTTCTCTTGCTTACCTCGCTGAAAGATATTCCTTTCTGCAATAGCTGATCGGCCAATTTTTCCGCGTTTTCGATGATACCGTTCGTTGCTATGCTGAATGGCCCGAATTTTGAGTTTAGATAAATAGGCTGTTCATCCAGATCGCTGATAACACCGATCCCTTTGTTACCCTTCATATATTGATAGCCGTCGTAAAGTTTCGCCTTGAACTGGCTCTGGCTTATATCACGGATCTGGCGGGAAAATTCATCTCCGAGGACTGCCATGCCGCCGAATTCCGTTCCGAGGTGTGAATGGTAATCCGTGCCGTAGAAGAGAGTTTCGACACAATTTCCCTTAGAGACTATTCCAAAAATGCCGCTCATTTTCCAACTCCTTTATGATGGATTTGACTTCACTCCTTTTGAGCGTTTTACTGAACTGCCCGATATCTCAAACTTTCCAAAGCATGAGATCCAATATTATAATACAAACATTCTTGTCTCTCATCAAGGAAAAAGTATTCCTTATTACAATAATGGGCAATATGCGTGCAGTTTTTCCGTAAGTTCCTAAAAAAAAGAAATTCGGAATGTGTTTTTTGTAACACTTTTTACGTTACTTCCATCTCAATTTGAGATTTTCTTCTTTTCGATTTGAAAATCGACAATCGGAATTCGGCGTTCGGCAATTTTTTTGGTATATTACTCAAACTGACCGATTCGCACTGTCATCCCTGCGAAAGCAGGGATCCAGGAAAGTAACGGTTTTATTGGATTCCCGCTCCCCGCTTTCGCGGGGACAAGTTTACACCTGCGAAAGCAGGTGCGGGAATGACAGATTGTGCTATGTTATTATAATTGAACGATTTGCTGTAGCATTCGACTCAAAAAAGGTCAGTTTGAGTTTATTACTCAAAAGCAAAGCTCAGCAATATGGAGTCATCGTGGTTCGGTAAACAGGATAAATGACATATCCTCGGTTTTACCGGTCTGGTCATGCAGGTCTTCCCATTGCCAAACGCCGCTGGGATCTACGTGTCCTGCGACGGCATCATCCTGGAACACATGCTCGTGGTTCGTCCAGCCCCACGGATGCTTGATAACCTTAGCGTTTGTGTAAACCGCCATTACGCTAAACCAATAGATCTCACCGACAGTCTCCTGGTAGAACAATTTGTCTTCGGGCAGCCGCACCGAGTAACGGAATACCGGCTCGTACCCCACCTTTGCCGGATCATTGGAACCATGAGGATGCTTGTCGTAGCCTACCAGCACTTCGTCATAATCAAAGATCTGATATTCCCAAATCTTCTCTCGCGGATGGCTAAATGAATTGTTCGACGTTGCCGGGGCATCCGTCCAGATCGATAACAAGAAATAGTCGGGCTTGATCGGCGGAGGTTCGTTTGGACACTCACACGCCTGGTATCCATACCCTATGTAGGAGCCCCACCATGCCGCAGCCGTCACCGGCGTTTCTGTATCACAGCGCCAATCGTCGGCAACGAGGCGTCGAATGGCAAGCCCTTGCTGCTGCTCGCTTTGCGTCGAGACTGAGAACGCCAGATCGATGTGGTCGCCTCCTAATGTATGACCACTCGGATATCTCACCCTGTTCCACACGTCAGTGTCAAAACCAGAAGGAAGATCCTCGCCCCAGGCCCAGACGGCACCATCGTTCCAGTGGTTCGGCGAAGTTTTCCAGCCGAACCGCGTCGCTATGGATCCGGGCGGGTGCACTATAAAGGCCTGAACGGCCAGCCAGTACACGGCCGGATTGTCCGACGTGCCCTGCTGGATGAACGCATCGTTCGCATCGATGGAAAAGTCGTACTTCCTACAGACTGAATCGCCAAAAGGCTGATAGTTCGGAGGCTCGAGCGCGGGCGCGTACCAGCCTTCCCTCAAGTTCTCGGCAGATATACTGGAACCATACTCACCGGTCTGGAACTGGCGAGTCCAGAGCAACTCTCCGGGCGTGCTGGAGCCGGTATTAATGGGGTACGTAGAGAGGCTCCTGAAAATACTCAGGGTGAATCTCATCGAGTCCACGCCGTTTCCGGGCGGCTGGTCTTCAAAGAACGAACTCCAAACGGTGATATCCGTCAGCGGGCCGGTTGTTGTGCAGGCAAAATCGTCCGCCACGGTTACCGGTGGCCAGGTTGGCGGGAAGTCCGCCGTGGCGTCAATGTCCAAACCTCTGTTGCTAAGGTCGGGCTGCTGAATCCGCTTGGTCCCGGCGTCGGTTCCGGCGGCCCCGGTTGCCATCGATTCTTCATCCTCATAGCCAGGCCAGTGCCGGTTGCCGGTAAACGGCTGCTGCCACTTGATGTAATTCGGATCGGTGTCCAGCTCGAAAGCCATGTCGTAGCCTTCCGGCTCCCCGCAGATCGCCGAATTCGACAACGGGGTGATAGTGTGTGGCTGCACCGATAAGCCCGGCTCAAGCTTACCTTCCAGGTCAAACGTTACTGCATTGTCCATCCAGGGCCACGGCCGGGTCTTCCATCCCCAGGTGAATTTCGGAAAAGTCCGATCCGGATAGACCGCCACGATACTGATCCAGAAGACATTGTCCATGGTTACATCATTATACTCGTCCTGACGGAAATACTCTCTCGGGCTCAGGTCGACAAAATACTGAAAGCACGTATCCGAGAACTTGTCGGGGAAATTGTCAATACCCACAGGCTCTTCGCTCACCCGGTCGGCAGAGACCTCAAATTGCCAGAGCAGTGTTTGCGGGTGACTGAAATCAGGATCGGCCTGCGGCAGAGCGGGAACGTTGCTCCAGAATCCGATCAGCCAGGAGGTTGGCCTGGCCTTCGGTGGATCAAACGAATCCCAATCTTCATACGAACCCCACCAGTGGACTGAAGTTATCGGCATAGTGCCGATACAACGGAAATCGTCGGCCACTATCTTGTGGAGCCGGAGCTTCGTTCCAGTAAAGGTCATGGAGAACGAAGATTCGTCCCAGCCGCAATAAACGGGTGTCGGTGAATTCGGGTCAATTTCAATAGGAGGCTGAGACCATTTCAAATTCTCAATCGGCGGTTTAAGCGGTGCCTGACCGATCTTAACTGCATAGTCCTCGACCTCACCATCCTGCGCGGACCCGGCAAATGACAGCCCGCCGGCAGTGCTGAACCTGAAGCGAGCGTATGTTGTGATATTGGGCGCCGCTGTAGGCGGGACCGTAAAGTTCAGCGAGTTAATCGTCGGGGGAAACGGTGCCAACGGCACGGCTGCGAAAACCTGGTCCCCGGGCTGGGCCCAACTGCCGTCACCGTCGAAGTCGATCCACGCATCCAGAAGCCCGGCGACAGTAGCTATCACGTTAACAGTCGCCGGCTGGCCTGGTACCAGTGCGGTGGTGAAAAAGACGCCGTCCTCATCGTCGCTGCCGTCATTATCATCGCCCGTGGCCGTTGAATTGGGCTGGCCGTTCACCTCTGCATCTACACTGAAACCCAGGGCCATAGACGGCACAATTACATGCCGGGCGCCATTGTTTGCCAACAGGGTCGGATAAGCCGTCTCGGGCGCATCGCCGAAGTCAAATGCTCCGTCCTGAGGCGGATGGGCCTGATGAACGTGCCAGAACCAGCGGAAGTCGGGCTGGCCTGCGTTGTTCGTATAGCGAAGAAGTGCCCGAGTTATCAGGAAATCATCAGGTAGAATCCTGAAAGGCTGAAACGGATGTATACCAGAATCGACGTCAACGAACACGTCAAAGAAGCTATCCGGGGGCAGTAGAACAGGATTCTTCTCGCTAATGATGCCCTTTTTATTGACCACCGGCGTCCACGGCAACTCCTCCTGCGCGCCATCGGCTCGCAGTTGCTCGAAAGCTTTGGGAACAGGGCCGAGATAAACCTCCAGTTCCTCCTGAGACATCCCCACCATATCCAATTGCACGATTTCGGTCTCGATGCCACCGACGGCAATTTCAGAAAGGTTGGAATCGTTGCGGATTCTGACTACCTGGGGATCCTTCTCGGGCGACCGGTCCTCCACCTCAAAGCCGGGGATGGGTATCGTCCCGCCGTTCAGCAGCCCCGTACGGACTTCAAAAGAGGCCGAGACAGGCCTGCCGTCGATAGTCCACCAGCCGACCAAATCAATGACAATATTATGACAGGTAACGTCAAAAAACAAGCCCAGATGGACAACATCGCAATATGTGTAGGGTTCGCCCGAGAAGTCAGCTCTGAAAATAAACGAATTCTGTTCCGGGTCACTGAGATCAGGTTGGATGGTATGTTTAAACTTGGGGAATCCGCCATCGATGTGGCTAATCAACGTCGGTGGTTGCGAGAAGCTTCCACCCGGCACACCCGACTTGATGCGACCCTCGATGTGGAAGTCATTGGCTATTACGCCCGGGATGTCGATATCCATATGGATATCTTGATTGAAGCCGGCCACTATAGCCCAGGCCTCCGGGCCGTGAGAAAATAATAAAGCGACCACGCTGACCATTAAAACCTTTAGCTTGAGTGTTTTCATAATCCGCTCCTTTCGAAGTATAGGTCCTCTTGCTCTGACTTTAATGCGGTACTCACACAGATGTAGGCCTTCTCACAATCTAATGTTCTTATATGGCACGGCCTTTGTCAAATCTTAATTTATCTTAAACATATGGTTATTTTGGTTATTTCCACGCTACGGCAATTTACAATTTATCTTAGTCGTAACTTTTCTTAGGGATCCTCTGAAATTCGTGAAGAAAGACTCATGACAGTTGTAGTTTTAGCGTAGATTTGGTATGTAAGTGAAACTTCAGTGTCCTGCTAATGTCGAAAGCTGTGAAGAACGAGCTATCTTCCGCCGATATGTACAAGACCAGTTATCGGTGTGTTTAATGTTACCCTTTTTCTGGAAAGAATTCTTGACTGTTCAAGGTGAATTTGGTAGGATTAATCGTACGGAGAAAAGTAAGCCTTTTCGCCGTATAAACGATATTAACAGTCGGAAATTCATTGTTCACATGGAGATCAAGTGAAAAATCGAGCATACAGAAACCCGCAGTTTGAAGTGGTTTTGTCTGCATGGGTAAACTTAGAGGCTGGCCTCTAAGGCATTTGCTCCCAGCATGAACGGGTGATTGACTAAGAGATATCAGCAGACCTTCGAATCATCCTCACGATAAGCATGTCTTGAAGTAATCACTATAAAAATACTCCTGAACGGGTAATAAAAAGGTGTGAGGTATAAATGCAAAGTGTCAATTTGAGGTTCGTTTTTAGGAGGTAGTGCAATGAAGAAGTCATTAATTTATGCAATAGTGGGATTTATTACGGTAGTGTATCTGCCATTCTCGCCTGCGGCAGCGGACGAGCAAGGCATCACAATCGACAACCCGGGCTTCGAGGATCCCGTATTGGACGAAGATGGTTGGAGCTGGCTCGACGTTCCGGGCTGGACCTGGGTGGGCGGCGAAGGCCCCGGCGTATGGTACGTTACATCTGCAGACTTCGAACCGGTGGTCGCGCCAGAGGGCCAGAATGTGCTGTATACCGAGAACGCTGTAGGTGACGCCGGCGGTGTGGCGCAGGTCTTGACCGAAACGTTCGCGGCCGACACAGACTACACGCTGACCGTCGAGGTGGGAAACTCGTACTATTACTACTTCTCAGGCTACAGCGTGCAACTCCTGGCCGGCGGCGTTGTTATTGCCGAGGATAACGATACGTTATGGCCGGAATATTATAAGTGGGCCACTTCGATCATTCATTACACCTACGATTCAGCCGATGCAGCCCTTGTGGGACAGCCCCTGGAGATTCGCCTGCTCACTCTGGCGCTTGACAAGGATAACCCTCCCGACGGCACTGTCGGAGTAGAGTTTGACAACGTAACGCTTTCGTATGGCCCCCCCAAAGCAAGGAATCCGGTTCCGGTTGATGGTGCCCTGCTTACGGAAACATGGGTGAGCCTTGCGTGGACGCCGGCAAGTTTTGCAGTTACGAACGATGTGTATATGGGCGATAATTTCGACGATGTAAGCAACGGTACAGGCGATACGTTCCAAGGAAGTCAGGATACTTCGTTTTATCTTGTCGGCATTACCGGAGGTGCTTATCCGGATGGTCTTGTCAACGGCGTGACTTACTATTGGCGAATCGATGGGATTAACGAAGCAAACCCGAACAGTCCCGCGAAGGGGGACGTCTGGAGTTTTACGGTTCAACCCAAGACAGCCTATAGCCCCAATCCGGCTGATGGCACCGAATTTGTCCGCCTGAATGTGGCACTAAGCTGGACAGCAGGTTTCGGAGCGAAATTGCACTATATAGTCTTCGGCGAAGATTTCGATGAAGTAAACAACTCTGCAACGGGTGTTCTTCAAGGTACTACAACTTACAATCCCGGCCCACTTGAACTGGCCAAGACTTACTATTGGCGTGTCGATGAGTCCGATGGCTTAGAGACAGTTAAAGGCCAAGTATGGAGCTTCACTACCGAGGGAGCTGTCAGCGGTCCAGTTCCGGCAGATGGAGCAGTGGACGTAAAACCCACGGTGGTTCTTAGCTGGGATGCCGGAGCCGTCGCCGCTTTGCATGAGGTGTACTTCGGTGCAGATATGGACGCTGTCAAGAATGCAACAGCAACCTCGCCCGAGTACAAGGGGCCAAAGGCGCTCGGTGAAGAGATCTACGATCCCGGTAAACTTACATTGAATACAACGTACTACTGGCGGATCGATGAAGTTAACGGCACCAATCCCGATAGTCCCTGGGCAGGCAAGGTCTGGAGCTTTACGACCGGCGATTTCTTTGTCATAGACGATTTCGAGGATTACAACCTTGACGATAATCAAATATGGTGGGCATGGAAAGATGGGCTTGGCTATGTTGCTCATGATAACGAACCGGCCTATCCGGGCAACGGGACCGGCTCGGCTGTAGGCGACGAAAGTACTTCTTCTTACACGGAGGAGACAATCGTAAATGGTGGCCTTCAATCGATGCCGCTCGTTTACGACAATAATAAGCAGGGCTACGCCAATTATTCAGATGCAGAGTTGACATTGACTGTCCAGAAAGACTGGACTGAGCAAGGCGTTGCCGAATTGTCGCTATGGTTCAGAGGCTATCCGGCATCTGTCGGCAGTTTCGTCGAAGGCCCCGCCGGCACCTATACGATGTCCGGCTCTGGCGCGGATATCTGGAATCAGTCCGATAAATTCCACTACGCCTTCAAGACGCTCTCCGGTACAGGCTCGATTGTAGCGAAGGTCGAGAGTATCGATAACACCAACGGTTGGGCAAAAGCCGGCGTGATGATTCGTGAGACACTTGATGCGGACTCGAAACATGCGATGATGGTCGTTACCCCCGGTTCGGGCGTTTCATTCCAGCGACGCCCCGAGACGGGCGCTGCCAGTGACAGCGACACGACCGGTGATATAATTGCTCCGTACTGGGTGAAGATAGAGCGTGACCTGGCCGGCAACTTTACGGCATCTTCTTCAAGTAATGGTTCTGCTTGGCAGATGATGGGTGTAGCGGAACCCATTCCGATGGGTACTAATGTCTATATCGGTCTGGCGGTGACCAGTCACGATACTGCTCAGACGTGCCAGGCGGTATTCACAAACGTCACGACTACCAGTAATGTCAGCGGGCAGTGGACGAGTCAGGACATCGGCATCGAGAGCAACGATGCAGAGCCGCTTTATGTGGCGGTCTCCAACAGCGCCGGAACACCTGCTGTAGTGGTACATAACGATCCGGCTGCAGCACAGATAGACACCTGGACTCAGTGGATTATTCCAGTGCAGGCTATTGCCGATCAGGGCATAACTCTGACCGACGTTGACAAAATAGCGATTGGCCTGGGAACACAAGGCAATATGACAATCCCCGGCGGCTCAGGTAAGATGTACGTTGACGACATTCGACTATATCGGCCGAGAGAGTCTGCGGAAGAGTAAACACTGCTTTCGCTACAATTATATGAGTATTTCGATCTTAGTGATCCTCTGAAATTCTTGAAGAAAGATTCAAGACAATTGTAGTTTTAGCGTAGATTTGGTATGTAAATGAAACTTTAGTGTCCTACTAATGTTGCTAAAACCAGGTATATGATAACTATTGAAAGAATATTGCCGTGAGACCAACAATAAAATTTTTAAGCGACCAGCTTATCCGGCAGATTATTTCCGAGGCAACCGACATACTTTGCACGCTCGGGGTCGAAATTCACAACAAAACCGTGCTGGACATGCTTTCGGACTCCGGCTGCACGGTTGACATGGAAAAAAGTCATGCCGTACTTACCAGTGAAATAATTGAAAAGACGCTGAAAACCGCCCCGGTGTCGTTTGGTCTTTACGATGTCGCCGGAAAGCAGGCGTGCGATTTGGCCGGCGATAACGTCTATTTCACACCCGGCTCGACCGCCCTGAATATTCTGGATTCTCAGGAAAGGAAAATGCGCAAGGCCGGCACCGCCGATTATGTCAACTTCGTAAAAGTGACCGAGCAGCTCGAAAATATCGCTTCGACGAGCACAGCGTTGATATCGGCCGATGTGCCCGAAGAAATTTCCGACAGCTACCGCCTGTATCTCAGCCTGCTGTACGGCAGCAAACCCGTGGTTACCGGCGCTTTTACAATCGAATCCTTTGAGGTGATGAAAGATTTCCAGCTCGCCGTGCGGGGCACATCTGCAGTTCTAAAAGAAAAACCTCTCACCATTTTCTCCTGCTGCCCCACCTCACCCCTGAAATGGAGTGAAGTTACCTCGCAAAACCTGCTGGATTGCGCAAAATATTTTATTCCCGTCGAGTTTATCGCCATGCCGCTGTCCGGATTCATCGCCCCCGTTACACTGACCGGAACCCTTATCCAGCATACGGCCGAAACTCTAAGCGGCATTGTCATCAGCCAGATTGCCAGTCCCGGCACGCCCATCCTTTACGGCGGCTCACCGGCCATATTCGACATCCGGCACGAAACCACTCCCATGGGCGCTATCGAGACCATGATGATCGACTGCGCATACAATGAAATCGGCAAGCACCTGAACCTGCCCACCCAGGCATATATCTCTCTGAGCGATGCCAAAGAGCTGGACGCCCAGGCGGGTCTGGAAAGCGGAATTGGTGCCGTACTGGCTGGGCTGTCCGGCATAAACAACATCTCCGGCCCGGGCATGCTCGACTTCGAAAGCTGCCTGTCTCTTGAGAAACTCGTGCTGGACAACGAAATCTGCGGCATGACATATCGATTAATCGCCGGGATCGAGCCGAAAGAGGATTTTCCGGCGATGGGAATATTCCGTGAACTGCTCAAAGAAAAACACCTGCTCATCTCCGAACATACCCGGCGTTACCTGAAAACGGAACACTTTTTCCCCGGCCCGGTCATCGACCGCGCCCGCAGGTCGCCCTTCGACTCCGCTCAGGGTGAAGAGAACCTTCATGCCGAGCGGAGACGAGGCACACTCGGCAAGCGGGCCCATCGTGAAGTGGAAAAACTGCTGGAAAATTATCAGCCGCCGGACCTGCCGGAAGATGTTAAAAAAGATCTGACAAAACTAATGACTAAAGAAGCCCGCCGCCACGACCAAAACAACCTGCCCGCTCTGCCCGAATGATTTGGCTGGCATCGCTACCAGCATAATTCCAAGCATTACGGTTGATAGACACAACAGACTGACAAAGCGTGTTGCAGCAACGGGCCGGCAGTATCATCCTCTTCCTGGACATATTAACTTTCCATTAATGTATTTGTGTTTTCATAGGCTAAAGTCTCCGCTTTGTGTAAGGCTCGAACCTTATCGGGCAAGGCAGGGCCGGGCTACACCGATTAGTTTTTAGTTTTGAGTCTTTAGTTTTTAGTTGCCAACTCAAAACTCAACATTAAGAACTCAAAACTAAGAATGGGTCCGGGTTTTGAGGAGTTTTCTTGTTGACATATTCTGTCAGCCCGATACAATCCTCACGATGCCATACTTCACGGAGGATTAATGAGAAAGCTTAAAAAGCTGTTGCTTGATAAGTTTTCTCCCGCGAAAGATATGGTTGTCATGAAATCCGCCCTATAGACAGGGTATAGTGGATGAGTTGCCAATACTTGAAAAGTTTCTCCGTAAGTCCCGGAAGGGACGCCTTACGGCGGAATCCCGAGTACTACGCTCTAAGTGTGAAGAAGAGCTGATTATGACAGAACTCAATAGCCGGACACATCCTCTGCCATGGTGGGCTGCAGGCATATTACTGGGACTCGTGCAGGTTTTGGCAATCGCCCTGGTCAAACCGATGAGTGTTTCAAAACAGTTTGTCGTTGCCGACGCCAAAGTGCTCGAGCGCGTCGCGCCCGAATATTCAGAGAACCATCCGCTTCTCAGTGATGAGCAATACAAAAAGTTCGGCTACGGCTGGTGGTTTAATGTCGGTATCGTTCTCGGCGCATGTCTGGCCGCCCTGCACCTGCGGGCATGGAAAGTCCGGACCGTATCTCTCTGGTGGAAGCGGAACCATGATGCTCCCGTGTTGCTGCGCCTGATAGCGGGATTTTGCGGGGGAGTTCTCTTACTTCTCGGCGCCGGATTGGCGCACGGCTGCATAACCGAACAATTTATCAGCGGATGGACACAATTATCACTATCGGCCATTCCATTTACGATTACATTGTTCGGTTTCGGAATGCTCGTCGCTTATCTTGTTTATCCAAAAGCACCGAATCGATTAAGGCGGGAAGAGTGATGTCTACTCCTATTGTCGGTCTTATCATGGGCGTAATTTTCGGGGCCTCGCTGGTCCTTGCCGGACTGACAAATCCGGACAAAATCATCGGTGCGCTCAGACTTAAGGATTTCTATGCTATTCGAACCGTCGCGGTTTTTCTGCTTGTTGGAATGCTCGGAACGTTGATTCTGGATTTATTCGGAGTCGCCAACTTCAGCATCAAGCCGGCAGTAATTCTAACCGTGCTGATTGGCGGAGCTTTGCTCGGAACAGGATTCGGACTGACGGGTTTCAGTCCCGCCACCGGCCTGGCTTCCGCCGCTTCAGGGCGTCTCGACGCCTTGGTTACCGTTATCGGAATGATCTTTGGGGCTCACGTTTATATACTGATTTACCCCTCGGTTGTCATTCCGCTCGAAAGAATACTTAACTTCGGCAGTGTGACATTGCCGCAGATAACAGGCGCTTCAGCAGCATTATGGGTTGTTCCCATCTTCGCAGCAGGTTCATTGGCCCTATTTATCACCCGGCCGAGAGAGCAACAATATGATGAGCAACGTATGAGAGCAGGAGATTTAGAAATGAACGAAGTTTTTCCCTTTCCATTGAGCCCGAAACCTACTCTGAGAGAAAAGGGCATATATCTCAAATCAGACTGCCTTAATGCTGCTCACGTATTTCGTCAATGGAAGAACCTGCTGTTTGTGGTTATGCTGCTTTGTCTTCTGCTGCTTCAGGGATCCTTTTGGCTTGTCAGTACCGGGCAGGTTAAAATTGCCGAAAATACGCATACCGAAGCGCCGGCTGTCCCGGGCGCCGATAGCATACAGGCCGACCTGGCCGCAGCGCCGGCCGAAGAATCGCCGAGCCCATGGCTTTTAGGCCTTGACGTGACATTCGAGCGTTTGACTTCGATTGTGCGCATTGCCAATATCATGCTCGTATTAACGTCCGTGCTTTATGCCCTGATAATGTACTTCGGCCTGGGCATTTCGTTCAAAGGGGGACTCGGGGGCCTGGCCTATATATCCGGGGCGTTATATATGGCCCTGATTATATTCGTTCTGCTGCTGCCCTGGCAGAATTTCTTCGGCCCCATCGCTATGGGAGCCACCTATACTCCGGGCGAGCTGGCCAGATGGTGCACGACCGACATTAGCGACACGCTCGGCATGGTCCTGTTCTATCTGCGTTTCACCGGTTACTGGGCCCTGGTAATGCTGCTGCTTCTTCTGGCGCAGTTGCGAAGTTTCCGCTGGGCCAGGGCTATCCTTCGCTGATTCGAGCTGGAGAATCGCCAAAAACACGGTTGAATTTTTCGCCGGTAACGCGAAGCTGCGAAGAGGTTTTTTCTTGTGCTGCCGGCGAGTTTGCGGTAAATCACAAAATACTTAAAAAAATGAAAAATAATCCGAAACAAATTAGCGGGGTTCTCGACTAACGTAGGGGCAGGCCCGTGTACCTGCCCAGTGCCACCACACGGGGTGGCCGCTACAAAATTACAATTTAGGAGTAATTGTATTATGAGCGATTTTCCACAGATCATTTATAAGAGACATACGTTCCTGTCGGCACTGGCCATGGGAGTAAGCGCTATTATTATTGCGTTGATCCTTAGCTGTACGGCAGTGATAATCTACGGCATGAACTTTGCCGGCGAAAAAACCGAGGAGCTTGTCACGCTGGCCGAGGCAGCCATTCGCGGATTGCCCGAATTACAAAAGTCGCTACCGCCGGCCCTGGCCGACATGCTCAACGATCGCCGCCAGCCGGATTACAGCGGCAAGCTCGATATTACGGCTAACACGACCCTGATGCCGGACCAGAACGGAAGGTTAAGAACGAAGATTGAGGTCGTCAACAACGGCAAGGAGGTCGTCTCGCTTCTTTCGCTGCGGGTAGTCGTTCTGACCTCTCGCAATGATATTATTACCGAGTCGAACGAATGGGCGGCCACACCCATCGCCGCCGATGACGACTGGCGCGGCCCGCTTATGCCCGGCTCTCGCAGGTACTTTGTTACTTCTCACAGGGGGCTTCCCGTTTTCTACGCTGACGAGTTAAAGACGGAGGTGGAAATCACGGACATCCGGATCTGGAACAGCGAGAAAGGAACGTGGTTCGAAAACCGGTTATCATCCGAAGCAGAAGAGCCCGCCCCGGCAGAAATTCCATAGCCTTCGCCGGCAGATTTAACGGATTTTAGCCACAGAGAACACCGAGTTCAAAGCACGGCCTCGGGCTTCGCCCTTGGCCGCAACCAAACAGTTAGACACGGATCCGTTCGGCTTCGCTCAGGACAAGTTTACACCGATTAACACTGTTTTAAAAAGTTCTACTGATAAAAAATTAAATGTATGTCGTTGTTTCAAAAAAAACTTATAAATATAGTTCATAAAAAACACGCAAAAAAACGAGAAGATGAAAGATTGTAGTACAGAGAAATAATCAATGCCGTAAGGCATCCTGTGGATAATCATTAATCATTAATCAATAATCATTGATAAGTAGCCCCACCGTGGTTAAAAAGTGACGTTTACTGATTCCGTATATTGAAGTTTTTTTTCTTCTGTATTCTATATGTCTTTTATGTATTGTCCCTAACCATTATAGTTTTTTAATAGGTGGCTGTGGGGCTGTTGAAAAAGTCTCATTGTAACGCCTGAGATTGCCGCGCGATTCTTCGAATCACTCGCAATGACGCAAAAATGATCCTTTTGTCATTGCGAGAAGCGTAGCGACGAAGCAATCTCATGTTTTTCAACAGCCCCGCTGTCCCTATTTTTGCCCTCAAGTTCAGCTCGCCAACGCAGCCCTTCATCATCCCTTTGGCGTATATGACGTCGCTCAGTAGGCAAACTCGCCTCCAGCAACTTTTTGATCTGCCGACGACGTTCGTTTTCCACGTTCTTTCGCCTTACCATTAGGAGCACCTCACTTGAATAGAATAAAGACCGTCCTTGATAGCCTGGACCTGCTGCTCATCAAAAAGCCTGATAATGCCCACCCATTGCACGGGCTTGAGACGGTACTTGCGGATGATGTAGGTTACTCGCTGGGGTGGTTCCGCGAGCTGGTCGGCTATCTGACTTGCAGTATATAGGTTTGTATCTAACATTTCGACCTCCTGTGTCATAAAATCGTCGTGAGTAAAAAATTATCTTTTGCTGTTTTTAAAATTGACAAATGGTTTGAGGAGGGGTAGATTTGGATAGCCGTTGCGAACGAATTATCTTTTTTGAATAATCTTCGCAAAATCTGTGTCGGTAAGGCCATCCGTGCCTAACCCGATATTTGGCCGGAATCTCAGGTGCAACTGAGCCCGGCCTTTTTTATCAGTCTGTTTTTACTCATTTTCATGCTATCCTTCAAAATATCAAAATTGCTTCATTAGTCAAACACTTGTTGTAATTAATGTTCAGTCAGTGTTGAGTCTCCTTGTATCTCCTTGTTTTTGCTATACTTATGCAATATCACTCTAATACCCGATACATATTTAATAATTTCATTCACAAAGGGATTAGTTTGTGTCAAGATGTTTAGCAATCCCCTGTAAGTTTACATCGGAAAATGTGCATCCGGGATGGAATTTGAGCCGAGAAAGAAAAATGGAAGCTTTATAAATTCCCCCCGGAACTATGAGCTTAACTTAGTTGTCTCGTGTGAGGCTTTTCTGGCCTCATCTTGCCCACAATATTGAATAATAACCGGGAGCTACGCAAGATATAGTGGTAAAACCCATTAAACAAGTATCGTTAGATTAATCGCAATTTGATAATGTGTAAAGACCAAAATTTGATTTTTTTGGCGCAATTTCTTTTGCTTCGTTCTTAGTTCTTGCAGTTACAGAATTTACGAAGAAAAATAAATATCATCTGCACGAAATGACCGGGCACTAAACGAAGATTTCACCGGTTTCAGTGTGTCGATAAAAGTCTTTGCTTGTTTGTTTTTCGTGTTTCATAAATTACCGCCTTATTCAAAATCCCCATTCTTTTGTAAGTGCAAATACTTCCTTTTCCCGTTCTTCAATCTTTTTGGCATCGCTGCTTATTTGCGATTCATACTTTCCGTGTTTGGGAAATACTAGAAATACTAGGAGAAATACTAGGGGGTATTTCGGGGGACACCATACTTAATTCCCGCCAATGACGCATTAGGTGTCCGATACATTTTCTTGTAAAAACCTATTTATCTCCAGAAAAACTCCCATCAATACTTCCGTCTCTTATCGCTTGTTAATGAATAATTTAGACTATTTCATCGGTTTTTCAATACAAAAGCGTAAAAATACATAAGAGAATAAGGCATAAGAGCATAAACTGACGGCCTACGGCCGGCAACTATCGACTATTCGCAAACGACCATTCGCTATACACGGCGTATCTCACGGGGTAAATGTTACCTATGAATTTTAAAAAAGTGAAAAAAACGAAAAAGGTGGAAAAAACAGTCCTTCGACTCCGCTCAGGATGAAGAAATACAGGAGACAGGAGCTATAACCTCTGTGAATATCCAATATCGAATAACGAATGTCCAACATCGAAGGCAAAGAAACCGTGTTCATCAGTGTTAATCAGTGTCTGATTTAAGTTGATTATCCCCAGCACGAAATACGCACTACGCAGTACGCAATACGAATTAAGACCGCCGTCTCACGGAGATTTATTTATAATTTGCCCGCCTTATTCCGTTTAGATTCGTATAATGATTAACGAATAGAATACAGAATACAGGAGTCAGAATTCAGAATCACGGAGAACGCAGTCCTCGGGACTCCTTACGGAGTACGAATTTTAGCCCGCACCGCTGGTGCCGGGTCGAAAGAATTTAGAATTTAGAATGTAGAATTGAGAAATATAGAAAAAACAAGCAAAAATAATGCAAAAAACAGGTGAAAAAGAGTAGAAAACGACGAAAAATTGAGCTTAAGTTGAAAAAACAAAGCCAATTTGCGGTAGGGCATAAATGTCGCAAAGTCTTATGTGAAAGGTGATTATGAAGATTTTTGCAATTTCGGGCGTCGAAAAAACAAAGCCAATTCAAAGCCAAACAAAGCCAATCTTAGTTAGCCCCCAGATGCTCTGGGGGTTGAAAAGGCTATTTGAAAAAACAAAGCCAATTTGCCGGTGGGGTAAATTGGCGTAAAATCTTTTTTGAAAGGAGATTATGGCAATATACCGGCCTGCGGAGCACGAAAAAACAAAGCCAATTCAAAGCCAATTTTGGGAAATGGGCGGTATTGGACTTGAACCAACGACCTCCTGCGTGTCGAGCAGGCGCTCTAGCCAACTGAGCTAACCGCCCCAAAGGGCATTAGAGGTTATTATGGCCGGGATGAATTTAAAAGGCAAGGATTTTTTATGGTAATTAATTCAAATTTCTTCTGATCGCTGCGGCGGCGGAAATCGTCCTCTGAACATTGCCGCTTACGACCGTCATGGAAATCAGAACGCTTTTGACTTTTATTACCGCTTCTTCGACCACGATAGTCTTAGTAAAAGTCATAGCTGTAACATTGTCGCAAAGAACGTACTCCTGCGCATCACTGTTTGTTATCAGATAAAGCTTATTATCGGCGATTCTGAACTGATAAGTGATGTCTTCATCTGCGGCGGTGATAAAGCTGCATTCATTATTTGGCGCGGTCGAGTCGACCCCTTTCGCGGTGCGAAGCTGACTTGTAATCCGAAACAGGGCCTGCCGGGTGTTATTGATTGTCCTGAAGATGTCCTCGTTTTCCCGGTAGTTTATAGCCGAAGCGTTGAAGGCAACAGCTACAGCAACGAGCAGCATCGCAGATATCGCCAGAGCAATCAGCAATTCCGCAATGGTAAAGCCGGTTTTGTATTTTGCGTTTTTCATTTGGTATCTCGAAAATAACCTTGCGCATCAGGAAATACGCTGCAGGCCGTTTAGTATCGCGCCCGGAGCCAGCTCGTCGAGCTGATTTCCTTTGAGTTCAAATAAACCCTTACAGTTACTCGAACAAAAGGGGAGGTAGTGTCAGCTACAACCTGTTCAAAATTAGATGTATTGACATTTTCAACAGTAATCTGCTGACTATACGCGGCCAAATCGTTCAGAGGGAGCCTATTGGCATTGATAGGCGGCGAAAAGCTCGTACCATCGAAATCGTCCGAATCGTCATAGGTAGCCAATGTTTCGCCGACTTCCGGGCCAAATGTCCAAATCGTGCTTCCCGGATCAATCACCGGAAGCAGCGCGGTAAGCTCTCTTATTTGTTCAACAAGAAACTCGGCTGTCGACAAATCAGTTCCGGCACCATTCGCTTTCGTGAATGCACTGTTAGACGCCACCAGAGAAGCAACTGCAAGACCAACCAACAGTACTGCGATTAACACCTCGATAAGTGAAAAGCCGCTTTTGTATTTCGTATTTTGCATCTCTTTCGCCCTCAATCTTAACATCTGGCCCGAAACTCCGGGGCCGGAGCAACGAATTTATTTGCCCATCACGATACTGGACATCTTAAAGATCGGCAGAATAATACTCATTGCAATAAAGCCGACCAAAACACCCATGAGCACGATCATGATCGGCTCGATCATCGATGTGACTGTTTTGATAGCTGTTTTGAGCTCTCTTGAGTAGAAGCTTGCGATATCTCTCAGTACGTCGCTCATCGTGCCTGAATTTTCGCCGCTTTTAATCATCTGCACGACATTGCTCGGCATTAAATTATACTGGCCCAGACTGGAGGCAATTTTATTGCCCTGGCGAACCTCCTCATAGACGCTGAGCCACATTTTCTTATAAAGAACGTTTCCTGCAATTTGGGCTGTGATCGAGATTGTGTTCAAGATCGGCACACCAGCTTTTGTAAGCACGCTCATCGTGTGCATACTCCTGGTGATATAGAGATTCTGGCAGAGCGATTTGATCAGGGGCAGGGACAATTTAGTCTTGTCCCACCACTTCCGGCCGTCTTCAGTACCAACAAAATACCAAAAGCCCCAGAAGCCGGCGCCAATTGCCGGAAAAATAAGGAACCAGTAGCCGCGCAGAAACGCGCTGCTGGCCATCAGAACCTTGGTGGGCGTCGGTAGCAGATGTTCCTTGCCCGCAAAGATCGCCGTAAACCTCGGCAGAACAAAACACAGCAGGAAAATAGTCACCGACACCGCCATGACGGCTATGATAATCGGATAGACCATCGCTCCTTTGATCTGTGAACGAGTTTCGGCTTCGGAGTCCAGATACTCCGCTAATTTTTGGAGCATTCCGCTTAGCGAGCCGCTAATCTCTGCCGCAGCCACCATGTTGATATAGAGGTCGCTGAATGTTTGAGGGTGCTCGGCAAGCGCTTGGGAGAAACTTTGTCCGGCTTCGATTCGGTTTTTCAAATCGGTAATGACTACTTTGAATTTCCGATTTTCGTTTTGTTCAGCTATCGATTCGAGCGAATCCTGAAGGCTGATCCCCGCGCGGACCATAACCGCAAGCTGATTCGTAAAATTCAGGATGTCCTTTCTGCTCGGCCCGAACTCCACCCTGAAGTGACTGACTTGTTGCCAGACGCCTTGTTGCTTCCTGGAGGGCCTGCTCGTTGCAGATGCAGACTCTCGGGGCCTTTGGCTCTGCTCCCACGGAGATCGGTCATTTTGCGGATTTTCTGCAACTGCGGTTGCGCCTTTGTTATTTTGCGAAGATTCTTCAAGCATATTCACATGCCCCATCTTTCTGTATTGACTGCCCCGGCCCTGTCGGGTCTTTTTCCGGGGACACGTTACGCACCAGCGAATGCAGGCGCTGGTTATTGCTGCAGAACGGCAGCCTCTTCAGCCTCTTCAGCCTCTTGAGGAGGCTGAACAACTTCAAACCCATCAACCGGTACGAGCGTCTTTTCCATTTTCGCCGGATTGCTCGACCGCATTATGGCCTCATCCCTGTCTATGTAACCCTTGAAGTACATATCGGTTATGCTGTTGTCCAAATTCTGCATACCCAGTCTGCGGGAGGTTTCGATAATATTTGGAATCTCATAGATTCTATTCTCACGAATGCAGTTTCTCACCGCGGATGTACACAGCAATATTTCGGTACAGGGAACCATTCCCGGCTCATCGACCCGTCTGAACAGTGTCTGCGAGAGCACCGCCTGCAGCGTATTGGCCAGCATCGTTCGAATCTGATTTTGCTGAGCTGCGGGATAGATATCGATAATACGTTCGATCGTCTGCGAAGCATTGATCGTGTGCAGCGTACTGAAGACAAGGTGTCCGGTTTCAGCAGCCGTAATTGTTGATCCGGTGGTCTCCAGGTCTCTCATCTCACCGACCATAATGATATCCGGGTCCTGCCGCAGCGCGTGTTTAAGTCCTGACCCAAATTCTGGACAGTCCGAGCCGATCTCGCGCTGTTCGACCATACTGTTTTTATTCTCTATCATATACTCGATAGGGTCTTCCAGCGTAATTATGCGTTTTCGATACTTGTTATTTATCAAGTCCACCATCGCCGCCAGTGACGTACTTTTTCCAGAACCGGTGTGGCCGGTTACGAGCACAAGACCTCTCGGTAAATCGGTCAGCTCTTTGACTATCGGCGGCAGGTGCAAGTCATCCAAGGCGGGAATCTGATTCGGAATAACTCTGAATGAAATTGCAATTGTATCCCGCTGAAAGTGAGCGTTAACTCGGAATCGATGGCCGTCATCGAGATTTGTCGAGAAATCGAGGTCCTTGTTTTCTTCGAACTTTTTGTATCTGTTGGGCCCGATCATGGAAAGAACCATTTCCTTGGCATCCTCGTTGCTGATGGCGGGAAAATCCAGCTCGGTCAATTCCGTATTCCTTCGCAATATCGGCGGCATACCAACGTTGATATGCAAATCGCTTGCTCCGTTGTCTATTACGTTTTCTAATATCGTTTTTATATTTACCATTTCACCTTTCCCCAAAGAGTTTTTTTAGACGATGTTTAAGTACAAACAGTAGTCTCAATCCAACAAGTTAAGCATGATCTCCACAGGCTCTGATTGGGTTCCCAAAGACCCGTTATTAAGATTGGGATTCCATTCGAGCTTAACGAAATTATCGCCAATTTGGCGAACCATGAATTCTTTAATATAATCTCCCTCGTAGAGGATTTTATCACCTATCATGCAGCAATTGCCCAGGTCAGATTGCATAATGCTCAGAAGCCGCATTTCCTTTGCCTTTTGTCTTATCTGCTGTTGCTGCACCATTTCGGTATCAATTTCAGGGACTTTTATCTCGATGTGGGATTCTTCTTTCACATTGGCCGAAAACAGTTCAATTTTGAAAGGATTTTTAACCAGCTCACCGACCTTGATCTGGAGCACATCAGAAAACTCGTAGAATTTCCTGACAATCTCATCCATACTGTTGAACATTTCCGACTTAACGCCGGTGAGCCGGGCGATGGCCGCCTCAAGCTGCGTTTCTTCAGTGACACCAGACGCTGCCGAGGCCGCCTTGGGTGTGCTCTTTTTGATCATATACCCGAGGCACAACAGGCCTATGATAAACAAAACAGCAAGCAATATCGTACTCTTGCGGGTTCGTTCTCCAGAAGCCGCTACGGTAAGATATTCCTTCTCCTGCGGTTTTTCGGCGTCGTCACCCGGTACCGATTCTACGGCGTTGTCCGGTTTTTGTGCCGGCAAATCCACGTTACCCTGCTCACGTAAAAAAGACAACATAGCTAAGCTCCGTTAATTTTTTTTTTCTGATTCAGGTTAAGTTTCTTTTAACCGACTTTATTCTGGAAAAAAATGCTCACAATAAAGTCTGCCGCTATTTGACCTTCATCGGTCTTTTGCTTTCCTAATTTTAGCTCGCGGATCTTCATTATCCGCGGCAGATTCTCAAGCTCTAAAAGGAACGAGTAAAACGAGCTGAAATTGCCCTCCAGCTCCATTTTTAACGGTTGTTCTATATAGCCGCTATTGTCTTTTTCCTTGAGCGTTCGAATTGTTTTAGGCTCGAGACCTTCCTTTTGTGCAATCACAGTAACTTGTTCGAGCACTTCGTGAATCTGGCTTTTAGGAGGCAGTCTGCTTTCAAAAAACCCTATCGCCTCCTTCAATTGCTCAAGCTGTTTTGCGAGATCCTCTGCCGCTGCGGTGGCTTGTTGGAATTTTGCTAATTGAGCAAATTTCGTATCGACACGGCTTTTGACCTCGGCCAGATGCGTGTTGGCCGGCTTAATCATGTATTGATAACCAACCACAGCCACACCCAATATTAAGACGAAAAAAACCACTTTCCTAAAATTGCCAGTCATAATTATGCCCTCGTTTTAAAGATGAACCAATTTGCCGCCGGGGCCCTATATCAGGGGCCTCAACCGGTACCGGCATTAGAAATTCCATACGGTATTTTCAGCTTTGCTCTTGATCCCTTCGATGTCTTGCTTAGTAAGATGGACATTTTTCCGGAGCATTGCACTCAATTTGAACTGCCTCACCGTGCCGTCCTGGAGTTTGTATTCTTTTGACTCTATTAGCGCCACGTTATCCAGCAAGCTCGAATTGCTCAACTGTTCGATATAGCTTGCAACCTGAAGGTCACTTGGTGCTATGCCTCCTATGTTTATATGTGTCTCCAGCAATTTCTCCGGATTCTCAGGCTCGTTCCTTTGCGATTGGGCGGTCTGTTGCGAGCCGTTCGATTGAGACGCCGTTTTCTGGGCCTGGGCCGCCTGGTATTTACTTGTTTTTGCAGCCGCGGTGCTTTGCTTCGATTGCTTCTGAATCATGCTCACCTCCGAAAGCGACACGCCCTGAGGCAGGTTATTCGTCAGCGACGCCAGCAAAATGCTTCTCGGCACGGGTTCGAGCAGTTCCGCGGTGGTAAGGGCTGTCTTCATCATCTCTCTTTTTTTGGACTGAAGCTCCTCGAACTGCTTTATGGCCTCTTGTATCTCGGTCATCCTGGCGTTAACCATCTCTTCACTGATACGGCAGGCGCGCTGGCGTATCTTGATAGACACAAATGAGCCGCCTAATGCCGTCATCACCACCGCAAACAGAACAAGGTAGATCAAGTTCGTTCTGCGGGATTCGTTGCTTTGGGTGTAATCATCAGGAACAAAATTTATATTTACCATTTTAAGTTTACCTCCCTTTGTCGGGTTGCCTAACAGACTCTGTCACGTCCGGGCGCCCGCCTCTACGATAAGCTGAGTCCGAAGGTAACGGCCCAGTTGACGGGACAATCTCTTCTGTCTATCTGGTCACCCAGATGTCCTTTGTCATGTTCGATGTTCCTGCCCAGGCGGCAGGATTTAGTTATTTCCACCGCCGCCAGACAATCTCCCATCTGTGCAGGCATTTCCAGTTGCTTTGCTATTGTTGCACACACGTCTTTATCTACAGCCTGACCCGAAAGAAAAATCAAGCGCTCTATTTGAGCGTTTCTGTACATCATATTGAACTG
>Ga0307433_1000216_pt1 | contig 52259 bp, 43 predicted proteins | sample SalMarWE160210MG_FD_202166 | JGI IMG/M metagenome (GOLD analysis project Ga0307433, IMG submission 202166) | Salt marsh sediment microbial communities from the Plum Island Ecosystem LTER, Massachusetts, United States - WE1603-210 | ecosystem: Environmental > Aquatic > Marine > Intertidal zone >...
GGCCTCTTGGCGAGCTTGATAATATGTGCAGGGTTTTGCAGTGTAATATATCGGAATTATCTAAAAAAATTAGAAAGGCGATTTTTCCATGAGAGAGTGGCTGCAAGATGGATTGGCCGTTGGGATTGTAGTGGTTGTTATCGAGCTAATTCGGACTATATTTAGAATCAGGCTTATAAGAAGCGGCAGCATAGAAGAAGTTTTGGGAAATGGATTTGAAGTAACGATTTTTCAGACTAAGCTCGGAACGTATATAGCATCGGCAAGCGGAGAGAACAGCGATAATAGGGTTGTAAGTTATGCGGTAAAAGGTTGTTTTGATATAGATACTGCATTTGCTGAATTAGCACGGAAGGTGCAGCGGGGAGAAAGCGAATGCTCTTTTAGTTTATAGTGCTGCTTGCCCTTTTACTGCGTTATTTTAGCTAAGATAGCCGGTATAGGGGGGGTATGTGCCCGGCCTGTAGCCGGGCATGTATTGTTATAAAAAATGATTGAATAAAAAGGGAAGAGCGGTATAATTCGGCTTTAAGACTTGAAGGTAGGATATGGCTGACACAGTAAGGAGTGGTAAAGTAACAACTGTTAAGAAGTCTGCCGGTAGAGGTGCAGCAGTGGAACCTCTCTCGGCGGTGGCTCGGAGTTCGCGGGTGGCTTTACGGCGGATGCCGGAGTCTTTAGTGGCGGAGGCGGCGGTGTTGGGGTCAATGCTGCTCAATCCTGATTGTATCGGGGGAGTTGTCGAGCAATTGAGGGAGGACGATTTTTATCGCGTTGAGCATCGCTATATATTTAGCGCAATAATTGCGCTTTATGAAAGACACCCGGGAGATGCGATAGATGGGGTGTTACTTCGAGATGAGCTGGAGAAACGAAAGCAGTTAGATGATGCGGGTGGAGCGGAATACATTGGCAAGATAATGGACTCGGTGCCATCGTCGGCTAACGTGATGTATTATGCGGGGATTGTTAAGGACAAGGGCTTGTTGCGTGAGATTATTGGTGCAGCCGGCGAGATTTTAGAGGAGGCGTACGACCAGGGCACGGAGACCAGCATGACGCTTGACGAGGCGGAGCGGAAAATCTTCGCCATCACGGACAAAAATATAAAGGGTGCCGCCGTTTTGATAAAGGATTTGGTTACGAGGAGCTTCGAGCTTATAGAGAAGCGCGACGGCATGCACGTGACCGGTATTGCGACAGGGTATCACGAGCTTGACGAGCTGACGTGTGGTTTGCAGAACGGCGAGATGATAATTATTGCCGGCAGGCCCAGCATGGGTAAGACGTCGCTCGCATTGAACATGGCTGAGTATATGGGTATTCAGGAGAAGATACCTGTGGGGATATTTTCTTTAGAAATGGGCCAACAGCAACTGGCGGAGAGATTTTTGTGCAGTTTGAGCCAGGTTGACAGCCAGAGGGTAAGAAAAGGGTACCTTGATTCCGAGGAATACGAGAGATTGAAGGGGGCGGCCTCGGGCCTGTACGAGGTTCCAATTTACATCGATGATACATCGACGATGACGCCGCTGGAGCTTCGGGCAAAGGCAAGGCGGCTGAAAAGCCAGCACGATATACAATGTATTTTCGTGGATTATTTACAGCTGATGCATATGGGAACGAGGGTGGAGTCGCGCCAGCAGGAAATCACTATAATATCAAGGTATATCAAGGCACTGGCGAGGGAGCTGAGTATTCCTGTTGTGGTTATGAGCCAGTTGAATCGGTCTCCTGAGGGCAGGGAAGGTCACAGGCCGAGGATGAGCGACCTGCGGGAAAGCGGCAGTATAGAGCAGGATGCAGATGTTGTGATGCTGCTGCATCGCGAAGATTACTACCATAAAGGGCAAGAGGATTATGTCTTTGATAATAAGGCCGAACTGATAATAGCGAAGCAGCGTAATGGCCCGACCGGAGCAGTGTCGCTGATATTCAGGGAAAGATTTACGCGGTTTGAAAGAGCATCTTTTGTGGAAGAATCCCGCACATCAGGTGGGCGGGAAGAATCATCCGGCTACGGCACGCCTCGCCGTGACGAGTTGCCGCCATTTTGATAGAAGACAGAAAAATCTGACTTCTAATTAGGGAGTTTGTATGCGAAAAAGGATTTTCAAAGTGAAATTTCGATTTTCGATTTTCGATTTTCAATCTTCAATCGGCAGCCGGCAATCGCAAATCAAAAATACGTGGTTTATAATTGTTATATCGCTTGTGATTTCCGGTCTGGGCGGTTCGACTTTGCTCACCACTGGCTGTTCATCGACACGAGTTAAAGGGCCTGAGTTTTTAGAGCAGCCCTCGCGACCTTCTGCGAAGGCAGGGGCTGAGCCGGAAACGACTGCTGAGCGAAGCATTATTCGCGCGATTGGTTTTGTCGGTAATCGTGCGTATAAAGACGATAACCTGGCAAAAAAACTGGGCTTTAAAGTAGGTGACTACCTCGACCCCATCTTAGCTGAAGCATATAGGGGAACACTTTCCGAATTTTATCGCAATAACGGCTTTGCTTCTGTTGAGGTGGCGCTGGACAGCGAAGAGCTCAAGAATGACCGGGTAGTATATATTATTGATGAGGGTCCGAGGGTCCGAATCACCAAGGTTAAGTTCAGCGGCAATAAGGCAATAAAGGCATCGGCGCTTAAGAAGGCCATAAAGACCGGAACCAAAAGATGGCTGGTTTTACCTCAGTACTACGTTGAGGAAAATGTGGCCGAAGATGTGTTACGGCTGCAGGATATCTACTATAACAAAGGATATCTCGATTACAGTGTAAAGCCGAGGGTGGATTTTTCCAGGGGCAAGAGACGGGCGCATATCACTTTCGAGATTGATGAAGGCGCGGTTTTTACGGTTAGAAACATTATTTTTGCCGGTGCTGAGCACTTTGACGAGCAGACGCTGGGCTCCGGGCTGAGATTAAAGCAGGGCCGGCCCTATAGTAAGCGGCTTACTGATTCGCATGTTAAGGAGCTTGGCAAGCTTTATGGTGAGCAGGGTTATATCTATGTAAGGGTTGAGCAGAGCCCCCAATTTATTGCCGGTGTCGATATGGTTGATGTTTTGTTTGAAATCACGGAGGGCCGGCAGTTTCGGATTGGGCGGATAGACATAACCGGCAACGAGCAAACTCAGGATAAGGTCATTCGGCGGGTGCTTGACGAGCGCGATTTTACGCCGGGGCAGGCGTACAATGCTGATATAGCCCCCATGTCCGGAGGCGGCAAACTGGAGACAGAAGTGCAAAGGGCAGTGATGGCGGAGGATGTGATGATTAGGCCTGTAGAGCCGGCCGGCGGAGAGCCTGGCCAGAAGGACGTGAAGGTTGATATAAAAGAGGGCCGCACTGGGATGGTGATGATAGGCGGTGCCGTGTCAAGCGATGCCTCGGTCATGGGGCAGCTGGTTTATAACCAGCAAAACTTCGATATTACTGATTGGCCGGAGAGCTTTAAAGACCTTGTAAGCGGCAATGCCTTCAAGGGTGCTGGGCAAAGTATTAGGATTGCTGCTGAGCCGGGGACTGAAGTTAGTCAGTATTCGATTACGTTTACCAACCCGTACTTTCGAGACAAGCCTATGTCGCTTAGTGTGACCGGCTCAAAGTGGTCGAGATATATGGAATGCTACGACGAAGAACGCACCAAAGGATATGTAGGATTCGAGAAGCGATTGAAAGACGAATGGCGAAAGAGTATTGGCGTAAGATGTGAAATTGTTAACGTCGGCGGCCTTGATACTGATGCTCCTAAAGAAATAATGAATGTTAAAGGCGATAGCTCTCTTGTTGGTGTTACACTTGGTATCAGCAGGGACTTAAGAGATGATATATGGTATCCAAGCTCAGGGCGCTGGTTTAATGCAAGCTATGAGCAGGTTGCTGGGGATAAAACATTTGGCGTGCTGCGCGGAACATATAGATGGTATAAGACCCTTCATGAGGATTTGGCAGAGCGTAAAACCGTTCTGGCGGCGAAGCTGCTTGGGGGTTACATATTAGGTAGCGCTCAGCCCTTTGAGAAGTTTTATGCCGGCGGGACAGGCACTTACGGTGTCAGGGGCTTTGATTATCGGGGAATAAGCCCGAGGGGCCTGCAGACGAATGTCCCAGCCAGCACGGCAAAACGGGAAGACCCGATAGGCAGTGACTGGATTTTTTTGGCCAATACCGAGGTAACCGTACCTCTGGGAAGCGATAATTTTGCGGCGTTATTTTTCCTGGATAGTGGAGCAGTTAGTACCGGCGGCTATCGAGCTGCGGCGGGTATAGGTGTACAGGTAATGATACAGCAGTGGTTTGGTCCTGTGCCGATGAGGTTTGAGCTTGCAGCGCCATTTATGAAAAATGGCGAGGACGAAACGCGAACTTTCAGTTTCTCAGTAGGAAGACTGTTTTAGCTGGTGAGCGGTAGTTAGTTAACTATCCAACCGGTCCGACAGGATGGCTTACGCCATTACTATTTAACCAATCAGTTTGGAAAGGGTAATTTATGAGGACTAAGGCAATAGTTTTATGTTGTTTAATAGGTGTGATTGTTTTATTTGCGGGCTATGAACGCAGCTCGGCTAAGTCGAAAGCCGGCAAAGCCGTGGTGAATATCGGTGTTGTCGATATTCGGAAAGTCTTTCGTGATTGCAAAAGAAATGCCAAGTACGGTGCCAGTGCTATGGCCGAAGAAGCCAAATGGGATGCGGAACAGGGGAGGCTTAGCAGGGAAATCGACTCGCAGAAAGCCGGCCTCAAAGCCCTAAAACCCAACAGCAGCGACTATCTTGCACAAATCAAGGAGCTGTTGCAGAGACAAGCCAGCCTTGAGGCCACCCGGCAGTTCAATGGTCAGCAGAGAGCATTGAAAGACCAGCGATGGACGGAAGAGCTTTATATGGAAATTCTGAAGATTGTCGGTAAGCTGGCTGAGCAAAAACAGCTTGATTTGGTTTTGCAAAAGGATGTTGCAGCGTTTCCATCAGCAAGCCCTGACGACCTTATGTTGACCTTGAGTACACATAAATTGTTGTATAGCGACGGCTGTTCGGATATTACCGATGAGGTATTGATTCAACTGGACGCTGAGAAATAACAATCGCTTATCGCGAATTGAAGAAGCAGGTATGTAATGGGTGAGATTTGTCTGGCCCGCTGCCCTGCCTTGCCCGCCGCCCCCCACTCTTGTCTTCGACAAGAAGACGTAGGGGAGACACGGGGGCAGGTGGTGAGAGACGCAGGGGCATGTGACAGTCAAGATACAATTTTGATATTTGATTTGAGATGAAACTGACAGTTAAACAACTGGCTGAGAGGCTTGGTGCTGAGCTGGTCGGCGCAGGTGATGAAATCGGGAGGCAGATAATTGCCGTAGGGCCTGTGGAGGCAGCCGGAGAGGGGGATGTTACATTTATTACGAATGATAGACACAGAGCTGCCCTCGGCAAATCGCAAGCGGCGGCGGCCATTGTTGCGAACCGCATTGATGGACTATCCAAGCCACAGCTTATTGTAAAGAATGTTGACGCGGCCCTGATAGAAGTTTTGAATTATTTTGCACCCCCACTGAAGCCGGCCGTTGAGGGAATTGACCCGTCCGCTACGCTCGGCAAGGATGTCAAGATAGCCGCGAGGGTGTCTATTGGGCCAAATGTAGTAATTGGCGATAGGGTCGAAATCGGCGAAAGTAGTGTAATTGGCAGCGGGTGCAAAATAGGTGAGAATTCAAAAGTCGGCAAAAATTGCCGTCTTGACAGCAACGTAGTTGTTTATCATAACTGCTGTTTAGGCAAGAATGTGGTCATCCAGGCAAACAGCACAATCGGCTCGACGGGCTTCGGGTATTCGTTTATCGAAGGCAATCATAAACTCATACCACACAATGGCGGGGTGGTGATTGAAGATTTTGTCGAGATAGGAGCTAACTGCTGCGTCGACAGGGCTAAGTTCGGTAATACCATAATAGGGGCCGGGACAAAGATAGATAACTTTGTGCAAATCGCTCATAATGTAGTAATCGGTAAGGGTTGTCTGATAGCAGGGCAGGTTGGCATAGCCGGCAGTTGCAAGCTTGGCGATGGTGTTGTGTTAGCGGGACAAGTCGGCCTGGCAGATAATATAGAAGTAGGAGATGGTACAATGGTTGGTGCACAGGCCGGGATTATGAACGACGTTCCGGCCGGACAGAAATTGGCCTGGTCGCCTGCTATTGATTATAAAGAAGCCATGCGTGCTTTGGGCAATATAATGCGGTTACCGAAGCTGGCTGAAAAGTTAAAGCAATTGGCCAGAAGGGTAGAAAAACTGGAAAAAGACGAAGATTAGCCCCCCTGCTTTCTTGCTTGCCTCTGCGACTCTCGTCGCAAGACGAGGCAGCAGGTGAAAGCAGGAAGGGGGGCAAAATAATATGAAGCTGCAAAAGACGATAAAAAGTGAAGGTAAGTTACAAGGCCGCGGTTTGTTCGGAGGCGAAGAGGCGAAGGTTGTGTTTCGTCCGGCCCCTGTGGATACTGGTGTAGTTTTCGTTCGAACAGATGTGCCGGAGGCGGTGCGGGTTAGCGCTGTTGCGTCTAATCTTGCTGAGCGAAGTCGCCGCACGACGATAAAGAAAGGGTCTGTCAGCATAGAAACCGTCGAGCATTGTCTGGCTGCGGTGGTTGCACTGGAGATAGATAATTTGGCAATTGAGGTTGATGGTCCGGAGATGCCGGCCCCGGATTGCAGCAGCGCCGAGTATTTCAAGGTTCTCAAACGTGCCGGGTTTGTTGAGCAGCAGGTGAAGCGCAAAGAATATGTTATCAGCGAGCCGATTAGTATTATCGCCGGCGACGCATCTATATATGCTCTGCCATACAATGAGGATGGATTGAATATCACTTTTGACCTGGATTACGGCGGGCATACCGGTATTGGCAGGCAGATTTTCAGTTGTCGGCTTACACCGGGAAGTTTTGAAAAGAATTTAGCAGCTGCACGAACCTTTTTGCTCGAAGCTGAGGCCAAGCAGTTTCAGGCCCGCGGGATGGGAACGCATATTGGCCCTCGCGATATTCTGGTCATTAACTCGGACGGGCCTGTTAAGAATAGCTTCAGATTTCCCAACGAATGTGTCAGGCATAAGATTGTAGACCTGATTGGCGACCTTGCATTGGTAGGTCGTCCGATTAAAGGCAGGATTGTTGCCTATAAGAGCGGCCATTCACTGAACCAGCAACTCGTAAGGAAGCTGTACGAAGCGGCCCAGCGGCGGGAACGGGTGCAGAAGTATGGGACGGATGCACTTCTGGATATTCGGCAGATTGCTAAAATTCTGCCTCATAGATACCCGCTTTTGCTGGTGGACAAGGTAGTTGAAATCGAGGGTGACGTGCGAATAAAGGGCATAAAGAATGTAAGTATTAATGAGCAATTTTTCCAGGGTCATTTCCCCGGCACGCCTATCATGCCTGGTGTTCTCATCGTAGAAGCGATGGCGCAGGCGTCTGGATTATTGTTCGCGCAGAGACTGGAGCTCACCGGTAAGTTAGCGGTGCTGCTGAGTATGGATAACGTTAAATTGCGTAAGGCGGTTATCCCCGGCGACCAGCTTATTCTTACCGCTGAAACGGTGCGGCTTCGCAAAAGAACCGCTCATTGTCGATGTAGGGCGATGGTAGGCGATTCACTTGTTGCCGAGGCGCAAATCAAATTTATGCTTGTTGATGAAGAAAGAGTGTGAAAAAGGATACAAGATGATACAGATACATCCAAGCGCAGTGGTTCATAGGGACGCCCGGTTAGCTGAGGATGTTACAATTGGGCCTAATTGTGTTATTGACGGTGGGGTTTCAATTGGTGCCGGTACGGTGCTTGATGCTAATGTAGTGATTAACAAGGACGTCAGGATTGGGAAGAACAATCGCTTTTTTCCCAGTTGTACGATAGGGTGCCTGCCACAGATGCTTAGCATAGGTACAGGTGATGAGATTGGAGGACTTGTCATCGGCGATAACAACATCATTCGGGAACAGGCAACAATTCATCCGAGCGTTTATAAAGATGGCTCGACCAAGATTGGAAATGATAATCTGATAATGATAGGAGTTCACATCGGTCACGACTGCGAACTTTCCGACAAGATTGTGTTGAGCAACTATACACAGATTAGCGGTCATTGCAGGATTGAGACTGGCGTTTGGTTTAGCGGAATGGTATTATTACATCAGTTTGTTACCATAGGCAAGTGGTGCTATGCCGCAGGGCTTGCCGGGATTAATCGGGATGTGCCTCCGTTTCTTGTTGTCAGCGGACATTATCCGCCGAGGGTAAGAGGGGTCAATAAACGTGGCCTGGAAAGAGCTGGGTTGAGTGAAGACCAACAGAAGAAAATACTCGAGGCGTATCAAAAACTTTATCGCCAGGGAGGCACACTGCTGAAAAATGCGATGGCTTTGTCAAAAGAAGACGGGCTCGATGAGAATGTGCGTGCTATGATTGACGCAATAACCGAAAGCAGCGAGCAGCGATTTGGCAGATACCTCGAAAAGTTCAGAAGCCATTAGATACATGAAAACCGAAATTCGACATTCGACAGCGAAGGCAGCGGTAGCTGAATCTGAAATTCCTGCATCAGGCCGGATACGAACGGCTGTTATAGGTGCCGGTAAAATGGGGGCAATACACGCGAAGGTTTATGACAGCCTGCCCCAGAACAAACTTGTCGCCGTGGTGGATGTTGCAGAAGACAAAGCCCGGCGCCTGGCCAGCCGATATAACTGTATGATGTCAACCTCCTGTGAGGATATTCTGGGCAAGGTTGACGCAGTAACAATAGCAACTCCAACGGTGACGCATCTGGAGCTGGCGGAAATCTTTATCAAAAACAATGTTGCGGTGATGATAGAAAAGCCGTTGGCGGTCAATGTCGCCGAAGGCAGAAAGATTGTAAATCTTGCGAGAAAAAATAACTGCGTTGTGGCTGTTGGGCATTCCGAACGATGCAATCCGGTTGTCCAAGCGATGAAGCGTCTCGATATCGAGCCGAAGTTTATTGAGGCCACACGCATCAGCCCGTATCCATTCCGCTCGACCGACATCGGAGTTGTGCTGGATGTAATGATACATGATATAGATATTATTTTGTCCCTGGCAGCAAGCAAAATTAAGAAAACAGATGCGGTGGGCGTCAGTGTTGTTGAGGGGGAAGAAGATATTTGTAATGCACGAATTGTTTTTAAAAATGGCTGTATTGCAAATATTACCGCATCGAGACTGGCACTAAAAACCGAAAGGAGATTGAGGATATTCAGTCGGCAGGCGTATTTAAGCGCCGATTTCTTTAGAAAGAGCGGGATAGTCATTAAGGCCGGCTCAAATGTTGATGTTGTTAAGTGGATAAAAGAACAAAGAGCATCAGGGGATTTTGACTTTACATCAGTAAACTGGCCGGACTTGCTGCACATTGAGCAGCTTGACATAGATGATAAAGAGCCGCTGCGTCTTGAGCAGGAATTGTTTTTACGGGCGGTGGCTGATAAAACCCTAAAGCCCGAAGTCAGCGCCGAAGAAGGCCTGGCGGCGCTTCAGTGCGCTGAGAAAATTCTTGCTTCCATCAAAAAACACAAATGGAATGAGGAAATAGCATACAGCACATAACGAACATCGCCCCCGCGTCTCCCCTACGTCTTCTTGTAGAAGACAGGAGTGGGGGGCGGCGGGCAAGACAGCAGTGGGCGTGAAAGGTATATTTATGATAGGCAGGTTTTGGGTATACACATTGCTGGCGGCTGTTGTCCTGAGCTTCGGATGTAAAGAAAAAGTCCAAGAGCAGAATGAACGGGCGGAAGAGCAAAGCAGGCAAACGAAAACAGAGGACAGGCAGGAGAAAATGGTAAAATTACAAACAAATATGGGCGACATTATCATCGAGCTTAACGAACAGGCCGCGCCGGTTACGGTAAAGAATTTTCTCGGGTATGTGGAAGAAGGTTTTTACAACGAGGTGATATTTCACAGGGTCATACCGAATTTCATGATACAAGGGGGTGGATTCACGGCCCAGATGACACAAAAACAAACTCACCCGCCAATCGTTAACGAAGCCGGCAACGGCCTGAAAAATGACCGTGGAACCATTGCGATGGCCCGAACGAACAATCCGAATAGCGCAACTTCACAGTTCTTCATCAATCACAAAAACAATGATTTTCTAAACTATATTGAAAATAAGAATCCCGGCTATGCAGTGTTCGGCAGAGTAATAGAAGGCATGGATGTCGTGGATGCAATAGCAGCGGTAAAGACAACGACGCAAAAGGGCATGGGCGATGTTCCCGTTGAGCCGGTGGTAATAGAATCAGCTAAAATTATACAGAACAATTAAAGCTAAGCTTTCAGCTTTAATTTGCTGACCAGTTGATGGGCGAGGCGGGTTGGCTCAGGAATTCGGTATTTGGTTGTGCAGTCGAGGGTGATTTTTATTGCATCTTCTAATAGGCATTTGTTTCCTACCGAGACGAAGAGCGGCTTGACATTGCCGCGGGTCCTGACTACCGCTCCAATAGTTTCATTTTTATCTTTGAGCGGACTGAATGAGCCTTTCTCGGGAGCTGGTTCTTCGTAGGTGCCGGTCAGTCTGCTTTTTGCGCAGCCGATGGTTGGTTTGTCGAAAAAAAGGCCCAGATGTGATGCAAGGCCGAATCGGCGGGGATGGGCAATGCCCTGGCCGTCGATAAGAAATGCATCAGGTTCGTTTTTTAGTTTTTCAACAGCGGCGATGCAGACAGGCGATTCGCGGAAAGACAGCAGGCCTGGGATGTAAGGTAACGTAAGCTTTTCAATTGCCTCTGTTGTCTCGACGATTTCAAAGTCGGAAGATTGCGTCGGGCCCCACTCGTCTCGGCGAAGGCTCGCTGAGCCGAAGCCGGGAAGGTTTTTTTGTGAAGTTTGGAGCTTTCCGCAGGACGCCTTACGGCGCAAAACAATAACGGCAGAGATAATTCTTTGCTTATCTTTGCTTAGGGCGCAGTCAATACCAGCGATGGTTTGGGGCTGTTTTTTTAATTCGACAAACTGTACCCTTTCGCAGAACTGTTTCTGCAGGGCTATTGCCTGAGCGTAAGATAAATTCCAGTTATGTAACTTCTTTGTTTGCATAATAATCTTTAAGGTAATTTGGCCAGTTTTTCTTCAAGGTTGCTCACCGGCGTGAAGTACCATGTTCTTCCAACCTTTTTGATGCTGAGTAAACCTCGATTTGTCAAATCAAGTAAATCTGTTCGGGCCGTTTGATAAACGACATTATGACTGGTTTGGTGCGATTTAATTGTGTACTTATATCGAGGGTGGCGAAGTGCATGACTAATTAGCGCACGTTGCCTATGATTGAGCATAACCAACCCACGAAGTTGTTGCTCAAGTGCTTGTAGGCGTTGTACTTTTCGTTCAATATATTCATGAAGTTTCTTGATTGCCTGTTGTATTACTTCAAGATGATAGATAATAAAATAGGTTAGGTCATTGTCGTCTGTCTCTGTATATAGAAAAGCGCGTCCGTATTTTGCCGGGGCTCTTACAATTATTTGTGAAATTGACACAAATTCAAAGAGCCAATATCGATGGCGTAACATAGACCAGTAAAATAATGCTCTGGCTGTTCTGCCATTACCATCAATAAAAGGGTGGTCGTAAGCAAGCCAGAAGTGTAAGATGATGGACCGGATGACAGGATGGATAAATCCGGCAGGGCTTTTACCATTGGCAAAATCACACATATCAGCCATTCTTTCCTTGAGCTGCTCGACAGGAGGCGGGTCGTGAAAGATTTCATTGTACATGTCGCCAACTACTATACGCTCATCTGCTTTGCGGAAACGACCCGCAGCAGACGGATCATTTAGTGTCCTTTCCGTGACAAGTCGATGAATTTCAAAGACTGATTCTCTGGATAAAGCTACATCCTTGAGCTTTTCTATATGCTTCATAGCCAAGAAGTTATTGAGTACCATTTGTTCGCTCTTATCGCAGGGAAGTCTACCGGTTCGAATCATATCTTCTGCGACTATTCGAGTTGTTGTTGCCCCCTCAAGAACACTGGATGTAAATGCTTCCTGAATCAATGTATTCACATAATACCGATTTTTTGTCTCTGTTTTTTTAACTTGGTCGGGCATTTGGTTAAATGTAACTGTAGATTGGTCGATTGTATGCAGGATCTCGGTCATTGAATCTATTAAAAGATACTGAAATGGTTTCTGGTTCTTGTCCTTTAATGGCAGCTTTTTGTATAGACTTTCTCGTTTTTTCTTAACAACAAGCCACCACTCTTCGTGAGAAAAACCTTCAGGAGGCGTGTAATGTCTCATCTTATCCCAATGAAGGTACTTGTCGCCGACCAAAGGGCTCGAGATTAAATCGAAGAACTTTCCCACCCGTTCTGGTTGACCTTTTATTCTTTGTAATATATCATTCACATTTGGAGGAAGTTTGGGTTTTTTCATTTTTATATCTTCTTTATTACCAAAAACTTATGCGCTTACTATTCTTGTACTAATCCTTAGGAATTAGTATATAGAACAATATCGGCATTGTCAAATACTAAACTTTATAATTTAGTAATAAATTAGTATAAGGCCGAAAAATAGTGATTTTACCGATAATATCGACTATTCCAAATTTATATGCGGAGGTTCTTATCTGAATTGAAAACATTTTACCTTTTTGTGCGGTTTTGTTACAATGATTAGTTTGTGTTATTGCCGAAATTTCACGGGTAAAGTATCACGGGCCCGCTTCGCCGAATCGAGGCGAGCTTCCAGCCCGTGATACCACGGCCAAGATGGCCGTGATACTTTATAGCAGAGTAATATGGCGAAACGGGCGGAAAAAGCAATTAGGATAACAGGTGCAGCTGAGCACAACCTCAAGAATATCAGTCTGGAGATTCCGCGTGATAAGCTGGTGGTAATTACAGGGATTTCCGGCTCGGGCAAAAGCTCTCTTGCCTTCGACACCATTTACGCTGAAGGCAGGAGGAAATATGTCGAATCGCTCAGCACCTATGCCCGTCAGTTCCTCGAACAAATGCAAAAACCAGCGGTGGGAGAGATTACAGGTCTTCCGCCTACAATTGCCATTGAGCAGCGAGGCGCCAGCAGTAATCCGCGTTCGACGGTGGCTACAACCACCGAGATTTACGATTATTTTCGGCTGCTTTTTGCCCGTGTTGGTCAGCCGCATTGCTGGGTATGCGGCAAAGAAATTACCAGCCAGCACTCTTCGCAGATAGTAGAGTCGATACTTGCTCATCCGGAGGGAATGAAAATCCAGATTTGTGCACCGCTGGTTCGCGGTAAAAAGGGGGAGCATAAAGATATTTTTGCAGGCATACAACGCGAAGGCTTCGTTCGCATGCGGGTCGATGGTGCCGTTTACGATGTGCGTAACGTTCCATCTCTGAACAAAAATAAAAAACATGATATTGCGGCGGTTGTAGATAGATTGATTATTAAAACCGGCGTTCGCATTCGGCTGGCTGATTCGGTGGAGACGGCGCTGAAATTAGCAGATGGCGTACTTTTAGTACTGATGCAAGAACCCAACTCGTCAGGGCGGAGCCTGCCGGAGCACGGCAGTGGCAAAAGCGCCGGAGATGACAAATGGAGAGAGGTTATCTACAGCGAGAAATTTGCCTGCCCTAAGCATCCGCAGGCGTCGCTTGAGGAGTTATCGCCGCGTCTTTTTAGCTTCAATAGTCCTTACGGTGCGTGCAAAAGCTGCGACGGCCTGGGGACAATCCTGGAATTTGACCCTGACCTGATTGTACCGGATAAAACTGTCTCGCTGGAGCATGGGGCTATTGAGGCCTGGCGCAAGGGCGGCAAAAGAATGAATATTTTATATAACCGGCTGGTTAAGAGGTTCTGCCGGTATATGAGCGTCAGCAAGTCGATGCCGTTTGAGCGAGTGCCGAATGAGTGCAGCAGGATTTTGTTGTACGGGACAAAATCAGCTGACGAGCAAAAATACAGTTTTTGGTTTGAAGGAGTCATCCCGAACCTGCAGCGGCGGTGGGAAAATACCACCAGCGAGTTTGTTAAATTGAGACTGTCCAGCTATCTTTCAGAGCAGCCTTGTCGCAGCTGCGGGGGCGCACGGCTTCGGCCGGAAGCGGTTGCAGTAACCGTGGGAGGCAAGAACATAAGCGAGTTAACCGGACTTTCTATCGAAAAGGCGCAGGAATTTTTTAATAAATTAAAATTAGACAAAGAAAAGACCCTGATTGCGACGCAAGTATTAAAAGAAATAAAGGCCCGGCTGAAATTTATGGTTGATGTTGGGCTTGATTATTTGACGCTGGACCGCAGAAGCGGCACCCTGGCCGGCGGCGAGGCCCAGCGGATTCGCCTGGCAACACAGGTCGGCAGCGGTCTGGTGGGGGTCTGTTATGTGCTTGACGAGCCGACGATAGGCCTGCACAAGCGTGATAATGGCCGATTGTTAGGGATACTGCAGCGGCTCAGCCAGCTCGGTAATACTGTTATAGTTGTGGAGCATGACGAGGATATTATCAAGAGTGCGGACCGTATTATCGATATTGGTCCTGCGGCAGGAGACCATGGTGGGGAAGTTGTTGTGCAGGGCGACCTGCAGACGGTGATGCGCTGCAGGGGTTCGCTGACAGGCGAGTATCTGAGCGGCAAAAAGAAGATAGCTCTGCCTGCCCAAAGGCGTAAATACAATCTGAGAAAAAGCATCGAGGTAAAGGGGGCCTTCGAGAACAATCTTAAAAATATCGATGTGAAGTTTCCGCTCGGCGTGTTTAGCTGTGTGACGGGAGTTTCGGGTTCGGGCAAGAGCACTTTGGTGAGCCAGATATTGCTTCCGGCCTGCAGGCGTCGGCTGTATGCGTCCCGTGACAAGCCGGGCAGACACAAAAATATTCTTGGCATTTCTCAAATTGACAAGGTTATAGAGATAGACCAGTCGCCCATCGGAAGGACGCCGCGGAGCAATCCGGCCACATATACTGGCGTCTTCGACCTGATAAGAAAGGTCTTTAGTATGACACGAGAGGCGAAGATTCGTGGTTATAAGCCCGGGCGTTTCAGCTTCAATGTTAAAGGTGGACGATGTGAATACTGCCGTGGACAGGGGACCAAGAAGATTGAGATGCACTTTTTGCCGGATGTTTATGTTACATGTCAGGCGTGCCGCGGCAAAAGATACAATCCTGAGACCCTGCAGGTTACTTACAAAGGCAAAAATATTGCTGATGTGCTTGATATGCGGATTGAAGAATCGCTGGATTTCTTTGCGAATTTTCCGAAGGTACTCAGGGTCCTTCGGACACTCAGTGAGGTTGGTATGGGCTATATGCAATTAGGACAATCGTCGGTGACGCTTTCCGGCGGGGAAGCTCAACGGGTAAAACTTTCTGCAGAATTGGGCAAAGCTACTACCGGGCACACCTTGTATTTGCTTGATGAGCCAACTACAGGCCTTCACTTTGCCGATATTCACAACCTTTTAGATGTTCTGCAGCGGTTGTGTGATATGGGCAATACCGTGGTTGTCATCGAGCATAATCTTGATGTAATCAAGATGGCAGATTATATAATAGACCTTGGTCCCGAGGGCGGAGACGCCGGCGGCAAGATTGTTGCCGCAGGAGCGCCTGAGGAGATTATCGAAAACAAAAAGAGCTATACGGCTAAGTTCCTCAGAGAAAAATTACAGTCTGAGAAGCGATGAAGGACCGTGAGCGGATTGGTGCTGAGAAAAATTAACCGCGGAGAACGCAAAGAGCGCTGAGAAAACAAATTTCTTATTTTTGGTACGGGATTTGCTATTACGTATACGTATTCGTAGCGTATACGTACTCGTAGCGTAATCGTATAGAGATATTTAATAATTACGAATTCGAATTCGTGCAATTTTTTTAATTGCTTACTTCGAACTCGATTCGAGTTTTTATTTGCCATAGATCCGCCGTCATTAAAAACTATGGCGAGACAAGTTTCACGGATTTACAATCCGAACCGCAGGCAGGACAAGGTTGATTTGTTAAGATTGAGGCGTTAGTGCTCTGGCCCTGATATAATCAGCAAGACCTTGAAAGCCTCGCGACTTTGCGGTTGCACCAAGAATTGTTTTTTCTTCAACTGTTAAACGTATATTAACTTGCTCAGTACGCTTGCCTTCACTTGCTGGCGCAGGTACAACTTCACCTTGTTCTAAAAGATGTGCAACAGCTGAAATAAGAGCTTCTCTTGTATTTTGGATACATTCATCGGATGTTTTTCCGCCTCCAAATACATATGGCATTTCGAGACCTCTGCCATAATATTCATTATTTTCAGAAGCTATAATAATCTCATATTTTCCAGCTATTTTTTTGGCATTAGCAAGAATTTTTGCATCAAATACTTTATTCAATTTTTTGGATTTGTTTGACATAATACGCCTTTACTTTGCCCTTGTGAACAGGAATACTTACTATTAACGGCGAACCTTTTTTGGTAAATATGTGATGCGAACCAGAGATTCTTGTCAACTTATAACCCTTCTCCTTAAGTAACCTCTTTGCTTGGCTAAATCTTTCTTCCGCTGCCACAAATAAAGTATAGCATACGCTATACATATCGTCAAGAGAAAAATCCTGTCTTTAATAAAAAAAATCAATCAAACGCACAGGTGAGGTTGGTATTGTGTTCTAAGTCCTTAATCCACAAGTGTTTGTAAAAAAATCTGCTATAAGCACCTTCCATATATAGACTTACAGAATATTTTCAATCAAATACGCAGGTAGTTGCGCACAAAAATTGAAAAAAACAAATTTTTTTTTATTCATTTCTGAATAAGCACTTACGCAAATCCACTGCTTAAAAAATCGCCCAAATTTCAATCAAACACGCAGGTTCGTCCAATTATGGGGGGAGTGTGTTGATGAGTAAATGCGTTGATGAGTAGATGCGTTGATGAGTAGATGCGTTGATGAGTAAATGCGGGTAGGAAAAGTGATGAAAAACATTCATAGAACAATATCGCAGAAGGTAAAGCGTGGAGAAAAGGATGGAGAATGGTGCCCAGTTTACATTGGGCACGTTTTATTATAAAATGGAGCATACTTATGATAGCTCAAACATTAAAATGGATTGCCCTTCGACAAGCTCAGGGTGGTGAGCAAAGTCGAACCAGTGACATTGATGGTTTTTTGGAGCTTATAGACCAGCGTCGGTTGCCTGCTGAGCTGGTCAAGATACAGTGCAGAGATGTTGAGCAGTTGTATGAAGCCATAAAGACGCTTGCAGTTCGTGGAGCTCCTGCGATAGGAGTCGCGGCTGCTTATGGGCTGGTTCTCGCAATTCAAAATCTCGATACTCGACACTCGATACTCGATGCGCTCGAATGTTTGAAAAAAGCGTCCGAGAAACTATCCTCATCTCGTCCAACTGCGGTAAATTTGTTCTGGGCGCTGGATAGAGTGCGAAAAAGAGCCGAAGAATTTGTTAGCGCTGCCCCGAACGGGAAATTGCAGGCACTGCGGGAGGCCGTTTTGGCTGAAGCAAACACTATCTACCTGGAGGATGTGGATATGTGTCGCAGGATTGGCCTAAACGGTGAAAAGTTTATCAAGGATGGGTCCGCCATTTTAACGCACTGTAATGCAGGAGCGCTTGCGACCGCCGGGCAGGGAACAGCTTTATCAATTGTTTATGAGGCAAATCGCCGGGATGGTTTACGCCAGAAAAAGGCAAAGAAATTTAAGGTTTATGTTGACGAGACCAGGCCGTTGTTGCAGGGTGCGAGACTTACCGCTTGGGAGCTGAAGCAGGCGGGTATTGAGGTGATTTTAATCTGTGACAATATGGCTGGGTGGCTGATGAAGCAGGGCAAGATTAACGCTTGTTTCACCGGCGCCGACCGAATTGCGGCAAACGGGGACACCGCAAATAAAATCGGTACATATAGCTTGAGCATTCTTGCCGGAGAGCACGGCGTGCCATTTTATATTGCTGCACCTTTGAGCACATTCGATTTAAGTATCAAAAGCGGGGCCGAAATACCTATCGAGCAAAGAACGGCAGATGAGGTAGTGACATTTCCGCCACACGGACGGCGGATAAATGCTGGAACGCGAATTGCCCCTGACGAAATTAGTGTGTATAATCCTGCTTTCGATGTTACAGAGGCGAAGGATATTACCGCTATCATTACCGATAAAGGCGTAATTGAAAAGCCAAATGCTGATAAAATTCTTGCGCTCTTGGGTGATGCCAAGACGAGGAAATAAGCTTATGGTTGAGACAAACAGTCATACTGCACGCTCAACAGGAACGACGGCCGGCCAGCCACGCTGGCGAAAACGTAATGTCTATTATTACGGGTGGCTGGACAGGATTTATAGATTTGTTGTTCGTCCGAACAGCAGGGTTTTGCATGTTAGCTGTGAATGTGGCGACCTTCTTGCCGCGGTAGAGCCATCCTATGGCGTTGGGGTTGACTCCGATGTAGATGCTATCGAATTGGCACGAAAGCGATTCCCACATCTGAAATTCTATGTAAATGACCCGCATGAATTAGAGCTTGATGAAAAGTCCCTCGACAAGCCCGGGAAGGTGAGCAAGGTTGAACCATTTGATTATGTTTTGATATGCAATACGCTTGGACGATGGCGAGATATTCAGCAGGTCCTGGAACGCATTCGCCCATTAACAACAGAAAGCACGCGGATTGTAATAACCTATTACAACTATATTTGGGAAGGTATTTTGGATTTAGGTTCGATTATTGGGATACGTCGGCCTTATCCATACCAGAACTGGCTTCCGCCGGAGGACATTGAAAATCTGCTGCGGCTGAGTAACTTCGATGTTATCCGAACCACTTCCTACCTTTTGATGCCGAAGCGCATTCCACCGTTGACAACTTTTTGCAATTACTTTCTTTCTTTGATGCCTGGATTTCGTTATTTCAATTTAGTGAATCTTGTTATCGCCCGTCCGACACCTGCTGCTCGGCGGGATGAAGATTTGTCAGTTTCTGTAATAGTACCGTGCAGAAACGAACGCGGCAATATTGAAGATGCGGTGAATAGAATTCCTGAAATGGGCCGGAAGACGGAGATAATTTTCGTTGACGGAAACAGTACGGATGGTACGGCGGAGGAGATAGAGAACCAGATAAAGAAACATCCACAGCGTAAGATTCGGCTGCTTCATCAGGGCGAGGGAGTGGGTAAAGGTGATGCTGTAAGAAAAGGTTTTGCTGCTGCGAGCGGCGATGTGCTGGTAATCCAGGATGCAGACTTGACGGCCCCGCCGGAAGATTTAGTGAAATTTTTTAGGGCACTGCGCGATGGTAAAGGTGAGTTTATTAGTGGCTCGCGGCTTGTTTACCCGATGGAAAAGCAGGCAATGCGGTTCCTGAATCTTCTTGGAAACAAGTTTTTTGGTGCGTTGTTTAGCTGGTTGTTGGGCCAAAGATTCAAGGATACACTTTGCGGCACGAAAATGATTTATAAAAAAGATTATGAACTGATAGCAGCCAACCGCTCGTATTTTGGAGACTTCGACCCCTTTGGTGACTTCGACCTTATTTTTGGAGCGATAAAGCAAAATCTAAAGGTAGTCGAGGTGCCGGTGACTTATCGAGCAAGAACGTACGGCACAACGAATATCAGTCGCTTTGCGCATGGCTGGCTGTTGCTTAAGATGAGCTGGATAGCGTTTAAGAAAATCAAGTGGCTGGGGAGGAGGCGTTAAACTGAGTGATTTACCGAAATTAAAGCTATTGTCCCTCCGTGCCTATGCCGGCGTGGACCGTAACGACCCGCTTCGATTCTATTACTGGCCTGTTCTTGGAAAAATGTACCGACGGCGAATTGAGCTGTGTTTGGCCCAGTGCAGTGCCGGACAACGTGTTTTGGAAGTGGGTTTCGGCGCCGGTGTTACATTTCCGAGTCTTAATGAGATTTATCAAGAGATTTATGGACTGGACCTCAACGCACCAACCAAAGAGGTTGCAGATGTATTTAAGGCCATGGGGATAGAAACACATTTGCAGAACGGCAATGTGTTATCTATGCCGTACGAAGATGATTTTTTTGACACGGTATTATTGATTAGTATTCTCGAGCACCTAAAGCCCTCTGAGCAGCTGCAGGCCTTTGGAGAAATCCGCCGGGTCCTTAAGCCGAATGGACAGGTGATATATGGTGTGCCGACTGAGCGCCGGTTTACGGTGTTTGTGTTTCGGCTGATGGGCTGTAAAATTCGTGAGCATCATTTTTCCACAGAAAGGCAAGTGTGCAGTGCCGCTGAAAGCGTTCTGGAAAAGGTGCGGGTTGTTCAGATGCAAAGCCCCCTATCTTTATTGGGGCCGGTTTATGAAGTGGGGCATTTTATAAAAAGTAGTTCCTGAAAATAGATGCAGCGCTTAGGAAGCTTAAAAGACCCGCAAAGTTATGAAGATTATCGATTGGCTTAAATTGCCCGAGACAAGATGTATCAAAGACCTTGATGACCCGGCGACAACCCTCTTGCATTCTGATATTGTCCGAAAGAAGCCGTTTCTCGAAAGATTGTATATTGATTTCTATAAGCAGTTTGAGAAGGCGATGACCGAGCCGGGAAATCGGGCTACGGCGGACTCCGCCCCGACGAGAAAACTTCTTGTCGAGCTTGGCAGCGGCGGCGGGTTTATTAAAGAAGTGATTGCCAACGTGATTACATCAGACATCCTTGAGCTGCCGAATGTCGATAAGGTATTCTCAGCTACTAATATGCCTTTTGAAGAGGCGAGCGTTGATGCCTTTTTTATGTTCGATGTTCTTCATCACATTGCTAATCCGCGAGGATTTTTTAAGGAAGCTTTAAGATGCCTGAAAGCCGGCGGCAGAATCGTTATGATTGAGCCGGCGAATACATTGTGGTCGAGGTTCATCTACAAGAATTTCCATCATGAGCTTTTTGATACACAGGCAGATTGGGAATTACAAGAAATCGGGCCGGTTTCACACGGGAACGGCGCGATTCCATGGATAATTTTTTCCCGCGACCGCCAGGTTTTTGAAAGGGAGTTTCCCTTCTTGAAAGTCGTTCGAATGTCCAATCATACGCCGCTGCGATATTTACTTAGCGGCGGTTTGACATTAAGACAGCTGGTTCCATCGTTTACGTACCCACTTATTAAAGCCATAGAATACGTATTGTCTCCAGTTAGAGATTATCTGGGTATGTTTCAGACGATAGAGCTGAAAAAGGTTGATAGATAATTTATTGCCGGCGTTTTTTCAGTCCACAGCGATGACTTCTTTGACCTCAGGCACTATTTCCTTCAGCATTCTTTCAATGCCCATTTTCATTGTCATCGTGGCGCCGGGACAGCCCTGGCAGGCTCCCTGAAGGCGGACCTTAACGGTATAGTCGTCATCGGTTCCTGCCAGTTCCACATCACCGCCATGACCCTGCAGGGCAGGCCGAATTGACTCGATTACATCCTGGACTTTTTCTTCGAAGGTTTTTTCTGTATTAGTTTCACTACCTGTGGCAGAGCTACAGCCGCATTCGTCGCACATACGAGTTCTCCTAAATTAACCCCGGTAGAAATAATTTTTCTGATGGGGTGAAGGTTTAAACCACCGTCCGAGTTTTCTCCGCAAGGAGTCCTTAGGACTAACGGGGTTAACTTTTCAGCCCAATTATAGCAGCAATTTTGGTTTGAGGCCAGATTTTTATATTGAAATTGGCTCTGTTTCGGCTAAAAGTGCAAAAAATCCTCGTTGGCGGAGATATAAATTGCCGAAAAATAATTGACAGGCAGCTTATGATGTTGTATAATTGCCCTGTGTTTGTATGAAAACATGCAAATACGACCCTGAGACACCCGCTTGTCCGCCGTGTCGCAGACCCGTCGCGACAGGTTGCGGGTGGTTACGGGATTATGGCAGGGTCTGAATCTTCGAGTTGTTTGGTCGTATTTTTGATTAAAGCGATTGGCCTCTCGAAGTGGACCGGTGAGCCATGGTTGCCCCCTTCTTGCTTTCGCAAGAAAGCAGGGGGGTTCCGGAATAACGAAATAATGTTTATCAGGAAAGGTGTAAAAATGAAGTCAAAGTCTCGTTCTTCTCGTCAGGGCGGAGCCAGCCGTAGCACGGCGGCCAAATCGGCTGACAAGTCCACTCTCAAAGCAGGCGCTCACCCCGTTAGAAATTCTACAATGCCCAATCCTAATACATCGGGACAAAAAGGGAAGATTTCTAACGGGGCTCAGATAATCGTTGATATGCTGATTGAACAGGGTGTCGATACGATGTTCGGCTATACCGGCGGTGTTGTATTGCCTTTATTTGACAGGTTATACGATGCTCCGATTCGCTTCATCAACCCGCGGCATGAGCAGGGCGGCTGCCATATGGCCGATGCCTATGCGCGTGCGAGCGGTAAGGTTGGCGTTATGGTGGCGACCAGTGGTCCCGGTGCGTGCAATCTGGTTACCGGTCTTGCTACGGCAATGATGGACTCAATTCCATTAGTTGCTTTGACGGGGCAGGTTCGTACAGAGCTTGTCGGTAACGATGCATTTCAAGAGGCGGATACTACCGGTATTACGCGCCCGGTTACAAAATACAACTGTATTATTAAGGATGTTAAGGACTTGGCCCGGATTATTAAAGAGGCGTTTCATATAGCTTCAACCGGCCGGCCCGGTCCGGTGCTTGTTGATATACCAGTTGATGTCGAGGTTGCCAAATTTAATACAGACGGTCCGGTCGAGATGGAGCTGCCGGGTTATCGTGTGCGGCCGAAAGGGAACGCCAGACAAATATCACTGGCGGCGCAGGCAATAAATAAGTCCAACCAGCCGGTGCTTTATATAGGCGGTGGTGTTATTAGCGCAAATGCATCTGATGAGTTGCGGCAATTGGCTCAAAAAGCGCATCTGCCTGTAACAATGACACTTTTAGGGCTGGGAAGTTTCGACCAGAGAGAGCCCGAGTCACTGGATATGCTCGGAATGCATGGCTCTGCTTATGCTAATTATGCCGTGCAGCAATGCGATTTGCTGATTGCAATAGGCGCTCGGTTTGATGACAGGGTTACCGGCAAGCTCGCAACCTTTGCTCCGAAGGCGAAGATTATCCATATTGATATTGACCCTGCGAGTATATCGAAGAACATTCGTGTGGATATTCCTGTCGTGGGTGATGCGAAGGAGATACTTAGTGAGCTAATTAAAGAAGTTGAGTTCCAAGAGAGAAAAAGTTGGTTTAAAAAGATTGCCGAGTGGAAGAAGAGGTATCCTTTCCGCTACGATAATACTTCATTGAAGATTAAGCCGCAGTATGTTATTGAGGAGGTTTGTCGGCAGACTAAAAGCGAAGCGATTATTACTACCGGCGTCGGTCAGAATCAGATGTGGGCAGCCCAGTTTTATAAATTCATCAGACCCAGGCAGTTCATAAGCTCCGGCGGGCTTGGGACGATGGGTTATGGTTTGCCGGCAGCCATAGGTGCCCAGGTAGCAAAGCCGGAATCAATTGTTGTTGATATCGATGGTGACCACAGTTTTAATATGACGATGACAGAGATTGCGACGGCAGTCGAGCATAATTTGCCGATAAAGGTCTGTATTTTGAACAACGGGTATATGGGGATGGTTCGGCAGTGGCAGGAGCTTTTCTATAATAAACGATATTCGAAGACCTATCTGGCCAATCCTGACTATGCAGCCGTTGCGCGTGCGATGGGTGCGGTTGGAGAGACTGTTGACAAAAAAGCCGATGTTCCGAAGGTTATTAAAAAAATGCTGGCAGAGAAGAAGCCCTGCGTCGTTGACTTTAGAGTCGAGCGAGAGGAAAATGTTTGGCCTATGGTTCCAGCCGGCGGCAGTTTGGATGAGATGAGCGGGCTTGATATACTGGAAAGTATGGCGTAGAAGTTGATTGTTCATAGTTCATTGTTCATAGACAACGAACGGTAAACAAGGGACTAAGTTATGAAGCATATAATAAGTGCATTAGTTGAAAATAAACCCGGCGTTTTGGCGCACGTTGCCGGGATGTTTGCCGCCCGTGCGTTTAATATTGATTCGCTGGTTGTCGGCCGAACGGAAGACCCCAAGCTCAGCAGAATGACGATAGTCGTCATCGGCGATGATAGAGTTGTTGAGCAGGTACGCAAACAATTAGCCAAGATAGTTCCTGTTGTGAAGGTTCAGGATTTTGTTGGCCAGCCGATTGTGGCCCGCGATTTAATGCTGATAACCATTTCGGCCCCGCCTGAGAAACGACCTGAAATAATGTCGTTGATAGAGATGTTCAGAGGCAAAGTTGTGGATATCGCCCAGAAGTCGCTTACGGTGGAAATAAGCGGGCCGGAGGCCAAGATTGAGGGCTTTATCAATGTGTGTAAGCCCTATGGTATAAAAAACCTGGCCAGAACCGGAACTATCGCTATACCCCGACAGGCAAAAATTGAGTCGTGAATGAGCATATACGCCATAGGCGTACAAGTCTGTATCAGCGTTAGCCAAGCCACTTGTTTATGTATCCAACATGCCAAATGCGGGTACTGTCCTAATTTGAAATATATGGCTTATTAAGCCGTTAAATTCAAAAATTGGCAGGTTTCAAACCTGTTATATAAGGCCATTAAATTTAGGATTTGACGGTTTTCAAAACCGTACTTTGAAGAGCTATTTGAATAATTCAGAATGTGAACCAAGCCTTGCCAATCTTAATTCATTTCCGCTTTTTTTATAAATTAAAATCCAATCGCTTTCTAAATGAACTCCCCGATACCCCTTCCAATTACCCCGCAATGAGTGGTCTTTGAATTTTTTATCTAATTTTATATTGTTAGCAAGCTTTCTAACTATATTTTTGAAAAGAGCGATGTTTTTCTTTTGTTTTTTTGCCTTTTTATAATCTTTTTTAAGCTTACTTGAACGACATATTTCCATCAATTATCAAGTTCCTTGAACAAATCATCAACTGAAGCAAATTTTTTTCCTTTACCAGATTCCAGCTCTTTAATAGCTTGTAAGGTAGTTTCATTAGGAATCTTTAGTTCAAACGGTATACCTCGGTGCAAAACAATTTGCTTAAAAAACATTGATATTGCTTCAGACATCGAAATGCCCAAGCCATTCAATATCCCTCGTGCTTGTTGTTTCGTTTTTATATCCACTCTTGCTTGTATGGTAGTTCCGTTCGCCATTTTTTAACCTCCGAATTTATTATATATCACCCTACGTTTGTATTGACAATGTATCTACATATAATATACAGATCCATCGACCGCATTTCAAGAAAAAAACACAAAAAATGGTACTTTTTTCAAGCTACGCCCGTAACGACTTGTGATATAAAGGCTTATGGCTCAATAAAATTTCATCAAATTTCCCACTTTCTTCTTGACTAAATTTATAGTATATTGTAAATTTATAGTGCAGTGTAAATTTATATACAAATATAAATTTAGTCTTTTATATTAGGGAGGCTAATTTTGGAAAAGAAAATTGCTGAAAACCCGTTTAGGCCAGGCGCAGGACATATGCCACCGCATTTAGCTGGGCGAGGCAAAGAAAAGCAAGAATTCCTTAATTTATTAAAACAAGATATTATTTTACAAAACCTAATTTTAACAGGATTACGCGGGGTTGGCAAAACTGTCTTGCTTGATACCTTTAAGCCGTTAGCACTTAAAAACGATTGGCGTTGGGCAGGAACAGATTTATCAGAATCTACAAGCATTAGTGAACAAGCTATAGCTACGCGGTTGTTAACTGATTTATCTATAATAACTTCAAATACAGTATTTGACAGCGAAAAATCTGTTTTAATAGGATTTAATCGTGAAGAGGTAGCAATCAACAAACATCTTAATTATAAAGCTTTATCTCAAATTTTCAATTCAACACCTGGCCTTATTTCTGATAAATTAAAAAATGTTCTTGAATTTGCTTGGAGTTGTATGCGCCAAGATAAAAAAATCAAAGGCGTTATTTTTGCTTATGATGAAGCGCAAACTATGTTTAATTATCCCCAAAAAGAACAATATCCCCTTTCACTTTTATTAGATACATTTCAATCAATACAGAGAAAAGAAATTCCATTTATGCTTGTTTTAACTGGTCTTCTAACATTGTTCCCACAATTAGTTGAAGCCAGAACATTTACCGAAAGAATGTTTAGGGTTATTACTTTAGATAAATTAAATTATAAAGACAGCAAGGACGCAATTACAATACCTCTCAAAAAAGAAGGTGGCCCAATCGATTTATCAAATGAGTCTATCGATGTTATTATTAACGAATCAGCAGGATACCCATATTTTATTCAGTTTATTTGCAAAGAAGTGTTTGATGTTTTTATACAACAGCATAAAACAAAAGGCAAAATAACAGGCGTACCAATCGATGAAATAATACAAAAACTTGATAATGATTTCTTTGCTGGCCGATGGGCCAAAGCAACCGACAGACAAAGAGATTTATTGTATGTAATTGCTAAATTGCCTAATGCTGATGAAGAATTTACAGTACAAGAAATTGTCGAGAAATCTAATATATTGCAACATCCTTTTGGTGGCTCTCAAATAAATCAAATGTTATCAGCTTTAACCAAAAAAGGGTTAGTGTATAAAAATAGACATGGGAAATACTCATTTGCTGTCCCTTTGTTGGGACAATATATACTAAGAAAAATAAAAAATATAGAAAAGCCGTCTTTATGGGATATTGGCGATTGGGATGTTGATGTACAATTTACATAAATAAAAACCCCGCCGAGTGCCTTGCAAGCACCACCCAAATGCATAATTATTTGCTTTATAGGGAGCTTTTTATATAATAAGTGTTTTATGATTTTTAACCGAGAAAGGCAGCAACTAAACTCGGTAAACTCTGTCTAAAAAATAAAGAGAAAGGAGAATGCAGCCATGGCGGCTAAAATTTATTATGAAAAGGACGCACCGATAGATGCGTTAAAAGGCAAGAAAGTGGCGGTTATTGGTTATGGCAGCCAGGGCCACGCCCACAGCTTGAATTTGCGTGATAGCGGAATTGAAGTGACAGTGGCTGAGCTGGAAGGAACCGACAACTATAAACTCGCTCAGAAGCATGGATTTAAGCCGGCTGATATAAAGACGGCTATGGATGGAGCAGCGCTGATTATCGTAACGGTGCCGGATGAAATGCAGGCAAAGGTTTATGCCGAACAGATTGCTCCCAATCTTGCTGCGGGCCAGACGCTCGGTTTTTGTCACGGCTTTAATATTCATTTCAAGTATATTGTGCCGCCGGAGAATGTTAGCGTGGTGATGATTGCCCCAAAAGGGCCTGGCCATCTTGTTCGCAGTGAGTTTGAAAAAGGCGGCGGCGTGGCGAACCTGATAGCTATCCAGCAGGATGCAACCAGCGACGCCAAGGCAATCGGCTTGGCCTGGGGCAATGGTATCGGCGGTGCCCGTGCAGGTATTATTGAAACCACATTCAAAGAAGAAACTGAAACCGACCTGTTCGGTGAGCAGTGTGTTCTCTGCGGCGGTCTTACTTCACTTATTAAAGCCGGCTTTGAAACGCTGGTTGAAGCAGGGTATCAGCCGGAACTGGCCTACTTCGAATGTATGCACGAGGTAAAACTGATAGTTGACCTTATGTATCAGGGCGGGATGAGCTATATGAGGTACAGCATATCCAACACCGCCGAATACGGCGACTTGACTCGCGGGCAGAGAATTATCACCGAGCAAACCAGGGCTGAGATGAAAAAGATACTGTCGGAAATCACATCCGGTTCATTCGCCAAGGAGTGGGTAAACGAATATCAGACGGGACTGAAAAAATTTAATCAGCTCTACGAAAAAGACTACAACTGCCAGCTGGAAACAGTTGGTCGAAAATTACGTAAGATGATGAAGTGGATTGATGCAAAGGAAGTATAAGATGGAGAACAAGGAATGCAAAACCAGAGCCGAAAAGCTTATAAATTTTAATCCCTCGACTTCGCTCAGGACAGGTTTTGGGCTATGGTTTTTTGCTTTTAGTTTTCAATTTTTGTTTATTTTTGGTTTGTGTGGCTGCTCATCTGTTATGTCGCCATACGTGATATCCAAGCGGCAGAAGCTTCCCTACGACGCAGGTATTTCCGACAGTTACTATAAGATAGAACTAAAGAGAAGCGGCGCTCTTGATGTGCTGCCTATGATTCACAAGCCGGAATCTGAGCTGCTCAGCCAGAGCAGAAGCGTCGTTGCCTCGTTTGGGCAGGAGGAAGACGGCTATAAGAGCTGGTTTAATATGGTTGCCTTCGACGAGGTTAAATTAACAGCCAAACGAAAGTATTTCTTTTTGGTGGATGAGAAAGTCAAGCGGCTGCCGGGCAAACGCAGAAGGTTTCTGATAGAGCTCAAGCGAGGCATTATGTTTGACAGCCAGATGGTGTTGGAAAAACCGGTGCTTGATGAGCTGCGTGTGTCTGAAGACGCGGGACAGGCCGCGCGGCTTCGGCAGGTCTTAAGGAACTTACGCAAGGATATAAGCGAGCTTGGCCCGGATGTGGATACGCCTGGTTCGGACAGTCAAGTGCTGGCTGTTTCCGGGATGCTCATTAATCAAACCTTCGGGACGATTCTACATACGCTGGACAGGTCGCCTGGTCTGGCGGGGAAGCTTGGCGACAGCGGCGGCGTCAATTTTGACCACATTAGTTTCGGCAAGGGCACAGTCAGAATGGTTGTCGAGGACGATATCGTTACAGTCAAAATCAGGGTAGGTGTATTTGTAGGTGCGTTCGAAGGGCGACATCAACGGTCTGACGAAAAAAATACTAAAAATAATCATTAGTCAATTATAAATAATCAATTAAAAGAGTGGGTCTGTAAGCCGAGTTCTGTATCCCGCCACGAATGGAGGATGGCAGCCATTTATCTTGGCCAACTGTTACCAGTTGGCTCATGCGACCTACCTGCTGGCTGCCCCCCTGCTTTCTTGCGAAAGCAAGAAGGGGAGTATCCCGGGCCGAGTTACCAGCTACTTGGTCTTGCAGGCGGTGGGGTTTGCCCTGCCGGTGCCGTCACCGGCGCCGCGGTGCGCTCTTACCGCACCATTTCACCTTTGCCTGTTCCGCCTATGGCGGATATCGGCTGTGTATTTTCTGTGGCACTTTCCCTCAGGTTGCCCCGGGTGGCCGTTAGCCACCACCGTTGCCCTGTCCTGCTCGGACTTTCCTCCCCCGCCGTTTTGCTTCGCAAAAGCGAAGCTGCGGGGGTGACCGCCCGACACACTCTTTTAATTGACTATTTATTATTTATGTTGCCTACGAAGCTATTATAACAAAAGTTCGCTTTTTATTCTACTTTTTATCGTGTGATATCGACGTGTTTTTTGAAGTTTTTATCATTGGTATTGGGGAAATCTCTCCTGAAATGAACACCTCGGCTTTCCTGACGCTTTTGGGCGGCCTGGGCCATAAGTAAGCAAATGGTGAGCATGTTTTGGCATTGCCAGCCTTCGGGCTGGTCAAACATTTTATCCATAACATAGCGTTGCCAGAATTTTATAATTTCCTGAGCTTCTTCGAGCGGCTTGGCGCTTCTGGTGATGCCGACATTTCGCCACATAAGAGAGCGAAGTGAGTTTCTGATATCGGTGGTATCTAAAATGGTACGGTCGGACGACGGGACTTGATATTTTATTGGGGCATGCTTGATATGAGAGACTACTGTTTTTTTGTTCTGAGAAACAGATTGCCCGGCTATTTTGCCGAAAACCAGACCTTCGAGTAATGAGTTGCTGCCAAGCCGGTTTGCGCCGTGCAGGCCGGTGGAGGCAGCTTCGCCGCAGGCATAAAGGTTTTCAATGCTTGTCGCGGCTTTGGCATCGGTTTTTACACCGCCAATCATGTAATGTGCGCTTGGGCGGACAGGGATTAAATCTGTGCTTGTCTCTATATCGAAGCTTTCGCATAGTTGACTGATAAGAGGGAATCTTTCAGTGAGATGTTTTTTATCGAAGTGCCGAACGTCCAGGTAAACATGCGTTGATTCAGTTTTCCTCATTTGCTCAAGAATAGCCCGGCTGACTATGTCCCGCGGCGCAAGCTCGGCGGCTTCGTGGTAGTCTGTCATAAAACGCCGACCTTTATTATCTAATAGGATAGCTCCTTCGCCCCGCAGTGTCTCGGTAATCAAAGCCCGTGTGGCGCCGGCGATGTAGAGCGTAGTTGGGTGGAATTGCATGAACTCCAGGTCTCGCAATACCGCGCCGGCCCGGTAAGCCATAGCCAGCCCATCACCGGTGGCAACTTCCGGATTGGTAGTTTCGCGGTAGAGCTGGCCGGCTCCCCCTGATGCTAAAATTGTATTTACCGCCCAGATTATTTGAGGGCCTCTGTGTTTATCGTGGCCGATTATTCCTATACACTGATTGTCTTCGTTGGTTATTAAATCTATGGTGTAGAAGTTTTCGATTATTTTGATATTTTGAATTTGTTTGACCTTTTTTACGAGTGTCTCGGTGATAATTCTGCCGGTTTCATCGCCATGAGCGTGCGCGATGCGAGGGCAGGAGTGTCCGCCTTCGAGCGTAGTGGCAATATGGCCGTCAATTAAGTCAAAATCAACACCCCAGCGCAGTAATTGCTCTGTAAGATGAGGCCCCTGGCGAATGACTGAGTCAACTATGCGTTCGTCACATATCCCACAGCCGGTAGTAAGCGTATCAGCTATGTGAGATTCGAAGGTGTCTGTTTTATCCAGTACCGAGGCGATTCCGCCTTGTGCATTGAAGGTGTTGCTGTCCTGTAGAGTTTCCTTGCACACAATGATAACATTTTGCTGCTCTTCAGCTTCGATAGCAGCTCGCAGGCCTGCGACGCCGGCCCCGATAATCAGACAATCAGCGAAGAGTTGATTAGTGGAGATAGAATCAACATTTACCAGATAGCGTCCTGGCTCTGGCTGATTCGCCATAAAACGTATCACCTTTATCTATTGCCCTTTTGGGGCTGTGTTGGGTTCGATATTGTTTGGCTCATTAGGAGCCTTTGCTTTTTTGCGGCTTAAGACGGTTTCATTAGTAAATAATCTGCTGTCGTCGGCATATTTGAGGACAAATGCCTGAAGCTCTTTTGTTGATGCCGTTAAAATAAATCCATCTTTGACGGATTCATGCTTTACTGCATTGGGGTCTTCCTTAAGCAGCTTTTCCATTTCATCATCGTCTGTTAATCTCATTTTCAATTGTGGCTCAATGGAATCGATTTTTATAAATGTATGGGCAGGTATTAAAAATAAAGTGTTATATGGCCAAACTAACCTGTTTGGGTCTTTTTCATCCCATGGTGGCTCGCCTGGGTAAACGTCCAGGAAAAGTTTATCTTGAAGCTTTGTCAAATGTGCGTCAAACGAGCCTTTTTGGCCTTCCTTATCAGAGAAGGTAAATTTATAGGTTTTTCCCGGTTCGTTAGGACACTTAAATTCCCAGATAGTTTCGTTATCATCTTGCATCCAGGTGCCGAGCAATTTTTTTTCAAACACCACGTCTTCTTTGGTATAGAGTGGATGGAGCGACATAACAGGCACACAGCCGCCTAATAAAGCGGCTAACAGGTAGAAAAGAAATTTTTTGGTATTCATTTTTCGGTCTTTTTTAAAACTCTTTGAAACTTGTTTACTACGGTTATATAGAATTTTATCGTTTAACAGGCCGGTAGCAAGGATTTAATCCTGGGAAAATTGATTTGCAAAGCGGGTCTTAAAAGGCGATTATGATAGCTATGCATGGCCGGGACAAGGAAGACAGATTTGCTAAGGTTCGGGCACGGATGCTTAAGTGGCACCTCGAAGGTCGTAATATAACTGACCCTCGTGTTTTGGCTGTAATGGCCGAGGTTCCAAGAGAGGAATTTGTGCCGCAGTCTTACCAATCGCAGGCTTATGCTGACGGCCCGCTGCCTATCGGGAGGGCCCAAACCATTTCTCAGCCGTATATTGTTGCCTTGATGACCCAGGAGCTGCGGGTCAATCAGGATTATGAGGTTCTGGAGATTGGCACAGGCAGCGGATATCAGACCGCAGTTTTGAGTAAGCTGGTAAAAAAAGTCTATACGATGGAAAGATTCAGCGTGCTGTCGGAGTCGGCCCAGGCGGTTTTGAATAAGCTTGGTATCACAAACGTCGAATTTTATGTTGGTGATGGCAGTTGCGGCTGGCCAGAGCAACGATTGCCGCCATTGAGGCGCTTTGACAGGATTATGATTACTGCGGCTGTTCCAGCAATTCCGGAACCGCTGGTGGAACAGCTTGTCGATGACGGCTTTATAATGGCACCCGTCGGTTATGGAGGGATACAGGAATTAGTCGTTTGCGAGAAAAAAAAGGATAAGCTTTTTGAAAGACGTATTTGTGGTGTCCGGTTTGTTCAGTTGGTCGGGAAATACAGCTTTGAGGAATAACAAGATGTCATTCTGTCCCCCCTGCGAAAGCAGGGGCAGGAATCTAAAAAATCCGGCGAAGTGGATTCCCGCTTTCGCGGGAATGACATACTGGGTGTGACGACATTGGTAGGCGAAGAAACACAAAGTAAGTTCGATTTGTCGATGCCTGTTCAATACCTCAAAGGTGTCGGTCCGGCAAGGGCCAAGTCTTTTGAGAAATTGGGGGTTCATACTGCAGGGGATTTGTTAGAGTACTTTCCTCGCGACTGGTTTTTTGCCCCGAAAGCCGTAAAGATAAGCCAAATACGTCCCGACCAGACAGCTACTATTATAGGCCTGGTTGAATCAACAGATTATCAAAGCTATCGTAAAGCGCCAATATTTGAGGTAATTCTTAGCGATGATACAGGCGTGTGCCGGATAGTGTGGTTTCACGGTGGATTCCTTCGCGAGCAATTAAGGCCCGGTCAGGCAATAATTGCCTCGGGCAAGGTCGGCTTATATAAGCACCAGCTGCAAATGACCAACCCGAAGTTTCTGGTAGTTGATGAGAAGAGTTCCAGGCCGGATGAGTATTTCAGCGGTGGTGTGTATCCAGCAAGTGCAAATTTGAGCAGCAGGCAAATCAAAAAGATAATCAGGCCTGTGCTTGATAATTTAGAGAAAAGTGTGAATGAATTTTATGACGATGGTTTTTTGAAAAAAGCAGGAATAATCAGCAGAAAAGATGCCTTTAGCTGGATACATTTGCCGCCGGATGAAAAGAAGCTGGCTCAGGCGAAGCGCAGATTAAAGTTTGATGAATTGTTTCTAATGCAGTTGGGATTAGCCCTTCGTCGATACAGAATGCAACATTTTTCGTCGGCAGTTTCATGCGTTTGCAGCGATGAAATCGACAGCCGAATTAGAAAGAGGTTTCCATTTTTGCTTACCGAAGACCAGGATAATGCAATCGCCGAGATTGTAAAGGATGTGAGCGATTCGGAGCCAATGAATCGGCTGTTGCAGGGCGATGTGGGGTCTGGCAAGACGGTTGTTGCGCTTTATGCGGCTTTGTTAGCCGTTGCCAACAAAACACAGGTGGCGATTATGGCGCCTACAGAGATTTTGGCCGATCAGCATTTTTTGAGTATTGAAAGATATTTGAAGAACAGCAAAGTAACAAGGGTTTTGCTGACGCGGGGATTGACCGGCAAAAAGAGAACGCAGCTTCTAAGCAGGATAAAACGTGCAGAGATTGATATTGTCGTAGGTACGGTGGCTATTTTGCAGAAGGATGTGGAATTTGGCAGGCTCGGCCTGGTAGTGATTGATGAGCAGCATAAGTTTGGAGTCCATCAGCGTGCTCAATTACGAAAGCAAGACACGCCGCATTGCTTGGTTATGACGGCTACGCCTATACCGCGGACGCTGGCAATGACTGCCTTTGGTGATTTGGATGTTTCTGTCATCAAGCATTCGCCGCCGGGTAGAGGGATTGTTTCCACCCGCTGGGTCGGCCGGCACGACCGGCAGAAAGCATACGAGTTTATCCGCGAACGGCTAAAGGCAAAGAGGCAGGCATATTTTGTTTATCCACGTATTACATCGCTTGAGGAGGATGAAGACCTCAAGGCGGCGACGAATGGGTGGAAACTCTTATCAGAAGTTTTCCCGGAATTTACGGTTGGGCTTCTGCATGGCCGGATGCCCTCGGCCAAAAAGCAGAAGATTATGTCGGAGTTTCGCAGGGGTAAAATTGATGCACTGGTTGCTACTGTGGTTGTGGAGGTGGGCGTGGATGTGCCGAATGCAACAATAATGGTTATAGAAGGGGCCGACAGGTTTGGCCTGGCGCAACTGCATCAGTTGAGAGGACGCATCGCGAGGTCCCAGGCAAAATCGTATTGTCTTTTATTTGCGGATACTGACAGCGAAGTGGCTAAAAGCCGGCTCGAAATTATGACCAGAAGTAATGACGGTTTTGAGATAGCAGAACAGGATTTGCGGCTGCGTGGGCCGGGGGAGCTATTTAGCACAAGGCAGCACGGTCTGCCGGATTTGAAAATCGCAAATATCGTAGATGATTTTGACCTGCTTGTTATGGCAAGGAAAAACGCTTTCGAGATGACCTCACAAGACCCGATGTTAGTAAAGCCGGAACATAAGAATATTCGTCAGGCATTGTTGGCTAAGTTTGGCGATTCTCTCGGTTTAGCAGATGTCGCTTAAATAATTTCCGTTTTTCAATTTACGATTTTTGATTTTAATCTTACAATTGTTAGATTGAGACTCTACAGTAAAAACTGATTTTATGCAGATTAGTTATAAAAACAAACGATTAGAAAGGTACTTAATCGGCGTTAATGCGCTGGCTGCGGCGGGTGTTACGGCTACTTATGTTTGGTTGTTTGGCTTCGATGAGCCTGTATTTGCGGCGAAGGTTTTATATACTGTTCAGATAGCTTTGCTTGGCGTCTTTATAGTCGAGAAGATAATTCGGCTGATAAACAGCGTTTCAATAGTCGAATTCTTGCGAGCAAACTGGTTTGAGATTCCATTTTTACTTGCGCTTGGCATAGCTGTATTTGGGGCCGGCAGGTGGTTTGCCAAAGCCGACCCTGCGGCAGTTCGGCATTTCGCAGTGGGTATTTATCTTGTCTTGCAGGTAGTTACCAAGCTTTGCAGGACAGGCATTAATTTTGCAGCTTCAGGCAGAAATCCCACGCAAACGTTAATTGCAAGCTTTCTGGTTTTGATAGTTTCCGGGGCGGGATTGCTGATGCTGCCGAAAGCATCGGCGGCCGGCAAGGAGAACTTGAGCTTTGTTGATGCTCTGTTTACCGCGACCAGTGCCACTTGCGTTACCGGTCTTATCGTAAAGAATACCGGCAAAGACTTCAGCTTGATGGGACAACTGGTAATCCTGTCGCTGATTCAGCTTGGCGGTTTGGGAATAGTAGTGTTCGGTGCCGTATTTGCGCTGCTGCTGGGACAAGCGCTGGGTCTGCGTGAATCTGTGGCGATGCAGGATTTACTGAGCACCCGTACGCTTAGCCGGATAAGCAATATGATTGTTTTTATTTTTGTGGGGACGATAGTAATAGAAGCTATTGGTGCGGTGCTGCTTTTGCCGATGTGGGATGATGCGCAGAACTACAGTGCCAGCATACAGCAGCAATGGTTCTGCAGCATTTTTCATTCCATCAGTGCTTTTTGTAACGCCGGCTTTAGTCTGTTTAGCGATAGCTTTGTAGGTTACAATCGGTGCTGGCAGATATATATAGTGGTTTGTCCTTTGATAGTGCTGGGGGGGCTTGGCTTCGGCGTACTTTATGACCTGGTCAATATTGCAGTTGACAGGGTAAAGCGATTCTTCAAAAGGCGTTTTTTTGAGCGTTACAGGCTTTCGATGGAAGCGCCGAAAAGGATGCAGCTTCAGACCAAGATAGTTCTTACTGTAAGTGCATCTCTTATAATTTTAGGAATGTTAGGCATACTTTTGTTCGAGCGTTATGCAAGCGCTGGCGGTGCTGGCGCAAAGCCCGGCGTTCCTGGGGCACTGTTTCAATCGATAACCGCCAGGACGGCTGGGTTTAATACCGTCAATATTGCTGAGCTGTCGGTTTCGAGCAGGTTTGTTTTGATTCTGCTTATGTTCATCGGTGGTTCGCCCGGTTCGACCGCGGGTGGAATCAAGACGGTAACATTGGCGGTAGTAATAATGATGGTTTTTGCGGCCCTGCGGAAGCGCCAGGAAGTCGAGATGTTCGGGCGTTCTGTTCGGACAGTTATCGTTGGCAAGGCAATTACTGTAACTCTACTTTTTGTTTTTGTTCTGTTTGGTGCTACATTGGCGCTGAGTATCACGGAAAATGTGAGTAACCCCGCAGAAGATGCTCAGTCGCCGACGCTTCCACTCTCCGTAGCAGAGCTACCGCAGAGGACGGGCCAAAGCTATGACGACGGAGCGAAGTTTGAAATGTCGGATATTATGTTCGAGGCGGCTTCTGCTTTGGGGACCGTCGGCTTGACAACAGGCAAAACCGCCTTTTTGACAACCGTTGGAAAATTGATTATTATTGCCGTAATGCTTATCGGAAGACTCGGGCCGTTGACATTATTGGCGGCATTGACGTTTAACTTAAAACCAGTTAAGTATAATTATCCGGATGAGGCGGTGATCGTTGGATAAAAAAGCAAAAATCAAAATGCAAAGTGCAAAATTAAAGAGGTCGTCCCCAAGGGACTCCACAATTTTGATTTTTGAACTTTGATTTTTCAGGAGCAATTATGAAACGGTTTGCTGTAATAGGATTGGGGCATTTCGGCAAGAAACTGGCTATCGCTCTGGCGATGAGCGGGGCAGAGGTTATCGCGATTGACAAAAACAGAGAGCAGATAGAGCTAATCGGAGACCAGGTAAGTCATGCTGTTCGACTCGACAGCACTGATGAAGAGGCGCTTAAGGCACAGGGCGTTGATAAGGTCGATGTAGCCATCATCAGCATAGGCCAGGGCACAGGACAGGGATTTGAGTCTGCGGTTCTGACGGTAGTGAACCTAAAGCAGATGGGAGTAAAAGAGATTTTTGCCAGAGCCGAGGATTTAATTGCCGGCGAGGTGTTTTCTAAAATAGGCGCTACCGATGTTATCTATCCTGAAATTGAGTCGGCCCAGCGATGGGCATATAAGCTTATCGCACCGCAAATCGGGGAGAAAATAGATTTTGCGCCCGGCTATAGCTTAGCCCGGATAAAGTCGCCGGCCAGCTTTGATGGAAAGACACTGATGGATTTGCAGCTGAGACAGAAATACAATGTAAATTTGGTTGCAATCAAGCGGGGCGAAGACAGTAAGGCGAAGAGCAAGGAGAAGGGCGATATTATCAATGTCCCTATGCCCAATACCGTCATTTATGAGGGTGATATCCTGATGGTGGCTGGCTCCGACGCAGATTTGGCCAAACTGCCGCAGGAATGAAAAAACATCAGGATTTTCTGTATTTTCGCAGCAGAACGAGGAGGTTTTGCATATCTTCAGGGAGTGGGGCTTCGAATCTGACTATTTCGCCGGTTGTAGGGTGTTTGAATTCGAGCGTTGAGGCGTGAAGGGCAACGCGGTTTATAACAGGGTTCTGAGGGGCAGGCTTGCCCGCCGTGGCGGGTTCGGCGTCCTGTAACTGCCAAAGATAGATGAGTTTCCCGCCGTACATATCGTCGGCGACGATTGGGTGGTTGATGGATGATAAGTGCACTCTTATCTGATGTGTTCTGCCGGTTTTGGGAGTCAGCTTGAGCAGTGAAAAGCCGCGAAAAGATTCAGTTATCTCGTAGAAGGTTACCGCTTCTTTTCCGGTTTTCGGCCTGATTGCGTATTTCTCTCTTATTTTTGGATGAATACCGAGCGGTGCTTGTATGCGGTCGGCTGTCAGCTCCGGCGTGCCGTGGACGACGGCAAGGTATGTTTTTTTGACCTGGCGGCGTTCAAATTGTTTTGCCACCTTCCACTGAGCGATATCGTTTTTTGTCACAACCATAACGCCGGTGGTATTTTTATCGAGCCGATGTACGATGCCGGGACGAAGCTCACCGAGACCGCTCGATAGTTGAGCATAATGGTACGCAAGGGCGTTTACTAAGGTGCCGTGGGTATTGCCGCGGGCAGGATGGACTATCAGAGCAGGCGGTTTGTTAAGAACAATCAAATCTGAATCTTCATAAATTATATTCAGGGGGATGTCTTCAGGCGGAATATCTTTGCTCGGAAGCACAGGTAACGTTAGTTCGATTTTGTCGCCTGGGTTTAGTTGAGAGCTGGACTTGGCTATTTTCCCGTTAACTTTGACGGCACCTTGCTTGATTATATTTTGGAGCATCACCCTGCTGAAGTTGCTGAATCGGCAGTGGAGATACTTATCGAGCCGACGTTCTTTGATTGAAGTTCCTACTTGAAGCGTCATCGGACTACTGCTGGGGCCTTCGCCCCGCCGTAAGGCGTCCTGTGGAGGACGAGATGGCTTGCTTTCTCTATCCTGCATCAGATTCATCCTTCGTAGTCTCAAAGGGATGCCTTACGGCACTACAGAGAACAGACATCTCGCTTCGTGAATTATCCGCCGGACTGATTGGTGTCGTTGATATCACTTACCTCGGGGACGGTGTTTGGCGATATGGGGCCCAAATTGACATCAGAGGTGTTTGTGTCAACGGGCTCTGTCAGTTCAATAACAGGTGTTTTAGGTGCCGGCCTAAAGACGAGCTTTTGCTTGTAGTCGCCTATTGTCTCAAGACGAACCTTTGCCTGGGCAGCAGCTACGGTACCCTTAAGATCGGGGTTTGTAGTGATGTCGCGATATATTTGCTCTGCCATCTTGAAGTTGCCGAACTCTTCCTCACATAGTCCCAGGCCGAATTTGGCCGCAGCCGTTAGCGACGGATTGGTTGGGCATCGGTCTGCGGCAGGCTCCGCCCCGACGAGTTTCTCGAGCGCTTTGGCGTAACTGTCCTTTGCCCGGTTGAGCTGAGTCTCCGCTTCCTGTTCGGACACAGACCCCAAGCGGTAATGCAATTCTGTTCGCAGGGTTTCTGCTTGTTTTATAAGCGCAAATGCAGCCATCTGGTTGTCATCTGTATTTTCGGCGAGGATTTTGAGCCCTTCGGCCGTCTGAAGGAGGATAAACGAGATGTCTTTTCCTTGCTCCTGAGACCGAAGGACTTGCGTTCTGCCGGTCAATAGCTGGCCAGCAAGGCTTGTAAGCTCAAGCTGTTTTTGAGCAGCTATGTTTTTACTGTGGGTTCTCCAGATGTAAAAAGTAGCGGCAGCGATAATCACTGCTGATACAATGATAATAGAGGCACGGTTTTCATTGGCCCATTGTGGCAGGTTGGTTAACCATTCAGCCAATTCATTGGTTTTTAGCTCGTGGCGATGGTCTGGTTTCATCCTTCGACTCCTTTCAGTCGCTCAGGATGACCCTGAACGAAGTCGAATGGGTCATTTATTTCCCTGTTTTTTCCCAAAATAGTTTGCTATCTAATCCGATTTATTCGAAATCAGTTTAGAATTTGAACCGATATCTTAACAGAATGACTTTTATCTTGCAATAGGCCTTTTTATCGATTAAAATTTCATTTTTTGGCTGAGGTTAATCCTGCCGCATGGAATGAGCTTCCAGCCCATGAAAACACGGCTAATATGGCCGTGCCACGGGTCAATTGAATGTATATGGTTGTCCACAAATATGGTAAAAGGTAAAGTTCTTTGTTTTTTACTGGTTCTGGGCCTGATTAAATCGGGTGTTTGTTTGGCAATTGAGCCCCGTAGCACCGTAAGGCGTCCTCCGACAGGAGTCCCTAGGACTGCGGACATACAGGCTGATGTGTCCGCTGCGGCGCATCGCGACGAGTGGTCGGATGCTGCGAGCTCGCTTGAGCTCCTCGCAGGAGCGGAGCTACAGGCCGGGCAACAGGATAAACCCAAGACCCCAAAAGCGTTAGAAGGCGTTTGGGATTCTAATAAATATATTAGCGTTGATGAGGTTCGGCCCGGGATGGAGGCGCATTGCCTTACCTGTTATACAGGTACTGAGATTGAGAAGTTTGGTTTGGATGTTATCAGCGTAGTTCGCAGCATATCGCCGGGCAGAGATGTAATCTTGGTTCGTGGCACTGATGAACGTTTTATTCATACCGGTCCTGTGGGCGGGTGCAGCGGCTCACCAGTCTATATCGATGGCCGATTGGCAGGAGCGTTAGCTTTCGCATGGTTTTTCAGCAAAGACCCGCTTTATGGCGTGACACCCATCGAAGAGATGCTTAAAGTAGGTCGGGCTGGCGGCTCTGGGCAAGATACCGGCCAGGCTCGTACTTCGCAGAGTAGTATTGGATTTGCGTTTGATTTTTTCAAACCGATTGATTTTGTGGAAATTGAAAGGCAAATTGCAACCCCACGGCCTTCAAAAGATAGCGGCCTGAGCGGTATTAGTTTTTTGCCCTGCCCATTGATAACCTCTGGATTGCCTGCCGGCGTTTGCGAGCAGCTGGGAGCCTGGGTTGAGCCTTTTGGGCTTATGGTTGTTCCCGGCATCAGCGGCGCAGCCCCCGCTCTTGCTTCGCAAGAAGCTGCGGGGGTGCAGTTAGAGCCGGGCGCTGTTCTTGCAGTTCCGTTAGTGAGCGGTGATATAGTAATGTTTGTACTTGGTACTGCAACCGAAGTTATAGGCGATGAGGTTTACGGCTTTGGGCACAGCTTACTCAGCTACGGCCCTGTGGATTTACCGATGGCCACAGGACAGGTGCATACTGTGATGTCAAGTATGTATCGTTCTTTCAAGCTTGGCGGTGTGAGTGAGATAGTCGGCGCTTTGAGGGCGGATGAGTCAGCGGCGGTCCTGGGGAAGATTGGTGCAAAGGCAAAGATGATACCACTTACGATAAGAGTGAATCGTTATAATGACCCTGAGATAAGAGTATATAACTGCCGGATTGTTAATAATCAGATGCTTACTCCGATGCTCCTTCGCTCAGCCGTAGCCGGAGCTGCTTTTTGCCTTGGTAATTATCCGCCGGAACATATGATTGAGTATAAAGTCGATATTGCGGTTGATGGCGCCGAATCGATTACCTTTGAAAATGTTTCAACTGATGTGGGGGTAAATGAAATGATAATGGAAAGTACCGGTTCGGTTGCGCTTCTTATGAATAATCCATATAAAAAGGTTGATATAGAATCGTTTGATTTCGATATTCGTGTTGTACCAAAAAGCGTTGTTTCACATATATGGTCAGTTGATTTGTCTGATTCGGAAGTTAAAGCGGGCGACCAAATCGATATTGAGGTGGTAGTGGAATCCTTCCTGTCAGGCAAGCAGCGATATCAATTCAGCTTCGAAGTACCCCAGGATTTGACTCCTAAAGAATATAAGTTGGTTGTGTGCGGCTCAAAGGGCTATATGCGGTTTCTAAAGAGGGCCGAACCGCACAAATTTACTGCACAAAGTTTCCCGGATTTGGTTGAGGCCTTAAATCATATTTTGCAAATAAAACGGGATAAATTGTATTGCCTTTTGACCTTGCCGCCAGGTGGTGTTACGGTGGAGAAGGCTGAGCTGCCTGATTTGCCTGCAACAAAGGCATTGGTCTTGCAGGATATGAAAAGGACGCTGAGAACTCAGCCGTATCAGCATTGGCTCGAAAAAAGTTTGGAAACCGGCACCGTTGTTGTTGATGAGGAAGTTTTGAGTATAACGGTGGAAGAATGACCCCCACTGCTGTCTTGCCCGCCGCCCCCCACTCTTGTCTTCGACAAGAAGACGTAGGGGAGACGCGGGGGCAGACGACAGCAAGATGTGGCGGCGGATTAATTTGGAGAGTTCTTATGAGAGGTGAATCTTATCTTAATTGTCCTCGTGCTTTCTTGCTTGCCTCCCCCGTTTCCGTCTTCGACAGAAGACACGGGGGCAGGCGAAAGCAATGGGCTTGGCCATCCTGCCGAAAGGGACGCCTAACGGCGCTGACGGGAGAACGGCGAGCAATTTTAATAATGGCTTTAATTTGTTTTTTGGTTTTGAGCTCGGCCTGTCCGGCGGTTAGCAGCAAGATTACGCGGCATAAAAGTGGTCCTGACTTATTAAAAGGCAGAACCAAAGATGTTGTGATTGGTTCACGAGGGACTATACAGCTTGGGCGGGCAGCTGAGGTGCTGATAGAAGACTTTGAGGGTTTTGAGGGTGTTTGGTCGATAAACAGCATCGTTGTAAGCGGTGGAACGATTTACTTCGGCACAAGCCCTAATGGTGGTATTTATAAGTACAGTTTGAACCAGTTGAAAAAGATATATCCGGTCGAATCAGATGCTGGCGAACTCAGTCAAGCCAACAAAGACTTGTCCAGCGAGCAGCCTCCAAACGATGTAAACGTGCCGCAGACGAATAAATCCGCCGTGCTTCTGGCGGATAAATCCAAGGTCAGGGAATATCTGTCGAACGAACATATTTTTGCAATGACAACGGATGTTTCCGGCAGGCTTTTAGCCGGTATAAGCGGTAAGCAATGTAGACTATATCGGTTTGAAGCGGACAAGGCAGAAATCATTTTTGAGCCAAATGACGCCAAAGGGAGCCCGCCTTGCGGGAGTACCAAATATATCTTTGCAATAGCAACCGACGATGCAGGTAATATCTATTTGGGTACAGGGCCGCAGGGCAAGGTTTATATGCTTGATTCCTTTGGCAAAGAAGCTCAGCTTATTTACGACAGCCGAGATAAGAACATACTTTCGCTGGCGGTTGGAGAGCGCGGTTTTGTTTATGCCGGAAGCGACACAAGAGGGCTGGTGTATAAGATAAATCCTCGCACGAAAAAAGCGACAGTTTTATATGATAGTGACCAGCCGGAGATTACGGCAGTGTTATTTACCACCGAGGGTAATTTGCACGCGGCGGCGACGTCAGCCAAGATTGTTCAAACCCAAACGAAGTTTGCTTCACAATTACCGTTTGCCGGTCGGCCTGAAGTCGAAGAGCCGGAAGAGGAGGAAGAAGAAGAGGAAGAGAAGGAAGGTGTCGGTATAGGCGGGGGAGGTTTCACACTTAAAATTGCAAATACAAAAAAGAAAGCCGATGATGATGAGTTAAGCTCAAAACGAGCAACGCTTCGTAAACTAATCAAGCCGGCGAAAGCCAGTTACGTGTACAGGATAAACGAAGATGGGTTCGTGGCGAGTATATTCAGAGAAACCGCGGTTTTTTTCTGTCTGGCAGAAGAAGATAAGAAGCTGCTTGTCGGAACCGGAAGCGACGCTCAGCTTTTTGCAGTCGACCCGGCTTCAGAGCAGCAAGCCATAATCTATAAGGATGAGCAGGCGTCTCAAATAACAGCATTAACAGTAGCCCGTGGAGATGTGTATCTTGGCACCGCAAACCCTGCGAAGCTGATAAAGTTAGGAACCGGTCTTGCTCGTGAGGGGAATTACACTTCAGACCTTATTGATGCGGAACAGCCGGCGAAATGGGGCAAATTGCAGATAGAAGCAGATGTTCCAAAAGGATGCAAGGTTCTGGCTGCTTCTCGCAGTGGAAATGTTAAGGATATAAACGACCCTACCTTTTCTGACTGGACCGAACTGGTGGAGGTTATAGAGCCGGTGCAGTTACATTGCCCCCTGGGCAGATTCTGTCAGTATAAACTTGTATTGCAAAGTGAAGATGGCAATGAAAGCCCGCTTATCAGGGAGGTTGCCGTTGCCAGCAGCGTACCGAATCTGGCACCAAAGGTCAAGTCGGTCAGCATCGACAGAATAGCACAAAAAGAAGGGTTGTTCAAAATCAGCTATAAGACGGAAGATGATAATGGTGACAAGCTGATTTACAAGATAGACTTTAGAAAAGTCGGAAGGACAAACTGGATTGAGCTCAAAGACGAGCTTGAAGAGGGCGGTTTTGAATGGGACAGTCAGACTGTTGAGGATGGACTGTACGAGGTCAGGGTAACTGCAAGCGATGAGAGAGGAAATACTACTGCCACTAAGCTGACGGGCAGCAGAATAAGCGAACCAGTCGTGGCTGATAATACCGGGCCGGTTATTGCAAAGCACGCTATCGAGCAGGATGATAAAACTATAACGCTGAGGCTGCAGGTTACTGATGAATTCAGCGTGATAGGCAAGCTGGATTATACAATCGACAGCAATGCCCAGTGGATAAATGCCGTACCTGATGATATGGTTTATGATACTACGGAGGAGAATTTTACAATTGTGATAGAAAAATTGGAGGCCGGGGAGCATATAATCACCGTTAAAATCAGTGATGACGTTGGTAATACGACGTATAAAACTTTTGAGGTCAATGTGGATGGCCAATAGTATTGAGCAGCTTCGGCCAGATACTAAATAGTCGTGCGATATATTAAGTTTGAAAAGATATCTGAGACGGTCGAATCGCTTTGTATAGCAGCCGGTTACGAGCTTGGTGATGATGTTTTAGCTGCCCTTGAACAAGCGGCACAAAAAGAATCCAAACCTTCAGCGGTCAAAATCCTGAAACAGCTTATTGAAAATGCCCGCCTCGCAAAGACCGAATCAATACCATTGTGTCAGGATACGGGACTTGCAGTGGTCTTTGTGGAGTGCGGGGCTGATGTGGCTGTCAAGCCGCCCCTTCGGCCTCGCTCAGGGCGGGCTGCTGGGCAGAAACAGGCGACGCTGGTTGATGCAATCAACGCCGGTGTCGAAGCCGGTTTTCAAAAAGGGTATTTGCGAGCGAGCGTTGTTACCGACCCAATAAAAACCCGTAAAAACACCGATTCTAATACTCCTGCTATCATTCATTATACGATTGTGCCGGGCGAGAAGTTAAAGCTGGCTGTTATGCTCAAAGGCGGCGGCTGTGAAAACAAGAGCCAGTTCAAGATGTTCAGGCCTACGGCAGAAAGACAGCAGCTCATAGACTGGATTGTTGATGTGGTTAAAAATGCCGGTGCCGATGCCTGTCCGCCGTTTATTGTTGGAGTTGGGATTGGCGGCGATTTTGAATTAAGCTGTTTACTGAGTAAAAAAGCTCTTCTTCGGAATCTAAGCCAGGCAAATACTGATAAATATTACGCTGAGCTTGAGAAAGATTTGCTTAGAGGTATTAATGCGCTCGGCCTGGGCCCGCAGGGGCTTGGTGGTGATACTACCGCTTTAGCTTGTTTAGTGGAGACTGCTCCATGCCATATTGCATCGCTGCCGGTAGCGGTTAATATCGAGTGCCACAGCCACAGGCACAAAACAGCGATTATATTGTAACACGGGCTTCCAGCCCGTGATGAGAAACACGGCCAGGATGGCCGTGCTACTTTTTTTGCAGCCAGTGGTCGGCTAATATCGCAAAGTCGTAGAAATTTACAATATCATCGTGATTTATGTCGCCAGTTGGATAGATACGTAAAAATGGATACGTCTGATTTTCGCCGATATCCCAGATATCTATAAAGTCCCAGCCGGCATCGGTGAAGGTGTTCTCAGTTTTCATTTCTGCTGTGGTTTTGCCTTCCCCTCCGTCACTGCTGAACCGGCCGGAGGTGCTCACATCCCAGAAAGAAGCATTAACATTCCCTCTATTATTGTCTCCCACTAGCCCACCGACAGGAGGTCTAGCTCCCGAAACGCTACCTGTGGAATAACAATTTGAAATAGTGCCAAGCCAGTTGTATCCTACCAGCCCACCAATATACCCATATTCTCCTGAGACGCTGCCTGTTGCATAGCAATTTGAAATACTGCCTTCATCATTTCTTCCCACCAGCCCGCCTATCACATCTCCTCTCCCTGGAACGTTGCTTGTAGAATAGCAGCTAGTTATCGTGCCGCTATTGTCTCCCACTAGCCCGCCGATGCAATAATTTCCTACCGAGACACTTCTGTTTACATAGCAATTGGAAATCGTACCAGCATTAGCTGCTACCAGTCCACCGACTTCGTAACTCCCCGAAGCCTCATTGGTTGCATAGCAATTTGAAATCGTGCCATGATTGTATCCCACCAGCCCACCGACATTACCATTTCCCGAAACGCTGCCGCCTTCAATGCCACAGCCGCTAATCGTTCCATTTCTCAGGAAGTCGACAAGGCAGCCAACTAGCCACGAATTACCTGCTGAGTTAACATTAGGGTCGATTAAGGTCAAATTTTTAATCTCTGCGTTTGGGTCATCGACATAAACGAAAAGCCCAATGTTATGGATATTGGTGCATTCGTAAGTGAAGTTGGAAATCGTATGGCCGTTGCCATCAAAAATGCCAGTAAATGGTTTATTGTTGGAATGTCCCCAATATTCATAATGTCCGATGATATTAAACTGCGTGCCTGTGTAGTCGGCCAGATTGATATCGGCGACCAATAAAAAATGCGCATCCCAATCGTTAGGTTCAGCTCCGATTTCGTTCATATCCTCCGCTGTAGCTATTAGATATGGGTCATTCGGCTCGCCCGTACCCCCGCTATAGGTGCCTGCAAAGACACCTGACGAAAAAATTGTTATTAAAAATAACGCCGCCAAAACAAGATTTGATTTTTCCCGGGCCATTTGAACACCTCCAGTCTCCTTTCTGCTATAAGGTTTGCTAATCCATAATCTATTAGATAAAAGGTTGGGGAACTATTCCCTTTCCTGTTTTAATTCCTGATTTTCATGATTACTGTGGGGAGTTTTCTTCAGATTTATAAGATGCGCAATTTTAGAGACCTTTTCCATAATTTTCGTCTCTTTTTATAAGGTATGTTTAAGATATGATACGGCGAGAATATGATGGCGGTTCGTATTATAATATAATAATTTTCAAACCTGCCTCGGTCAAATATAATTTAGGCAAGTTAGCTAAAATCACGAGAGTTTTTGCGATTTGCTTAATATCCTAATTTCGAGCATCGAGCATCTATAATCAAGTATCCGCTCATCGAGATACACTTCACAAGATACGAACAAAATTCGTGGCAAAATTTTTTATAAAAAAAGCTTATTTTTGCTTGAAAAATAGGCCGTATCTGGTATAATACCAAATGTGCTCAGGTAGCACACGAGAGTCCCCGGCGGGACAAGTTAGCGGAGACCCGCATCGCAACGGAACAGTGGTTCCACGAATCAGGCCGTTTCAGCCACAAAAAAGTTCAGAATGCTTGGAAAAATGCGGTGCTATACATAATTAGTGTAAATTCGTGTTTATTCGTGGTTACTCCTTTACATGTAATCTGTGAAATCTGTGGCCGAAATATGAACTCTTTTATGCAAAACAAACCCAATTTGCTGGCTCATCGAATAAACGTAAGCTCTGTTAAAACAATGAACTACGCTTGTCCGCCGAAGCCTCGGCGAAGGCGGAAACAAAGCCAAAACAAACCCAAATCCACAGGATGCCTTACGGTACAAAGCCAATTTAAAACATACATGGATTCCTGCGTCCGCAGTCCACAGGACGCCTTACGGCGGAATGACAGGGTTGGGGGCTTAAGGAATCTCGGCGAGCCGAGGCGGATTTACCTGGGAATCTCGTCACAGAGGTTCGCTATAGCGATGTATTCCTCTGGTGAGAGTTGTTCGGGACGTTGTTTGGGGTCGATGCGACAACGCTCAAAGATTTCCGGCCAATTGCCAATCTTTGTAAGTTTACCTTTGGCTAATTTGCTGCAGGCCAAGAGAGTTTTACGGCGATGGCCCATAAAAAATCCCACGATTTCACTGAATAGTTTCACATCTTTGATTCGGCGGACTTTTTCTTTGTTGCGAACAAACCTAACGATTGCAGAGTCAACTTTCGGCTCGGGCCAAAAGACCGTCGGCTTCAGAACTCTTATAAATTCTACATCACCGTTTGCGCACAATAAGATGCTCAGGATGCCGTAATCCTTGCTGCCGGGGCCGGCTGTCATTCGGTCGGCAACTTGCTTTTGGACCGTGACACACATGCTGTCTGCAACGAGCGGCCCTGTAACCAGATTCAGCATTACAGGCGAGGCGACGTTGTAAGGCAGGTTCGCCACTAATATGATTCGGCCAGTGTATTTTTTACGGGCCTTCGCCTCGCCGAAGTGGCTTCGGCCACGCAGGCGGGCTGAAGCCAGCTCATTTGCGACGAGCGGGCTGATGGTATTTTTGTTCTTAAGGATATCGGTATTGATAATTTTAACATTTTTTGTTTTTGCGAGCCGGCTTTTTGCGATTTCAGTTAGAATCCGGTCGTACTCGACAGCAAGACAGTAACCGGCGTGTTCGGCTAAGCCCTCAGTCAAAGAGCCTGTGCCGCAGCCGACCTCGAGCACAATATCGTGAGCGCTAATATTTGCAGAGTCTATGAGCAGCCGCATTAAGTTCAGGTCGATGAGGAAGTGCTGGCCAAGCCGTTTGTTCACCGAAGCGCCGGCTGATGTGAGCAACTGCTGGATTTGCTGCTTAGTTTGCATCTGTATCAGCAATTCTTTGCGTCGGCGTGGGTAAGCTCATAAGCTTTTTTCTTTTTTGCCATTTGTATTGCGGTGACTATAGCCGATTTCATGCTGGTTGGGTCGGCGATATCCTGGCCTGCGATATCGAAGGCTGTTCCGTGAGCAGGTGAAGTTCTTATTATTGGTATGCCGATGGTTACGTTAACCGCCTTTTTGAAATCGAGCAGCTTTACAGGTATCATGCCCTGGTCGTGATACATTGCAACGGTACCGTCGAATTCTCCCTGAGCGGCTCGTAAAAAGAGCGTATCAGCCGGGAACGGGCCCTCACAATTTATACCCTGCTCCTGTGCCAGCAGGATGGCAGGAGATATAATTCGCTGTTCTTCGTCGCCGAATTGGCCGGCCTCACCTGCGTGTGGGTTCAGAGCTGCAACGCCTATATTCGGATTTGGGATGTTGAAATATTCTTTCAATGCGTCGTTCAGCAGGTCTATCGGCTCGAAGACACAGCCGATAGTGAACTTGTGCCTTACTTCAAACAGCGGCTCGTGAATTGTCGCAAGAGCAACCTTTAACGGCCCGGCGATAAACATCATCGCCTTTCGCTTGGATTTGCACCGCTTGGCTAACATTTCTGTGTGTCCCGGCCAGTCTGCACCGGCTAATTTCCAGCTTGTTTTACTGATTGGTGCTGTTACGAGCGCATCTATAATGCCGGCCCGGGCGGCGTCAATGGCATCGAGACAAAAACTTATAGATGCCTCACCGGCTGTCTTACTGGGCCCTTTTATCCAGGCCGGCACCGAGTAATCATCGTAATCGGCTACCATAACTTTATGCGGATAATCTCTGCTGATTTTTTCGTGTTGGTGACGGCCCCAGAAGGGTTCAATCTCAGCCTTATCGGCGGCGTAACAGAGCTGCTCGTTCATGCCAAAAACGATAAATTTCGCAGCCCGGCGGATTTCCGGGTCGGCCAGGGCCTTCACGATAACCTCCGGGCTGATGCCCGCAGCATCGCCCATCGTTATGCCTATAACCGGCTGTTCGGATATCGAATTGTTGTTATTTTGAGCCATATTACTTGTGGTTTATATCACGCTTCACGAGGGACGAGTTAAAAGCCCAGTAGTTTTAGTTTCTCCATGGTTAGCTTTTGCTCTTTCGGCAGAATCTTATCAAGCTGTTTTTTTACCGTCTTTATGATTATATCAGTTTCTATATTAACGCAATCGCCGATTTTTGCCTTGCCTAAGGTGGTTTTTTGCAGCGTTTCAGGAATTAAGACGACGATGAAGCTGTTATTATTGATGCCTGCTATTGTCAGCGAAATCCCATCAATGGCGACTGAACCTTTGGCTACCATCTGGTCAAGCAGCTCCGGCTTGGCTGAAAAGGTTATATCGGCGAAATCGCCATGCTTATCAATCTTCTTTATAGTTGCTGTCCCGTCAATGTGGCCCAGGACAAAGTGTCCGCCGAATCTTTCGGTGGCTTTCATAGCTCGTTCGACGTTGACTTGCGATGCAGTGCCTAATCCGCCCAGAGTCGATTTTGTTAGGGTCTCAGTACTGACGTCAAAGGTTGCAGAGCTACCATCGAGCCGAGCAATGGTAAGACATACGCCGTTTATAGCGATGCTGTCGCCGATTTTGCTGTCGTTAGCTAATTTGCCCAAATCTACGGTCAGCTCCATCGCAATAGAGCTTCGGCGAACCGATATAACCCGACAAGTTGCCTCTATAAGCCCTGTGAACATTTAGCTATCGCCTCTTTATCTCAGGTTGACAATTTCCTGTTTTCTCTTTACAATTAATAAATAAAGGAACACTAAGCTCTTAAGTCAATTATAAACAATTAGTTGGTAATAATCAATAACTACCATTATACGGAAGGAAGCTATTATGAATACTTTCTGGCTCAAAATTGCGGGAGTTGTGGTTTTGGTGGTAGTAGTGATTGTAGCGATAGCTACTTTCACCGGTAAAGACGAATCCAAACAACAAAAAACGATTTATGACCAGTGGGAACAGGACGAGAAAGAACTAACTGCTGAGCCGCAGTTCAAAGAACCGCCCGCGCAGCAACAAACAAGCCAACAACCTCCACGGAAGAGAGTTGTTAAGTCGGCTGAGCCGGTTGCTAAGCCGAAATTCAAGGAATTAAGCGTTGAAGAGCAGGTAGAGGCGGAGCAAAAGTGGCAGTGGGCTTTGAATCAGCGGAAGATGGGTCGGCTGCCGGGTGTTAGGTTGGGATACAAGAATATGGTTGACGCCTGTAGGGAAATTATCCAGCGATGGCCAGAGAGTGAATACGCATTTTACGCCAAAAGAGCACTTGCCGACTTGCCAGAGCGCTACAAAAAGATGTACAGCATCACCGACGAAGAAACCGAACTTGGGAATGTAAAATAAAGGCAAATCGAGACAGACTCATGGAGAAACACATAGATGTCCTCTGCTGCATCAGTTGCTAATGTGCCGGTAATTTCGATAACTGCAGATTGTCTGCCGGAGGCATGGGAGAAAGCTGTTCTGGCAGTCTGGGATAATGGGCTGGATGTCAAGACACAATATGACAAGCCAGAAGACCCGCCCAGCAAAGATGCAACCGTTATCGTTACTATAACAGAGCCCTTCAGCGAGCCAAGGATACATAAAAATTTTCCGGGTGGTCCCGAAGAGCTTGAGTCATACAGGCAGGAAGTGGTCAATGGCATTCACGACCACTGGATTGACCCTGCCTCTGGTAAGTGGACTTATACATATCACGAACGATTATTCTCATATTGTCCGGTGGAAAATATCCGGAGTGCTGATTCACCAAGGCCTTTCAGGAAAGTCGACCAGATTCAGTATATTATAGATTGTCTGTCAAAGGCCGAGCACAGCCGAAGAGCACAGGCAATAACATGGATGCCGACGGCAGACCCTTCGACAGATGACCCACCCTGCCTACAGAGGATTTGGTGTCGGTTGGCAGCAAACGAAATGGGTGAGCTTACGTTTAATATGAACACACATTGGAGAAGCCGTGACCTTTACAAAGCGTGGTTTATGAATGTTTATGCCCTTACTGACCTTCAAAGGATAATCGTTGAGCGGATTTCTGATAAAATAAATCAGCCGGTCAAAGTCGGCAGGTATGTTGATATAAGCGATTCGCTGCATATTTACGGCAGTTATTTTAACGAGGTGGCTGTAGAGGTAGAAAAAATGCGACGAAGCTCATTTACTGAGCGGGCCTGGCAGAGCACACACCCTGCTTTTGAAATGATGACGACCGAGGCCAGAGAGAAACTCGCCCAGGACCCGGATTGGTTTGCAAAAGCAAAAGGTTAGCGTAGAACATAGGACAGATATAAAATATAGCTTTATACGCCTCAGGCGCATTAAATTGTTTAATGTAAAAAAATCGAGGAAATATAAGACAGGGCCAGATAGAGGATTTTTTGTAGCAAAAAGTTTTTACCTTTATTTGGCCACTGATGATTTTTATATTAGACTTTAATAAGAGCAGGGCAGGTGAAGCAGGCGAGGCCAGCCCAATAGTGGGTCTTGGCTACCTGAATACGAAAAGATTCGCCCCATTTTCCTGCAGGGTCGAGCCGGGCGGGAAAAACTCCTGTATATTGTTGGAGAATCTCAGGGGGGCTATATAAGTTTCTTTCCGAGTTGGCCTCTGCGCCATGTGCGCAGAGGCTTTTTATTAAAAAATAATCGTTAAAAAGGACTGTCAGTTTTCACCCTTTTTTCTTTAGTGCTTATCAATCCTTAAATTAAGTGGTTCCAAAAGAAAGCTTAACAACCCCAATCCAAATCTTTTAACAGCATTCTTGTAAATTTCTTTGACATACTGTATATTGTCTTTAGAATATACATATTAACTATATATAGAGCTATCTTGATGAGTTGTGAGGCGTGCTCCTCGGACTCGATGAGCAAGCTTGTC
>Ga0307433_1000217_pt1 | contig 52173 bp, 51 predicted proteins | sample SalMarWE160210MG_FD_202166 | JGI IMG/M metagenome (GOLD analysis project Ga0307433, IMG submission 202166) | Salt marsh sediment microbial communities from the Plum Island Ecosystem LTER, Massachusetts, United States - WE1603-210 | ecosystem: Environmental > Aquatic > Marine > Intertidal zone >...
CTTAACCTTGTCACCTTTGTTTACAATAGGATGCTGATTGATGCACGTCCCTTGATTAGTTCTGGCAAACTTGATTAAATCGAACGATTGCTCTTCGCCCCCTCCATTTTTGATTACTATTCCTGAGCTTGTCGCCGAAATAACCACGGCATCGTCAGGGGCAAATATCACCTGCCCACTATACTTAGCTACCTCTCTTTCCATACCCGTAGCCACCAAAGGACACTCAGGACGTAATAATGGCACCGCTTGTCGTTGCATATTGCAGCCCATTAAGGCCCGATTAGCATCATCATGCTCAAGAAAGGGGGTAAGACAAGCAGCTATACTAAATAGCTGTTTTGGTGAAACATCGATGAAGTTCACCTCGTCTATTGATTCCTTGAAATATCTGTCTCCTTTCTTAACCTCAACCTTGTCATAAACAAACTCATTTCTTTTATTGATGGGAGCGTTAGCTGGAGCAATGGCATATTGACCTTCTTCATCGGCTGTCAGATAAACGATTTGGCTGGAAACGAAAGGAACTACCTTAATATTCCGAGCCTTAAGAGAAGATAACCTTTGTGCAATCTGTTTTGTTATTAACGTTCCAACCTTGGCCACAAGTTTGCCCTTACTATCTACTATATCCTCCCCGATTGTTCTCCCAGTCAACTCTTCCGCAGTATTGGGGACCTCGTGGATAACTTTGCGATATGGCGTCTCTATGAAACCATATTCATTAACCGAAGCGTAAGTAGCTAGAGAGCCAATAAGACCAATGTTTGGCCCCTCGGGTGTTTCTATGGGACAAATCCTACCGTAATGGGAATGATGTACATCGCGAACCTCAAATCCAGCCTGTTTCCTTGAGAGGCCTCCAGGGCCCATGGCAGAAAGACGACGCTTATGAGTTAGTTCAGCTAGCGGATTAGTTTGATCCATGAATTGAGATAGCTGTGACCGGCCAAAGAACTCCCTTATAGCGACTGCTACGGGACGAATGTTGATCAAAGCAACAGGGGTTGCCGCCTCGGGGCCAAGAATACTCATTCGCTCTTTAATAGCTCTCTCCAACCTTAATAAGCCGATACGAAATTGCTTTTGTATTAGAAAACCTACCGCCTGAGCCCTTCGATTACCCAAATGATCAATGTCATCAGGAGCTTCCTCGCCAATGTTAACTGAAATAATACGGCGGACTATTTGCACCAAATCTTCAGGGGTTAAGCCAGTACAATCCCCAGGGATATCAAGGCCTAACTTTTTATTAAGCTTGTAACGACCAACTTTGCCCAGGCTATAGCGGCGAGGATTAAATAGGAAATTATTCAGCAAGGTCTGGGCACTACTAAGACTAGCGGCTTCACCGGAAGATAGTCTTCTATAAATATCGCGCAGGGCATCAGCCTTGTTTTTGACCAGAGGATCTCGCTCTATTGTAGAGCGGATAAAAGCATGCTCAGGCGAGTTATCTACATCCTGGAAAAGGGAAAGCAAGGTCTCATCGCTCTCAAAGCCTATGGCACGCAACAAAGTAGTAACCGGTATCTTTCGTTTGCCACTCACCTTGACCGAAATCACATCTCGATTAGAAGTGTCAAAATCAAGCCATGCCCCATGTTCAGCAACAAGCTTAGCAAAGCCCAATTCCCGCCCACTCGAAGGATCCCTGTACAAGGTGAAATAGACGCCGGGAAAGCGAGTTAACTGATTAACTACTACCCGCTCTACTCCAGAAATAATAAAAGTGCCGCTATCCGTCATTAAAGGGAAATCGCTAAAGAATAACTCCTGCTGCTTGATCTCTCCCGTTTCCTTGACTACTAGTTGCGCAGTGACATGAATAGGAGAGGAATAAGTCAGACCTCGTTCAAGGCACTCAGAGATAGAATGAGGAGGCTCTCGAAACTCATAATCAACTAAATGTAATTCTAGCCTGGTGTTAGTATAATCTTGAATTGGAGAGATTCCCTCAAACAGCTCCTTCAAACCTTCTTCTTGAAACCAGCGAAAGGAATCAAGCTGAACCCGGATAAGGTCAGGTATTTCTAAAGTCTCGGGCAATTTAGCGAAAGACTTCAGCAACTCGTGTTTAAGCATGAAAGAAACGATCCTGATTATTCAAACAATATCTTGAAGACACTAGCTAGGAAGATTTAGGGTAATAAAGCTAAAAGGGAATGGGAACATATACAAACCGTCTAGTATAACATCATTATTTAATTTTGTCAAGAGGCTATGCTGGCTGCATACCATTTGGTATTGGCATATAGTTGGATATCCTACAAAACACAGCTGCATTAGATTAGCATGTTGCGACAGCGACCGATCAGGGGAATAGCCCGCCATCTATAGTGATGGCTTGTCCCGTGATATAGCCAGCTCTGTCGCTGGCTAAAAAAGCTACCAGTTCGGCCACATCATCAGGTTGGCCAAAGCGTTGCAATGGGATCATTGCCAGTACGGCCTCCTTTCTTTCCGAAGGCAGCTTATCTGTCATCCCGGTAATAATGTAGCCTGGAGCTACAGCATTGACCGTTATATTACGGGATCCCATCTCTCGGGCTACGCTTTTGGTGAAAGCAATGAGTCCTCCTTTGGAAGCAGCATAGTTACTTTGCCCTGCATTCCCTACTAGCCCGGTCACCGAAGATACATTAATAATGCGTCCCCACTCCTGCCTCATCATAAACTTTAGGACAAACTTGGTGCACAGGTAGGCTCCACGCAAATTGGTGTTGATTACATCGTCCCAGGCATCGTCAGACATTCTTAACAAAAGGGTGTCTCTATTTATCCCGGCATTATTCACCAGAATATCGATCTTGTTCCACTTATCAATCACCTGCTCTACCATGGCTTTCACTGCTTCACTATCCCGAACATCAGCTTCAATTGATATGGCTTCCCCGCCTAGACGGATTATGCTCTTCACTAAATTATCAGCGTCAACCTTATTACTGGCTTCAATTGCCACATAATTAACTACCACTCGGGAACCAAGGCTGGTAAGCTTCAAGGCAATAGCTTTACCCATGCCGCGTGAGGCACCAGTTACTAGAGCTACCTTCCCTTCAAATTCCATTACTGGCCTTCACCCCTTGAGGCGTTTAAGCACCAGGCAGCAATTTTCACCACCTAAACCAAAGCTATTACTCAGACACACATTCACTTGAGCCGGGCGAGCTACATTGGGGACATAATCCAGATCACATTCCGGATCAGGGGTCTCATAATTTATGGTTGGGTGGATAATCCCTTTGTTCATGATTAATACAGAGGCGACGGTTTCAATGGCACCGGCAGCAGTAATACTATGCCCAATCATGGACTTGGTAGAGCTTATAGGGATTTTGTAAGCGTGCTCTCCAAACACCATTTTAATAGCTTTGGTTTCACAGGCATCATTCAGCTTGGTGCTGGTGCCGTGAGCGTTGATATAATCAACATCCTCGATCTTCGCCCCGGCATTTTGCAGAGCGGTACGCATGGCATAAGCTTCTGACTCAGGGGCCGGAGCAGTTGCATCGTGAGCATCGAAAGACCAGCCTGCGCCAGCAAGTTCAGCCAGAACAGGTGTGCCCCGCCTCCTGGCATGCTCATAGCTTTCCAAAACAACTAATCCGGCGCCCTCAGCATAGACGAAACCGTTGCGGTTGAGATCGAATGGGCGACAAGCCTTGGCCGGGTCAGGTTCATGTGAAAGGGCTCCCAAAATATCTAGTCCAGCCATGCCAACTGGCTCCAGGCTGGCGTCAGCCCCCCCGGCTACCATTACATCAGCATACCCTAAACGAATGAAGTTTGTCGCCGTGCCTATGGCGTCAGCGCCACTGGCACAAAGGCTATTTACAGCGCTGTTAGGACCCTTGGCTCCCAGCATCATTCCTACCTGCATGGATGCTGCACTGGCGGTTGACTTGGTGATAAAGAGAGGGTCGGCTCTTCTTGGACCCGACTTTAGATACAGCTCCCATCCCCGAACAACATAGCCTTGCTCTGTCATAGTAGAAATGATAACACCTACTCGCTCAGCATTTTCCTGAGTCATATCTAAGGCGGCTGATTGTATTGCTTCTTTGGCAGCGGCAACAGCAAACTGAATAGTCCTTGAAGTCCGGTCAATTGCCTTCAAGTCCATATACTTTGTGGCATCAAAACCATGCACCTCAGCATCCACTTTCACGCGAAAGTTACTGGAATCAAAGCGGGTAATAGGACCGATGGCCGACTTTCCTGCGACTAATCCCTCCCAAAATTCTGTTACATTTAAGCCCAAGGGATTAATAGTAGCAAGACCGGTAACTACAACTCTCGGTATATTTATCGTGCCCCAGGAATCCATCGAGTTCTCAGGAACTCTAGCCGTATTCACTAGTCTTCCTTGCCAACGAGGGTGAAGAGCCCTACAGAGGTGCCCCCATCAACAACAACAGTTTGGCCTCTTATCATAAAGGCCTCTTCACTGCACAAAAAAGCCACTACATTAGCGACATCTTCGGGAATCACCATTCTTCCCGCTGGAGTTACTTGACGCTTGTCTTTTACCAGCCCCTCTTTAAAATAGAACTTCAACGCCTCTGTCTCCACAGCGGAAGCAGCTACAGTATTAACGCAAATACCTTGAGGCGCTAGCTCTATTGCCAGGTAACGAGTTAAAGCTTCCAGGGCAGCTTTGGAGACTCCAACAATAGTATAATTGGGCAAGACAAAGGGTGAACCCAAGCTGGAGATGCTGACTATCTTACCACCCCTTCCTTCCATCAGTTTGGCTGCTCTCTGAGCACAGAGTAAACAGGCCCTGGCATTGATGTCCATAGTCCATTCCCAGGCCTTAACATCCACATCCATTGCAGGGCGACCTACACCCGAAGCAGCATTATTAATCAAGATATCCAGGCGGCCGAATTTATTACCAATCATGTCAAACATTTCGTCGATCTTTGCAGGGTCTCCCACATTGGCTCGGATGGCTTCAGCTTTCGCTCCCAGAGCCTGGATATCCTTAGCTGTTTGTTCCGCGCTCTCTCGGTGGCGAAAAAAATTGACGATAATGTCAGACCCCTGGGAAGCAAGTTTTAATGCAATCGCCCGACCAATACCACGCCCACCGCCTGTAACTAAAGCCAGCCTCCCCTCAAGGGACACCGTTAAACCTTCTCCTGTTGTGCTAACCGATTCTCTACATAGGAGACAAAGTCGCCGAAGTTCTGAAACTTCTGGGCTTCTTCGTCAGGGATTTCGATTCCAAAAGCCTCTTCCACTGCCACCAATGCCTGTACTATATCCAGAGAATCCGCCTTAATCTCTTTAAATGTACTTTCCCTGGTGATAACGCTCTTATCAACATGGGTAATCTTGGCTACGATTTCTCTTATCTGCTCTTCGACAGTCACGGTTTACCTCCATGGTTAAATTTTGCTAAATCCAACTTAAAGCTTTCAATAACCTCGGCTTTTACCGCTTCCTTGGCGCCTTCTATAGCATTAGCTATTTGGGGGGCGTGGCTAGCTCCATGCGCTATCCTGACAACCCCATCAACACCCCACAAAATACCACCACCTCGCTTCTCACTTTCACCGGATATTTTGGTTACCGGGAACAATCCATTAAACAATAGTTTAACTAAGGCACCTGCAGGTGGGTACTTTTTCATCTTCTGCGCTGTCCAATCCCTGGCATGACCCGCGATGCTTTCATAAAACTTTAAAACAACATTGCCCACAAGTCCGCCACAGACAATAACATTGGCCTTGCCGTTTAAGATATCATTGCCCTCTATATTGCCAACAAAGTTCAAACCGCTATTCTTGAGAAGGGCGTAGGCTTCACGCCCTATTTCACTCCCCTTATTTTCTTCACTCCCAGTGTTTAGCAAACCTATTTTAGGGTCGGCGATGTTAAGAAACTTCTTAGCGTAGACCGAGCCAGCGATGGCAAAAGTTAGAAATTGATGTGGCTTGCAATCTGCAGTAGCCCCGAGGTCTACCATCACAGTATTCGGTGCAAAGCTACCCAGGGAGCCGACAATTGCCGGACGACCCACCCCGTCCAACATGCCCATGAACTGAATGGCGCTTAATGCAGCAGCTGCACTAGATCCGGCACTAACAAATGCATCTGCTTCGCCTGATTTTACCATCTTTGCCGCTACGGCTACAGAGCAATTAGGCTTATGCCGAAGTACGTCAATAGGCGGCTCATCTTCCCTGATAACTTCGCTGGCTTCGACAACATGGATGGATGAACCATTGTTGGTAAATCTGCGCCTGGCTAATTCCTTTTCTAGAATGTTCGTGGAGCCAACCAGGAGGACTTCTACATCATTTTTCCGCGCTGCAAGTACCGCCCCTTTGACTATTTCCTCAGGAGCATAATCACCACCCATGGCATCCACTGCCACCCTTACTCTGCCATTTTGAGTCATATTTTTACTCCTTATCACTTGAGAGCTTGACTATTGTCTCCCCTGTGACTATCGTTTCTCCTTTTTGATTAAGGCATTCGAAACTGCAATTGGCGTATGATACATCATCTTTCTGTTCAACGCAATTAATTTTACCAGTGATAGTCAAAGTATCTCCAGGACGTGCCGGTTCTTTGAACTTTGCTCGAAGCTTACCCTCAGACAGCCAGCTTCGGCCAAAAGCCGAAGTCATCATCTCTGACACATAAGCTAAGTTAAGCATACCATGAGCAATAGTGCCACCCAAGGGAGTCGTAGCAGCGAAAGACTCATCTAAATGGATGGGATTAAAATCACCCGATGCCTCAGCATAAAGATTAATTTTTTCCTGGGTGATATATTTTACCACCGGATTAAGAGCCTTCCCTTCTTTAATCTCTGTAAGCATTTCTTTCTTAGGTGGGCAATGCTATAGTTGCCCTTCCTGATTGCACCTTTTCTTTGCCTTTGTCCAAAACCTCGAACTCCAGGATCAACATGCTCATTTTGCCCCGAGTTATCTTTTGTGCCACTCCAATGTGACACTCTATAGTGGTGCCAATGGGCACCAGTTTGAAAAACTCTAACTCTTGCGAAGCATGTATAACGATAGTGCCAGATGGCAGGGAAAAAGACCCTGTCATAGCAGCTATTGCACAGGCCGTAATGGCCAGGGGGGGAACAAATCCATCACCTGCGCTATCCACGGCTTTTAGATATTTGGAGACGAGGGAGGCGCTCAGTTCATAAGTGGCAGGAGGGAATTTATAACCAGGTATTAGTTCTTCATAGCTTATAGTTTTGACCGGCATTTGACTAGTTCCTGATACATCGGTATACTATGTATTTTACATTATACACTACCTCTGATTCTTGTCAATACCTTTTCACTATTAACACCGATTGATAATGGACTTTGGCATCGGCGGTATTAACTTAAAATCAACGCGTTACACAGAATACCCTTTAATTGATGTGGGACATAAGAAAGAAGAGGCTATCGAGCAAAGCTCATGAGCTACACCGGATTTTCATCTGGGCTGCCGGGAAGTGGGCTCGGCAGGATTCGAACCTGCGACCAACCGGTTATGAGCCGGCCGCTCTGCCACTGAGCTACGAGCCCCCTCTTCCGCCAATGAAAAGTTTCACTTTTCATGGCAACCAAATTTGCGTGGAGCGGGAGACGGGACTCGAACCCGCGACACCCTGCTTGGAAGGAGTGGTTGCCGCTGAGCCCCATTTTCCTAAGCCTTTGAACCTGAAAAGCAGGAGGAAACCACCTCTTTTTCCGACCAGCCAGATGACTGATTTCTCCCTACCTCCCGCCACTTACTTGGCTGATTTTACCATACTTGCCTGCGGGGCAACAATTGCCTGTGCTGTTTAGAAATCAAAAAAACGATACCGCTTAGCTTCAACATGGTCCTCTGCGGTCATCATGGTGTGAATACTGGTCTATTATTATGAAGAGGAAGCATTGCAGGAACAAGCATGGGCAATTGTGCTATCACTTCACTTCCTTGTGTACTATTATAATAGACCTTATTTCTTATCCTCCCTCTTTTGCGGCCTGATCACCAGCATTGGCAGCCCTGACTCTCTTAGCACGTAGTCAGCTACGCTTCCAAATACTCCTCGTCTCAGGCCGCTACGTCCATGGGTGGCTATTGTAATTAGGTTAATATTGTTCCCTTCGGCATAGCTCAGGATTGCCTCGCCAGCTCCCCCCAGGATGCTCACGGCTTCTACCTGTATGCCCTTCTTACGCAACGGTGTAGCTATGTCTTCAAGATAGTCTCTAGCCTCGTTCAATGCCTTTTTTGCCTCCTCAAGCATAGTATCAGTCCGTATGGGTACGGATGCTGCTCCAGGGATGCCCGGGCTAAAGGCTACAGGCTCAGGGACCACTTGAAAGAGAACAAGCTTGCCCTGGAAATGAAGCGCCTCCTCTACAGCATAAGGCAGAATTTGCTCAGCGAGCTCGGAACCATCAAGACAAACTAGAATTTTTTTAAACATTGCCAACCTCCTTTCCGGTGATTAGTGACCATTCTAGATCTGATAAAAGACATGACCTATAGCCCCTTGTCTACAATGTATTTGACCAGGTCAACTGGAGCGGGAGACGGGACTCGAACCCGCGACACCCTGCTTGGAAGGCAGGAACTCTACCACTGAGTTACTCCCGCGAATCTGAATCTATTTTACCTCAAATATTATAGTTGGTAAACAAGAAGAGGGTCTTGCACCGTCAGGTCATCCTTAACAGCGATGCCTGGGTAGCAGGTATTCATAGCTAATTCGTTCACAAGGCAAAGCTGTTTGTTCACAGGGCAAGGGGGGGGTATGCCCCAGGGGCATTGGTGCTACCTACGCCTAGCCACAAAGATGTTGGCTCGTAGAGAACTTTAGTCAAGCCTGAGATTCTGCCCACTCTTTCTTCCTGAGACAAACGAATATTTGTGGAAGAATCCCAAGTAGGGGGAGAAGAATATTTACAAAAGGATAAGGCTCTAACGAAAATAGAGCGGGAAAGACAAAGTACACATCAAAAATTATAAAAAGCAAGAGGCAAAGGCTTGAAGCGAAGCATAGTTTCCAATACTTCCTCTTAAGGCAAAAGACCCCACCAGTAATAAAAAATACAGCCGAAATAATAATGACGGTCAGTTCCAGAGCAAGGGGGTAGCCATGATGAAAACCCCACTCACTCACAAAACCAACAAAAAAGCCTATCGTCGTCACACCAAAAATTATCATTATAATACCTGCTGCTTTTCTCATTTTAGCCTCCCTTCGCTTGCTTATTAAAATCCGCTGACTGGGCTGTGCCTTCTCACAGCAACCCTTGTCTTCAGCCAGGCCACTATTTGACACCTGCTGCACGGTACATTACGACTATGGCCATAAAAGATTTTGTGGCATAAATAATATTACGCAGCCGCCTGGATAACAACGAATAGCACAACGAAAAGCACTATTAAGGCTACAATTATTATTAATGCTACTATGCTAAGTAGCACCGCGCCAATTGCTCTGCCTGTAGATATTCCATGTAGTTGCCTTATGCCGATTATGTTTAATACCAGTGCCCAGATCGAAAATAGCGTTCCTACAAACGGTATCCAGCCAAACAGGAAGAGCGGAGTATTGCCATATGCAAATGCTTTTATAGTGTTCCCGTAGCCTTTTCTCCCACCGAAAGCCCGTACAAATAGGTGTGCCCATGACCCGCTTATGAAAAGGCTGGCAAAGGCACCGACCACAGCTAGCAGAGCAAATATAACCGGGTCAAAATGGTATAGGTATGGTGCGGCATCGCTTAATCCAAGCAAATCCCATAGCGTCTGAAAAGCTCGCCTCTCTAATGTATAGAAAACTACCGTTCGCAAAATTGTGTATATTACAAGCCATATTGTGAAGTATTTCAGAGCACTCCCCAGCGCTTCAGGTTCCACATTACTGAACGTGTTTGACGGGGCTCCCAGAAAACCTTTTACTTTTTCTCCAAAAGACAGTCTTCTATAATTCATTCGAGCCTCCCTTCAATGCCATTATATCCTTAGCGAACCGCTAATGGAAGACATAAACAAATAGAGCAAAGGATAGCACTGCATTGACACCTACTACTGCGGGGGATAGAATTTTGATGTATAAGTGTTAGCTGCTATAGTGAGTAGTGAGGTATCGATTCATGTACTCTGAATTGTTTTCAAAAAGATATGGCTTGAGACCAACCCCAGAAGGACTGATGTACGAAGATGTACCTACGACAGCTAGAATAGGACTCTATCATCTAATAGAAATGCATTTTGATCAATGGGATGAGAAAACGAATAAAGCATATCTGGAACTCTATAGAAGAATCTGTGTCGCAATACGGATTCGACGTGATAGGAAGGTATATTCTTCCACTCTTGCGTCGATCGCTATAGAACAACTATGCAATACATGCCTTTGGTGGCATTTCTATGACATATGTGAAGTTGTGTGGGACATGCTACACACTGAACGATATTATAACGATGATTGGGAGAAGTTCGCTATTGAAGTCAATACATTGTTTAGAGAAGAGCAGCTTGGTTTTGAACTAAATCAAGGCAAAATAGAGAAAGTTGGTTCTGGTTTCATAGACGCGCAAATAAAGGAGGCACGATACTTACTGAAGGAGCCAGAATTAAAAGGTGCAGACCAGCAATTTGAGAAGGCTATCAGAGCGCTCAATGTCCGTCCAAGTCCTGATAAGGAAAACTGTGTCAAGGATGCGATAGGAGCAATAGAATCTGTAGTGAGAATCGTGACCAATAATGAAAAAGCTATGCTTGACGATGTTATCAAAAATGCAGCAAGAAGAGGAGTAATACCTAAGCCACTAGACCAAACTTTCATCAAACTATATGCTTACAGGGGCAATCAGCCAGGAGTAGCACATGGAGCAGTCGGTGAATCAATAGTAACAGTTGAGGAGGCAGAATTAGTATTAGCCATGTCTGCTGCAATGATAATTTACCTAGTCAAAAAGAGAGCTTACCTAACTAAAACTAGCCTGATGGCTAACCAATCAATTTAAGCCCAGTCGTGTAATAAAAACCAACAGACCACTAAGTGGCGTTGAGGTAGGGGGAGAATGTCCACGCTCTCCCTTCAAAGCTAATTAGAATATTAAATAGAAAGGTCTTCTTACAAGACTCCAGAGGCATTCATCAACTATTCTCAATTTCTTTTGCTGATATTGACGAGAAAGTGAGGAGATTATATCAGCGTGTTTCAACATGAAAAGCTTGATACCCACCATGAATCGGAAATAGTCTTCGCCAGAAAGAATTTCTACACTCTTATCAAAACCATAGCTTTCAGTGTCTGCTAACTCAGCTCTGATTGCATTGGCAATAGCATTATCCCAAAGGGGAAAGAAGTTAGGACATATAAGGTTCAGTATCTTCGCACTAGCAATTGACCCAGTTATCCCTTTAAAAGTCTCATACAGCTTGACTATTTCAACCTTATAATCATCCAGGTCTTCATTTTCAATAATTCTTTTCTGGAATCTCTTTAAGTTCTCGGCATTCGCTTTAACGACTTCAGCTACTTTCTCTTGCCAGCCTAGATATTTTATCCGTCCAAGAACACGCCCCATTCCCCCCCATTCATAAAGAAAACGCTCCGCAATACCTACAACATCCGACTCGTCTATGTTACTTAAATCTATTGCTGCCATTCGGGTAATGGCACTATTATAAAGCGAATCTCCTCCATAGACGTCTTCGTGCTTGTCTACGACTGCCTTTATCATTTCATTAGCATCCATAGTATCTCCCTGCTACGCTTGATGCTACCATTTTAGAACGATTGACTACAAGCAACAACGTTATCCAGATGTATTCTATATATGGAGGCAGATTCGCACTATCAAGAGCAATTCTGAAGCTAAACAACGCTCTGGAAAGCAACCAAGAGCGGCTATTTCGGGCTATTTATTGGATAGGGGGCGCCATGAGCTTAGCTTTAGCAGCGCGGCTTTACGTTATCTCTTACCCAGCCTACTACCTTATCGAGAGATGTGCCCGGTAAAAATATTTCTTTGATTCCTAGTTTCTTAAGCTTGGGAATGTCTTCTTCAGGAATGATGCCTCCACATCCATCTTATTGCCTCGATTATGCTGTTGAATCGTTGACGGATAGAGCTTCTTGTATTAGACTTACGTCTCCAGCATGTATATTTTAGCAAATAAAAGCGAGGGCACCTGGACTTGGCTTGAGTGCCCTAATTTTGTGCCTGTACAGGAGGAAGAGCCATGGATTTAGTCTGGATTTGTATAATCGCGGGGCTTGCGGCGGCTGGCGTAGTTGCATTCTTCGTACGCTATGTTTTAAGGCAAGACCAGGGCTCAGAGAAGATTAAGGAGATTTCCGCCGCCATTAAAGAAGGGGGACTGGCGTTTATTCACAGGGAATATCTCACATTGGGCATTGTGGTAGTGATAATAGCCATTATTCTAGCGGTCGTCCCCGGTTTGGGTTGGAGATTGAGTGTAGCTTTTGTTTTCGGCGCTATATGTTCCATGGGTGCCGGCTATGCCGGCATGAACATGGCACTCAGGTCTAACGGCAGGACCTGCGCTGCGGCACAGAAGGGGCTGAACCAGGGGCTAAGGGTTTCTTTCCGGGGTGGAGCAGTTATGGGGCTGACTGTGGTCAGCATTGGCATTATAGGGCTATCCGTTCTCTACCTTTTGTGGCATGAGCACCAAAATTTCCTGTTTATCATTCCCGCTTATGGGACCGGTGCCTCACTGGTAGCTCTTTTTGCCAGGGTAGGCGGCGGCATCTTCACCAAGGGGGCCGATGCCGGCTCCGACTTGGTGGGCAAGGTGGAGGCGGGGATACCGGAGGATGACCCCAGAAATGCTGCAGTTATAGCTGACAATGTGGGAGACAATGTCGGAGATGTCTGCGGCATGGGTGCCGACCTCCTTGAGTCTTATGTGGAGACTGTCATTGCTACTATGACGCTCACCACTATTGGCGTCGTAATAGCACCATGGGTGACACAGCTATTTCCCGGACTCTCAACCGAGGCTGCTCTACAAGCTGCCTGGTGGTTGCCTCTACTAGTTATGGCTGGCGGCATTGTAGCCTCCATAATTGGCTGCTTTCTGGTCAGAGTCGGGGAGAAGGTAGATATGTCTGCTCTCCTGGGAGCTTTGCGTCGCGGCACACTTGGCGCCACGATATTGACAGCGGTATTCGGTTTTCTGGTGATTTATTTCCTCCATGCCAGCTTAGGTCTCTTCTGGGCGATGCTTGCCGGCCTCGTGGCCGGTGCCTTAATGGGGGAAAGCACGAACTATTTCACTTCTTATGCCTTCAAGCCGACACAAGAAATCTCCGAAGCTTCTACTACCGGTGCCGGTGCCACTATAATTAGAGGCTTTGCCAATGGTCTGATGAGCACCTGGGCACCGATAGTCTTGATAGCCATAGCAATTGCTGTAGCGTACAGGTTCGGCAACTTCTACGGTGTGGCTTTGGCTGCTGTTGGCATGCTTTCCACCCTGGGCGTGACGCTGGCCACAGATGCTTACGGACCTATAGCCGACAATGCCGGAGGCATCACCACCCAGGCGGGGTTGCCTGAAGAGGTGCGCGAGAGGACCGATGCCTTGGATTCTCTGGGCAATACCACTGCTGCCACAGGCAAGGGATTCGCCATCGGTGCCGCCGCCATGAATTCCCTGGGCTTAATTCTGGCCTTCGCTATGGCTGCCGGGATAGTGACGATTTCAAGCACCACAGGTCAACTAGAGCCATTCCCTGAAGCACTCAGCTTGCTGAGCGTGCCGGTTATTGTCGGTATACTTATAGGTGCCCTCATGCCTCCTATCTTTTGCGCTATGACGATGAAATCGGTGGGAGTGACCACATCAGCGATTATAGAGGAAGTTCGTCGGCAATGGCGTGAGATTAAGGGCTTGATGGAGGGGACAGCCAGGCCCGAATATAGCAAGTGCGTGGATATCGCCACCAAAATAGCATTGAAACAAATGTTGCTTCCTTCCATAATGACGATAGTTGCACCTGTGATTGTGGGAGTGGTCCTGGGCAAATATGCCCTTGCCGGCTTTCTTATCGGTGCCCTGGCTACCGGTTTTATTCTGGCCATCACCTTGAACAACGCCGGCGGCGCCTGGGACAATGCTAAAAAGTGGATTGAGTCCGGCAAGTTTGGCGGTAAAGGCTCAGCCGCCCATAAAGCAAGTGTCGTTGGAGATACAGCCGGCGACCCCATGAAAGACACTGCCGGCCCATCCTTGAATATAATGCTCAAGCTGATGTCGGTGATTTCGCTGATGCTGGCGCCGGTAATAATGCATTTCGGCGGCCTGATTTAACGGGGCAGGCACAATTGCTAACCTTTGAAGCGCCTGCCCCGTTAAGTATACTACTTATTCATATTCAATGTCCTTGATAATGATGGTTCCGAGCCAACGACCCTTTTCAATCAGCTCATCCCAGTCAAGGTACAGGTTGTTAGATCCAGACAATGAATCAGTGCATATTATGCGAAAATCTTTATAATCTCCCGGCTCATACCAATTTTCGTAGTATTCGTAACCCCTGATGGCAATAAAATGTCCCGTAGTGGGAGGCCACTGCCCATCTCCATCTTTCCATATCTCATCTACCTCAGTCATATCCCCGCCTAGCGCTACTGGACAACCATTATCTATAGCATCCTTTATAGCCTTGAAATCATCAGGGAAACCATCACCATAATCGTCATCGTCATTAAGAAACCATTTATTAGCATAGCTGAAGTTATAATAACCACAATCTTCAGCCATCTCGCGGAAGCCGCGCCCATAGTTCCGGCCATCTGTATTGCATTCGCTGTCGGTGCCAAAAGCCTCATAGAGGGCGTCATACATTGCATCATCATCCGGTAAATCAGGGTAGTCGCCTGTCGTATCACGAATGTCATCTATCCAACACTCGCTCCCCACGCCACACGGGTTATAATTATAGTAGCTAGTTTTCCCATTATATCCCGAATACTCATCCATAGCCGCTCCATAGAACGCCGCACAATCATCAAGACGCATGTCGTAAGTGGCATGCGTCCCATCAATATTCTTAAACTCAATAAAATGCCAACCGTCTTCTGTTGGAAAAATAAAAAATGCATTAAGCCACTCACCATCATAGTATTGTACCCTATCATAACCATAAACATTATCTCTTATAACTCTTACAAGAATTCTATGATTCCCATACCCAGTAATCGTATAAAGAACTGCATTATCGTCCTTTTTAAAATAAAAACTTCTGTATGTAGGAGTGGTCTGTGAATAGTAGGCTCGCATATAACTATACCCACCATCGTGGTAAAATCTAGCACTTCCTGTCCCACTGTGTACGTGGTTGGGGTCAGTATCAATTTCCGCTACTGAATTTCCCCACCATCCTGTCTTTTTTACTGTCCAATCCACATCACCAAGGGGAGGCTCTACACCTAAGCTAGTTCCGTCACTCCCCCATTCAAAATCCTCAATAACAGCCCCATCTTCATCTCTGTCTATGACTTCTCTGTAGTACTGTCCGATTGACACCCCAGAACAAGGACCACAGCAATTGGCGGGATTATCCCCCTCTCCATCCCCTGTATAGTAGTACATCTCCAACTTGTTTTCTCTGACAATCCATATCGATCCATAAACAGCAGAAGTTACAAATGTCAATAATAGGATTACTGTCAATACAACAGCTAAAACTATTGATAGTTTCTTTTTCACGCTTACCTCCTCCTAAGATAATTTGCTACACGCAGTCTAAAAGCCTTTCCCGGCGACTCATGGGCTATCTCTGGTGTTCATAGCTACCACCTCCTTTTTCCGGCTGGCTCTCGCCGTTTTCCAGGCTAGTTTGAGCCTTCCAGCAAGAAATCTCTAAGGATAATATATGTGAGGATAGTTAATATAAGAATAGCAATTCTTCAAAAAAAGTCAATACCTCAAACGGATATTATTTATCGAGTCATTTGCCTTAATGTCGGGGCTTGGCTTAAGTATGGTGATGGTTATACCAGGGGCAGTGAAGCCAGCCTTGAAATTGGCAAAAGGGCTGAATTTCTAACCTTATCTTGACTATTGAACAGTAAAAGGTACGCTCAGCTTCTCTTTCCCATCAACGTACAGGATTACTTTGTATTCACCTCTCGGCCATTCAGCTTCGGGCTTCGTCAGTGAGAAACCGAGATATAGTGTGCCCTCAGCGGTCAAACTATAATCATCAATCAGGTAGTTTTCCGTACCTTCTAATTCCCCCTGTACGTATATCCATTCTGCCTTTACCTCGGTGTCGGGGGGAGCAGAAGATAGCTTAACCGAGCAGAAGATTTCAGGGATGTCGGTAGCGAAAATATCGGTGGCATCAATCGGGCGCATATCATTGTCCACGCTCCGGCACATGGTTGCTTCACTCAAAGAAGCCGTGGTCACTTCCACATCACAAGCGGTGAGCGAAATAGCCAGCAGGAGTGATGCTAAAATAATGCTGGCAATAAGGAGTGGGGATTTTTTCATTCTCTCCTCCTAACAGTTAGTTCTTCCAAAAATTCGGTACATAACAAACAGCTAAACTTGCCTGGCTTCCCTTCAGGCCTTACCGAGAGGTCACGTTGTGTCGATAGTGTATCACCCACCTAAAAGATTTGGCAAGAGATTCATGAGCAACTGTACTCGGCAATCCTTTGAGAAAGCCTGAGCACCAATGTTACAATAAAGCATCATGCCGGATACCATATTCATCAAGGGCGCCAGAGAGCACAACCTCAAGGATATAGACGTCGTTATCCCCAGGAACAAGCTGGTGGTTATCACCGGTGTCTCCGGCTCAGGAAAAAGCTCGCTGGCCTTCGATACCATATATGCCGAAGGGCAGCGCCGCTACGTGGAGTCTCTTTCGGCCTATGCCCGCCAGTTCCTGGGGCAGATGGAGAAGCCGGACGTTGATTACATTGAAGGACTCAGCCCGGCCATATCCATTGACCAGAAAGGGCCACCTCATAATCCCAGGTCTATCGTGGGCACGGTGACCGAAATCTATGACTATTTGCGCCTTCTTTTTGCCCGCATCGGGCACCCCCATTGCCCCGAATGCGGCAGGGAAATCTCGCGCCAGACGGTGCAGCAAATTGTCGACGCCGTTCAAGAAATACCCCGGGGCAGCCGCATCATGATTCTGTCGCCGCTGGTCAGGGACCGTAAAGGTGAGCATCAAGCAATATTCAAGGACTTGCAAAAGGCCGGTTTCGTCAGGGTTCGAGTTGACGGGAAAATCTATGACCTCTCCGAGGAATTTCAGTTAGATAAGAATAAGAAGCATACCATAGAGGTAGTGGTTGACCGGCTTCAAATAGAGCAAAGCGAAAATGCCACCCGCCTTGCCGACTCCATCGAGACAGCATTAAAACTGGGGTCGGGTGTGGTGCTGGTCAAAATCCTTGACGGAGAGGAGTTGCTTTTCTCGGAGCATTTTGCCTGTGTCTATTGTGGCATAAGCCTGGGAGAAATTGCTCCCAGGACATTCAGCTTCAACAGCCCCTACGGCGCTTGCCCTGCCTGCACAGGGCTGGGCTCTAAACTGGAAATCGACCCTAATTTAGTCATTCCCGACAAAAGATTGAGTCTGGTCGAAGGAGCTATCCAGCCCTGGACAAGAAATGGACAGGTCAGCACCTGGTACAGCAGCATACTGCAGTCTCTGGGTCGCCGCCACGGTTTTTCCATCTCCACGCCAGTCAAGGAACTGAGTGAGGAACTTGTGCATTTGATTCTTTATGGTGAGGGGGGCGAACTGGTTTCCGCCACATATGAAGACCGTTATGGCAGGATGCGCCAGTACTACACAAATTTCGAGGGCGTCATACCATACCTGGAGCGCCGCTATAGAGAGACGAGTTCGGATAGTGTCAGAGCGGATATCGAGCGCTATATGGCGTCGAATCCCTGCCCGGCTTGCCATGGGAAGAGGCTGAAACCAGAGTCTCTAGCTGTCACTATCGTGGATAAAAATATTATGGATGTTACCGCCCTGCCTGTCACACAGTCTTTAAATTGGGTGGAGCAGCTCGGCGGCAAAATCAGTCCCCGGGAACTTACCATAGCCAGGCAAATTATCAAAGAAATTCATGCCCGGTTGGGCTTTCTCAGAGATATAGGCCTGAGCTATTTAACCCTGGGCCGTCCTTCGGCAACGCTGAGCGGCGGTGAAGCCCAGAGAATTCGTCTGGCTACACAGATTGGCAGCGGGCTCAGCGGTGTCCTTTATATTTGTGACGAGCCCACAGTGGGTTTGCATCCTGCCGATGGTTCCCGGCTTATAGCCACGCTGAAGCGCCTCAGAGACCTGGATAATACCATAATCATCGTGGAGCACGATGAAGCTATGATGAGGGCTGCCGACCATATTATCGATATGGGGCCGGGGGCCGGTAAACAGGGGGGAGAAGTTGTTGCCACAGGAACACTTCAGGATATAATGGGTTGCTCTCAATCAATAACGGGGCAATACCTCAGCAGGACGAAGCAAATTCCCCTGCCAGCCGGGCGCCGCTCTGGCTCGGGAAAAGAGCTGGTGATCCAGGGTGCCCGGGAAAATAACCTGAAAAACATCGATGTCCCTATCCCCCTGGGCAAGTTTGTGTGCGTCACCGGTGTTTCTGGAAGCGGTAAAAGCTCTCTCATTAACGAAGTCCTGTATAAAAGATTGGCCCGCCTCCTCTACCGGGCTAAGGAGAGACCAGGCGAGTGTGACGGAATTCTGGGCACTGAATATATTGATAAGGTGGTCGACATTGACCAATCACCGATTGGCCGCACCCCGAGAAGCAACCCTGCCACTTATACCGGGACATTCACCCCTATTCGAGAACTTTTCGCCACTGTTCCCGAAGCCAGAATGCGTGGTTATCCCCAGGGACGCTTTTCCTTCAATGTAAAGGGGGGAAGGTGCGAGGCCTGTCAGGGGGCAGGCTATGTTCAGATTGAGATGCAATTTCTGCCCAATGTCACTGTTCCCTGCGAGATATGCAAGGGGAAAAGATATAACCGTGAAGCGCTGGAGATCCAATTTAAAGGGAAAAACATCGCCGAAATCCTGGACATGACGGTTGACGAAGCTTTGGTCTTCTTCGACCACTTCCCTAAAATCAAAAACAAGCTGGCAACCCTCCGGGACGTAGGTTTGGGGTATATTTGTCTGGGGCAGCCAGCACCGACCCTTTCCGGAGGCGAGGCCCAGCGAGTAAAATTAGCCACTGAGCTATCCCGCCGCTCCACAGGCAAAACGCTTTATATACTTGATGAGCCGACTACTGGCCTTTCATTCTCGGATATTGCTTATCTCCTGAAGGTGCTACAGTGCCTGGTGGATTACGGGAACACGGTAGTTGTCATTGAGCACCACCTGGATGTGGTCAAAAACGCCGATTGGGTTATTGACCTCGGTCCTGGAGCTGGTGATGAGGGTGGCTACCTTGTGGATGCCGGCACTCCTGAGGGATTGACCCAAAACGGTGCCTCTTTCACCGGGCAATATCTACGTGGTATATTATTAACGCAGCGGGAAAAGGTGTTGACATGACATCAGTGCCCAACAGGGACGAAATTCTTGGTTCCATCCATGGCAATGTCCAGGATAAGAATATGATTAAGCATATGCTAGCCACCGAGGCTATTATGCGGGCTTTAGCCAGGAAGTTGGGAGAGGATGAAAATGAGTGGGGCATTACCGGGCTTATCCATGATATAGATATGGAACTGGTTGAAGGTGATATGAGTAGCCATAGCAGATTGGGCGCTGATATTGCCAAGGAGCTTGGAGCCAGTGAGGCTATGATCCATGCTATTCTGTGCCATAATGAAGCTCATGGAGTTCCCCGAGAAACGAAATTGGATAAGGCCCTTTTTTGTGCTGACCCTCTGAGCGGGCTTATTACCGCTGCTGCTCTGGTTCGCCCCGATAAACTAAACGGATTGACCACTAAATCGGTAATGAAACGCTTTCGCGAAAAAAGCTTTGCTGCTGGAGTCAATCGGGAGCAAGTGGCTCAATGCCAGGAAATCGGTCTGGAGTTGGAAGAGTTCATCGGCCTGGGAATCGAAGCCATGAAAGGAATCGCCTCAGATTTGGGATTGTAACATCTTTGAATTTAGGCAAACTGGGCAGTGCGAGGCTAAATCCTCGCACTGCGTTTTTTGAATATCCCTTGCCTGGAAGCAGGGTCCTGTGATTAGTATCTCAGGTTTAGCACATGCCCAGTTACCTGGATAACATAGACTTTTAAGCTGGACTAAACTCTCTCCATCTTCACGACCAAATTCCTATTGCAAACGGATTGATATGTTTGATATAGTTGACTATACTTGGTTATAAATGGAGCTTGAATTTTTTAGCCAGGGCAGGGAAGGAAGCAGGTATAGTAATAAGAAGAAAACTCGCTCATGAAAGAGACAGAATCACCGTACAAAGAGTTAGAAGCGCTACCTAGAACTGGAGTGATATACGGGGCCCTTGTAGCATCCTCCCGTGATGTCATACTGGGGGTGAATCGCAAAGGGACAGTAATATTCTGGAATCGAGGTGCAGAGCAAAGTTTTGGATACTCAGCCGACGAGATACTGGGCCAGCCAGTAATCAAGTTGATGTCGGAGAAACACAGAGAGGCTCACACGAAAGAACTGAAGGCTTTCCTGAGCGGAAATTACGGGGGGGCAGGGGTCCTCGAATTTGAAGCATTGAGGAAAGACGGCTCTACATTCCCCATTGAATTGTCTTTATCTATTGAGCAGCAAAACGGCAAATTTATGGGACTTGCCATCGGAAGGGACATCACCGAGCGCAAACAAATGGAGCAGGCACTCATGGAAAGCGCAGAACATTATTGCAATCTCTTTGCGAATTCCCTGGAAGCAGTTTTTTCTGCGGACAGCGAAGATAATGTTTTAGTGGTTAATAAGGCGCTTGAGAAACTGTGTGGCTACTATCTGGAAGAATTAAACGAGATTAAGCCGACAAACATTCTCCCTCCGGGGGGTAGGGAATATATTTCCAAACACGTAGAGAAGATGCTGAGCACAGATGAACCTATATCCGGCATAGTGCATGAAATTTTCGAGAAAGACGGCAAAAGGATACTGATAGAGCAGTATCTAAACTTCATCAAACAAAAAGGCACAATCGCAGGATTTCAAGGGTCTTACAGAGACATCACCGAGCGCAATAAAACGGAAGAACAATTGAAGAGTTCTTTTGTCAACCTGGCAAAAACCGTTTCTCGTGTCATTGAATCTTTTGACCCCTATACGGCGGGGCATCAGCAAAGAGTAGCTGAACTGGCTCGTCTTGTAGGTGAGAATATTGGTTTGACTGAGGATATGGTCGAGAGGCTCTACCTCAACGGATTGCTCCACGACATCGGCAAGATTTCCATCCCGACGAGTATTCTGACCAAGCCGGGTGAACTATCCGAGGAAGAATGGGCTCTTATCCGCGCCCATACGAAACAGGGTTATAACATATTGAAGGACGCAAATCTTCCCTGGCCGGTAGCTGAAGTAGCACTGCAACACCACGAACGGCTAGATGGCTCGGGTTATCCTGACGGTATCACAGGGGATAAGCTAAGTCTGGAAGTCAGCATTCTCGCCGTCTGCGATGTGGTGGAAGCTATGAGTTCCCATCGTCCTTATCGGCCAGCAAGGACCACGACGGATATTCTAAAAGAGCTTAAAGGCGGCAGGGGAACAAAGTACGATGTCAGTGTAGTAGATGTGATGTTGCCGATGATTGAAAGTGGGGAATTTAAGTCTGTGTGGAATCGTAAAAATTCAAGGAACACGGCTACAGAAGGTCTATATCCCTGACGACTTCAATAAAGTTTTCAAAAGGCTTATAATTAAGGTTGTTCTCTCTGCAGTATGCCAGCAGCTCGCCCGTAGCGAAAACATGGTGAGCATATTTTGCCGGAGCAAAATCGGAATCGCCATTCCCCGCGTATATTACCCTGTACCCTAGCTTTAGAAACAATTTAGTATATGCCTCTTTAACGCCATCCTGTAATCTTTTGCCATCCGGCCCCATATATTGCACTTCCATTCCTTCAGAGTGGAAGGAAGCTTGCGCTGCATGTACCTCGATATTCTTCAAGCCAAGGTCTTTCAGTGTGGCTTCGATGTAGAAATCCAGGCCGTTACTCACAATGACTAATCTGAAGTCCTTTCTCCGGCAGTAATTCACCAGTTCGTGAAATCCAGCTCGTACCTTAATCTTGTCCTGTAGCGCTCCAAGTAGTGCAGGTTTGTCGGCTTTAACCATGGCAAAGGCCTTAGTATTGAACTCCCCGACAGATATCTTGTGCTCCTTATACTTTCGCAGCAATCGCCGCCAATCCCCCTGAGCGAAGGCATCTAAAAGAAAGAAACTGGTATCTTCTTCGGTAATTGTACCGTCGAAATCACATTGAACTAAGGTTTTCATACTTTCGACTTAATCCCACGGGCAGCGGTCAGGGCCCGTCACATGTGCCCTTTCTTACTCTGTAGCAAGGAGCAGCACAGATTATAGCATACCGCTCCCTACCGCCAATTACTGGCTGATTCTATTGCTGAATGTCTTGCTTCTTCCTTTCCTTTGTTGTCAGTGGGAGTGAAAACTGCTAGATTTATGTTAATGTCTTACCGTCGCATAGTGGCTAAATTCGGCACAGGCCTCCTTACCTCGGGCACTGACCATCTCGACTTGAAAGTCATGTCAAGTTTGGTGGAGCAGATAGCCCGACTCCATGGCCAGGGGAAGGAGATAGTAATAATCTCTTCCGGGGCTATTGCTTCGGGAAGGCAGAAGCTAAAAAAAGTTCCGGAACGCAAGAACACCCCTTTTAGACAAGTCCTGGCTTCGGTGGGGCAAAGCCACCTCATGTATACTTATGAACAACTTTTCAGCCGGTATGATATAACCGTAGCCCAGGCATTGCTCACGAAGGAAGGCCTCTCTGACCGCAGTGGCTATCTTAATGCTCGTAATACCTTGCTGGCCCTCATGGAACTTGACATAATATGTATTGTCAATGAGAATGACATTGTTGCAATTGACGAGATTGAAGGGCTCAAATTCGGGGATAATGATAATCTTTCCGCCATGGTGGCTAACCTTGTTGATGCCGACCTTCTAGCGCTGCTCACCGATATCGGAGGCTTGTACACTGCCGACCCGGGTTGCAATCCTCAAGCCCAACTTATTCGCCGGGTGGACAAGATTGACGCCGAGATCGAACGTATAGCTAGTGACACTACCAGTCGCCAGGGGATTGGCGGCATGGCTACCAAGATTGAGGCAGCCAGGCTAGCTACTTGTTCAGGGGTAAACGTAATCATTGCCGATGGGCGGGAAACTGACATACTGGTGAGGATTAGCCAGGGAGAAGACATAGGCACTTTCTTTCCTGCACAGGTTAACAAGATGAAGAGCAAAAAGAGGTGGATGCTCAGCGGGCTGGCTTCCAAAGGCAAGGTCACGGTGGATAAAGGCGCTGTCTTAGCTCTCAAGGAGCACAATAAAAGCCTGCTCCCTGCAGGGATTATGAAAGCGGAAGGCGAGTTTCACCGCGGCGATATTGTGGATATCCTGGACGAGAAGGGCAAACACATTGGCTATGGCATTTCCAACTATAGCTATTCTGATTTCGCTATCATCGGAGGGAAGCACTCCGATAAAATCCTCGGTCTCCTCGGCTACGACTATGGCAACGAAGCGATTCACAGGAACAATATGGTGTTGGTGTGAGGAAATTACTCGGTGGAAATGTATGCTTACATAGATGAATCCGGTGATGAGGGTACTGGTGGAAAGGGAACAAAGTGGTTTATTATCACGGCGCTCATTGCTAACCAAGAAGAAGCTACTGCATTAGGGTACACTTATCACAGAATAAAACAGCGAATTAATTTGGGTGCTGATAAGGTTCTCCATTGGTCAGAACTCAATCATCCAAGAAAAAAGGCTGTAGCTGAGGAATTAGCTAACAATGACTTCTCTATTTGCTCAGTGCTAGTGGATACACAACACCAAGACACTGTTAATACCAGCCCAAAATTAAAGGGTAGAAGGTTATATTTTTATACATTCAGGCGGTTAGTAGAACGTATTACATGGTATTGTGATGATAAAGGCTGCAAAGTCAGGCTGTATCCAGAAAACAAAGGTGGAATTAAATATGAAGAGTTAAATGGCTATTTGGAGTACATCCAAAGCCAGCCAGACTGCGAAATTAGAGCAGGATGTATCTTGGCGGTAAAGCCCAAGGCTAAATCTCAATCTAACCTAATACAGCTTGCGGATTGTGTTTGTGGTGCAGTTTACGATGCTGTAGAGCATAAATATGGTGTGATTGAAGACTCATACTTGCTCATGCTTAAGAACAAGCTGTATAGGCGAAGTGGCAAGGTATTCGGCTACGGCTTAAAGTTTATGCCACACAAAAGTGCACTGATTCCGCAATTACTGACAGGAACACACAAATGGCTGAATAGTATATAAAAATAGCTCCCGGTGGTAGGATCCCACGCCTCTACAGACGCTGCCATCTTTATCAGACGACCAACCGTTCTCCAGGAGCTTTTCTTTCTACTGATGAAATTATAGTAAAATGTTATAGTTTTGTCAATATCTCGTTGGCATTGGTTCAGTATACTCGTGGTTGAAATCTCCTAAAAAGATATATAATACCCCTATGCCAAGGTATAGGGAGGTTAAATGGAGTGGATACAAGGTACGCATCTTTGCTGAAGAGCGTGATATATCCAGATTCTTCCCAATAGTCCCATATTTCTGGGATACTAACATTAATTTTGACATGGTAGTTGACCTGCCAAAGGATATGCAGCAGCTACCCAATATGTCTCTGAAATATAAATGGGAATTGCGTGATTTAGATGATAAAGTAGTGAGAAGTGGTCAAGGTAGTTACGAACCTCAATCTTTCTTAGATAGGCGTAAACATCGCGCCATAATGATAGGCTTTTTGAAACCTCAGCAATGCTACCGATTAAATATCATTCTCACAGATATTTACGGCACTACCAGTGAGCCTTTACAAATTGCTTCATTTACCATTAAGGACAGAGACGAAGTTTATACACAAGTATTCATATCATTGATTACAATTATTATGGGTATCATTATTGGTCTTTTGGCAAGAGGATGTTCATAAGCAAACAAAATAATAAGGCATTCTTAACTATGAGTAAATCAACCACGATTATACTTAACCTTGGCATTTCCAATGAGGTGGGGTTATGGATAGATTAAAAACCAACGTTTTGTATTACGGCGATAATCTGGAAATACTGCGCAAATATATCCCTGATAATTCCATTGACCTCGTTTACCTTGACCCGCCCTTTAACAGCAAAAAGGACTATAACATCCTGTTCAAGGAAAACGGAGGTGTTGAGTCCGAAGCCCAGATAAAAGCGTTCACGGATACCTGGCACTGGACACAGCCTGCGGAGAACACATATCACGATATTGTCACTAATGGGCCGCTAAAAGTAGGGCAGTTGATTGGCGCTTTACATGATGCCATAGGTCAGAACGATGTGATGGCATATCTGGTGATGATGACCGCCAGGCTGATAGAGCTACACCGTGTCCTCAAGCCCACTGGCTCTCTTTATCTCCACTGCGACCCCACCGCCAGCCATTATCTGAAGCTGGTGCTAGACCAGATATTTGGGCCAGTCAATTTTAGAAATGAGATTGTGTGGCAACGATATGGTTCGCATAACGACCCAAAGCGCTTCGGCAGAGTAACAGATTACATTATCTTCTATTCCAAGACACAATCGTATAGCTTCAACCCAATAAGAACTCAATATAGCGAGAAACACCTTTCTACAAGATTTAAGTATTCGGACCCTGACGGAAGAAAATTCTGGCCTAATACCTGCCTTGCCCCAGGAGGCAGAGGCCCAAGATACGAATGGAAAGGGCATATAGCAAATTGGCGTTTCACACGTGAAAAGATGGAAGACCTAGATGCAAAGGGTGAAATATACTACAGCAAGACCGGATTTCCATATCGCAAGAATTATTTAGACTCATTGCCAGGACAACTAGCTCAGAACATATGGACGGATATTACGATGACAAGAAGCGGTGCTGAGCGTCTTGGCTACGAAACACAGAAACCACTCGCCCTTTTGGAACGTATCATCCAAGCCAGTTCCAACGAAGGCGATATAGTCCTCGACCCCTTCTGTGGTTGTGGCACAGCACTCGTTGCTGCTCAAAAGCTGAATAGACGCTGGATAGGCATTGACATTACTCACCTTGCAATTGCTCTAATGCGCAACCGTCTTAAGGATAGCTTTAGCATCGACGCTGAAGTTGTTGGTGAGCCGGTGGATTTGGCTTCAGCCAAGGTTCTGGCAAGGCAAGACCGCTACCAGTTCCAGTGGTGGGCTTTGAGCTTAATCAAAGCTAGACCACTTGGCGAGAAGAAAAAGGGTGCCGATAAAGGAATTGACGGAGTTATCCAATTCATAGATGACCCCAGTGGCAAGCCAAAGCGAGCCATGGTTCAAGTGAAAAGCGGACATGTAGGGGTGAATGCCATTAGGGAATTGAAGGCAGTGGCTGCCAAAGATGCCTTAGGTATCTTCATCACGCTAGAGCCTCCAACGGGGCCAATGCAGACCGAGGCGGTGAGCGCTGGCTTTTACCACTCGCCAGGGTGGGATAAAGACTATCCCAAAATACAAATATTAACTATAGAAGAGCTACTGCATGGCAAAGCTGTTGCCATGCCTCCACAAACCCAAACAAGTGTTACTTTCACTAAGGCACAGAAGGTCTCCAAGAAGGAAGGGGAACAGTTACCAATGGAATAAAGGTGTCTAAGAGGATGTCTCGAATATTTTTAATCGTTTATCCTCTCCCTCGATGGGAGAGGTAAGGTGGGGGTGGGAAAAAACCCCCTCACTCTAGCTCTCTCCCGCAAGGGGCGAGAGGATTTCTTGGGATCTTTAGACAGTCTCATAAAGGGGATAGGGCTACTAATAAATAATCGAAGGAGTGTGTAATATGGAAACTATCAGTGGCACTGGGAAACTCTGCGATACTAATCAAAAACAAGTTATAGCTACCGTAGATTACACAATTTGGCTTAACCCGCCAACGAAATTCATTCTCGGAGAATGGCATGGAAGGTTTGTTCTCGAAGTCAATAATGTCGTGTCTCAGGGTAAATATATCCTTATCTTACAGGATAACCGAAAAGGGAAAATAATAATCAGTCGTATGGAAACGCAACCTGATGCGAGTATCGATTATGAATTTCAAGGAAGTGGCCCACTTAGGTAATAAGAGGAATCTACTATGCAATCAGCCGTAAAAGAGCTAGAAGAAAAAGGGAGAGCAGCTAAGGCAGCTTCAAGGAAGCTGGCTTTCCTTTCCACCGAGGTTAAGAACAAGGCTCTGCTCAATGTCGCTGAGGCTCTTATTGATAAAAGGGATGAAATCCTGGCTGCCAACAAGATTGATTACGAGGAGGCGAAGGCTTCGGGGATGAGCGAGGCCATGATGGACAGGCTTATGCTATCGCCATCTCGCCTGAAGGGCATGGCTCAGGACACGAAGACAGTAGCATCACTGCCCGACCCCGTGGGCGAGGTGCTTGAGATGCTAACCTTGCCCAATGGTCTGCAAATAAGCAAGAGGCGAGTCCCTTTAGGAGTCATCGGTGCGATATATGAGAGCCGCCCCAATGTTACCATAGACATATCGAGCCTGTGTCTTAAATCAGGCAATGCCGTCATCCTACGGGGTGGCAAGGAAGCCATAAATTCTAATAAGGCCCTAGCCAAAGTAGCTCAAGAGGCTTGCGACCGGGCTGGCGTGCCCCAGGGAGCCATTCAACTTATCGAGTCCACCGAGCGGGCTTTAGTCAACCAAATGCTCGAGATGAAGGGAATAATCGACCTGATGATTCCCCGTGGCGGCGCTGGCTTGATAAAGCTTGTCTCAGAGAATGCCGCTATGCCGGTGGTTACCGGCGGCATCGGTGTCTGCCACACCTACGTGGATAAGAGTGCTGACCTGAATAAAGCTGTAGCCATTGCCTATAATGCCAAGGTCCAGCGCCCCACCGTATGCAATGCTCTGGACTGCATCCTGGTTCATAATCAGATTGCTCAAGCCTACCTGCCTGCTATTGCTAAAGAATGGGCTAAAGCAGGGGTGGAAATGCACTGCGACGAGCGAGCTATGGCTATACTTAAACCCGTTCCGTCCCTGAAGCTGGTCCCGGCTGTCGATGAAGACTGGGGGATGGAATACCTGTCGTTGAAAGCAGCTATCAAGGTGGTCGACTCGCTGGACGAAGCTTTAGGGCACATTGAGAAATACGGCTCGGGGCACTCTGAAGCTATCGTTACCGAAGACCGTTCGGCGGCAACGCGCTTTCTCAACGAAGTGGATGCCGCCTGTGTCTATGCCAATGCCAGCACCCGTTTCACCGACGGCGGGCAGTTTGGATTAGGTGCCGAGATAGGCATAAGTACTCAGAAATTTCACGCCCGTGGCCCTATGGCTTTGAAAGAGCTAACCAGCTACAAGTGGATTATTCTGGGCAGTGGACAGGTCCGGCCTTAGCCTTCATGTCATTAAGACAGAGGCATCACGAGGCTGAGCCGTGCATTCTCAAGAGTTCAGTTCGGGAGAGCCAAACCGCCTTAACCTTCACGGATTCACGAGAGGCGGTATGCCTCCTGAGCCAGGGGATATGATTAGCCTGCATTAGTGCGGTGATGTGGAGTCGGGCCAGTTTTATCCTCAGGGTGTTCGGCAAATCGATGACCTGGAATCCCAACCGGCCAGCGTGAGTATGAAAGGCAGTCCAGCCATACACGGCAACGATGCCACCATATTTCCCATCGGCTACTTCTGTGGCAAGGAGTTGCAAGCCGTCCCTGAAGTAATAGATGAGTCCCCGCGGGGAGCCCCTCATCCCTGACCCTGAGCTTGACCGCCATTTCTCAGCAATCCAAGCATTATTCAGATGCAGTTTGATGACGGGGTCGCCAGACCCGACCTCACAACCGCCCTCCAGCTTGATAGAACAGCCCTTGTGGCGTCTTACCTCAACGCAGATGATGCTATTTCTTTCCAGAGGCTTGATACCAAGGGCTATTGTGTGAACCTTGTTTATGATGGGCAACATAGCCCGTATAATAGCTCCTAATAAGGAAGATGCCATGTATCACCTTGGGAACTCATTTTCACCGCCTAATCACGCAGCATCTACAGGCATAGCTCGCTGGAACGCCCGGCAATCCGGCCGCTAATAATCCGCAGCTATTACACTGGCTGGTTTACGTTGGAGATGATGTTCTTCCATTTCCCCATATGACGGGAGCGGTCTTCCAGCGTGGTCACCAGTTCAACACGAATAGACGGGCGATCAACGCCCAGGGTATGTAACTTCCGTGCCAGTTGGTCCCGGACGCTACTAGCTACGTGTCCATTCCCTTCCTCGAACATCAGTCGCAAGCAGATGCCGTCCGCTTCATGAACCACCTGGTACTGGCGTATATTAGCGAAGCTTTCCAGAACGTTCCAAAAATGGACAGGGTGAACGGCAACCTGTCTCTCTCCCCCACCCCGAAGGTAGAGAACATCATCATTCCTCCCGTTGATGGCAATAATACGTCGGAATGGCTGGCCGCACGGGCACGGCTCCGGAGCCAGTACCATCATATCGGATATTTCGTAGCGGATGACGGGCTGAGTGAAGCTGAAGAGACTGGTGAATAGAATTTTGTGTCCCAGGGTCCCGTCGGGCACAGGGTGGTTGTCCTCATCCACCACCTCAACAATGCCCAAATCTTCGAAGATATGCATCCCCTGACCGGGGTTGCACTCCATAGCGCGGAGTCCCTCCTGAGTGCCATAGATGTCGAAGCCGGAACATTGCCACGCAGCCTGGAGCTGCTTCCTCAATTCGCTGGTCAGCGGTTCGCCGCCACCGGCAATAATAGGGGGATTGATATGCAACCGCCCCTGAAGTTGTTCTGTCACAAGCAGCCCAAGCATGGATGGAAAACCTCGAAGGACATGGGGTTGAATGGAATTTAACCGCTCGACCAGTTCTTCGATAGGAGCAGTAGCTGGTAGTACGTAATAACGGTAAAGGCCGACATCCATGCTTAGGGGGAGACGATAGCTGTCATGCAGAGGGCTGGGAGAGCCGATGGTAACAATCGTGGGGCGTCTCATTGAGAAAGGGAGCACTCCCATCATGCTTGCAATCCGCATGCTTGCCGCCTCCTGGATACTCCATTCTTTTCGATTGAATACCATCACCGTTTTACGCCCGGAGCTACCCGCCGTAGTAAGCACACGATACTCGCCCAGGTAATACTCGTCTCTGGAAACTTGGGCCATGTGTTCTTGTAGTTGGGAGAGGCGTAACCGGGGGTCAGTGATAATTTGGTCGAAGTATTTCATGTAGGTTTTTTTGTCCATAATGGGAAAATCTTGGAGACTATAGGGCTGACTCATCCGGAGTGTGCTGCATAACTCGCGGTAAAAGGGAGACCGTTGAGTTACCCAGTTAATAAGCTTGGCTAGCCGGCGCTGTTGTAATTCCTCGAGCTTGGCGCGGGGCCAGCACTCATGTTTGATTAAAGCTTGGCGATAAGCGATGGCTCGGGCCAGGTCTCCTAAGCGACGTAGTGTATGTGGCTCCTTCATTCAGCATTGTCCTCGAATTACCCCAGGAGTTCATGTCGCTTCCCCTGTCCCCAAGAGTTCATCGGCTCCGGGTAATCCTCGGGTTTTAAAAAACTACATCGTTTTACTAGGTATTTTGCATTATAATACTAGCCTATATTTATTGTCAAGTGTTTCGGGAATTTTTACACGAGAAACAGTGCTATCGGGATAATAGATTATCGGAGGAGTAGCTTGGGAAATAGGAAAACCTTCTCTTTAGCTTTTTTGTGTGAGAAGCGCCTAAGTCGAAGCCCTGGGCATAGCGAAGGGAAAGAGACTGAAGAATCTTGTAGTGCTAGCACTGATCAGGCAGTTAATTAACTCGAAAGAGAGAATCGTCAATTATCCTGGAGAAACCAGTTCAATCTCAAAGAGTTTAGGCCACCATTTTCCAGTCACAAACAGGCGATCAGTATTTGCATCATACGCAATGCCATTGAGAACATCGACTGGCTCGCTAAGGTCTTCTGCGGTTAGGAGTCCTGCCAGATCTACCCACCCAACTACTTGACCTGTCCCGGGTACAATCCTTGCGACCCGGTCCGTTTGCCAGACATTGGCATAAATTTCCCCCTGGATGTATTCCAATTCATTGAGTCTGGTTACGGGACCATCGTTGTCGAAGACTTCAAGCTGACCGATTTCTTCAAAGGTCTGAGGGTCCAAGAAATGCAATGTTGACGTACCGTCGCTCATGATTAAGCGTGTTCCATCATGCGTAATACCCCAGCCTTCAGTTGGATAATCGAACTCTTGTAGTAACTCAAAACTGCTTTTGTCATAGACAAACCCGATGTAGGATATCCAGGTCAGCTGGATGATCTTGTTTTCATAAATGGTTATGCCTTCACCGAAAAACTGTTCTGATAGCTCACGAATTTGCAGGATGTCTCCGGTTTCCAATTCCACCCTACGCAAAGTAGAGTATCCTTTCCGCCCTGTTCCCTCATATAGAACGTCATCTTCGAAAACCAGTCCTTCGGTGAAAGCATTGCGGTCATGGGGGTAAGTATTGACTATATTATATGTATATACTGGAATGCCATCCGAATTACCAGGAATTGAGCATCCCATAAAATTTAAGCAAGAGAAAACAAAAGCTGCTCCTAGCAATGCAAAGAGTCCCACGATGAATATAGTGAAGAGACGGTTCATGGATATTACCTTACTCCCGATCTACCCAATATCATGAAGTTGGAGTTCCTATTTAAGATAAGGCCCTTAAAGTTTGCCTCTGCATTCTGGATAGCTTGTCGATTCCTTCTTGAGCCAGGTAAAACGTTCTGTGTCGGGAATTTTTACAAAAAGCAGCAGGATGCGAATATTTCCTGAGGCTAATCCTCCTTCTTAGGAAAATCTGGGAAAGGACTGCCAAAGTATACTTTCGTATGAGGCCAGGGTATTTCTATACCTTCGGCATCGAAAGCTTTCTTAAGGCGAAGCCTCAACTCCCCCATCACTGCCCACTGCTCTATAGGCTTAACATCGCCCAAAATCTTGATATCTATTCCGGAGTCGCCCAGATTATCAACCCTCAGCACCTGGGGAGGACTTTTGATTACTTTACGCCATTTTTCATCCTCAGCGAGTTCCTTGCCTACCCGGTTTATCACGCTTATGGCGTGGTCGAGGTCGGTGCCATAGCCCACTGAGATATTGAGATTGACCCTGGAGAAGTATCTGGTAAAGTTGCTGGCCACTCTGATCTCGCCGTTGGGCACATGGTGGACTATGCCATCCAGGTCACGGAGCACAGTCTTTCTCAAAGTTACTTCCTCCACCAGCCCGGCAATATCGGCTACCCTGGCTACATCACCCACCCTGTACTGGTTTTCCAAGATGATGAAGATCCCAGCGATGAGGTCTCTTATCAAGTACTGAGCGCCGAAGCCGATGGCTAGGCCAGCGATGCCGAGGCCAACCAAGACTGATGCAATAGGTACGCCCGCCTCGTCTAGGATCATCATTATAGCAACTACGACAACGAATACCCGCCCCACCCCAGTCAGGACACCTACAAGCGTGTCTCTCCTTTTCTTGATGCCTTCCTTGCTTTCACCCTTGGTCGTCGCCATGAGACGGCCCACAATAGGCGGGAGAAACTTATTTAAGGCGAACCATAGCACAGCTCCTACTGCTGCTATGATAAGGATGCGGATGCCATGGTCTATCAACCAGGTGACTACGGTGGCCCAACTCAATTCCGGCATTTCCTACCTCCGTTGCTTGATGCTTTCTGCATAGACTAACTCTACATTATTATTTTAAACATGATTTAGCCCGCTGTATAGCCGCACTTCTTGAGAGCCTTAAGACCGAATCGGATGTCTCCCTATCCCTCAATAACCTCTTTGGTGCTGGGAATCCTGCCAGCGATTCGCTCGTCAATCCGGGTGGCCGAGTCCAGGGCTCGGGCCAGGGCTTTGAACAGGGCTTCGGCTTTGTGGTGGTCGTTGATGCCGCTGAGCACTTTGGCGTGGAGGTTGATCTTGGCTTCGGAGGCAAAGGAGACCAGAAAATGGCGGACTAAATCGGCGTCCAGGTCGCCTATGCTAGCTTCGTTAAAGGCTGCCTCGATTACACTGTAGACTCTGCCCCCGATATCCACGGCTACCTCTGCCAGAGCTTCATCCATAGGCACGACAGCATGAGCCATACGAACGATGCCTTGCTTTTTCCCCAGTGCCTGGTTAAAAGCCTTGCCCAGTGAAATAGCCACATCCTCGACTACGTGGTGCTGGTCGGGACCCGAGGCTGAGATTTTTATATCGAATACTCCGTGCTGAGCTAGATGGCTAAGGAGGTGGTCGAACATCCTTATGCCAGTGGTGATTTGAAATTGTCCGCTGCCGTCAATTTTGAGCTCCACCCTGACATTCGTCTCGGCAGTCTCACGGGCAACTGTTGCTTTTCTTTCAGTCATATTTAACCTCCTTTAATGCCTTAACCAGAGCATTGGTATCCTCAGGTCTGCCCACGCTAATTCGCAGGCAGTCTTTCAATTTAAGAGTATCAAAATAACGAACAAAGATGCCTTTCTTCCGCAGTTGTTGCCAGGTTTCTTCGGCCTTTCCTCCGGGCAGAGAGCAGAGGATAAAGTTTCCCCGGGAAGGGTAAGGCCTTAGCCAGTCCAGTTCCTTTAGTTTGCCGAATAATCGCTCCCGTTCCACAACTATCCTGGTAACATTAGCACGAAGATACTCTATATCTGCCAGGGAAGCCAGCACCGCAGCCTGGGCTGCGGCATTGGCGTTATAGGGCTGCTTAATCTTCATCAGATAACCAGCAATTTCTATAGGAAAAAAGCCGTAGCCTATCCTTAAGCCGGCTAGCCCGGCCCATTTGCTGAAGGTGCGCAAGACTATCAAGTTAGGGTAAGAGGGCACTACGTTGGCCACTGTCACATTGCCGAATTCAAAATAGGCTTCGTCCACGACAACAATTTTTCCAGTCCCGACAAGCTCCATAATTTCCTTCTCGGTGGTGGTGTCGCCTGTGGGATTATTGGGCGAGGCAACAAAAATGGCCTTTGCTCTCTTGGTCAAGGCCTTCTTTATGCCGGCCATGTCAAGGGCAAAATCTTCGGTTCGGGGCACATCAACTACCCTGCCTCCACAAACATCGGTGCTAAAGGGGTACATACCGAATGTCGGTGGACAATTGATAACTTCATCTCCGGGCTTGAGGAAAAGCCTGAGGATAAGGTCAATAAGTTCATCGCTGCCCATGCCGCAAACAATGTGCTGGCGGCCCAGGCCGGTATATTTCTCTAAAGCCTTCCGTAGCTCCATTTGCTCCGGGTCGGGGTAATTATGATAATAGGGATAAGTGGCTAGAGCTTGATAGACCTTTGGGGAACATCCATAAGGATTCTCGTTACCATCAAGCTTTATTACTTTACTCGAAGGCAATTCAGCTCGTTGGCTCAAAACTTCCGTAGGCTCGATAGGGACGTAACCCTTCATGGTCACGAGCTCAGGCCTTACAAGTTTTTTTATGTCCATTTCAACTAAAACCAAAAATCAAAAATAAGAAATCAAAGTGACAAGTCAAAATGCAAAACTTTTTTATTTTTGCTCTGTATTTTTGCCTTTTGCATTTTAATCTTTTATTTAGCTCTCAGTCTTCCTTCTACAGCCTGAGCGTGGGCATCGAGCCCTTCCGCTTCAGCTATTACCATAGCAGCCTGGCTTAGTTCTCGCATGGCAGGCTCATCCAAGGCGATGATATTGCTAACCTTGAGGAAGTCCGCAACCCCCAGAGGAGAACTGAAACGGGCGCTGCCCCCGGTGGGCAATACGTGGCTGGGACCGGCAACATAATCGCCTAAAACGACAGGCGAGTTCTCGCCTATGAAAATACAGCCGGCATTGTGAATTTTGGGGATTATAGACGAAGCGTCGGATGCCATAATGGAGAGGTGCTCTGGAGCAAAGAGATTGACCAACTCCACTGCCTGGGCCATGTCATCTACAAGCACAAGCATTCCTCTACCAATAGCCGTTCCAGCAGTGGAACCACGCTTTAACTTCCCCAGTTGTATCTCGATTTCCTTGTCTACCCGGTCGGCAAGGTCAGCCGAGGTGGTGATTAAAATTACTGAAGCCAGGGGGTCATGTTCGGCCTGGGCCAGGAGGTCGGCGGCACAAAGGGCGGGGTCGGCTTTCCCATCGGCTACAATTATCACCTCGCTGGGACCTTCGAGACCGTCAATGTTCACTGTGCCATAAACCATTTTCTTAGCCAGGGTCACAAAGATGTTCCCCGGACCACAAATTTTATCCACTCTGGGTATCGACTGGGTGCCAAAAGCCAGTGCCGCAATAGCCTGAGCGCCGCCAATTTTAAAAATGCGGTCGACCCTGGCAATGTCGGCGGCTACCAACGTGGATGCCGGAATCCTGCCATCCTTGGCAGGCGGTGAAACCATAACGATTTCCCCAACACCCGCCACTTTGGCGGGTATAGCCATCATCAGCACCGTGGAGGGATAGGCAGCGGTGCCGCCGGGCACGTACAGCCCAACCCTTTGTAAGGGCAGAATCTGCCGCTTTAAGTGCTTGTCCACGGGGATTAGGCCAGCTTTGTGTCCACAGGCAAGATGGAAGTCCCGTATTCTTCTGGCTGCGAACTCAAGGGCCGAGACAAGTTCCTTGTTTATTGCGTCATAAGCTGCAACAACTTCCTGTCGGTTTACCTCCAGGGAATCCAGCCGAACGCCGTCTAATTTTTTGGTGTAATCCCGGAGGGCTTTATCGCCTTTGCCCCGAACTTCACCGATGATACGGTCGACCACTTCTTGAACTGAAAGCTCTTCGCCAAAGACCTGCTTTATTTGAGCTCCTAGTCCCGGTGGCGTGGTGAAAGACTCCCAGAAATTTTCCCTGGTCAGTAATTGTCTTGCTTTATCAAATCCTTTGATTCTTTTCATATCAACTAAAACCAAAAGTAAAAAGTAAAAAATCAAAATGACAAATTAAAACGTAAAACTTTTTATTTTTGCTCTGTATTTTTGCCTTTTGCATTTTAATTTTTAACCTACTCTAGCCCCGCTCGCAATTTCTGTGTTAGAAACTCCATTTTCTCTTTTTTATCGGAAGATGCCAGACTACCTTTGTTGGCAATCAGACAAGCCGAAGACCGGAAGAGCACGTCAATAATCTTTAATTTGTGCTGCTCGAGGGTCTTCCCTGTCTGGACATTATCAATAAGCATATCAGCATCCTCGGGCAAAAAAGCCTCGCTCGCCCCCCAAGTTGGAATTAGCTTGTATGGGTTAACGTGATTGTCCCGAAGATACCTGTCGGCAATATCTATGTACTCCGAGGCTACTTTTAGAGGGGCCCCGATTACATCGGGGCTGCTCTGAACAAGTGACCTTAATTCATCAATGTCAGCCACAGGCATTTCCTGGCTCACGGCAGCGACAATTTTGACAGCGCCGAAGCCGAGAGCAAACAATTTCTTCACAGGGCTCGAGGGGAAGCGATAGAGGTGTTCCCGCAGCCAATCCTCGCCGGTTATGGCCAGGTCGAAATTGGCGTTAGCCACCTGCAGGGGCATATCCTGGGGCCTGATTACCTTAATGCCCAGCCAGTCCAGATCAGCGGAGGGTCGGCGGCTCACTACCTCCTCAGAATACCCCTGAAGTGCCAGCCCGGCTCGCTTCAAAAACTGCGAAGTAGGCGCTTGCTGGTGTCCATCAGGCAAAGCCAGGTTGATTTCCTTTGCCTGCCACAAGGGACGAGGCCCCTTTAGTTCCCCAGAGCTATCGAATTCGTTTTCTATTGATGTCTGCGGCCCCGCCTGCCAAGCCTTGGCGGGCAGGTCAGCGGTAAGCTTGGAACTAAAACACATCAATACCTGGCTCAAATCCTTGTTCTCCAGGCTTTCTCGATTGGCTATTAGAAAGGCAGTAACGGGGAGTAATCTTTTGAGGGGAATTAAGCCTTGAGTTGCTATAGCTGCTCCACTCTTCCCCCAGAGCACCGCCAGGTCGGCATTTTCCGGGGGATAAGCTTCAGCAGCTCCCCACACCGGGAAAATCCTGAACCTTCTCATTCTGAGATTTAAGGCAAAAGCCTCAGCCAGATTAGGATACTCACTCACTATACGATAGTCATTTCTCCCGTCTGATAACTCATCGAGATTGGCTATCCCCGCTTCAGCACTGGCAACCACGTGTATACTGCCTTCACCATAATTTAGACTCGATATTTTTACCAGAGCTCCTGCTGGATATTTCACCAGGAATTCTTCAATCCAATCCAAACCACAAATACCCAGGTCGTAATTCCCTACAGCCACCTGTATGGAAATATCTTTTTCCTGAAGTATTTTAGCGGAAAGACCGGGAAACCTTGCCGAGCGAAGGCGATATTGTTTTGTTTTATCGTTATAATCCTGAAATCCCAGGTCTATCTCGGCAAGCAAACTAGCTGTAGGCGATAGGAACCTGCCTTTAGGGAGGGCGAGTTTTATGTAGCCGGCTTGGTAGTCCTTCATCCCTCACTTACCACTTTAAGAATCTCTGCCGTAGAAGCCCCGATGTATCGGGGTCGCTTCTGTACACAATCCGTGAGCGTAAACGGAGAGGTCTCCTTTCCCGCAACCATGACGACCCACCTGTAATTAGATTCTTTTCGACCTGTGAAGTCAAGCTCTGCTGTGTGTCCGGCGTCACGAAGCGATTCCGCCACAGTAAAGCACGTCTTTACTATTTCCGGAGTCAATTCCTTACCTTTAACCAGGATTTCAGATTCGCCCCTTTTCTCTTTATCCAGCGGAAGTAATTGCATTACAGGGTCCATATACAAGGCAAATCCGCAGGCGGGGATGTCTTCTCCATTCATAAGGGGCACAAGGTTATCATATCTTCCTCCTCCGCCTATCTTTTCCCCAGCAGCCAGAAACTGAAAACAGACCCCAGTATAGTACTCAAAACCATGTATCGCTGCGATATCGATTTTATAGCTGCAACCCAGGTTATCCAGCACTGTGGTAACGTTTATGAGGTCCTCCAGGCTGGACTTGAAGTCCTGCGAAGCCTTGGGGAATGAAGCTCTTACATTGTGTAGAAAGCTGCTCGATTTTCCCTTAAGGTCCAATAGCGCAGCTATAAGCCTGTCGATTTCGGGGTCAGCGGATTTTGCCCTGGTCAATGCCTGCCAATTGCCCTCCAAAAGGCGGTTCGTCATCTTAGCTTCCTCACCAGGGGTGAGATTCAAATCTTTGAGCAACGCCTTCACCAAGCCAGCATGGGATAGTTGCAGCCCGACATGGCTGAGACCAAGTCTGCGGATAACCTCCTCAGCCAGCAGAATTATCTCCACGTCCGGGGCCAATTTGGCACCACCGAAAAACTCAGCACCACATTGCCACCGCTCCCTGTTCTCTTTCCCTGTTCCCTCGAAAGCGAAGATATTAGTCACATAGAAAAGTCTGGCTAATTCCTGTCCACTTAGATTGTCGGTATAGAGTCTGGCGACAGGAATAGTGCCATCCGGCCTCAAGACGACTCGCTCACCACTCCAGCCATCCCAATCGAGAAAGGAATATACCTTGCTTAACATGCTCGGAGTAAGTGTTCCCGTAGCGGTAAACAGGTGGAGGTATTCTAAGGTCGGCGTCCTCACCTCCCGGTAGCCCCAGCTACGACAACAAGCCCGGAAGACATCTTCAATGCGGCGAAAGCGTAACATGTCCTCGGGGAGCAGGTCCTGCATCCCCTTACATTTTTGGTTCTTCATCCTCAGCCTATTCTACACTAAGCTGTGTCCAGCTTCAATGATGCAATTGAAAAATTTTGTCGCTTTTAATTGCTTAGTTTATAAGTAACTTGAGGTTTATCGGAATCGCCGTTTACGAGCCTTATCGGGCTATTTAACCAAGCACGCTTAAACCGGAGGAATAAAGCGAGTCAAACTAATCAATCTTGCTCCTGGCCGAGTCGGCAAGATCGTATATCCATAATATAGTTAAATAGGGTTACATAGTGTTAAGAGGTATTGACATTGTTTAAAAAAAGTGTTATTCGTATACGATTGAATTGACTACGCTTCACTCTAATATTATTATAACTTCCTGAAGCAAAGAAAGGGGGTGATGGCCTGGAGGGGATAACACTAATTAAAAAATTAAAAACAAAAAATTAAAGAAAGGGAGGAAAAGATGATAAAGAAAGTATTAATGCTAGTTGTGTCTTTGGCACTTGTGTTGTCTTTGGTACCAGGCTCTGTTGCCGCCGCTAGCCCGACTGAAGTATCAGAATATGACATCGCGAAAACAAGCGCAGGGGCTGGGCTCGCACAGGAGCGGGAATATACCAGGGCCATAAACAAGCTGGAACGCTTTCTAACAATCTCAGAGACCGGCAATATTGTATTAGATGCGCCGAAGAGGGTAGTTAGAAGTATTGACAGTGAAGTATATAAATCATTATTGGCAGGACTGGAACAAACAAACTCGATGATTGATAGTGGATACCTGGTAGCCAACCCTGACTTTACACTTACTGTTACGGAGAAATATTTGGAAGACAGCAATGTAGAAGGGTTTCGAGCCTTATCCTCTTCAGGGGGTATAGATGATATTGTCTACCACTGGTGGGGATTCCACCTTTATTTGTCTGATGACACCTGCGATGCGCTTGCTGCCGCACTAGAAGCGGGCGGAATATCAGCGGGTGTTATTGGAGGAATATTGGCTGCAGGCGGAATAACAATTCCAGGCGGGATAGCTGCCTTAATAGTTGGTGGGATACTGGGGATAGGTGCCGTGCTTATCAACTACTACAATAGAAACAACACAGGGGTTGTAATAAGGTTTCATTATCTCATTGGATTTACTGGTATATGGTCCCAATAAAAAAGAATTTATGAGGGGTTTATTATTTGCTATAATAAACCCCTCAATTTCTATAATCTTCATTAATTAAGCTGGCAGAGGTGTTTTTGAGTGTCAGTCAAGACTATTAGGATCGTTATTGTGTGCCTAGCTATTATGCTGGTGATTTCCATTCTTTTTCCTTATGAAAGGTTTAATATTGACATTAAATACTCTACCATTATTAGAATAATTGTGGGAGCTGTAGCGATTGGTGTGGGTGTCAGATTAGCTTTTGCCCTACGTTAGTTCGCCATGGATATAGTCTGAATTACCCGAAATACCCGAGGTTTTCCCTACTTTTTAATACCTAATAACAATTCTTCTCTCCGCTCGGACAAAAGAAGAGGAAGTTTGGGGCAAACTTGGTGTTATCCTCTTCATGACTCACATCCCGTTCCTAATCTTGTTAGCAATTCGTCTCTGACCAATTCCTCCATGTTTACTAGCTCACTAACTGGCTTGTGCCCGTTCCCGGTAAGCAGGTGAATAACGTAATCAAGCTTGCTGTTTAAGATGAGGAACATTTGTTTAGTTTCAGCAGAATCGGCTATAATATCTGAAGGGGAGGCAGAGGAATCTGAATTCCCATAAACCTGAGGTTAATTCTAGATGCTTAGAACTGGGCTTAAGCTGATTTTCCTTGCTTTGCTTGTGATTCCCGTAGCTGCGGGTTTAGGAGGCAGCCTGATCGCTGCCGCCAGCCCTACTACCGTGGAAATCCTTACCGTGGATGGCACCATTGTGCCAGTGATAGCTGACTATATCGATCGAGGCATCAGCCATGCGGAGGAGAACAGCGCTACTGTCTGTATAATTGAGCTGGATACCCCCGGCGGGCTTCTGGATTCAACCGAGAGGATAGTCCAGAAGATTATGAATGCCGACGTGCCCATCGTGGTTTACGTCTCACCCAAAGGCGCCTGGGCTGCCTCAGCGGGAACCTTCATTACTCTATCTGCTCATATAGCGGCGATGACGCCGGCCACGACTATCGGCGCTGCCCACCCTGTATCTGCTGGAGGAGAGGAAATACCAGAAGACCAGATGCAAAAGATAGTTGAGTTCTCGGCTAAGTGGATGAGGACTATAGCTGAAGAGCGCGGCCGCAACATGGAAGAAGCCGAGCTGGCGGTTACGCAAAGCAAATCCTTCACCGATGGTGATGCCCTGGAATATAACCTTATCGACCTGCGAGCTGACAATTTGGAAAGCCTTATTTCCCAGATCAATGGCTGGGAAGTCACTTTAGCCAGCGGCGAGGAAGTTGTCATTGACACTGCGGACTATGCCCAAACTAGAAACGAAATGAATGACATTGAGAAATTTCTGCAAACCATCAGCGACCCCAACATCGCCTATATCCTGTTTACCCTGGCTACCATAGGGTTAATTACCGAGATTTCCAACCCGGGGATGGTTTTTCCCGGGGTCGCTGGGGGCATCAGCTTATTCCTGGCGTTTTACTCCCTGGGTGTGCTTAATGCTTACTGGGGAGGCATAGCACTTATTTTACTTGCCGTGGGACTTTTTATCGCCGAGTACTTCACCACCAGTTTTGGGCTATTTACAGCCGGAGGTATAATCTCGCTGGTTATAGGCTCATTGATATTATTCAGCCACAGCCCGGGGGTAGAGGTAAGTAGGGGGCTAATTGCCGGGGTTACGGCAGGCATCGCAGCTTTCGCTGTCTTTGTCGTCGGCGCCATTATCCGCGGGCAAAGGCGGCGTAAGGCTACCGGGGCCGAGGGAATGATTGGGACAATAGCCATAGCCAAAACGCCCCTCGACCCTACGGGCACAGTCCTCGCTCAGGGAGAACTATGGACGGCGGCATCGGAAGGCGGCAAGGTAGTACCGGGTGAAGAGGTGATAATAACCAAGGTGGAAGCATTGAAATTATGGGTGACAAAGAAATCAACAGAATAGGAAGGTGACATTTATGGATTTTATGGATTTCGAAATGACTGGCCCAATTATCATAGCCATAGTTTTTGCCGTCGCTTTTATCATTTTCGTTATCTATGCCATCGTAAAAGGCCAGAGGCGAAAACTCTCAGCTGGTGTAGAGGATATGATAGGGAAGGACGCTGTGGTGCAAACGACCCTCGACCCCAAGGGCACAGTTCTGGCTGAAGGAGAGTTATGGACAGCTATAGCCGAAGATAGTAAAATAGAACCCGGAGAGGAGGTGACAATAACCAAAGTAGAAGGATTGAAATTGTGGGTGACCAAAAAATCTAAAGAAAAGGAGGAGAAATGAACGTTTTTATTTATGTTGTTATCGCATTAGCAGTAATAATACTCCTGTCGGCAGCTCTCAAAATCGTTCGGGAATATGAAAGAGGGGGCGTTTTTCGCTTGGGCAGGTGGGTTGGCCTTAGAGGACCGGGCCTGGTCGTGATTATACCTTTCATTGAGAATATGCGGAAAATTGACCTTCGGGTAATCACCATGGATGTTCCCCAGCAAGAGTGCATCAGCTTGGACAATGTTACTGTCAGGGTTGACGCCGTAATTTACTTTCGGGTAGTCGGTGCAGATGATGCTATTCTCAAGGTGCTCGACTATGTCAAGGCAACCTCGCTGCTTGCCGCTACCACCTTAAGAAATGTTGTCGGACAATCTACGCTGGATGAGTTATTAGGCCAGCGGGACAGGCTCAACGAAAAGATACAGTCGGTGGTTGATGAAGGCACTAATCCCTGGGGTATAAAAGTGAGCATGGTGGAGGTTAAGGATGTGCAACTGCCGCAAACAATGCAGAGAGCTATGGCAGCCCAAGCTGAGGCTGAGCGAGATAGGAGAGCCAAGGTGGTTCATGCCGAGGGTGAAGCCCAGGCGGCAGAGAAATTGGCCGAGGCTGCCAAAGTTATTTCCAGTCAGCCTTCAGCTCTACAGCTTCGCTATTTGCAGACATTGGCAGGCATTGCCACGGAGAGAAGCAACGTCATTCTGTTTCCTTTGCCCATGGATCTAATAGCTCCCCTTTTGGGCAAGGTTATTGGGTCAGAGAAAAGTAAATAGTATGGCATAATCCGTGCCAATAGCACATAGCGAGAGCGTTTAGTACTGTCATCATGGGAGTCCAGGAGACTCCGCTGGGCAAGTTTGCTTAACTCAGGAGGCAGCTAGGGCCATTATAAACTAAGCAAGAGCGATACCGATGAGCTCGGTTAGATTTTGAATCTCATGCTGCCTCAGGAAACTTTCTATTCCCTCTAATACATCGAGACCAAGTTGCGGGTTAGTCAAAATGGCTGTGCCAATCTGCACAGCGGTAGCTCCAGCCATAATAAACTCCAGGACATTCTCAGCACAAGCAATGCCGCCACATCCTATCACTGGAATACGGACCACCCTGGCTACCTCGAATACCATATAAAGAGCCACAGGCTTGATAGCGGGACCGGAAAGTCCGCCTACAATATTCCCCAGGCAAGGCTTTCTCTGGTCTATGTCGATTGCCATGCCCTTCAGTGTGTTAATCAGGGATATGGCATCAGCCCCAGCTTCTTCCACGGCTAAAGCGATTTCCTTAATATCGGTCACATTGGGGCTCAACTTAACGATAACCGGTAAGCTGGTGGCAGCTTTAACCGCTGAAGTTACCCGAGCGGCAAGCTCGGGGTCGACACCAAATTCTATCCCTCCTGAGGAAACATTGGGGCAGCTAATATTTAGCTCGATGCCGCTGATCCCGGGCACGCCTTCTAACTTGCTGGTCACAGCCACATATTCGTCTATCGCTTCCCCGGCAACGTTAACGATAACCGGGACCCGCCATCCTGCCCATACAGGCGCTTTTTCTCCAATCAGGGCGTCAACACCGATATTCTCCAGGCCTACCGAATTAAGAAGACCACCAGCGGTTTCCACCAGTCGTGGTTGGGCATTACCCTCTTTGGGCATAAGGGTCGTCCCTTTACAGACAATAGCGCCCAACTTCTGTATATCGGTAATTTCAGCATACTCCCCGCAATAGCCAGCTATGCCGGAGGCTATCATCACAGGATTGGACAGGATTAGTCCCTCAGGATGCCGGGGGGCTAATTGCACACGGAGGTCGGGCGAGTTTCTCATTGCTTAAAACTTTATCACTGCTCGGGGCAAAAAGGAAAGGTTTAACCAAGGGGCACAATTTTCACCCTGCCCCAGACGCCCATTTTATCGCCCACAATAATAACCACACCACTTAGCCCCTCGATACTCCGGGCTTTTTCAGTTGCCTCAGGAATATCATCTGCGGCCTTGACTATATTGCCCAGCGCTGTGGCTGCGGCATCAGCTAATGCTGCCGAGGATGAAAGAGCAATAACGGCGTCAGCGCTGCCCAGGCTTAAAGAATGTCCTACGGTTCCTGAAGACGTACCTATGCCCAGTGGTGTTTCCTTGGGCATGATTTCCAGGGCAATTTTTTTGGTAAAAGATGATTGCCCTGCGTAGATACCTACCAGCCTCCTCTTAGATATTTTCAGAAAAATATCGCCACCATTCTCCACAATTACCTCCGGCGAGAAAGCGAGTAAATCCCTGCCTACCGCTTCAGCAATGGCGCCGGCTACCGCTGCCATGGGACCGACACCTGTTAGTTGAGATACCCTGGCCATTTCCCTGACGATGGCCGGGGCTTCAGCTTCAGCCTCATAACTGTCCAATGTAGTCAGGAAAAGAGGATGGCGCCCAATATATGCCTCCAGAGAGCCCCGGTGCTTTAGCACGGAATTAAGGGCTTTATCCTTCAGATTACGCTGAGAGCGGATGTACAGGTCTGTCTGCTCTACTACTACATTGAAGGAAATTAGCCCGCTGTCTTTAATCCAGTGGCGGTAGAAACGTGGCTCCTGCATGGGTCCTTCCCCTTCACTTCGTTCAGGGTCAGAAATGTAATATCATCGCTCGAGGAGGGCAAGCCTTGACACATAGTCCGCAGACAACACACTTATTGTGGTCAAAGAGCACTTTCCTTGTTTTTGGCTCCAGAGAAAAAGCCTCGGTGGGACAAATGGTGATGCAGGCTCCGCAATGAGTGCACCGGGATTCATCGCGGACGACATCCTGGCTTAAGGATTGGATTTCTACCCCGGCCTCGGTGAGGTATTTGACGCCCTTATCATAGTTTTTCTGCTCACCGCTAAGCTCCATAACCAGCAATCCTTCCTCTCCCGGCGATACCGAAGCTTTGAGGATATTGAAGGTGAGACCAAAATCCTTGACCAGGCGGTAAACGACCGGCTGCTCTGTTATGTTGGGCGGGAAGTGAAGTACTATTCTTCTGGAGACATTCATTTTCTTAATTACTCCCCTATCGGCCTTTCCTTAAGTGGCTTAAAGGTTATGCCCGACTCTACTCCGGGCAACGGAGCCACGGGCTCGGTAAGCAAAAACTCGCCTTTTTCTATCCATTCTTTCAAGGTAGTGGCAATTTCCACCGCTTTAGGATAGCTGGATAAGGAACCAGTCGAGACATCCTTGCCCTGAACCTTTATACGACCGCTTCTGAGCTCAGCGTAGCTAACTTCTCCCAGGATATCCGGCTTCAACTGGGAATAAGCTTCGGAATAGTCCACGATGGGTGCCAGGATGCCCGCATCGCTTACTGTAGTGTAGCGGAGAATCTCCTCGGAAAGTATTGGTATCGGGACACCTATGCCCACAGTTAATGTGCAGCCATAACCGAGCATGCTTGTCCCGACCAGCCATTCCGGCTTCATCTGCTTCAAATCTCCGATCACGGCCAGTGTCCCTGCTCCCTCCCGTGGCACGCCATTGTCTCCCCTCAAAGCAGCAGGGTTATGCTGCGTACCATGCCAGGCTACATAACCTATTCCGCCGCCCAGGAAAATCTTCGTCCCGACACCTATAGTCTTATAGTAAGGGTCGTTCAACAGCGGGGAGAGTTGCCCCGCCGTAGAGTAGTGAGCGTTTCCCAAATTCGGCTTAAGCACCCCCATATAGGTATAGATAACCTTATCGGAGAGGTTCACCGCCACATTATAGTTCTGGTAGGCATTTCTGAGATTAAATAGAATTGCCTCGTTTATGTCCTTAATATTAATCAAGGTCTCCAGCTTTTTCCGGGGATAGCAGTCTGTTCCAAAAGCGGTGGCGGTAAGTCTTACGTCCTTCCCCGCTACCATCTCCTCGATTACATGCCCGCCACCGTAATTGAACTCCCCTGGGTAGAACTTGTTCCTGGGGTCATCATCGGGAAGGGCAGTCGCCCCGAGGAAAACATCAACAGCAGCTATCCCGGCATAGACAGGAACATCATTAAGGTAAACCTTGCCGCCGCCAAGTTTTATCCTCGGCCTGGAGTGTCCGATATTAAAAAAGGCACCGGACCCGCACATGGGGCCGAAGGTGCCGGTGGTAACCACATCGATTTCCTCAGCCGCCCTGCTTACACCTTTTTCCTTAGCGATGTCGATCACTTCCTCGGCAGTCACCACGACAGCCTTACCTTTTCTGATTTTCTCGTTGATTTCAGTTATTGTCTTTGCCATGGCAAATTTAGCCTTGCTTAATTAATTCCTTGGCTACCCGGGCAGCCTTTTTACCGGATAGAAGCATGCCGCCAAAAATTGCTCCCATCCTCGGGGAGCCAAAAACGGCGTTCGCTGTCATACCGGCGACCACCAGCCCGGGATAGACTTCCCTGGTATTTTCCAGTATTTCTTTTTCTCCCCTCTCAGCCCACATGGACTTCTCCCCTATCACCTCCCCCGTCTTCGTCCGTAACTTGGGACCTATTTTCTCTACTACGATACGGCAGACTTCAGCGTCATGGCCGGTGGCGTCTACAGCCACCTTACACCTTGCAGTTAGAGGGTCTACATGCAGCTTCGACCAGGAAACAGCGCTCCAGTTCAAAACAAGCCCGGTTATCCTGTCATCTTCCCGAATCATGACATCTTCAACGTTAATCAAATTGAAAATCTTCGCCCCGGCTTTAATAGCACTTGAACAGATAGTTGAAATAGTCTCCACCGAATCAGCGACATAGTACCCCTTTTCGTATTCCTTGGCTGGAACTTCAAACTCATCCAATATACGCTTGCCTTCCTCCTGAACGACGATGCGGTTAAACATCATCCCTCCCCCGGACATGCCGCCGCCAATACGAAGCTGCCTCTCGAACACTGCCACCTTTACTCCCTCTTTCGCCAGGGAGTAGGCAGTGACAAGCCCGGCCGGCCCCGCCCCAGCTACAGCAACATCCACCTCCAGCGCCTCCATGAAGTCCTTCATGTAGCTTTCGGCAATGGCACGGGAAATAATAACTTCATCCATCCTTAGTCAGTCCCTTTTGTCTACTGGTGCGGCGGCTTTGAAGACGTGCCAGCTAGTATACCTCTATCGGCAGGCAATGTCCAGCCACTTGAGGTACTTGTCATTGCGAGCCCCGACAAGTCGGGGCTCGCAATGACAGAAGGGAAAATGTACCTCGCAATGACAAAGGAGGTCGCCCAACAAATTGGGCTTTACGATTCTTAGCCTATCTTGAGCATCCTGTCCACGGCAGCTTTTGCCCTGAGCCGAATTTCATCGGGGACCTTCACCTCAGGACTCATCTCCTCCAGAGACCGCAAAACTTTCTCCAGGGTAATCAGCTTCATGTCGGGACAGATTGCCTGCTCGGAAACAGGAATAAACCTCTTGCCGGGATTCTCTTTTTTAAGCCGGTGTATTATCCCCAACTCCGTACCAACAATCATCTCCTTGACTTCGTCTCGCTGAGCATATCTACACATCCCGCCGGTGCTGAGCACTTCGTCGGCCAGGGCAATGACCTCTGGCGTGCACTCCGGGTGCACTACCACCTTAGCTTGAGGATACTCTTGCCTCAATTCCCTTATCCTCTCAGGCCTTATCATCACGGCATGGGTGGGGCAGAAGCCGGGCCAGAGAATCATCTCTTTGCCCGTCCTAGCCGAAACATAACTCCCGAGATACTGGTCGGGGACAAATAATATCTCTCGAGCATCCAGGCTTTCCACGACCTTGACGGCATTGGCGGAGGTACAGCAGATATCTGATTCCGCCTTGACTCCGGCTGGAGAGTTAACGTAGCAGACCACCACTGCCTGAGGATGTTCCTTTTTCTTCGCCTGTAATTGTTCAACGGTAATCATGTCTGCCATAAGGCAGCCCGCGTTCACATCAGGAAGCAAGACCACCTTATCAGGGCAGAGGATGGAAGCTGTTTCCGCCATGAACCGGACGCCGCAAAACACGATTACATCGGCATCGGTTTCGGCAGCTCTTTGACTCAGGTCCAGGGAATCGCCGACGAAGTCGGCTATATCCTGAACCTCACCCGGTTGATAGTTATGGGCAAGAATAACGGCATTCCTTCTTTTCTTAAGGGCCGAGATTTTCTCTACTATTTCAGCATCCCTATTTTCCATCCGTGGCTATCCTCCACCAAAAAAAACTTCAATGTCAATCTGGTCTCCATCTTTCACCGGGGTAGTTAGCTCCTCAGGATGAGTGGACTCGGAGTTAACAAGAATGGAACAATAACGACGTAGTTGCCCTCGATTATCACGAATCATTTGTTTAATAACAGGGAAACGACTTTCCATGTTCTCGAGACATTCACCAGTGGTATGACCGGTCACTTCAACCACTTCTTGCCCTCCAGTAAGTTTTTGCAGAATCGGATGAAGCCTTACCTTGATGCTCATTTTTAGACATCTTTTGTCCCGCAGACCTTGCAATTTTGATTTTTTACCAGGTTACGGAATGTGAAATCCATCGTTTCGCCATTGGAATATAACATCTTCCCTGCTAGCAAAGACCCGAACCCGGCCAGAAGTTTAATCGCTTCTGTCACCTGTAGGATGGCAATTAATGCCGGCGTTACCCCGAACACAGGCAATGATCCCTTCCTCTGGGGGACTTCGGGGAAAATACAGGCTAGGCAGGGCGTCCTCCCCGGGATTATAGTAGTAACCTCGCCAAAGAGCCCGTGGACACCCCCATGGATGAAAGGTATTCCTTCGGCAACACACGCCTTGTTAACAATAAATCTGGTCTTGAAATTATCCATCCCGTCTATTACCAGATTGGCTCCTTTGATAATCTCTCTGGCATTACGTTCAGTAATGCTCTTGAAAACAGGAGTAACCTCTATTGAAGAATTTAATTTAGCCAGCTTCTGTGCTGCGGAAAATGGCTTTCTCTCTCCGATATCTTCCTCGTAATGAAGAACCTGCCGGTTTAAGTTAGATAGTTCTACACGGTCACAGTCTATCAGGGTGACATGGCCTATGCCGGCACACGCTAGATGTAGAGAGGCGGAGCATCCCAGTCCCCCAAGTCCGGCTACCACTACGTGGGACTGTTTAAGCTTTTTTTGACCCTCCTCGCCAAAGTCTGTATACAAAATCTGGCGTTCGTATCTGGTCAAATCATCCTTCGTTAACATGTGCCCGTCTTTATCTTCCAACCCCTTACATTATTCCCTTGCATACTATGTTTCGAGCCTGGCCCGTGATGCGAAATCAAGGTGGAGAAGTTGATTTGCTTAGATAGTTCTCGATAGCCGCTTTAAGCGCATCCTCGGCCAGGACTGAGCAGTGCACCTTGGCCGGCGGCAGTCCGTCTAAAGCTTCGACCACTGCTTTGTTGGAGATTTCCAGTGCCTCTTCTACGCTCTTCCCCTTCACCATCTCGGTGACCATGGAACTGGTGGCAATGGCCGCTGCACAGCCGAAAGTCTTGAACTTAGCGTCAACGATGACGCCGTCCTTTACCTTAATGTAAAGCTCCATGACATCACCGCATATAGGGTCCCCGACACGCCCCACACCATCGGGGTTCTCCATCCCCCCGACATTCCGGGGATTCTTGAAGTGCTCCATTACCTTCTCGTTGTACAGTGACCAGGGATCAGTCATTTGTTTCGCTCCTATTTTTGAGTTTTCAAAAATGGGGACATGGCTCTCAACCTGGCAACAATTCCGGGCAAGACCTCCAGCACCCGCTCCACGTCTGTCTCCGTGTTTTCTCGCCCCAGGGTAAACCTGAGCGAGCCATGAGCCTGCTCGGGGGGGACTCCTAGAGCCAGAAGGACATGGGACGGTTCAGGGCTTGCCATGCCACAGGCAGAGCCGGTAGAAGCACAGATGCCCTCTGAATCGAGACTTAAAAGCAGGGATTCCCCTTCCACGAAATCAACGATTACATTGACATTATTGGGCAGCCTTTTCGTGGGATGCCCATTTAAGCGGATGTGGTCTATCTTTTCCACGAGACCTTTAATTAGTTTATCCCGAAGATAAGCCTGCCGTTCCGCTTCCTTGTCCATCTCCCGCCCGGCAAATTCCACCGCCTTGCCCAACCCCACGATAGCAGGAACATTTTCCGTACCGGCCCTGCACTTCTTTTCTTGCCCTCCCCCATGCATAAAGGAAACTAACCTGGTGCCTTTCCTGACATACAGCACTCCCACTCCTTTAGGTCCGTAGAACTTATGCGTTGAAACGGCGAGCAAGTTCACCTTAAGCTCATCCACATTCACCGGGATATGCCCCACAGTTTGCACGGCGTCGGTGTGAAAATAGACTCCTGCCTCTCTGGCAATTTTGCCTATCTCTTCCACGGGCTCTATCGTGCCTACTTCATTGTTGGCATGCATGATTGAGACAAGGATGGTTTTACCGGTAATAGCTCTTTTGACATCGTCAGGGTCAACCAGTCCGTACCCGTCTACCGGGAGGTAAGTTATCTTAAATCCTCTTCCTTCCAGAAACCTGCACACCTCCAGCACCGCATTGTGCTCGATGGAGGTGGTGATGATGTGGTTACCTTTATGCTCATTAGCATAGGCCACGCCCTTCAGGGCATAGTTATCCGCCTCCGTCCCTCCGCTGGTAAAAATAATCTCCTCGCTCCGGGCGCCGATAAGCTCCGCCACCTTAGCCCTGGCCTCTTCCACGGCCCCCCTCGCCTCCTGCCCGTAAAAATAGATGCTTGAAGGATTGCCAAAGGCATCGGTAAAATAGGGCAGCATAGACTCCACCACCTCGGGACGAGTTGGCGTGGTAGCTGCATGGTCGAGATATATTCTTCGCATCTAACCCCTTGTAAATCCCGACAGAATTGTAACACTTAGATACTCACCACTCAAATATCTGTCCTCCTCCAGTCCAGAGGCGTGAGGGAATACCTTCCTTCAAAGCTATTACGGGCCTTTCTCTTTTTCTGTCATTGCGAGCCCCGACTTGTCGGGGCGTGGCAATCTCATACCCCTCCTCAGGGATTGCTTCGGCACTATCGTGCCTCGCAAAGACAAAAGGGGCGTCATTGCTAACCCTTCTCTACATCTTTAAACACCTCAATATGGTAGAATAGTCCCAATAACCTGGATTTAGCGTGGGAGATTAGCGCGAGAGAGATGTACAAAAAGAAGAAAGTGGCTGCCTTGAAGCATCGCCGGCACCAGAAGGAGCTCAAGGAAAAGAGGAAGGCCCAGGCTCCAGAGCAGGCTCCAGAGAAGGAGCTCAAGGAAAAGAGCAAAGCCCAGGCTCCAGAGAAGGCTCCAGAGAAGGAGCTCAAGGAAAAGAGGAAGGCCCAGGCTCCAGAGCAGGCTCCAGAGAAGGAGCTCAAGGAAAAGAGCAAAGCCCAGGCTCCAGAGCAGGCTCCAGAGAAGGAGCTCAAGGAAAAGAGCAAAGCCCAGGCTCCAGAGCAAGCTCCAGAGAAGGAGCTCAAGGAAAAGAGCAAAGCCAAGGCTCCAGAGCGGGCTCCAGAGAAGGAGCTCAAGGAAAAGAGCAAAGCCAAGGCTCCAGAGCAGGCTCCAGAAAAGGAGCAATGAAAAGGGCCCTCCTGTTGACCGGCAAGCCGGGCACAGGTAAAACTGCTCTCATCAAAGAAGCCCTGGCCAGGACAAAAGTCAAGGGCGGCGGCTTCTATACCGAAGAGATACGGACCGGGGGAATAAGACAGGGGTTCAGGATTGTTACCATCGACGGCCAGGAGGCAATGTTAGCCCATGTCAGCATCTCCAGCCCTTACCAGGT
>Ga0307433_1000219_pt1 | contig 51825 bp, 50 predicted proteins | sample SalMarWE160210MG_FD_202166 | JGI IMG/M metagenome (GOLD analysis project Ga0307433, IMG submission 202166) | Salt marsh sediment microbial communities from the Plum Island Ecosystem LTER, Massachusetts, United States - WE1603-210 | ecosystem: Environmental > Aquatic > Marine > Intertidal zone >...
TCTTGATAAACTACTATCCAAGAAGATGGATGTGACGCTGGACCCCGATTTAGACCTTGCAACTCTAAAAAATAATTTTAATATTATATCACAAAGTGTAAACCATGTGCCTTGGAACGTCTAAAAATCTCCTAAAAGGGCTTGACTTAAGGTTATTTTTCATTATATTTCCGTAAAATAAGTATTTTTATAAAGTAAAGAAATATATAAAACAAACAAAAAGCCACAACTTTTAAAGGAGGTGTTGTTTTTTTGACGCAAGTTACAATTAAAGAGGGAGAATCTTTCGAAAAAGCATTCAAAAGATTTAAACGTTTATGTGAAAAAGAAAAAATTAGAAGCGAGATTAAAAAACATCAGAGGTATGAAAAACCGAGTGAAAAAAGGCAAAGAAAACGTAAAGAACTCAGCAAAGGAAGAAGGAGACATTAACGCCAAATAACACGTCTTTAAACTTTAAACCGCGTTGTATATTTTTCCCTCAAAACCATTATCCAATACATTACAATGCATTTATTTGACCTGGTGGCTCTTTTGCTTATTTTTGGGTTTTCTCTATGGGGAACGATAAAGGGTTTTATAATCGAGATTTCTGAAATTGGCGGGCTTATACTTTCTTTCGTTCTCGCAATGTATGTTCCCTTAGGATTAAATATAGGCGGAATGAAATATGTCGTAAGTTTTCTCGCTTACTTCTTTGCCATAAGCATTTTTTTTTCGATATTGTCAAAACTCATTCATAAAACCCCACTGGTTTTTATAGATAGGCTCCTCGGCGCTGCAATAGGAGCGATTAAAGGTTTAATTATTATAATTATCCTTTCTCTTATCTTAAGCTTTATTCCATTTAAAGAAATAAAAAAAAATTTGAGCACAAGCGTTTTTTACAACATTGCCCGCATAGCAAGACCTCCCTTAAAAAATTTCTTACAAAACAGAATGAGAGATATCACCTCTCTTGAAGAAACAGAGAACAAACAAAAACATCCTTTCAAAGAGAAACTTAATACAATATTATGAAAAACCTCTCCAGCATGGTAGGGTTAGATATACTATTAGAAAAAATTTCCGCCTTTGCCGAATCAGAACCCGGAAAAAACGCAATTCGAAATTTAAAGCCAGATATATCACAGGAAGAAAGGACCTTTGCTTTTGAAAATCTCACCGAAATAGCAAAAATCTGTTCCCTTCTTCCCAACTTAAGTATTCTGCAAAAAGATTCCACCCCGGAACAAAATAAAATCTTAACGGGAGAGAAACTTTTATATTATAGAAAACTCCTGGACATAGCAAAAGAAACAAAAAAAATCTTTACCGAAAACAACTCTCTGGATAAGCTAAATCAAAATCTTGACCCTGTTTTATCCCTATATAAAGAAATTGGGAAATTTATCGACGAAGATGGACAGATAATACCAAATTCTACACCTCTTTTAAAATCTCTGCACAGAGAAAAAAAATCCATTGAAACGAAAATAGAAAAAAAACTACAGGGGTTCTTGACAGAAAAAGAATATTTGTTACAGGACAAAATCATAACAACCAGATTAGGTAGAACTGTTCTACCTCTTAAATATAATAGAAAAGATGAAATAGAAGGGATAATCGTAGATCTTTCACGAACCCAGAATACAGCCTTTGTCGAACCAGGCGAAGTCGTAACTCTTAACAACAGAATTTCGGAAATCGAAAAAGACATAAATAGCGAAAAAAAGAGAATACTGAAAAGTTTAACAGAAAAAACAAGAGCACATTTTCCCTCTATAAACAAGAATATTGAAACACTAACAGAAATAGATTCTCTTAATGCCAGGGTTCGCTACGCAGAAAAAATCAATTGTATCAATCCGGCATTCTCCGAAAAAAGCACTTTAAAACTAAAAAAATGCTACCACCCTCTTCTTTTAGAGGAAAACAAAAGCGTAGAGCCCCTCGACTTAGAACTGGGAGAAAAAGAAAGAATTTTACTCGTCAGCGGACCAAACGCGGGAGGAAAAACGGTGCTGCTTAAAAGCATAGCCATAAACATCCTATCTTCTTTCTCCGGAATACCCATTCCGGTAAAAGAAGGCACAGAAATAGGTTCTTTTTCGAATGTTTTAGGCATCATCGAAGACGAGCAATCTATGGAAGAAAACCTTTCTTCTTTCTCTTCTTATGTTGTTAGGCTTACAGGTATTGTGAAAAACGCCGACCAGAACGCCCTTATACTTCTTGACGAGCTTGGCGGAAATACAGATCCTGTTGAAGGAAGCGCCCTATCTATCGCATTGCTTAATGAACTAAAGAAAAAACAAAGCCTCGTAATAACGACAACACATTTGAGCACTCTTAAATTTTATGCCGAAGAACAAGAAAAAATGGTTAACGGCTCCATGGAATACGAAGACGGTCCGACCTACCATCTACAATTAGGAATACCCGGTGGCTCAAGAGCAATAGCTACCGCAGAAAAATTCGGCTTGCCCAAACAAATCATTAACGAGGCAAAAGAATATATCGATTCAGAGGTTTTTGAAGCAGAGAAACTAATAGAAGAACTGTCTCAGAGAAACAGAAAATTACGCGAACAGGAACAAAAAATAGCGGACCTAAAAAAAGATTTATCAAAATTAAAAAGCGAATACGACACAAAAATTAAAAACGTCAAACAAGAACAGAAAACGATTTTAAGCGAAGCAAAAGAAAAAGCAGAGGACATAATAACCGAGGCGCGCTCAACCGTCGAAAACACAATTAAAGAGATAAAAGAAACAAAAGCCTCTAAAAAATCAATCAAGAAATACAAAAAGACATTCAGCCATACCTCCAAGGACAAACAAGAGGAGACAAAAACAGTCAAACCTTTAAAAAAGCTCTCCGACATAAGCTACCACGTAGATATGGATGTCCCCTTAGAAATTTCCGTCAGAGGAATGACAAAAGAAGACGCGTGGCAAACTGCCGACAAAATTCTTGACAAAGCTGTCGTCGCTAATTATACTTCGGTAAGAATTCTTCACGGAAAAGGAAGCTGGATATTACGAAATATGATTCACAAAAAGCTGTCAGAAGACTCAAGAATAAAAAAGATAGAGACCCCTCCATATTACGAAGGAGGAGAAGGGGTAACTATAGCCGTTTTAAAATAAAATGCCTTATTTTCTTTTCATAATTGCAAAATCCGCAACAACAGCAATGCTCCTTACCACATTCGTACCGGGAGGAGGACAATTCTACACAAAAAGATACACTAAAGGAATAATAATAGGAGGAGCTCAAACATACCTGATTTACAGCGGAATTCAAACACAAATGGACCTGAATAAAATCAACCGCACAACCAACCTAACTCCGGAACAGCAGAACGACAAAGACAATTTACTCGACCAGAGAAGAGAAATCGCCTGGTGGGTGGCTCTGGTTTGGACAATAGGCATTTTTGACGCCTATGTGGACGCGCAACTCTACAATTTCGAAAGCGACCTATCTTTAGACAAAACCGGAAAACCCAGCGTAAAACTTTCCTTTAAAATAAAATACTAATGTTTCACGTGAAACATTCGCTTGAAAAAACCCTCAAAGAACTCGAGATAAAATCTAACGAAAAAACAAAGTCTCTGCTCCTGCAGTATATTGAAGAACTTATAAGATGGAATAAAAAAATAAATATTATTTCGAGAAAACTCAAAAAAGAGGAAATTTTAGAAAAACTCATTTTCCCTTCTCTAATACCCGTTAAAATAGTAGCGGGCAATGAAAAAATTCTTGATTTCGGAGCCGGAGGGGGAATCGCGAGCATCCCTTTAAAAATTTTTAAACCTAACACAACCCTCTACTTTGTAGAATCGAAAAACAAACCCGTTGTCTTCCTCGAACACATCAATTCACTTCTATGTCTAAATGCGAAAATAACCAACAAATTTGTTCGAAAAAAAGACGATTTAGAAGAAGATTTCGACTGGATTTTCGTTAGAGCGGTAGATCCCGAAAAAATACCGTCGGGTTTAGCCGACAAAATATTATATTACGGAAAGTACAAAGGAGAAAAATTTACCTGTAAAGAAGAGATAAGCTTTAAAGAAAAGACTATTTCAATTTTATTTTAAGAATGTTTCACGTGAAACATTCGCAGTTTTGAAACTTCAAAAAGGAGGAAACAATGGATAGGCTAATTGGTTTTTGCGGACTCACATGCAGCGAATGCCCGGCTTTTGTTGCGACAATAAACGATGATGACGTACAACGCGAGAAAATCGCAAAACAGTGGACACAGGAGTATAAGCATGAATTTAAAACAGAGGATATAAATTGCGACGGATGCACGCAGCTGGAGGGGAGGCATGTGGGATATTGCGATATGTGTGAAGTAAGATCGTGCGCGATTGAGAAAAATGTTAAAAACTGCGCATATTGTGAAGATTATGCGTGCAAAACATTGAATCAGTTTTTCGACATGGCTCCCCATGTAAAAGAATTACTCGAAGAAATAAGAAAAAATATATAACAAATAAGCCGTTTGTTTTTAGGTTTAACTCCTCCTCTGCCGTCAAAACTCAAAAATTACTTCAATGGATTCTTAAAATTTTGAGGTTGGTTTTCAAACAACAACTCCTATCAATCTACGTTTATCTGCGTCCTATTCTTGATTGTAGGGATGGGCTTCTGGATTCTTGCTTCTGCTGGCTCCCGGCTTCTCTTTTTTGTATTCTCTTTCTGCTAAAGCAATGGCCCCAAGAACGCCAGCGTTATCTCCTAATTCCGGAAGAACGATATATTTTTCTATATGTTCCGTAATCTCTGGAGTGTTTATATAATTGTTAAGCAGTTTTTTTACTGTTTTATGTATAAGCGGCAGCATTTGTTTTTGTTTCATAACCCCTCCACCCAAAATGATTCTCTCGGGAGACAAAATACAGATATAGTTTATAACCGCCAAAGATATATATTTGGCTTCCTGTCGCCACGCGGGGTGATCTTCCTCTAAATTTTCTCCCGACTCACCCCAACGATCTTTTATAGCTGTACCCGACGCCAAGCCTTCAAAACAATTTTTGTGGAAAGGGCATTTTCCTTCATAGGGGTCGGCCTTTATATCCTGGGGAATAAAAATATGCCCCATTTCAGGATGCACTAATCCGTGTAAAAATTCTCCGTTTACCATACCTCCTCCCCCAATGCCGGTCCCGATCGTAATATAAATGAAATTCGAAACGTCTTTTGCGGCACCCCACCGGTGTTCTCCGAGGGCCGCAGCGTTTACATCCGTATCAAAACCTACGGGAATATTAAAAGCTTCCTCAATTTTACCGTAAAAATTTGTGTTTTGCCATTTAGTTTTCGGAGTGGATGTTATATATCCGTAGGTAGGAGAATCTTTTTTTAAATCGACAGGGCCAAAAGAACCGATACCTATAGCTTCGATTTTTTCTTTCTTATTTTGTTCCTTAAAATATTTAATTGTTTTATCGATGGTATCAGTTGGGGTTGTCGTTTTAAAACGGTACGGCTCTTTTAAATCTTTAGGGTTTGAACCCACTGCACAGACAAATTTTGTGCCACCAGCTTCTATCCCTCCAAACAAACTCATAAATTACTCCTCATTTCGAAATTACTGTAGCAAAATCTGCCCGTAAAGAAAATTATTTCGTTTTATTAAAAATTACTTCTCTCTGCATATTTAATATTTGTCCGAGAGGATTGCCGGAAAGGCTCATTTCCATTATAACGTCTTCGTTCACCACTGCATACTCAACCTCGTGATCATCCAAGGAAACGCAAAAACTGCCCCAACAACAAGATCTTCCTTTCACGCTCAAAATGTCCGTTTTTGATTCTACGGGATTTGAAAGAGATTTAAACTCTATCAAAGCGCATTCTTCTCCATGTCTCTTTGCTATACCCGTCCAGCTTAACTTTAGATTTTTTGTTTTTAAAAGCGCGAAATTTTGTACTTTCACTTCCTTTCCTTCTAAATCATCAGAAAAATATGGCTTGTTGTACTCAATATTATCCATAGCTAAATATGCAACCTCTATCCAGGGAACATCCCAAATAAGAGTTTTCATAAAATTTCTGTCTTCCGTAGGAAAATCTTCGTAAAAAGCTTCTTTCAAGATTGCTTCGGAAAGAGTATAAGTAAATCCTTCCATATAATCCAGAGGTTTTCCGTCCGGAAATTTCCCAGACGTATCTCTGGTGGATATCAGCATAACATCATTCCACCTGCAAAAGACTTCTTTTTCTTGTACGTAACGAGTAAATGTTCCTTTTATTTGCATGCTGCTTACAACACCTTCCGTCATATCTCGATTATATATAGTCGAGGTTACACTGTAACGCTGTGGAACCGACTCATTAAATTTTAGAATTCCCTGTTTGACCAAACACTCATCTATAGTTTTTGACTCTTCTACTTCTGCTTCTTTTCGACAACAAGAAAGACTGACCACAAAGAAAAACACAACAACCGCAAACTGAGCGAATAACAACCAATGCTTTTTTCTAATCATTTAAACCCCCTTTAAAAAACATTTCCTATCGCCAACATTGTAACAGAAAACAACCCTTCTGTCAAGCGTGCTTTTAATATCGGACAAAAGCTTCCTATGCAAACCATGCAAAGCGCAACTTAAAAACCAACAATAGCCCAGATAACTAATTGATAACCAATCGCTTAATAGTATTCCAAGAAGGTTTTTGCGTTTTTGTTAAAGCGCCAAATAAAAGAGTATATTGGGTTTTGTGTTCTCTGTGGCTCTGTGCGATAAAAAGGTTGGCTATAAAACCTTGACAATTATGGGTTGTTTATTTATATCTTAACTGGAGGATAAGTGATGGATTTAAAAAAGGAAAGCAAGGCAATCAAAGAGCTACTTCTGTCTTACGAAAAAGATAGCGGAGTTTTTCTCACGGATACAAAGCAAAAGTTCTCTTCGAGAAAATATCCTTTCGAAGAAATAAATTTAATAAAACAGGTCCTTTTTCCGACATACTGGAATTGCGGAAAACTTACACAAAAAGAAAACAGTAAAGAACTAATCGAAACAATGGAAGAACTGGGAAATCTTTTCGCTGAAGGAATAAGCCCTTACGTTAAAAGTAAAAAAGAAGCAGAAAAAATTGTCGCTAATGTTTTAAATAATTTAGGGCAAATTAGAGAAAAACTTAAAAAAGACGTCGAAGCCGCTTACTCGGGAGACCCCGCGGCAAAAGACTATACCGAGATAATTCGTTCTTACCCGGGATTTCTTGCTATCGAAATTCACAGGGTTTCACATCTGCTATATACATTCGGGGCAAAAGGATATGCCAGAGAAATTTCTGAGGTCATTCATTCAGAAACTGGAATAGATATCCATCCGGGAGCCGAAATCGGAGATTGCTTTTTTATCGATCACGGAACGGGTGTCGTAATAGGAGAAACTGCGGTTATCGGCAATTGGGTCAGAATTTATCAGGATGTAACTCTTGGTGTCTTACATTTCGAAAAGGAAAAAGAAGGAGAAATAAAAAAAGATTACAAAAGACATCCCGATATTGGGAATCACGTTGTAATTGGAGCGGGAGCTAAAATACTGGGTCCTGTAAAAATCGGCAATCATGTAAATATCGGGGCTAATTCCTGGATAACTGAAAACATCCCCGATTACACTTCTGTTTTCGTCGCAGAACACCCTCGTCTCGAAAAAAGAACAAAATTTTAAAATGAGCAGAGTGGCAAAAAATATCCTTGAACTCATAGGAGAAACACCTGTCGTAAAACTTAACAAAATTCCTGCTAAAAATTCCGCCGAAATTTACTGCAAATTGGAATTCTTTAATCCCCTTGGTTCTATCAAAGACAGAATCGCTCTACACATGATTGAAGAAACGGAAAGAAAAAAACAAATTCATCCCGGAGACACTCTAATAGAATCCACAAGCGGTAACACGGGAATAGGACTTGCTTACGTGTCCGCGGTAAAAGGATACAAACTAATTCTCGTTATGCCCGACACTATGAGTAAGGAACGAATAAAAATACTAAAAGCTCTGGGAGCGAAAGTTCTTTTAACCCCGGGGGCAAAAGGAATGAAAGGAGCAATAGAAAAAGCGGCTGAAATGGAAAAAGAAAAAGGATATTTTCGTATGGGGCAGTTTACAAATCCAGCCAATCCCGAAACACACAGAAAAACAACAGCAAAAGAAATCCTAAAACAGGTACCGGAACTAGATGTCTTTGTCGCAGGTGTCGGAACAGGCGGTACGTTAACCGGAGTGGGGGAAGTTCTAAAAGAAAAAATTAAGGATAGAAAAGTTTTCATCGTCGCTGTGGAACCCGAAAGTTCTCCTGTTCTCTCGGGAGGCAATCCGGGTTCTCACAAAATCCAGGGCATAGGGGCAGGTTTTATCCCTCGTGTTTTGAACGAAAAAATAATCGATGAGATAATAACTGTCAGAAACGAAGACGCGTATAAAACGGCAAGAGCGCTTGCCAGAAAAGAAGGAATTTTTGCCGGAATATCTTCCGGGGCTGCCCTGTGGGCTGCATTGCAGATAGCAAAAAATTTGTCCAAAGAAAAAAAGATTGTTGTAATCCTACCCGATACCGGAGAACGTTACCTCAGCACGGATTTGTTTTGATGATAAAAATCCTTCGGATTGCTTAAATAGTTAAATAGAAAAATGGTAAATAGATTTTTGGGCTTTCGGATATAGGGTTTATATTTTGATTTGTTGTTTCGTTGGTTTGGGTTTTTTAACGATCTAACGATCCAACGGCCTAACTATCTAACTACTTAGTTCTATCGTGTCAATATAAATTATGGAAGAAATAGGTAAGGTTATCAAAACAAATAAAAATCAAGCGACAGTTCAAATAAAATTACCCGAAGGCTGTGACTCCTGTGAATTCTCCAAATTTTGCCGTATCGACAAAAAAGAAAGAGAAATAGTCTGCATAAATAGCCAGGGCGCAAAAACGGGAGACATTGTACGAATTGGCACAAAAAATCGAAGCTTTTATATAGCGATTATTGTGAATTTTCTTCTTCCTCTTTTCGTTCTGATAAGTGGAGTCCTCATCGGCAAAAAAATCTGGCAAACAGACCTTGCCGGTTTTATTTTAGGTATGGGAAGTATGATTGTTTATTTTGCAGTCTTCTTTTTGATCGATAAACAAATCTATAAAAGTGGTAAACTTTTGCCTGAAATCTTAAGTATAAAGAAAAAATAGAAAGACAAACTTAGTGGGCTTGTTCAACTCTTTATTCGCGAACCTTAACTAACTCCGCACAATCATTTAAAAGCTCTGAAGCTTCCATCAAATATTCCTTGGGGTATGGGGTTATTTCTGAAAACTCAGGAGAAAGGGTTTTTGCGTTTCTAAAACCCTGAAGAACATACTTTTTGACTTTTTTAATTTTTGTACATATTTTTTTTATATCTTCTTTCTCTACAATTCCGGGAACCATCGTAGTCCTAAATTCATAATCCTTTGTCCCTTTTATTATTTCAATACTATCTTCTATATCTTCAAACTTTGCTTTCTTGCCGGTCGCTAAAGGATATTTTTCCGGTGAAGTTTTTATATCCATAGAGATATAATCTACAACAGAAAGAACTTCTCTTAATTTATCCGGCAAAGTCCCATTAGTATCAAGTTTTATATCCAATTCCAATTCCTTTTTAATCCTTGCAAAAAAGTCGGGCAATCCGGGGAAAAGAAGTGGTTCTCCCCCGGTAAAGGACACTCCGTCTATAAAATCTTTTCTTTTTTTTAAGTCCTCGATCACTTGTTCGGCTGGGATATCGGGAATTTTTTCTATAAGTTCCGGCAAAACAAGGTCTAAATTATGGCAAAAAGGACATCGTAAATTGCACCCACCAATAAAAACTACTGACGCAATTTTCCCGGGATATTCTATTATACTGGTACCTAAAAAAGATTTAATCAATTATTGCTATCTTCTGTTTTTAAATACTTTCTTTCCTTGAATTCTTCTCTTTTGCCTTCATTCCAGTCTTGAACCGGTCTGTAGTAACCAACAACTCGGGAATAAACTTCGGCTCTTACCGCGTAAACTTTTTCTCTTTCCAAACTTTTTTCTTCTATATTTTCTACCAAGATATCTCCTTTCTTCTATTTTGCCTTATTTAAAAAAACTTCCATTTTTCCTTTTTCCGATTTTTCATTCTCGATTCTTTTATACGCGCCCTCTTTCATTCTTTTCAGTGCGACTCTATCGAGTTCTACTACCTGTCCGAATTCTTCTAATTCTTCTTCTGTATGTGGATATGGACAGAAGAAATGTTCCCCTGAAATATATCCATGGACCGGGCAAATAGAAAAAGTAGGTGTAAAGCTGAAATACGGCAAAGTAAACCTGTTCACTATTTTTTTAGTAAGATCCCTCACTGTCTCCCAGTTTTCAATAGCTTCTCCCAGGAAAATATGGACAACTGTCCCTCCGGTAAATAACGCCTGCAGGGGATCCTGGTGTTCAAGTACGCCAAATATATCATCTACTTCATCTACAGGTGGATGTACGGAATTTGTGTAATAAGGGTAAACTGTACCTTTTGTGTAAATATCCGGAAATTTTTCCTTATCTGCTTTTGCCAAACGGTAAGAAGCGCTTTCTGCAGGGGATGCTTCAAGATTGTAAAGATTGCCTGTTTCTTCCTGGAACTCAGAAATTTTCTTATTCATAAATTCAAGCACTTTTATTCCCCACTCTCTTCCTTCTTCCGTCATCAATCCTTTTCCAAACATATTTATACATGCCTCGTTCATCCCAATTAGACCTATAGTAGAAAAATGATTTGCCCAGAAAGAGCCTATTGTCTCTTTTATTTCTCTTAAATAATACCTTGTGTAAGGATATAATCCTTCTTCCGTAAAATCTTCAACAATTTTTCTCTTTAATTCTAAAGATTCTCTCGCCGTCTCCATAATATTTGAAAGTCGATCAAAAAAATCTTCCTTATCGCTCGCAAGATGAGCGAGCCGCGGGAGATTGATAGTCACAACTCCTATACTACCGGTAAGAGGATTAGAACCAAAAAGTCCACCTCCCCTCTTTCTCAATTCTCTTTTATCCAATCTGAGCCTGCAACACATACTTCTGGCATCTTCAGGATCCATATCAGACGAAACAAAATTGCTAAAGTATGGAATACCATATTTACCAGTCATCTCCCATATAGGTTGAAGCTCTTCGTTATCCCACTCAAAATCCTTTGTTATATTATATGTAGGAATAGGGAAAGTAAAAATTCTACCCTTAGCGTCACCCTCCATCATCAATTCAGCAAAAGCTCTATTTATAACATTCATCTCTTTCTGAAAATCTCCGTAAGTGGCGTCTTTTTCTCTTCCGCCAATTATAACTCTGGTATCTCTAAAACTATTAGGAACCTTAAGGTCCAGAGTGATGTTCGAAAAAGGCGTTTGGAAACCGACTCTGGTTGGGACATTTATATTAAATAAAAATTCCTGTAAAGCTTGTTTTGTATCTTTGTAATCCAGATTATCAAAGCGCACAAATGGAGCAAGAAAGGTATCAAAATTAGAAAAGGCTTGCGCGCCAGCTGCCTCACCTTGAAGGGTATAAATAAAATTAACGACCTGCCCCAATGCGCTTCTTAAATGTTTTGCGGGCGAAGATTCGACTTTACCGCTCATTCCTCTAAATCCCTCTTTTAAAAGATCCATTAGATCCCAACCCACACAATAGGGACCAAGAATACCAAGGTCATGTATGTGAAAATCTCCGCTACTGTGCGCCTCTCTAATTCTTGGGCTATAAATTTTACCAAGCCAATACCTTGCGGTCACAGATGAAGAAACATAAAAGTTTAACCCTTGAAGAGAATAATTCATGTTTGAATTTTCCTGCACTCTCCAGTCCTCTTTCTTTAAATACTTACCCATAATCCCTTCAACATCCCTGAAGACATCTTCAACTTTACGCGCTTCGTTTCTCTTTTCTCGATAAAGAATATAAGCTCTTGCCACATCCGGCAATTTTCTTAGCATGAGGGTTTCTTCTACATAATTTTGAATTTCCTCTACCGTGGGAACATTACCAGCCCTGAAGAAATTCATATACAGTGAAGTCTCAACTTGATTTGTTATAGAATTAGGATCTTCTTTAGATCCTATCGCTTTCAGAGCTTTAGAAATAGCAACGCTTATCTTCTTTTTACCGTACGAAACGACTTTGCCGGACCTTTTTCTAATAAGCCATTCCATTGATCAACCCCCTCCTTTACTACTAAAATATATCATTATTTTATCAAGAGTACGAAACATTCACTTTTTTCGAATACCGAAAAAACCTTATAGCGTCAACTGTTAGTGTAAAAGACCTCAATTTTTGCATTTTTTATATGTTATCTTATAATAAAAAACGCCTCTCATAAGTCAAGGGGCGATTCTACGATTTTTTATAAAAAAATCTAATTTTAGAAAAAAATATTGAGACAACTTAAAACTTGACATTAATATGATTGAGATTAATTTCTACCAATATGAAAACTTTAAACAAGTATATTATGATCAGAAAATTGCTCCATGTTTCAACTATTGTGGTTCCCATTTCTTATCTTTTCTTACCCAGGTTTCCAATGGTTATAGGTCTGTGTGTGCTGGGAATCTTGTTTTTATTCATCGATTTTCTGCGGCTCGAGATTAAAATAATAGGTTCTCGTTTCGATCATTTCTTCGGTAAATTAATCTGGCCGAAAGAGAAAAACACATTAACAGCCGCCACTCATTATGTTGTTGCGGCTTTCCTCTCGGTATATTTTTTCGATAAATGGATAGCAATTGCGGTATTACTTTTTCTTTCTTTAGGAGATACCGCTGCACATATAATCGGTGTTAGGTGGGGCAAAAATCGACTCGACACGGAAAAGACAATAGAAGGAAGCCTTGCCTGCCTTATTATATGTTTATGCGTATCCTTTCTTTTACCTCAACCCTCGTTTATTGTGCTCGTTGTTGGGGCACTTGTTGCTTCTCTTGTCGAATTCTTTCCTTTCGGTATCGACGATAACTTTACACTTCCTCTGATATCGGGTGCCGCAATGGAAATAATGGTTAAAATGCTCTAATTCTTCTTCCTTGTCATAACAAAACTCTTAACATTAAAGCCCACAGAGGAAGGGGAATGTGGGCTTTAATGAAGAGACGTTACTCAAAGAGTGAAAGGATACTAATTATTTCTATCTATAAACCAAAGAGACATTTAAATGATTTTCTTCTCTAAAAGAAGGATCTTTTTTTATGAGAGCACTGCTTGCCGCTGAGAGATTCAGTGCAACTGGTCCAAAGTCCAGCCCGACTCCTCCGGTCACAAACATCTGATCCCAACTACCCTGATCATAACCAGAGGCAATTTTTACCGGAGAAGGCTCGGTATAAAAACCTGCGCTCAGAGACAGCAAATCATTGAACCTGTATTGCCCACCGAGATGCAATCTGATTATACTTCTATAATCAACCGCCTCCCAATTGAGGTCAGGATACGCCAATGTCCAACGTATATATTCCCACATATATTCCCCTGAAACATTAAGATATATTTTGTCTTTTAAATTAACCCCGGCTCCTAATCCCAGAACAAGGGGCAATCTTTCGTCGGACGCACTAGAGTATACCGCACCATCAAGATCTACTCTATAAGCTTTTCCAAGGCCTTTTTTAACAAGAAAACCAACAGAAAGAATATCGCTCGCCTTATATTGTAAACCCAGGCAGGGTTCAATGCCATATTTATCTATATGAATAAAGTTTTCATCATATTCAGGACCATAAACGACACCATAGTCCCTTGATCGCGCCCAGAACAGACCCATATTCACACCAACAGAAAACTTGTCATTTATTGCTTTTCCTATTGTTGTATTTAAAAAATAAAATCTTTCCGATTGAATATACTCTCCAGGAAAGGTTTTAAACCCAGAGGTGTCAACAACTGTAATTGTTATAGAATCTCTTCTCACAAACTTATAAGGCACAGATAAAGATACGCTCAAGAAGCAATCACCTCCGAAGGGGAGAGCAACACCCAGATAGTCAGGAAAAGCGTAATCTAATCGCAAAGAATCCTCTGGATAAACAACATAAGACATTTCTCCTTTAGTTAACTTACAACCCGCAAAAACATTCAGTTTCTCGGTACTCGAAAAGGCAGCAGGATTATACAATCCACACTCGACACTATTATTTAGACCTATAGGAACCCCACCCATACCAAGAGAAGAACCACCCATGTCATTCTGATAATAAGGACTGTAACCAAAAACAAACAAAGATAAAAACAACATTACAACAACTCCTTTTTGAATTTTTAACACAAAAATTTTCACATTTACTCATTTTGCCAATCATCTCCTTAATTCGCCTTACACAAAGTACTTTGTTTCATAAAGCATTATACTAAAAACTTTTTATTTGTCAAGGGGGTTTTTGTTTTTTATGTAAAAAAGGTTTGTGCTATTTGTGTGATTTTTCGTTGAACTAAGCGCTTGGCCTTTCGCTGTTAGCTAGAAAAAAAAATAAACTTTATGCCCTTTGTGTCTTTGTGGTTATTGTCTAGGGTATAGTGTTTAAGGTATAGAAGAAATAAATAACTCTATAAATCGACGTCTACCTGCGTACTAGTTCTGTTTTTCAATTTACAATTTACAAATTCCAATTTACAATTAGACACTGAAAAGTGTTATGCTTCTCCGTGTGCTCTGTGTACTCTGTGGTAAAAAAGTTTTAGGTGATGTGGGATTCTACTAACATCTATAATGCCGCATCAAGGGTAATCGGTTTACCATCAGAAATGCTTCTAACGTACCTTGAGTCTATAAAGTCAACCCATCTTTTTCCTGCGAGATATCTTGCCAAAGCTTCCTCAGGATTCCTTGAAAACATAGATAAAAACTTAAGATAAGAAAAACCAAGAAGAAGATTATCTTCAACTTTATATAAATTATAATCCATTTCACTCAATTTTTCTTCTTCTTCTATCGTTAAGCCAACAGACCCTGAATACAACAGGACTTCACCTATATAAGAAGCAGTGCTTGTCATCACCTGAGTAAGTCCTTTAGCATTTACTTTACTCGTAGCGCTAGGGATAAAAGAACTTTCAGCTTGAATCCAGCGAACAACCACAGGCCATCTCATCCAAAAACGAACAGAATAATCATAAGCCATTTTTATCGTTTCGCTATCCCCTCTAACTCCACTAGAACGAGCATATAACAAAGCCTGATGACGTAGCTCTTCGTATTCTTTATGCCACCTTATCTGAGGTTGTGAAGATAAAAAGTGTGGGGGTATTAAAAGGAGCATAAAGATTATTACTGTTACTAATGGACGATACTTTTTACTCTTTTTTACTTTAAAAATCATCCTATATATAATTTACCATAATTTTCGATTTTCGCAAGGCTTTTAGGGCTTATTAACAAAAAAAGCTCTGCAGTATATGAAATACTGCAGAGCTCAACTAAACCATTAAAACTTAAAATAATAAGGAGGTAAAAATATTTTTACCTATGCAATAACAATACCTTACTCGAAACTCTTGAAGTCTTCTTCTTCCCCTTTTTTATATTCTCTTAAACTCTCAATTTCTTCTTTTAATTCCTGAAAAGATTGAGACGCTCTAAAACGGGTGTATAGCTGGTGATTTTCATCCGAATATAACTGTTTTAAAAGCTCTTCTCTTGCTTTACCAATCGGCAATTCCATCATCATAAACACCCTAAATCCCTTTCCTTCTTCTATAATTTTCTGTTTGCGTTCTCTTGAACCTACAAGACTTTGGTCCACAACATTTTTAGAAACTTGAGTGAATTGTTCTGAAAATTCTCCTTCTTCGGCTCCCCCCACCTCCTCTTCAAATTTCTTTATTAAACCATTAATGTGAGATTCAATCTCCGCTGCTATCTCGAGTCTTGCTTGCTGCTTTGCTTTATCTTTAGCAATCTGTAAATCTTGTGAAGTAGCAGTCGCTTTACCTAATATATAATTATCATCTTGCGTGGTTTCAATATACCAATCCGGAATCTTTATACCGTGTGCTTCAGTAACTCCTCTGGAAGCACAGCCTATAATTAAGATAGTTAGAACTAAAACTGTCACCAATATTTTGTTCATACCGCCTCCTTTGTTATCATTATATTTAGTATAGAGTAATTTTTTAAAAAGTCAAGACCGTAAAGATCATAGTAATTTACATGAAAATAGGATTGGCCATTTTAGTATATGGTATTGACAAAATGGATTTTACCTTTATTATACCAGGAAAAAAGGAGTTATAATGGGGAAGAGATGTTTTGTTTGTGGTAAAACAACAACTTTTGGTAATTTGGTTAGTCATTCAAAGAGGAAAACTAAAAGGACACAAAAACCAAATTTACACAAAATAAAAACAGAAATCAATAATAAGATTAAAAAAGTATACGTTTGTTCAAAATGTCTAAAGGCAAACAAAATTAAAAAAGTTGTATAATTTAAAGAAATCTTTTTTAACTCACTAATTTATTCTATTGTTATAGGCATTAAGAGGTAAAAAATCTCTTGTTTTTCTCCTTCTATAGTAACAGGTTTATTTTTTGCTTCGAAACTTAAAATAACTTGAGAAGATTTAATTTTCCTTAAAAAGCCAATGAGGTAATTAGAAGAAAGAGCAATATTAATCTTCTCACCTTTATACTGTCCATCTATTTCTTCTTTACTTTCTCCTATTTCCGAAAAAACCTCAATATTTAAAATTTCACCCAAACTCAAATTAACAGTTTTAGGTCTATCATTAGAAAAAACAGAAACTCTTTTAAGAGAAGAAAGAAACAATTCTCTTTTTAATGTAAGAATGTTATCGGTTTTTTCTGATATTACCGTCCTATAGTCTGGAAAATCAACCTTTATTAAATTGGAAACAAGTATAAAATTATCCCCAAAAAAATATATTCTACTTTCATCGACCCCTATTTTTATATTCTTTGCATTAAAAGTAGAAAGCTGTCTTAAGACTTTCGGAGGAACAACCACTTGAAAAGGATTTTCACCAAGATTTATTTTTATATCTTTATACCCGAGACTAAAACTATCTGTTGTTACTAATCTTAAGTTTTTGTTTTTATACTCCCACAACATACCGCTCATTTTTCTTTTAGATGAATCTTCAGGAATTATAAAAACAAGTTTATCTATAACTTCTTCAAAAGCATTTTTATCAACCTCATAGGTTTCTTCTTCTGTAATTACAGGCTCCGAAGGAAAATCTTCCTCTTCCATCAAAGGCAAATAAAAATAACCTTTATTGTATTCGATTTTAACCCTATTTTCTTCTTTATGGAAAGTTGTTTCTCCTTTTATTTCGCCCATTATAGAAAATAGAGTTTTTGCGGGTACTATAATTGTCCCCGTTTTTTCTATTTTACAAGAGTCGGTATTGTAGATTAAAGATGTATCAAGATCAGTGGCAAAAATATTAAGTTTTTCTTTTTCAATTTTTATCCTTACATTAGATAATATTGGAAAGGTTGTATGAACCGGGACAATTTGGATTATAGGTTTAAATTCTCTAACGAATTCTTCAGCATTTATCGAAAATAACATTTTTCCTCCTTTTACTTTTTCTATTACTTATAATAATATATTAATTTTGTAGTTGTAGTATACATTGTGGATAAGTGGATAACTCTGCTGCCTTTTTTATTGTTACGTTTTTATTTAATTGTTTTCCATTTGTTGTGTGGATAAGTTGTTTATTAAGTAGTGTCATTGTATCATTCATTCGCTAATTTGTTTTTGATTGTGGAAATTTCGCCTTTTATCCTCTTGTTTTTCCTTGTTAAATTTTCTATTTTGTTGAAAGAATGTAGAATAGTGGAATGATCTCTTTTTCCGAAACCATTACCGATCTCTTTTAAAGAGAGATTTGTTAAGTTTCGCGCGAGATAAATAGCTATCTGGCGAGCTTCTACTACACTTTTCGATCTTTTATCTCCTTTGATTTCTTCTATATCTATGTTATAAAAATCCGACACTGTTCTAATAATTCTTTCTTGTGTAATTCTTTTTTCTTTTTCTTTTATAAAATCATTCAAAACTTTAGTGGCGACTTCCACAGTGATATCTGTTTTATAAATAGAAGAGTGTGCCAATAATTTTATTAAACAACCTTCTAATTCTCTAATGTTAGATTTAATGTTCGATGCTATATAATTGATAACACTATCGTTAATTTGAATATTATCGCTCTGGATTTTTGAACGTAGAATAGCCAACCTCGTTTCAAAATCCGGTGGTTGTAGATCTACCATTAATCCCCAATGAAATCTCGAAATTACTCTTTCTTCGAGACCGGTTATTTCTTTTGGGGGCCTGTCGGAAGTTATCACTATTTGTTTTTTTGCCTCAAAAAGCGCGTTAAAAGTGTGAAAAAATTCCTCCTGTAATCTTTCTTTTCCGGATAAAAAATGAATATCGTCGATTAACAGCAAGTCTATTTCCCTGTATTTTTGTTTGAACTGTACGGTCGAATATTCTTGAATAGATTTTATCATTTCATTAAGAAATTCTTCAGTTTGAGTATAAAGTATCCGTAAGTTAGGATATTGAGAATAAACTCTATTGCCGGTTGCTTGTAATAAATGTGTTTTGCCCAACCCCACTCCTCCGTATATAAAGAGAGGATTGTATTCTCTTCCCGGGGCGTTGGATACTGCCATAGCTGCCGCATGAGCGAATTTACTATTATCTCCTACAACGAAATTGTCGAAAGTATATTTATCGTATAGTAAAGGTTGTTGATTGATATTTTTTACTTCTCTTTTGGCTTCTTCCTTAATATGAACCGTGTCTAATTTTTTATTAACCAGAAAATGTATATTATATAATTGACCTGTAACCTCTTTAATGGATGAATTGAGGTCATTGATGAAATGTTCTGTTATCCAATGTTGGGTAAAAGTATTGGGAATGTTAAAATAGACGTCGTTTTCACTTGTTTCTTCTAACTCCATATTAGCGAACCAGGCTTTAAAAGCGGATTCGTTAACAGTTTCCCTGAGGGTTTTTTTGATTTTATCCCAGTCAAATTCCTTTTGGAGTTTTTCGTTCTTTTTCATGGTAATGTACTTTTTATTATTTGTCAAAATTAATGTTATGTCAAGAGGGCAGTTGAAGAAATTCTCTATAAAATTTTCAAATTCGACAAAGATCTTCTTTTTTCTTTGTACTTGACAAGATTGAAATATAAAAGTATTATTTTAGATGAATTTACATAAGTTGTTCGCGGGTATATTTTTCTTGGGATATTTATTACTTGTTATCTTCCCTTTAGCTTTGCCCATTTGGATTGCGGCTTTAGCGATGACTATTTTATATTGTATAATTATAGACAATGAAGCTATATCTTATTATTTTGCCATGACGGGTATTGCTTTTGCCCTGCAACTGGCGGGAGGTATGTCCTCTCCTCTTTTTGTAGCGTATATTCCTGTCCTTTTTATATTAAATAAAAGAGGTTTACAGCTTAAACCCTGGTGGCTGATTTTGCCTTTGCTATCGCTGTTTCATACCCAACCACTAATATCGTATTTGTTTTTTTATGGTGTTGTGATTTTTTTATATTTTATGAAACCTAAATTAATCAGCAAAAACATTTTTAGGCCAGCTACGCGATCTAATCCAGCGCAAGTGAACAACAATGTTAGAATCCTTCCTGAACAAGAAATACCTGTTACTATACCAGCTAAGTTTGATGACTCCTTGTCCGCGAATTTAGATATTTTAGTGAGGATGTTTGATCCTTTTAGTGTTGTGCTTTTAATAAAAAAGGATCAAACAGATAGTATGCAGGTTCACATCGCCGAAAGCGGCGGAGAGATAAAGAAGAAAGTTTCAATCGGCACAGGTCCATTATCCTGGTTTCTAAACAATTCCGGTATTTTAGTGAATAACGATTTTATTCATTCATCGAGTCATTTAGGTTATTATAAAAATGAAGAACATATACAATGCTTTATGGCTGGTTCGATTGAGTTCCTGGATGAAGTTATAGGAATTCTTGTTATAGACAGAAAAAATAAGGAACCTTTTGGCGAAAGAGATAAGGAGATGTTATCAAGTGTTGCTAAAGGTTTGTCAACGTTATTTTCCTTTTACCGGCATATGAACGCTTCAATGCTTGAAGTTTTTAGGTTGCGTTCACTCTTAACTCTTACAGAGAGAGTGGCTGGAGAAATTAAGTTGGAAGAAGTAAGAAAAAGTATATTCGAGGCTATCAAAAGTAGTTTCCAGGATGTTTGGGCGATTTTTCTACTGAAAGAAGGGAAGGAGTATTATATAACAGAAGAAGACGATAGGAGATATTACCAGAATTTAAGGCTCAGCATCGTCGCGGCAGCTCTCGAAAAAAATATTTCCCTTTGTAAATCAGATCTTTCCGCGGAGACAAAAAGGCCTATTTTATTTCCGGAAGAAAGAAATTTCGAAGCGAAATCTTTATTGTTTTCACCTTTTAGAGGCGACGTAAAAGGAGGAATTCTGCTGCTTTCGAAAAGTAAGGACTGTTTTGACCGGAACCAAGATTTGATGATTTTAAATCTTATGGCTGATATAGCTGCCTCCTCTGTAGAAAAAGCATTTTTATATCATCTTGAAGAAGAAAAAGCCATGAGAGATGGTTTAACTGAGGCATACAATCACCGCTTTTTTCAGGAAATATTGGATAATAAAATTGCAGAAGCTGAGCGTAGTGAAGAACCGATCACCTTACTTATGATAGATTTAGATAATTTTAAGATGATAAACGATCAGTTTGGACATCAGAACGGAGATATGATTTTAAAGAGTGTTGGTGGTTTAATGAAAGATAGAATTAGATCCTCTGATATACTGGCGAGATATGGAGGAGAAGAATTTGCCATTATTTTGCCAAAAACTGGGTCTTTAGAAGGTTATAAACTTGCAGAAAACTTGCGTAATTCTATAGAAAGTAAAGAGTTTATTTCTCAGGATGATCTCAAATTTAATGTTACGATTTCAGTCGGGGTTTCCGAGTTATTGAAACACGCTCATAATAAACGAGATCTTATAGCGGCTGCGGATAGAGCTCTTTACCTCGCGAAAAAAGAAGGGAAGAATTGTACTTGTGTTGCTGAATGCTGAATACATAGATTCTTCGAATCTCAGTTGAATCGTTGAATCGTTAAATTGTTGAATAGTTGAGTGAAAACAATAACATTTTTCTTTGTATAATTTGTGTCTCTGTGACCTATTTTGGGGACATGGGACCAGGTTCCAACAAGTAAAAATTAAAAGTACTACATGTTCTACATATGAAGAGATTTGTGGGTTGGGTGGGAAAAATAAATAAAAGTCTTGTGAAAATCTGTGCAATCGCGTGGTTCCTTTTTTACGGAACATAACTCTTGACTTAGGTTTTGTTTTTATTATATTCTAAGTTACCTATGTTTACTTTTGGAGATCAGTCAAATCTAATTGATAAGGCCCGAAGGGTATCGACAAAAGGAGATTATCTTAAAGCTGTTCAAATTTTACAGAGTGCTTTAAGGAACCAGAATTCTGATCTTCCCCTTATTCTTGAAATCATGCACACTTATCATGCCGTCGATAAGTTAAACGAAGTTATAATTTGGGCGGAGAAAGGTGCCGCTCTTTCTGCTCAAGCTCAAAAAAAGGTAATCGGAGAAGTAGAGGATTTGTTTTATGGTAGAGGTAAGCCGGATCGACTCGCCGAATATCTTATGGAAAAATGGGCTACAAGAAACGATTTCGAAGGAGTATACGATCTTTTCAGAGAGATTAGCGAAGAGAGTAAACAAGCTTTTATTAAAAGGGAAGAACAGGTTGTTAAAAATATCCTTACTAATAAAGAAGATTTTAGCCCTAGAGATTTCACACACTTATATTTATATGCGTTAATGAATGAAGGCAGAAATAGCAAAGAAACGTTGAGACTGTTCAAAATAATATTGGAGAAGAAACCCAAGGATAGAGAGATCATAACACTTGAATTAAGAAGAGCGGAGAGAGAGAATTACGGAGACGCTTATCTAAAATTAGGATTGGGAGAATATCTACTGAAAGATAAACACTATTCAGAAGGGGTTTCAAAATTACGTGAAGCTGTAAACGAGGAGCCCAAATTTCAGGAAGAGGTCGTTCAAATTCTTTCTCCTTATGGGAAAGAAACTAAAGAAACAATCGATTATTTGAGTGAATTATTGATTGAAACGGGAAAAGAAGACAGGGCGCTGGATCTAATTGACGACTTTGAGGTAGATGATGCAATCAAAAAATACCAACAAATGGTGAAAAAAGATACTGAAAACCCAATCATTCACAAACAGTTGGCTGCAGCATATGTAAAGAAGGAAAGATACTCTGAAGCGGTAAAAGAATTTCTTTCTGCTGTTTCAATTGTAGCCGATGAAGAAATAGGCAACAGGGTTAAGGAATTGGAAGATAAAGTCCCCGCTGAAATAGACAATCTGCTTAATATTGCAAAAGTTTATAGTATTCTAGATTGGAAAGGGGAAGTTGTTTCCCTTTTGGAAAAAACCTTTGAGCGGTCTCCTTCTACTTCAAGTATAATTCTTGAGAATTTAAACCAGATATTCGAAGGCAAAGGTTTGCCTTCAAAAGCTTTAATCTTGAAAGCAAGATTGCTATCGAGAGAAGGAGATACGGAAGCAGCACTTCAAATATACAAGGAAATGTCCCTGGATTCGGACAAAACAGAACAAATAAAAGTAGAACTTCAAAAATTTCAAAAAGAGAATCCTGTGAGTACAGAGGGAGAAATCGTTTCTTTAATGCTGCAAATACCGGATAAACCCGAAGAAATCGCTGAAAAAGTCAATCTAATAATTTCCGAGTCGGCAGATTATATCCCTATTATGCTTACTGAGTTCGATAAAAGAGTGAAAACCAAGCCCGAATACACGGAGCAATTTCTGGATTTTTATAAAAATCTGGATAGACAGGAGTTTCCTCCTTTTACGTATCCATTTGCACTGGCTGAATTGTATCGTTTGTCGGAGGAGTACGATAAAGCTGAGATTAGTTTTAAAGAAGCTATCGACGAAGACCCTGAGAGGTTTAAATTTATCATTACGTATCTACAGGGTTATAAAGATGAACCCAGGATTAGAAAAATGATCGCTTCTTTATACTTTCATAAAGGTGAGTTTAAAAAAGGTTGCAAAGAAATTGAAAACGCGGCCCGAGAATTTAAAGATTATGTAGGAGAAATAACTACGTTTTTAATAAATGAAGTCAAAAAGAGAAAGGATAACGAGGCAATTTCCAGAGTATTGACAAAGATTTTCATTCAAAATGATTATTATGAAGAAGCTATTAAATGGGGTTCCCAGGTATTGGATTCTTTAGATTTAGAAAATCAGCCCGACTTAATGCTATCTCTGGCTAAAGCAAACGCAAAAATTGGGAAATTATCAAAAGCAGCTGCTCTGATTAGAAGAGCGATTGGCTTAGACGCGTCTCTTTCGGAAAAAGCGATAGAGGTATTAGAAGAAATTAAATCCGAAAAGGATACCGATTATGAGACGCTTATGACTCTTTACAGGTTGTATAAAGAAGCGGGAAATATTGGTAAAGCAGTTCGTTGTTTGGAGGAAACCCTTGCTAAAAAACCTACAATGGTCGACGCTATGCTTGAGGAAAGCAAAAAACTCATTGAACTTGCTCCGATTCATGCAGCATTAAGGATCTTTTACGGCAGAGTAAAACTGTTAAAGGCAGACTTATCCGGTGTAGACGAAATAGAAAAAGGGATTCGGTTCGATCCTAAACTTAAAAGTTCTGCTGTAGTCGCAATGGAACACTTTGAAGACCCCAATGTTGAAAAAAGCATAGTTTTCTTAAGGGCGGGCATCGAGAAAGATTTAGGGCATGTACATAAGGCTTTAGAGTATTTTATTAAAACCTATTGGGGAAACGAGGATAAAAAAGATATCGCGCTTAAAGAAATAAATACCGCATTGCCAAAAATAGATTTGTCAGAGGAGTTAGTGGGACAATTATTAGAAATTTTCGCGAATGAAGAACGTAATTCACCATTTCTTGCTATAGTAAATGATTTTTTCGATGGGTCTAAGGAAAAAGGGCAATATTTATTAGCTCAAACCGAGAATTTGTTTAAAGGAACAATTCCTTTACCTATCAGAGTCACTCTTGCGGAGATAAGATACCAGGTGGGAGATAAGGAAAAAAGCAAGGAAGAAATGGAGTCTTTGCTCGACGAATTTCCCGAGGTTGCCGAAAGACTTAAGGACTTTATTTCTCCCGATGATGAAGAAATGATTTCTCTGCTTGTAAGAATTAGTCTCGGATTATCTGATTGGGATGCTGCGATATCGTATATAAAAAACTTAAAGATAAAAGAGCAAGTTCCCTTTTATAGTCAATTACTAGAGAAATATTCAGATAACGAAGAAATAGTCCGAGAGGGAGCGTATCTTTACTTTGTCGCGCGGGACATGGAAAAAGCAGATTTATATTTAAACAAGATTAAACATCCGAATAACAAGGAAAAAGTTCTTTTATGGTTTAGAGGAAAAAAAGTTAAAGTTAGTATAAAAGAAATTGAAGAGGTTAGAAGACAAGTTCTGCTTGATAGGTTAAAGATGACGGATTTGCTTGAAGAAAGAGTTCTTTTATACCTGAAATTGGAAGAATTTGAGAAAGCATTTGAAGAAATAAAGGAGATAGAGGGAGAAACAAAGGAGATCCTTTTAAGTAAAATAGAGGCTGAAATCGGGGATTATTGGGGTGCATATAGGCGTTTGTCTAACTTGGAAAATAAAAAGAATTTTCTGGAAAAAAGAGCTCTTCTTGCTTTTTACAGTGGCAAACCTGAATTAGCATTAAGTCTCCTTTCGAAAACCGAAATGAACCCTATAAAAAAACAGGCATATGCTTCTACAATCTTGAGAGAAGCAACCGATTCACACAAAACAATAATGCCTCTTATAAGGAGGTGAGGTTTTATGAAAGAAGAAAAAAAGTCGAATAAAGACGCAAAGCAAACAGAAAAGAAGAAAAACGAAAACAAATCATCTGAAAAAGAACAGGACAAAAATATTGATAAATCTAAGCAAAAAAATCAACAAAAAATCAAAAATTCTGCTGAAATAGAGCAAAGAAGACAAGAACTTAGAGACATATTAAGAACTATCAACAAAAATCAACACAATGACCATTACGAATTGAGAGCTTTACTCGACGCAAAACTCGATCCTTTATCTATTCTTGGTGAGAAGCTCGAACATCTTTCTTCTCTCGATAAGAAACTTGAACAGCTGTCTTCGCTCGACGCACAACTCAAGAAGCTTTCTTCTATCGATGAAAAACTTACTTATCTTTCTTCTCTTGATGAGAGGCTCGAAAGTCTTTCTTCTCTCGATGAAAGGCTTGAAAGTTTGTCTTCTATCGATGAGAAACTTGAACGCTTGACTTCTCTTGATGAAAAGTTAGGGCGGCTGCCTTCTCTCGATGAGAAACTGGGAGAGCTTTCTTCTATTGTCAAAAATTTTGCAAACAATTTAGATAGTAAACTTGAAGAAGAATTTGTTTCTTTGACAAGTACTGTTCAATCCGGCATGGAGAATGTTTCCGATAGTGTAAAGAGCAGTCCTGATAAATTGGTAGAAAAAACAGATGAGCTGCAGAAATTATTGTCAGATAAAATTGATGAATCCTTAGATGTTTCAAGCGAAGGATTATCTCATCTTGGTGAAGTTTTTGAAAAGCTTGAAGGTTCTTTTAAAGAGGAGATTAGTGCTTTAAGAGAGACTTTACAGAAAGTTTTTGAGGAAATGTATATGCAGTTCAAGGATTCTTCAAAAGGATTGGTACAGCTTGCGATTTTAATGGAACAATACGTTGGAGATTTTAAAAAAGAAAGAGAAAAATTTGATAGTAAAATGAAGAAAGAAGAAGCTCGACGGTTAAACGATATAGCTGTTAGAACTTATTATGGAGGAAAAGTAGATGCCGCTATAAGGCAACTTAAGGAAGCTGTTCTTCTGGATGAGGAAGCCCCGGAAACATTGACAAATCTTGCTGTCGCACTTTCTAAAAAAGGTATGCAAAAGGAAGCCAGGAAAATATTCGAGAGGGTATTGAAAATCAATCCTGATATGATCGAGGCTAAAGTTGGTTTGGGGATGATTATGTTCGATAGAGGGAACGTAGACGAGGCTATTGAAATATTTAAAGAGGCAAGTAAAAGGAGTGAATCAGAAGCTTTCGTTTATGCGGATCTTGGATATGCTTATGAGCAGAAAGAAATGATAGATAAAGCTGTTTCAAATTGGGAGATAGCTCTTGAGCTTGACCCTACATTGAAAGATGTGGGAGAGAAATTAAAATTATACAAAGATAAGGAGGCTTGATGGAACAGAATAAATCTCCTTTTGAAGAAATTTTTAAAAGGGAAAAGAAGAAGAAACCAGAAGAAAAAAAAGAAGGGATATTAGATGCCCTTGACAATGAGGAAAAAAGTCTTTTTGAGGAATCTTCTGGTGGAGACACTGTCGCGCTGGAGGGTGAAGGAGAGAGAGAGGGCAGTATTTCCGCAGAGGTTAGATATAGGAATCTTTTAAATAGTCTTGTTAAAAAGAGATTTTTTGAAGAAGCTATGAAGATTATCGGTGAGATGAAAGAGGAGTTTGGGAAATAGCTTAAACAAAAAACAAATATAAGTAACGGCTCAACAATTTATTCTCGAAAGAATACTGATATATGTAGGATACACGATGGTTTTTTTAACTGTAAAACGATCAAAAAATTTGTTCGGGGGAAGAATTTTTTTTATTATTAAAAAATGTTGAAAATAGAAAAAAGCAGCAAAATATTCATATTAGCGGATACTCATTTTCAGGATTGGTCGAGCAAAGGCGAAATAGAATCTTTTGTTCTTTTCCTTAAAAAGGTAAGAGAGACAGGGAATGTATTATTTTTGCTCGGTGATATTTTCGATTTTTATTTTGAATACAAGTCTTTTCTTCCCAAGAGCTTTTTTAGTATATGTTTTGAGCTTAAGAAAACGGTAGAAAAGGGAATTGATATTCATTATTGGATGGGCAATCATGATTTCTGGGCAGGAAAATTTTTTGAAGAAATTGGAATTGTTAAACATGCCCGTCCGGAAATAATTGGAATTGGTAAAAAGAAAATATTGATACAACATGGGGATGAAATGGACAGGAATTTTATGATAAAAACCTGTTTGACTAATAGAGTATCAAGCGCTCTTTTTTCTTTAATTCATCCCGAACTTGGATTGAAGATAGCTAAACTTGTATCAAAGCGTTCTTATGCGAAATCAAACGGGATGAAGCTAAATCATGAAAAACTGAACTCATTCGCGGAAAGTAGGTTTTCGGAAGGCATAGATGATATTGTGATGGGACACTTCCACAAACCTTTTTTTTACAAGAAAAGCAGCAAAACTTTATCGGTTATCGGGGATTGGAAGAATAACCGGTCCTACGGGTTGATTGTGAATGGCAATATATCAGCTATGCGTTTTATCCAGTCTCCTAAGTGATAAATACTGTATTTCAAAATAAGTTCAAGGATTTCTTTTTTATCTTTTTCCTCTACTTCTTTCCACGTTTGTAGTCTTCCCTTTTTCAGATCTTTTAAAGTTGTTGCTAAAGGATTGAAAGGAATTGCTTTTGTTGTGACGCAGTTTTTGCATTTTGTTCCACCGGCCTCTATCTCAAAAAAATCGGTTTCTTTCGACCCGCAGACAATACATTTATCCATTTGGGGCGAGATTCCCTGAAGGGTAAATAAAGAAAGGAAAAAATATACTAAAACCTCTTCTTTAAATCCTCTGTCGAGAAAGCTTAATGCCCTTTTTTCCAATCCAAAAAGACCTTCCATCGGGGAGGGAATTTTCTTTCCCGTCCAGATTAAACTCCAGCCTATATTTAAGAGGTATAGATCTTTTTTTAAAGATGGGTGTGATTGGATGAGGGATGCTTCCTTTAAAGACCCTAAATTTTTACCTGGTTTTATGTAATATACAAGCTGGGTTAAATTGAGGGGTTCTATATTGCCAGCGAATTGTGATTTTGTGCGTCTGGCTCCTTTCGCGACGAGAGAAAGGCGTTCGGAATCCGAAGATAATATATGAATTATTTTACTTGTATTTTTAAAATCATAGCTTTTGAGAATGAGGGCGTCTTGCCTTTTTAGCATTTTAATCTCTTAGCAAATGCGTGGTAACTGGTCTCCTGTTAGCCGATCGATAATTCTTTTTCCGCCAATTATTGTTTCAAGTACGACTCTACTTTTATTTTTATTTGTTATCTCTCCTATTATAGAAGATTCTTTTCCTAAGGCGTGTTTTTTCATTTTTGCAAGGACAGAAGAAGCTCTGTTTTTTGCGACAATCGCGATGACTTTCCCTTCATTCGCGATGTAAAGAGGATCGAGCCCGAGGATTTCCGAAAAGGAAGAAACATTATCATGGATGGGCAGGTTTTCTTCGTTTATCTGGATGCCAAAACCGGACTGCTCCGCGATTTCGCATAAAACAGTAGCAACTCCGCCTCTTGTTGGGTCCCGCATGAATTTTATGCCGCCCGCGGATAACATTCCGTCTATTAAATCCCACAGGGGAGCGCAGTCGCTTTTTATGTTTGTTTTGAAATTTTCTCTTTTACTCATTACGGCTAAACCGTGAGCTCCGATTTCGCCGTTTATAATAATTTTATCGCCGGTTTTTATTCTCTTTGCGGATAGAATAGTGTTTTTTTGTATAATTCCGATTCCGGCGGTATTTATAAATATTTTATCCGCGTTTCCTCTTTCGACAACTTTTGTGTCCCCTGTTACTATTTGCACATTTGCTTTTTTGCTTGCTTTTTCCATAGAGGTTGTGATTTTATCTAATATATCCATATCGAGCCCTTCTTCTATTATCAGGGAGCATGAAATGTAAAGAGGTTTCGCGCCCATTACCGAGAGATCGTTTACTGTTCCGTTTACAGCGAGACTTCCTATATCTCCGCCCGGAAAAAAAACAGGATTTACAACATAAGAATCCGTCGTAAAGCATAATTGTTTGTTTCCCGAGGGAGGTAGCACCGCGGAGTCGGTAAGTTGCCTGAGAACCGGATTGTCGAATTTGTCTATCATCATTTCTTTTATGAGAGTACTCATTGCGGTACCGCCGCTGCCGTGCGAAAGCAATATTTTCTTATTTTCCGTGTTTTTCTTTTTCATTCTTTTTTAAATTTGTAATACGCCGCGCAGGTGCCTTCTGATGATACCATACAGGGGCCTATCGGATGTTCCGGAGTGCATGTTTTTGAGTATAATTTGCAATCATATGGTTTTTTTGTCCCCATTAGTACTTTTCCACATATACATTCCGGGTGTTCTTTTGTTTTCTCTATTTCGCACTCTATGTTTTTCTCCGCGTCGAATTTTGCATAAGCTTTTTTTATGGATAACCCTGATTTTAAAAGTAACCCGAGCCCTCTCCAGGGAGAATCCTTTACATCGAAAACTTTGTCTATCAGTGTAAGCGCTTTTTTATTACCTTCGCTGCGCACGACCCTTTTATATTGATTTTCTACCGAAGGTTTCTTACGTTGTGTTATTTGTTTTGTTAACATTTCGATTCCTTCCAAGAGGTCGAGAGGTTCGAATCCGATTATAACAGAAGGAATACCGTATTTTTTTACTATCGGTCGATAGGGTCCTTCTCCTATGATAGCGCTAACGTGTCCGGGACAGATAAATCCGTCTATTTTTATTTCTTTGCTTTCTAAGAGTGCTGTCATTGCGGGAGGAATTAATTTATGTCCGGAAAGAACAAAAAAATTCTTTATATTTTCATCCTTAGCAGAGAGGATTGTCGAGGCAACCAATGGTGCTGTAGTTTCGAAACCTACGCCGAGAAAAACAATTTTTTTTTCAGGATTTTTTTTCGCGATTTCCAGGCTTTCAAGAGGGGAATAAATTATCCGTACCTTACTCCCGGAAGCTTTTTCTTTTTCTAATGAAGAAGTCGAACCCGGCACTTTAATCATGTCTCCGAAAGTAGTTATTATCGTGTCCCCCAGGCGGCTATAAGCTATCGCCGTATCGATATATTTATTCGGGGTAACGCATACAGGACAACCCGGACCCGAAAGATGTTCTATTTTATCTGAAAGAAGACTCATAATGCCGGAACGGAAAATCGCATGTGTATGCGTTCCGCAAACTTCCATAAGTGAGATTTTGCCTTTATATCCGTTCAGTAAATTATTTATTCTATCGGCTATTTTATGGGATAAATCTTTATTCCTGTATTCTGTTATATATTTCATTGTTTTAAAGATTTCCTATTTCTTCCCAGATTGCGAGTGTTTTTTTCGCTTCTTCTTCGTTTAGTTTTTCTATGGCAAAACCTGCATGTATTATTAGATAATCTCCGATTTCAACTTCCTTAAGGAGAGTCAAACTGACTTCTTTTTTTACTCCGGAAAGTTCTACTTCGCCTTTATCTCCTTCGATTTTTATGAGCTTCATTGGTATTGCCAGACACATTAAATCTCTCCTTTTAAGGGTAAGTTAACTTTAATTATTTGAAAATCAACCCGCGACCTTATTATTGCCGGACAATAATAAGGAGTCCGAAGTCACGAGTCTCGAGTCATCAGTCAAGATAAACCCTAACCAACAACGTGAAAAAATTCATCTAAAGACATAAGATAGTGAAATGGTGAATTAGTTAATTGGGAAATTGGTAAAAAAAGGACTTATTTTGTTGCGTATACATTTATTCTTCTGAATATTTCGAAGCATCTTCTGTTGTCAAATTTATATTTTGCCATATTTGTTTCTAATATTCCTCGAGTTTTTTCATGTTTTCGATGGCTTCATAAAATCCATGTTTTTTTAACTTGTTTTCCCATATTTCTACCGGGGTAAAGCTCATAGTGACAGTTGTACTTTTTACAACTATGAGTCTGTTGCCGACACTTAAACAAAAGGCTTTTAAAACATCATCATTTAAATGAGTTACCCCATTATGGATTTCGAGCATAACATAAGCTCTATCGCCCGGCATGAGTATTTCTTTGCAGTTGTTTATTTCTTTTACAAATTTGTTAAACACCGATTTTAAAGCAGTGTCTTTTTTTATCATACCGAAGCCGCTTTTCCCTACGTGCCCTGTTGTCAGAATAACATGATCCTGTTCAGAAATTTTGTAATGTGAAATCGCTTTTGGCGGAACCCTCAAAGTTAAATCGTTTTTTATTTTGGATATGGCGAAAGCTTCCTTTGTTCCCGGCGTTCCCGGCATAAGATTAGGCATTTTTATTCTATTTTTTCAGTAATATATCGCTTATATTTAACATTATGACGCCCGCTACGATTATACAAATAGAAATAATTTTCAAAATACTGTATGGTTCTTTAAAATACAAAATTCCGATAATCGATACGCCCATAATACCGAGTCCAGCCCATATCGCGTACGCGAAACTTAAATCGAACTTTTTTAAAGCGAAAAGAAAAACGGTTAATCCTATAGCCCAGAAGACAAATGTTAAAATCGAAGGATATAATTTTGTAAAACCTTTGGATAGTTTCATGCATGTGGATCCGGATAATTCAGCCAAGATCCCGATTAATAATAATAACCACTTCATTTTGTTTTATCCCTTTTTAAAGGAGGCTAAAACTCCCTCCGCACTCAGGGCATGCCTTGCCTCCGGACGGACTATTCGGAGCTTTCTCTGCGAGACACTTTAGGCAGTATATTTTACCGCAGCTGTTACATTTAAAAGCTCTTTTATCTTCTATTTCTTTATGAACTTTTGCCAATCTATCTTTTTCCGCGTTTATTTTGTTGTAATCTTCATCATAAGACGCGCCGCCAAAATTCACGTAAGTCATCCCGGGTATTTTTACCTGACCTGCACCCCGGTCGACCTTCAAGCCCTCTTTTTCGCACGAGTCATAAAAGTCATTTGTGTTTAAAACATCGACTTTGCATAGCGCGCATTGCATAGATAATGATTCCATATTTGTGTTCCTCCTTTTACAATTTATCTTTATGAAAAATTCCCTTTTTGTCAACCGGATTTTGTGGACGGAGGCACAAAGATAATGGGACTCAGATTAAATAGGATTAACAGGATTTTTTTCTTGTAGTTACTTTTTGGTGGAGAGGTGGGGTAAATCATGAAATTCCCATAGGGGAATCCTTGACAAACAAAAACGGGTTCATATATTCCAGAGAAATTAAGGTAAACTTTAAGGAGATGCAAAATGTCTGATAATTTGAAAAATTGGGTTAAAGAAAAAGAAGAGTTTCAGTTTAAAAGCAAAAACATTTCAGAAGATGTACTATCTAAATTAGAAGAAACAGCAAAACAATGTAGAGGCGATATTTTAAAAATGACAACAGTGGCGAATTCAGGGCATCCGGGTGGTTCAATGTCTTCGATCGATATTTATACGACTGTTTATAGTCTTGCCGGTCTGCCGAACGACGAAGTAGTCGTCAGTCACGGGCATACTTCGCCGGGAGTGTATTCTATTCTCGGAAGGCTCGGCATTCTCGATACGGAAGAAATTTTGGCGTTCTTCCGCCATATATCAGGACCTTATGAAGGACACGTGGAATCTCATCTGCCCGGAATCGTATGGTCGACGGGAAATCTGGGACAGGGTCTTTCCGCAGCCTGCGGTTTTGCCATAGCGAAGAAACTAAAAGGTGATACCTCGAGAGTTTTTGCCCTTATGAGTGACGCGGAACAGGCAAAAGGACAGGTAGCAGAAGGAAGAAGATTTGCTTCAAAATTCAAATTAAACAATATAACAGTCGTTATCGACGATAATAACAGGCAAATATCAGGAAAAGTAGAAGATATAATGCCAATAAATATCAAAGAGGATTATCTTGCGGATGGATGGAAGGTTCTTGAGGTATGCGGGCATGACATCGAAGCCTTATACGAGGCGATACACACGGCTATAAACGATTCTTCTGCGCCTTACGCGATTCTCGGAGATACGGTTATGTGCAAAGGAGCTTCTTTTATAGAAGGGAACGAAGGCTATCACGGTAAAGCTCTTTCAGCCGAAGAATTAGACAGGGCTTTAGGAGAATTAGGTATAGAAAACGACGTGGATAAATATATTCAGAAAAGGGCTTCCGGGAGAGCGAAGCCTTTTAAGAAAAGCGAAAACGTTTATCCTCTGCCGAAGCTCGATTTGGGAACGCCGATTGAGTATAAAGTCGGGGAAAAAGCGGCGAACAGAGACGTTTATGGTACAGCCCTTGCTGATATGGCAAAAATAAACGATCCGGGAACCATCTTAGTAACGGACTGCGACCTCGCGAGTTCGGTTAGAACGCACAAGTTCGCGAAAGAACGTCCCGAGTATTTTATACAGAACGGTGTAAGCGAACATAATACTGCTACTGTTTCAGGTGTTCTTTCTATTCGTGGTTTTCAAACGTTTTTCTCCGATTTCGGAGTTTTCTCTTTCGATGAAACATATAATCAGCACCGGTTAAACGCGATTAACAACACAAAACTTCGAGTTGTTTCAACTCATAATGGTCTTAATGTCGGGGAAGACGGGAAAACTCATCAGTGTGTCGATTTTATAGGTTTAATAAACAACATTCCAGGTTTTAAAATTATAATTCCGGCGGACCCGAACCAGACCGATAGAGTTACGCGTTATATAACGACGATGGACAGCAACGTTGCGGTTGTTGTGGGAAGAGCTAAAAGCCCTGTGGTAGAGGATGAAAACGGAAATGCTTTTTACGGAGGAGATTACAAATTCGAATACGGTAAAATAGATAAGGTTAGAGAAGGAAAAGACGGAGTACTTCTTTCTTACGGATATCCTTTTGCCTTTGCTCTTAAGGCAAGAGATATTTTGAAAGAAAAAGGTATCGAAATTGCCGTCATGAATGTTTCCTGTCCTCTCGCTATTAGCGAGGCGGACGCGAATACTATCGCGGATTATAAAAATGTCTTTACCTACGAGGAACATTTGCTTTCCAGCGGGCTTGCCTGTATAATGGGAAGTCTTTTGGCAAGGACCGGTAAAGCCGTTAACTTGAACAGTTACGGAGTTAAAGACTTTTCTCCTTCGGGCGCGAGCGATGAGTTGTTCAAAGCTCTTGAATTAGACCCTGAATCGATAGCAGCCAAGATTGAGAAAGCAATAAAATAATAGAATTCTGCCAAAAAAATAGATTAAAGAGGAGATTATTGATAATCTCCTCTTTTTATATATTGATAGGTTGTTTTTAGTAAACAAAAATATATTTTTGTTCTCTGTGGAGTTTCGTGTATTTAGTGTGTTCCGTGGTCTAATAGTTTTTTGGGTAGTGGGTACAAAAACACCTTGACAAAAAAGCAAAAAACAAGTATGCTAATTATAAATCTACTTAAAGAAATTTTATCGAAAATATTATCAAACATCTTAACCAGGGAGGTGTTTATGAAGAGGTATATCTTAGTTTTTGTTTGTTTTTTACTCATGTTTTCTGTGTTGTTTTCTGAAGACGTCAAAGGAAGCGAACTCGAAACATCGTCAACAAGATGGGGAGATGATATTCGGATTGCAGAGTGGGATTCTGTTAACGCTGTAGTATTTGATGTGGATTATTCTACCGGAAATTTATTTGCCGCGCTTAATAGCACTTATGGCGGGACTGGTGTTTTGACCGTACATATATCTGTCGATACGGGCAAAACTTGGAGCCAGATCACTGCCGTAGGATGGGATGCTGATGATATCGACGCAGCTGTTTTTAAAGACTATTTTTATGTTGCACACGTAACCGGAAGTGCCGTTTTCATAGGTAGATACAATACTAGCGATGGAACTGCTGATAATTCTTATGGCTATAGATTGGTGTTCAATGAAGGAGTAAGTGTGCGAGAGATCGCTCTCGCTTCTACGGAAGATTTCTCTCCACCCACAAGACTTTACTGTTTTGCCATTACAGATGATGATTCTCTCCGCTGTTACTGGTCCGATACAGCTGTAACATCCTGGACAACGGTCGAGCCAGGTGTTGACAATACATCAAGAGGACTCGACGCGTGCTGCAATGAAGGGTATTCAAGTGAGGAGGTATGGTGTTCTTATATTAATACCAATAATAGAGCTTTTGCAGGTTCAGTTGGAGCTACCTTCACATCATATGGGCCTCTCGATGACGAGCCTACAACTGGAAAAACTTCAATAGGGGCATACAATGATATTATCATGGTTCTCTATTCATATCTAGGTGGAGACTTATATTATTCGGTTAGAAGTTGCACTTCCTACAACGGAGGGCTCAACTGGTTTCCCGAAGGCTCTGTTTTTGATTCAACTATCACTACCGAGACATATGGTGTAAGTGATATTACAGCAAGAAAAGGAGAAGGGTTTGGAGCTGTTAGTCCTTCTCGCGACGGTTGCTTTTATAGGCATAGGGGTTATCCTTCGGGAGCCTGGAGCCCTGCGACGCTTTTCTCCGAGCATGATGCAAATCCTTGGATAAAACCCTCAATAGAACGTGTAGCAGAAAACAGTTACGGAATCATATATGTAGATGATTCTACTCAGGGAGCCTGGTTCGATATAAGCGAGTGGCCGGAACCCGGGGTCGAAGGAAAATCATGGGAGAAGATTTTTTTAAGCGCAACACCTTCACTTTTCACCAGCCGAACTTCCATAGAGTATACTCTCGGAACGAAACAAAATATTTCCCTGGATGTTTATGATGTTTTAGGGAATCATATTGTAACTCTCGCAAGCGGAGAAATTCCTGCGGGTAACTATTCTGCTGTTTGGGATGGAAAAGACGGTTTGGGAAATCCTGTTTCAAGTGGAATGTACTTCTGTGTATTGGAAACAAACGCAACGGGTAATATAAGTACAAGAATCACTTTGATTAAATAGAGAAAGATCGAAAGATTTATAGGAAAGGCAGGGTTTTAACCCTGCCTTTTTTTATTCCTTTTTAAATTCCAGCGATACCGAATTTATACAGAATCTTTTTCCGGTTGGGGCAGGACCATCGTCAAAAACATGCCCAAGATGCCCTCCGCATCTTGCACAGAGGACTTCAATTCTAATCATTCCTCCGATCGAGTCGGGTTTGGTTTCTATTTTACCTTGTTCGATTGCCTCATAGAAACTCGGCCAGCCTGTTCCCGATTCGAATTTCGAGTTTGAGCTGAAAAGTTCGTTTCCACAGGCAGTACAAACATAAATTCCTTTTTCTTTATGTTTATAATATTTACCTGAGAAAGGTCTTTCCGTGCCTTTTTCTCTCATAATGTAACAGACGTCAGAGGGTAGTTCTTTTTTCCATTCTTCTTCAGTTTTTTCAATTTTATCCATTTTTCCCTCTTTTTCACTGCTTATATAAACCTTTTTTTCTTCTCCTGCGTTTACAGATCTCTCAACTTTTGCACAGGATATAATAAAAGCAAAAGTTAAAATTATTAAAAGCCATTTTTTTATCATTTGTCCTCCGGCTTCGATTATCTTCTATCAATACAGACGTTTTAATCTCTCAACAGTTCCGTTATCCTCCGCTAAGAATTAGCTTGAATTCGAAGAGAGCCGGCAGTATACAAACAGAATTTATAGATTATGTGGTATTATAGTCTAAATGTTATTCCTTTCTGTAACAAGTCGGAGTTTTTTCGCTATAAATATTAGTTGGAAGTGTATTTTCCTAATTTATTATATATTATATCGAAATAAGAACTTTTTGTGTATGAAGTCGCGGAACAATTATTACCCCAATATGGATCGATCATGTTCATCCCTCCACCATCGCCGTTCCATGACCAGCCGATTACCGACCAGCCTTTGGATCTGGCATGGTCAACCAGCGCCGACCAATCGACGCTGCCTCCGCCACCATTTCCGAATTCTCCCACCATACAGGGTCTTCCGGCGTCTTCTAAATAATCGAGGTCTGCTTCACACAAGTTATGTCCGGCTTTCCCATTCCAGCCATTAGTGTATATGTGGACGGAAAAAATAATATCATCGTCATTGATATTCGGGGACGCGTCCGCGGCTGTATGCGTTTCCTGTCCCCATCCGGGAATATCACAAATAATCGGACCGGAGTACATCAGACGTACTGTATCGATTGCTTCATTATACGCGTCGGCATAATCTTTCGAAGAGATACCATGATCTCCCCATTCATTACTTAGATTCACGGTAAATGACCCGGCCGAAGAGAGAGTATCCCAGTTTTCTACCCACCATTTGGCAGCAGCCATCAGGATATTAGGGTCCGTCGAGCCGAGTTCCTGAGCGTTATGGTAAGTCGCTATAACGTCATATCCGTTTTCGTTTGCTTCATCTATCCATCTGACGAAATCATCTATTGAGGAGCTCGTATTCGGGTCCATTTCTATCCTTAACGTTTTGATATTATAATAATTATCCATTAAGTCCCAGCCTAAATCCATATCTCCATTACAGAAATAAGAAGGTTGAAGATTTACCCCGTTTCCCTCAAGTCCAAGCGTAGAAGAAGGAGGAGAAGGAGTACTATGTGGTGGGGTGTCGGTTGGTGAAGTTGTTTGTTCTTCTCCACATCCACAGGAAACTATTAAAGCAATGAAAAGTATAAATACGATATGTTTAAGACCCATTTTGACCTCCTTAAGAGATACTGTCAAAACAATGAACTTTATTAGTTTTATTTGTGCCCGGTGTCAGTAAGATTTGCTTTTTGAAAACATTTTTAAACTTTTTTCCCATAGTACTTAATCAACAATAAGTCACATTATAATTTTTGTCAAGGAGACAAAAGAAGAATTCAGAAGCCAGGAAAGATAGTTAAATAGTGAAATTGTTGAATGGTTAAATCGGCCACCCCACGCTATTATTCTTCAATTTAAAAATCTGACTGATTTAAAGATTTTCTAATACTAATCACTCAATTCACTAATTTACCAATTAACTGACGCGAAGCGTCACCCGATACAATATTTTACAATACTTTCGCAATGTATCGCGGTTGTGTTTAAAAAAGGAATACCGTATTTGCTGTCAGGTAAGATTAAAGGTAATTCAGTGCAACCTAAAATCAAAGAATCGATTTTATCATCGTCAATCATTCTTTTAACGATATTAAATAACTCATCTCTTGTAGAATCTTTAAAAATTCCCAGTTCGATTTCCGAAAACAACCTCTTCTGAATCAACTCCCGTTCGGATTCTGAAGGTATAGCTACTGTTATGCCCTTATCCTGCAGGTGCTCTTTATAAAAATCGGATTCCATCGTCAGTCTGGTACCCATCAATCCAGTTCTTTTTACTTTCATTTTAACAGCGGCATTGCATGTTTCCTCGACTATACTCAAAAGAGGGATAGGAGATTTTTTATTAACTTCGTCAAAAACAATATGAGGCGTATTTGAAGCAATAGCAGCGAATTCGGCACCGGCACTGTAAACGGATGTTATTTTTTCCACTAACCAATCGGAGAATTCTGACCATTTTTTTGAATTTACGAATTCCAAGAGCTTGTTAATGTTAGCACTGTATATAATCATTTCCGGATATGCCAGATCTTTATATTGCGTATTAAATGCCCTGATAATCTCTTTATAATAATCGACTGTCGATTCCGGACCCAATCCGCCAATAATTCCTATTTTTTTCATTCCCCCCCCATTCTTTTTTTCTATTCAACCATTTAACGATTCAACTGATCCAAAGGATCCTTCTATTATATCCATTTGCCCAGTGGGTCTTTCTTTGGAGCGGGTTCCGCCATATCGTCCTTTGGGTATCCCATAATAATTGGTCCGTAAACCTTTTCGTCTTCCTGCATATCAAGCGCCTCTCTTACCTCAGGGTCGTCCAGTACCAGCTGACCGAAATAAACCCAGCAACTGCCAATTCCCAGAGACTTAGCAGCCAGCATCATGTTTTCACAAACCATTGGACAATCTAAATCGGCTGTCATGCCGCTTCCTATGACAAAAATAATCGCGGGAGCGGAATAGTAAACCGGGTCTTCGACTTCCGAATCGATTTTATCTCGAATTGCCTTAAACTTCTCCGGAGCATTTTTTATCCATTTCTCATAACGCGGAAGCGCGAGTTCTGCCAATTTTTTCCTGAAATCGTCATCTTCGACGACGACGAATCTCCACATTTGAGTCCCGGCGCCTGTAGGCGCGTAATTACCTGCCTGAAGTATAATTTCCATTTGGTCTCTTGGAATTTTTTTATCCTTGTAAAAACGAACGGATCTTCTTTTCATTATTGTATCGATTACTTGATTCATTTAAACCCTCCTTTTGTTTTCTCGAATTATAAAATGTACCAAACTATACAATCCTGTCAAGGAGTATAAAAATGAACCACAAAGAACATGAAAACCTTAAAGTTTTTTTATTTCTAACTCAACAAACCCAAAAGACTCAACGAACTCAATAAAAGCAGTACTTGGCTTTCCGCGCGCACAAATACATCTCTTGACATTTCACACATATTTTGTATGTTTTTTTTATGAACGATAGAATGGCCATTCATTTTACAAAAGTAATTCATTATCAAGCAATTGGGAATCCGGATGTAAGGATTTTTTGGATGCCGGTTCAAAAAGACGAAGAAAAACCTATATCAAGTTCACAACCATAGTAAACATAAAGAAGGCCTATGAGCATTAAACAAACGACTGATGTAAATCCGGAATTTAAAATTTTCCTTACCGATATTCAAGACACCTATCTTTGTATCACCGCATTGGTGACCGATCCGCATGCGGATCCTATTCATATAGCAGAAAAGATTTACGATCGAGTAGCTGAAATCCTGACCGACGCGGAAGCTCAGATTGTTCATGAACGGATATTCGGAAATATTGAGATTTCTAAAAATATAATCAAAGCCCGAAATCGAAAGGTGCGGAATAAAATCCAAGAAGATCCGGGGTTGGTGACCTATATAGAGGGGGAATCCTGTTACGGCAATCCACTTGCAGGGATTCAACTACGAAGTTTCCGTCCTTCTCTACCGTCCGAAAAGGTAGAAATCATCCGGGAAGGAAATATTCCTCGAGGGCGAATGTGGAATCGAAGCGGTGCCATGTTTTTACAATTCCAAAGTCTCCACGGAGGCGGTTCATCGGGCGGAGAGAATCGCCGTCAACAAGCGGAAACGATGTTTCGTAAAGCAGAAACTCTTTTGAAATCTGAAGGCGCTTCATTCCGGGATGTAGCCCGAACGTGGATTTATGTGGAGGATATTCTTGATTGGTATAATGAATTCAATGCGGCAAGAAATGCGAGCTACACCGATTTTGGATTACTCGGTAGCGGAGATCGTGATAATGCGGAAGAGATTTTTTTGCCTTCCAGTACAGGTATTGGAGGAAAAAACCCAGAAGGCGCTTCCACAATTATGGATCTTTTGGCGGTTGCTCAAACACAAAATAGCGGAATACAAATCAAGCCCCTTTATGGAATTCGTCAACGTTCGCCCTATCGATATGGTTCTGCGTTCTCACGAGCCATGAGTATCGTGGAACCCGAGGCGAAATGGATTTTTGTTTCAGGAACTGCTTCTATTAATGAAAAAGGGGAGACTGTATACATTGGAGACCTTTCTGCTCAAGTGAAACATACTATAGAAGTGGTGGATTCTCTTGTTCAACCGGAAGGAGCTTCTTTTTCCGATCTTTGCGAAGCCACCGTATTTCTTAAGCGGAAAAGTGATTTTCCTATGTATCAAGAAACTGCAGAATCCCTGGGACTCTCTAATATTCCCGCAGTGTATTTGGTGGCAGATGTATGTTGGGACGAACTTTTATTTGAACTAGACGCAGCCTTTGTGACTAAACGATAATTTTTATTAAATTCTCTTGCGGTTTCAGTATGCCAAAAGCGATAATGAAATCCATATCCCTAGAGGCCAAAATATCATAATATGGAATTGCTTTCCTACTCCTACGCCGTATGAATGCATCCCTGAAAAAAATAGGATTTTTTGCCTACTGAATATACTTTAATAATAAAAAAACATTAGTAAATATTTCAAGCGTCAGAAGAAATTCGATGGTAGGGTATGGTTAAAGCCCGTACCCTACCATCGATTTAATATAGGCTTTCAGTTTATCAAAGTAGCTTTTATTATCTCCTTGTCGATGCCCGGGCCTTGCATTACAACAAAGTAGATATCGCTCGCGAGATTTAGATTCTTAAGCGACAGCGGATAATTTCCACTTTTAACGTTTCCTTTAAGGAGTGTTCCCGCTTCCCTTCCCAACTTATCGTATACCTTTACTGTCACATCTCCTTCTTCCGCTACCGCGCAAAGAAGCTCTCCGCTGCCGAATCGCGCGATTATACCGGAAACACGAGGCCCTTCTTCAATTCCTCCCGCTACAACTTCGATATCGACCGTGGCGTTAAGAGTATCGATGAGATCTTCGGATACCCACATTACTTCTACCGTGACGATTTCCGCTGTGCTTCCCGCGGTAAACTCTGTGTATACCTCGCCAGATCCGTCAGTTACGCCGCTCGTGGGATCTACCGAACCATCACCGGTTATAACGGCAAAGTTAAGCTCTTCGCCCGCGGCACCAGAACCGACTTCTTCAAGATACGCTCTCAATTCTAAAGTGTCACCGAAGCCGATAGTTTCTCCATCCGGAAATAAAGAAAGCCCATCAGGAATGGTGATAATCCAGTCGCTCCTATCGAACCATGCCGTCTGTTCGGGCCAGTTGACATATAATATGCCGTAGATTCCATCCGCTACCCTTTCGATGCAGGGTTTTATGTTTTCGCGTGTCACATTATCGGTAAAGGTATCCGGCAAAGACCATATGGCTAAGTTATAACTTCTATGTCTGTAAACCCCTTTGGCTAAGTTCCCTGTTGTTTGATATACGGTTCCAAATCCGTCTCCGCCTCGTGCCGTGACGTCGTTTACAAGGCTATTGATTGAGCTGCCACTTAATAATGTTCCCACACCCCAAGTGGTTCCGTTATTGGCGGTGATGTAATACCTGACATCATAGGTGGGTGAAGTGGGAAAGGGATGAACTATCATGGCAGTGTCTCCGTAAGCGCTTACGGATGTCACCATTTCGCTGTGGTTTCCTAAATCCAAATTAGACGGATAAACAGTCCATGCGGACCACCCGCCCATAAAATAAAGTTTATTGTCTGTTCCGATATACGAAGCCCAAAGTTTATGCGGGATTGCGCAGCAGGCATCGAGTCCTCTGTCCGCGTTTCCGACAACGTTATTTAAAATTGGAGATTTAATCCAGGTTGTTGCAGTTTCATTACTATAATATAATCTCAGGGAATCGTTTTCCAGTATGGAAAAGTAAAACAGGTATCGAGGAGAAGGATCATCGGCGTCACTTGTTAGCACTATCTCTTTTAAGCTGTTTCCCTCGTCGATTACCGTTAAAAAATCGTTTGGAGCCCCATATGTCATATCGCTGCTGCCGTCGCTGGTCGAGAACCTTCTTATGCGCCCTACGGAATTACTTAAATATGGATAAGCCAGGTAAAAGTAGTTGTTGTAAACGGAGCAGTCTATATCGATTTCGTAAGATGGATTCGCGGTCCAGACATAGGTCTCTGTCCAGGTTTTCCCTGTATCTTGTGACATGTTTATGCTGAATCTATAGTTTGATGGACCGTTCCGGTAAAGGAGAGCGGCAATCAGATTTCCGTTGGAATTATCTACGTCGAAATCCATATCCACTATCGAGTCTACCGTACCGACCCGAACATCACCAGCCCATCTCGAGGATGTTTTTACCGGTTCTTTCCATTGTATGCCCAACGCCGCGTCATCCAGTTCGATTGAATTTTTAAGCAGTTCTATCGCTTCTTCGTAGTCTCCGTTATTCCATGTTTCTTCGATTATATCGGCTTGCGCCCGGTCTTCTTCTTCGCATTCAATGTCGATAATAGCGTTTGATTTTTCGTAAGTCGTTAACTTTTGCAGTGTCTGGGAGATGGGCGAATTCTCAGTCGAACTTATAGTTAAAATATCATAAGTTTCCTGGGTGTCTTCCGATGCCCATACTGCGAAAGTAAACATCAAACATGTAAAAAAGACTAATAACTTTTTCATAAAAACCTCCATAATTATTTATGATAAATTAATATACATCATAAATTCATTTTCGGCAATAGATTTATCCCCAAAGGCTAAATTTTAATAAAATTAAACACGGATTTTTTTAAATTATTTAACGATTTTTCAATTTGACGATTTAACTATAACGACAGCTATTGTATATAGATTCAAAAAACAAAACCCCTCTATCTTCTAATCAGTTGACATAAACAACTATGCGAATATATTAAATAGAGGAAAATACTATGTGGTTAATATTATTCATGTGTTCTATATTTGCTCAGCAGTCCCGAATCGATGAAGCGATGGGTCACTTCAGAGAAAATTACAATCAACAAATTTTCCAGGGTCATAAAGGAGTAATTGACGATATAACTCCTGGTGGGCCAAAGTTGCTGCGGGAATATGCACCAAGATTTTCTACACGCGCAGACCTCTTAATCGGTGATACCCCAGCCGAAACATTAAGTGTTACAGGTTATTTTTATCATGAAGGCAATATTGTAATAATCAATGACGGCGTTCTTAAAGTCAAAAATGCCGATTTCAATCTTGATGGCAATATCTATATCGTCAACCAGGGGGAGGCGACTTTTGATTCAAGCGATGTCAATATTATTCAGCATTACATATACCATCGTATTCTTTTAGTTACCGATTCTGCTTACTGTTCAATAACAAACTCCGAGACTTCCTTTAACGGCTATCAACTTTCTGTCAGTATTGCCGGCAATGGTGAAATCAATATGCGGAATGTCACAAATCAAGATTGGATAACTGCCAGTGTTCAACATACCGCGACTGCGTCCTTAAGAGATATTTCCGGACCCACCGGAGAGTGGCTTTTCACAGGTAATTGTTATGCCGAGTTCAAGCACGTTGACTATCTGCTTACCTGGTATTTCTTCTCCGACGGTTCAGTAGTAGATTTTGATTTTCCGGAAGATGATACCCTCTACGGTTTTTACCTGGACTCTACACTGGCAAATGTCAGCGGTGTCGGCTACCATGTTGAGATTGACAGCAGTACCGATTGTATGTGGGCGACAATACCTCTAAGGGGGTCCGACGTCATTATCAGGAATTCTGATTTAAGAGCGACCGGTCTTATGTTTGAGGGAACCGATACATTTGCTGTTTCAGGACTGATAAACGGTCTCGATTATTCCGATTGGGTGCTGCCTGTCAGCGACCGAACTTATCGTCTTATAAACACTACCGTTACGACCTGGAATCTTTATCCGGACGATACAACCAATATTACCCTTTCGGGCTCGATTTTCGGCGAGCTATGCGGATTTACAGACAGCTATACAACGATTCAAAACGCATTCTGTGACGGCACCGGAGGTCATATCGAAGCTGCACATCGTTCATTTGTAGCTGTTTTCTCTTCGAGTATATTTGCCGATGTTATCAGCAAAAACAGAGGAATTTGCTTGCTTGCGAACTGCGCGATGCCTTATGGTCGAATATGGGCAACCGGCGCCTCAATCATGGTAATTGTCAATACCTCATTCCCCGAGGACCCGATTCCATCCGATACCGCGATTGTCTTTGTCGCATCGATAACCGCTCCTTCGAGCGGTTATACAGAAAATTCGATTGGAATTGTAGGCTCGGCATGGATCGATAAAGGACCGTATCAACCATTAGACTTTGACCATTACAAACTATATTTTCGTAAACTCGGAGATTCTCTTCTGACCCCGTTTGGTGATACATTGTATCAGGAGGTAAGGCGAGATACTCTGGATTATTGGAATACAGCAGGATTTACAGAGGGTAATTACGAACTAAAACTCGTTCTAAAAGGTGATGCCGGCGACAGTGTTGAAGCATGGAAACAAATAAGCCTGTCCCTACCCTCCGGAAATAACAAAGAAACAAATCAGAATGTAAATATTCCTGATATTTCAATTAAACAGGTGGGCGGCAGGCTATTTCATATCGAAACAAGTCCGGATATAACTGAATTCGATATTTATAACATCTCCGGTCGCCTGATTAAAAAGATTACTACTAATAAAACCGATTGGCTCGCCCCGGCAAGCGGAGTATACTATTTAAGAAATAGTAAAAAAAGTATAAGCAAAAAAATAGTAGTATTTTGATATCAGAGCAAGAAGAAATTAAATCGTCTAAAGTCCATTGTCTTTTCCCGAACCACCGAACTCACGATCCAACGAACCAACAAATTAGTCCAATGTCCAAAGTCCAATGTCAAAACTGAATACTAGTATCTAGTTCCCAGAACCCGGTACCTAAATCGTGCCGTCAGCGGTCAGCTATTTAACTTTACTAATTTACCAATTTACTGATAGGCTGACGCAAAGCGTCCTATTCCCTCGACAACCAAACTGCCATTTCGCCAGTGCCGCGATGCGACCAGGCATAGTATGGTATGGCAGTCAATTCTCCTTTCTCACCTGATTTGTTCAGCACATCGCCTTTAATTACAACCAGACCATTCAATAGATCCGGCCGATATTCACACTTAAAATCGGCATCATCGGGTACCGCAAGCTGCAGCACGTTCATATCATTATCGACCCATTCGGCGCAGTAAACAATAGGACCGCGGATGAGCGCGACTTTGTTTCTATCGTCCTTAACTTTCTCATTTGCCACTACCCTGCGTACAGGCATGGGCAGGTTGAGTTCGATTATATCCCCTTTTGACCATTTACGGGTAACAACGGCAAATCCTTTATTCGTATCGATATCTACAGGTTCTTCGTTTACTTTTAAAGTTACGTCCTCTTCGTTTGTTTTTAAATATCTATATAGGTCGCTCGATATTACTTTTTCTAAAGCCCATCCCGGAATACGGATGTTAATGGTAAATGTTTTATCCTTTTTCGGATTTACTATAATTTTAACCTTTCCTTCCCAGGGATATTCGGTTTCCTCTGAAATATTTAATTTAATATTTTCCATTTTCACAGTAGCTTTGCTGGCGACAAAGAGATTTACATATAATGAATCACCCCTGTGGGCATATATATAATTTGGTACCGAGGGGATAAAACGCATAACGTTTGTCGGACAGCAGGAACAGTCAAACCACGCCTTCCTGGTTAAAGAACCCTGGTTGAATTTATATTCCCCGTTGGATTCAAGACAGTTCGGATAAAAAAAGGAATTCCCTTCTAATGAGACACCGGAGATCATTCCGTTATAAAGAGTACGTTCCAGAACATCGATATATTTTGCTTCACCGTGGAGTAGAAACATTCTGTGATTCCAATAAATATTGCCGATAGCTGCGCAGGTCTCATTATAAGAAGTCAAATTGGGTAATTCGTAAGCCTCTCCGAATGATTCCATGTCATGTCGGGCGCCTATTCCTCCTGTTATATATATTTTTTTAGCAACCACATTTTCCCAGATTTTGTCAACCGCCTTCATATAGGAAGAATCTTTCATTATTCCTGCAATATCTGTCATCCCCGCGTACATGTAAACAGCGCGTACCGCGTGTCCGACTGCCTCATCCTGCTCTGTTACCAACTTATGGTCCTGACTGTACGAACCATAAAGTTCATGTCCCTGGGCATTACCTCTCTCGTTTAAAAAGAATTTTGCCATGTCGAGATATTTCTTGTTTTCTGTTACCTGGTATAATTTAACAAGACCGGTTTCTATAATCTGATGACCGGGCACCTGTAGTTTTTTGCCGGTGCCGAATGTTTTCGTAATCAAATCCGCGTTTTTTAAAGCGATATCCAAAAAATTTCTCTTACCCGTTGCCAGATAATGGGCAACAGCCGCCTCATACATATGCCCCGCGTTGTATAATTCGTGACTTGCCCCCAGATTATGCCAGCGCGGACCCGGTTTTACCCACCAGGCGGGGGTCGTATCGGGATTTATCGTTTTCCATGTACATAGATACCCGTCTTCTTCCTGTGCCGCGGCGATTTTTTCTATAATTCCATCGATATATTTTTCCAGTTCGGGGTCGGGATGTACGGTTAGCGAATATGAAGCGCCTTCTATTATTTTGTAAATATCGGAATCGTCAAAAGGCATTTTTCCTTCGTATTCTCCTTCCAAAAGGCCTCCCGCTCGTGCGAAATTTCTAATCCTGCCTTCCTTTTCACATTTTTCAAATCCATAAGGTATTGTAACCGTTCTATTGGTCTCGATTCGACTCGAGTAAAAATCATCCGTTAATTTTATATCCGTGAAAGAAACAGATGTAATCGGATAATAGGATTTACTTTCTTTTCCCTTCGCCCTGTCACAGGAGATGATTATAACTGCAAAAATAATACATAATAGTTTTAAGATATATTTAAATTCCATTTTACCCCCTATTTTTACTTATTATTTTGCCCCTGATTAAAATACATTAACAAAACTAATATAAAATATAAAAACAATTATGTCAAGAAAGATAATATGAGCGATGAAGAAATAAATCGTTAGGAGGTTAGGCAGCAAACTAGTTATTGGTAAATTGGTTTATTGGTGAAAAATGTCAACTAATTCACCGGTTCACCAATTAACTGATATACTGAAGTCTCTCTAACCAACGACCCCACACCCTTCAGGAGTTTAAGTGATTATTCTTTTGTGTAAGGGTATTCACCCCCGCCTTGTTTCAATATAAATGAATTGTATTCGATGTTTCCGTCACTTTCTTTTTTAAATTCTATGATAACTCCTACCTTTTCGAATCTGAATTCCGTTTTACTGAAAGGAGTTAACGGAAAAAACTGCTGTCCTGTAGCCTGACCAAAAAGCCCGCCGTCTTCGACTCTCAATGTAATTTTAAGAGGTATTTTTTTTGAAGAAAATAGACCTTCATAGTTTTTAAGTTCTTCAGCGTCCAGTTTAATTGCTTTTTCTGTAAAATCCGGTATATCGTATGACTCTCCGAAATAAATACTTAAAAGACCAATCGCAATATCATTGAGGTTATAGTCCACCCCGTTAGCTATTAATGATGCGGCAATGTTTTCGTTCGGAAAATAACCTAAGCTTGAAACGAAACCATCGATTGCGCCATTATATCCGTAGGCGGTTTTATCTTTAAATGTGAATTGGGCGAGTCCTTTCCCTAACCCACCTTTTATATCTTTCATTTGTTTTAGTGGATTTTCAGACATCAATTTTTTATCGAAAAGCGCTTTAATAAAGACGGTTAAATCATTAGGTGTCGAAACAATCGCTCCCGCTCCATGCGGAATACTCATATCTGTTTCAGATTGCCCAACCCATTTCCCATCCTGAAGCGTGTATGATTTCGCTTCGTTTGCTTCAGTATTAATCTTGCCTCCATAGTAAGTATTTGTAAGCCCTATTTTACCCGTAATTCTTTTTTTCAGTTCCTTTGCATATATTGAATTTGTTATTTTTTCTATTATATAACCAAGCAAAACGTAATTAGAATTGGAATATGCGGTTTGGCTGCCGGGTTTGAAATCTGGTTTTAATTTAGAAATTATCTCTACCATTTCTTGTTTTGTCTTTTTGGATGTCATATATTGTTGATAGTCTTCGTCATTTGTAAAATTATGTATGCCGCTCCTATGGCTTAACATATCCGCAACAGTTATTTTCTTTGAGTTTTGAATTTCGGGATAAAATTCGGATAATTTTGTTTCCAACGATAATTTTCCTTCTTCTATCAACTGAAATATCATTACAGCAGTAAAAACTTTGGTGATAGAACCGATCCTGAATTTGGTCGACCCGCTGTTTTCGATTTGATCTTCCACCGATGCAAAACCTATATAATTTTCGTAAACTAACTTGCCGTCCTTCGTGATAGCAACTCCGCACATAGCTTTGTTATTCTTTTCCAATTGGCTAAAATAATTATCGAGTTTCTCTTTATCGAACTTATCCTGCGCGTTCAGTTCGATAGCAAATAAAACGAGTAATAATAAAACGAGAGGGGTAAACAATTTTTTCATCTTATCTCCTTTTTTATTAATATTATAAAGATTTTTTATGCTTTTGTCAAAGGGTTTGTTAACAATGAGGACGTAAATCGTTAGGACGTTAGGCGGTTAGATCGTTAGGTGGTTTGAAAATCAACCCACGACCTCACGTTCTAACGAACCAACTAAAAAATATTTGACTATTTTTTTATTTGACCATTTAACTTAGATCGATACATCTACGTATTTATTTAAGAATTTTATTAATCAAAGTTTCCAACTCCGTAACTTCGAAAGGTTTTTGGAGAAAAGCGTCAATCTTTTGCGTTTTTAATATTCCATTGTCGAAATCAAAATTTCCGGACGTAAGGATAACTTTTGTTTTTGGCTGCACTTCTCTTATTTTATTTATAAGTTCTATTCCCGAGCCTCCTCTTAGATTAAAATCCGAAACCACTAAATCGAATTTTTTCTTATCGGATAAATTTAAGGCTTTTTCCATAGAGTCAGACATATAAACGGAAAACCCCTTTTCAGCCAAAAAACCGCCTATTGCTTTTAGTATAACTAAACTGTCATCCACAATCAATATTTTCTTCATTTTTGTTTTCCATTATTTTCCAATAATTCTCCAACTTCAATACCTAAAACACGAGCAAGTTTTTTAATGTTAAGAAGAGTTACATTCCGCTCACCTCTTTCAATCATACCGATATAATTCCTTTGAAGCGAGGCAATTTCGGCAAGTTTCTCCTCGGAATATCCTTTTTCAAGACGAAATTCTCTCAGTCTTTTTCCGAATTCCCTTAACTCTTCTTTTTTTGTCATAATGAATATTATATTGAGACAGACCATTCGTCTACACACAATGCGTGTGATAATAAAAACAGCAAAACCCAACCCCTTTATGTTAATTATAATCATAGTATATTAATACTAAATAAGATTCGCAGTAAGTCAAGTCCCTCGGTGTAAAACAATACTATCATAGAAACACAGAGTTTTTTTGCCGTCAGCAGTCAGCGGTTAGCTATTTTTTAGTTTTGACTCAAGACTCGTGACACGTTGTTTTGTTTTCTTTTTCCTAAATCCCAAATCCAAAATCCTAATTTTGACTAATGACTAGAGACACGGAGGAATCGGCTAACCGTTAAGCGCCTAGCATCTAATTGTAAGTTGAAAATTGTAAATTTAAAATTTAAAAATATAAATTGAACGCAGATAAACGCAGGTATTTAAGGTTGTTTGGACAGGTGTTTTCTGATAAGAGAAATGAATTGTTCGAAATCTCCGAGGCGGTGTTGAAGAATTTCAGTAATTACGTCTAAATCGACATTAACATATTCATGAACAAGAATGTTTCTTAAGCCAGCCATACCTTCAATGGATTTAGCAAATTCCTTCGGAATAATACCCGTCTTTCCTAATTGTCTGATAATATCAGTATAGTTATTGATATTTCTTTCTCCTTCTTCGACCAAAATATGACTTCCTATGTCAAGGAGAGTTTGAATGGCAAGCTGTAAACCGTGTTCAACAGCCCATTGTTTTTCAAGGGAAAGATGAATATCGTCAAGAGAGGCCTCTCGTAAATTTACCAATTCTTCTAAAGCTTTTTCTAATATTTTGAGCCTTTCTTCGATTACTTTTTTGTCAATCATTTTAAGAATCTAATAAATTCCGGCAGGCTTAAGATCAAGATACTGTTCCATAACTTTTACGCAAAATTCCGAACAGAGTTTTTCATCTTTGGAGTAAATCTCTCTGCCTGATTGAACTATCCTATGTTTTAGCAGCAAAGGTGCTTCATTAAGTATAATAAGGTCTATATCGTTGAAGGAAAGTACAGAAATAAGTTTCGCGAGCAATTCGGCTTTATAACCGTACGGACTTTTTGTTTTATCTATCTTCGATTCATCCAACATAACAGCTATATCTATGTCGCTTATACCTGTAGTCTTATCATTGGCTACTGAACCAAACAAGAAAGCAAACAGTACTTCTTCCCTTTTTGCAAAGTATTGATTTAATTTCTTTCGAATTATATTAAATGTTGTTTTATCTTTTGTCTTTTTCATACTTTTATTATACACAGATAAAAATTTTTTACAAGGGATTTGTTGTTTCTGAAACCTGGTAGCCGAAAGATGCGAAAACACCCACAACTATAATATTAATCACCCAAAAAACTAGGTACTCGACACACGGCACTCGGTACTACCCCTTCTTTCCACCATTTAAGGTCTGCCCCCGTTGATATGTTGATACCGAAGATAAAAGAAATCACAGATCACACAAGATTTTTTTATTTTTTTTAGCCGTGAGCTGTGAGCCGAGAGCTGTTTCTGTCCCGGTACCTGGTATCTAAGTTTAGGCACAGAGGTACGGAGAAAAACTAATTTATTTAACCACTAAACACACAAAATACACTAAAAATTTATTATTTTTTTAAGCTAACAGCTAAAAGCAAAAGGCTAAGAGCTTAGTTAAACAACAAATAACACGAATAGCACGAATTCCTTTAAATAATTGAACCACAAAGTTCACAAAGAACACAAAGTTTTTTTGTTTCCTAAATCCTAAATCCCAAATTACTATTTAACCATTTTTTAGTTCAACCATTTGACTAATTTAATGTACTTAGCAAAAGACGTTCCAAGGCACATGGTTTACACTTTGTGATATAATATTAAAATTATTTTTTAGAGTTGCAAGGTCTAAATCGGGGTCCAGCGTCACATCCATCTTCTTGGATAGTAGTTTATCAAGATT
>Ga0307433_1000221_pt1 | contig 51546 bp, 37 predicted proteins | sample SalMarWE160210MG_FD_202166 | JGI IMG/M metagenome (GOLD analysis project Ga0307433, IMG submission 202166) | Salt marsh sediment microbial communities from the Plum Island Ecosystem LTER, Massachusetts, United States - WE1603-210 | ecosystem: Environmental > Aquatic > Marine > Intertidal zone >...
GTGGTCCCGAAAAAGCCGAGTTCTTCGCCGATAATAGCGAAAATGAAGTCTGTTGTATCTTCCGGCAGATGCCCATATTTACATATTCCCATACCCAGTCCTTTGCCCCACAAACCACCTGAACCCAACGCGTTAAGCGACTGGTTCGCTTGGTAAGCAACCGAATCGGCCAACTTCTCAGGATAAAGATAGGCAATAATTCGCTGCAACCGATTAGGGGAATGGATAAGTACGGCAAAAAAGCCGGCAATACCGAAAGGCAACGGTGTTAAAATATGCCACCATTTTACGCTGGCGATTATTAACATCAAAAAGCCCAAAAATGCTATAAGTGCCGCTGTACCAAAATCTTCGACGACTATCAATCCAACCACTATGCCGATTGTACAGCAGATCGGGAAAAACCGTTTCCAATATAACTTGATTCCATCACCGAACTTATCGCTAACAGCAGCTAAGAAGAACACAGTCGCCCATTTTGCCAGCTCAGAGGGCTGGAAACTTATCAAAATGGGTCCTACGGGTATCCTGAGCCACCGGCGGGCACGGTTAATCTCTGTACCAAACTGCGGGATCAAAACTATTATAAGTAACGCTATACTAAGGACTAACAAATAGCTTGTCAATGATTTTAGCCAGCCGTTAGCCAGACTAAACCTGCGATAATCGAGACACGAAAAAGCGTATATAATTAAACAAGCTATAGGAAAAAACAAAATCTGTCGTAGGCTGGGTAAGTCATAAAATCTATGTAAGTCGAGCTCCTGACCAACGTTAGCGCTTGCTGAAAACACAAAGACCGTACCGAAAGCCATCAGAAGCACAACTATCATCGCTATATAATCAGCCGGAGACTTGTTCTTTAGTATTGTAACCATCGTCTTATGCAATACTTAGAAAAGCTGATGCTTTTTTATTGGGCCTAAATCAGCCTACCCAAATATATTTTTCGGCTGATATGAACTAATTGCAGCAGAAATTTTTTTCAATAAAAAGGGCAAATTCTAACGCAGAATACATCTTATCTATCTTTACACTGATACTTTTTTGAGCATGCAAAATAAGCTCTGTCGAAGGCGGCATTGGACATTTAGTTTGTGAGACAAAAACAGAAAAAAGTTATAAGTGCATAAGACACAAGAGCTTAAGCGTAAAAGCTAAAAGCACCCAAAATGAGCAAAAATGAGCAAAAAATGACAGAAATGCGCCACTTTTTAGCAAAAGTTGACAAGTTTTGAGCACTTTTTAGCGCGTCTACAAAATTGTATTTGACTTGTCTAAAAATATTTTATCTCTGGCACATAAATTGCTAAGCGTCGATGTTTGATTCTTGATTCTTGATGTCGAAGCGCAGCGGAGATTCGCCTGACTTCGGCAAGCTCAGTCGAGCCGTGGCGGACTCGATATTCGATACTAAATGCGTGAGTTCAATACCTAAGATACTTAGGTATTGTGATTACATAAATACTCATATCGGTCTAAGAGCCCGAGGGGCTTTGATGCTCGATGGATTAGAAAAGAAGGACGGAGGACAGAGGACAGAGGGCAGTCCGCAGGATGCCTTACGGCAAAGACAGAAGTCAGAAGTCAGAAGTCAGAAAACAGGAGACAGGAGACAGAAGATGTTCAATGTTTAGCCGGTACATCCTTCGACCTCCCGTAAGGGATGGCTTAGTCCACGGCTCAGGACGGGCCTGTGGTGCCGGTAGACGAAAGATTATAATTTTATCATGCGGAAAAATACCATTCCCGCTACGGCAAGCTTCGCCGGGACGAGTTATCAGGTATAAAAAGCTGGTAATTATCTCCGTGTAATCTGTGTAATCTGTGGTTAAGAGTTGAAGGATTTATTATAATATTCTGAATTTCAGCCGATAATATATTGTGGATGGGAAAATCCCTTCAAAGAATTTGCATTGTTTGTCGGATTTTGGGGATAAAATGTTTGCTGGATACTATATGGTGTATGCTCCATACTCGCGGGCAGAAGGTAAACAGAAGTATAAAACCATAAAAAAGAGGAATTTCCATTCTTCGTATCGCTAAGAAGAATGAAATAGCAAAATGAAAAATAATATATACATAGTTTTGTCAGATTAATTTTAAGCTAATCTGAAAGAAGAAATTGTCTTCCTAATGTCACTTTCCAGTTTTTGGAAAGCAGTTAGATCACGCAACCGCCCAAAATCTTCGATGAAACCTGGTATCAGATGAAACGCAGAACGAGGATTGAAAGAATTTAATCGTCGACCATGAAAACCACTCGCATCACGTAGTAGTTTGTGAAGAATCTCTTTTGGATTAGGGAGATTTTCAAGAGTATCAAAAGACGGCAAAGTAAGTGATTGTGTACCGGAGGGATTGCCAGCAGCCCTTCTAATAGCATTAAGATCGAATAAGAACCATGCCTCCAACATTCGCACTGGTACAATACAGACTGTCGGGGGAACTTGGACGTGAGCAGTTTTTATTGTTTTAATTGCTTCGTTAACCTCACAAATTCTTTGATCTGGGATATCCCCTTCTGCATCGCGGTGAATAAAAAGAAGATCACAAGGATGTAATTCAATGCTCAACTTAATTCTTTCGGGGATGTTGCTTCTTGGAGGTGGATTGGGAAGGCGTCTCAGATCAGCCCACTCCCCATCTATTGCTGTTTGTGGTAGATATTGTTGTAATAACCAATCAATTATGGATAAGAGTACTTTATTGGAAGAGCCATCAGAAAGTAAGGTATATTTTAATTGATTCATGTTATCTATGCCGTTGGGGGATACGGCAAAAGGGGAGTAACATCCGGACGATCAACCACTCGACGAGTTTTTTTCCCCCGAATAACAGTAGATACATCCGAAATTTCTTCGTAGGAGTCTCTAGAACGAACCGGATTTAGGTAATCAAGAAGAGTACCCATTGAGCAAATATGCTCTTTTTTTGGATTAGGGGACTTTTTGATTCGCCAAGTATCGGGCAAATAGCTAAAACAAGCACCTTTCATTCGGCTGTTTTTATGAATAAATTCTTTTATTTCGGCGATAAGTAACGTATCTTCAGGAACCTGCTGGACAACAGATGGAGAATGGGTATTAACAATAACTTGTCGAAGTGGATTATCAGTGCCTACAGGTTCGTTAGGATCCGTTGCAAAATCTTGAAGAAGTTTGATAATGGCAGGGATGCGTGCCGGATGAATACCATTTTCAGGTTCTTCTAAGCATAAGACGCCCTTTGCCTGTGAATCCTGCGCTAGAACTGCTAGCGCTAGAAAACGTAGAGTTCCATCGGAGAGAGCACGAGCCGCATGAGGGGTTTTATCTTTTCCGGCGACATATAATGTAAACAACTGTCTTTTCTCATCTGGATCTATATAAAGACTCGACACATCATCAACTAATTCAGAGAGACGGTTGGCGATCTGAGCATAAACCGTCGACTCTTGATTTTCCTTTTGGGTTGCTAATCGATAGATTGTTGCGGCTAGATAAGAGCCATTAGAACCAAGTTTCGTAGGTGCTCGGAACTCATCAGGTTTTCGGAGAGCTGATGGTTCAAGTTGTAGAAGCTGCCAAGATTGCATCTCCCGTCGAGCAAGTAGAGCAGTTGGACTTTCAGCCGCATTCGTGGCAGAAAGTATTGTTCTTGGAAGGTCAGTTGCTTTCCGACGAGACTTTTTCCCTCCTTTACCATCCTGGTGAAGTTCTATGTCCCCTGATTTATCATTAGTAGATATAAAAGGAATCCCAAAACGGCGGCTTATAACTGTGTGTTTACGCCACTTTGAATATGAGTGGGGAAAGAGAAGTTTTTTCGGTGCATCTTCTAATGTTATAGGTAATAGTTCTTCCTTTAAAAGCTGAAGAACCCCAACAGACCCAAAAGTTTTATCTTCTTGTTCTTTATAAGATAAAACAACGGAATACTGTAAAAAAGTACTACGCGCCTTTGCAGGTTGCCCAAGGTCATCTATTCCTTTGGTTGGAATTATCATCTCTGCGTGAAAGGACATCTGAGGTTCAGTTTGGTCGCCGTGCCGATAAAAAAGACTTTTTATATCTGCAGTTTTTCCGGTTTCGTCTCGGACGGACATGGCGGCTTCCATCAGTGGATGGTCTGCCAGTGCGCTAAGTAATCTTATAGCATCGAAGAGATTTGATTTTCCGACACCATTGGGGCCTGCGATACATGTAAAAGGACCAAATCTTACATCGACATCAACAAGATTTTTGAAACCGGAAATCTTTAATCGCGTTAACATAATTTTGTGCTATAATATCACAATTAAGTTTTGAAGTAAAATAGTTTATAAACATTTAATTGTCAATCCCCTGAGTCTGAGAATGTTTATATATGCCAGATAGAGACGTAGATAGAATTCAGGATTTGATTTATTATCAGTATTCTAAGATTATAGCTCGCAGAGCGTTTGGGGCAACAGATGGCAAAGAAGCGAAACCCTGCCATTAAAATGGCAGGGCTAAACATTTTACGAATTCGGCTTGCCCCTGCATCTCCCGACGCAAGACGGGGCAGCGGGCCGGGGTGTGTGACCTGCATTATGAAAGTTCGTAGTTCATTGTTCGTTGTTCATCGATGAACTATGAACTGATAACCACGAACAAAAAGGGCATGTAATAGATGCAATTATTTAAAATGGACGAAGGGGTTTTATGAGGGCGAAACTCCGTCCGAGGCCAGATTCCTCGACGGAGTCTATCCTGAGCGGAGCCGAACGGGCTCGGAATGACAAGCGTGAGAGGAAGTTCTACGACTTTATCCCGCCTTTATTGGAAAAGAAATATCTAAAGACAATTATTAAATGCCATGAGTGCGCCAATACGTTAAGCAGCAGTGACTTAGACCATTGGATTCGGCAAGCTCACCACAAGGATGGTGAAATCACAGTTCTTGATATTGATTTTATTCTTCACTAAATCTGAAATGGAGATTGCCACCCATTCGACTACGCTCAGGGTAAACTATCGGGCCTCGCAATGACAGAGGGTGCAGAGGACAGAAGACAGAGGACAGTCCCGTTAGGGATGGCTTACGCCAAAGACGGAAGACAGAGGACAGAAGACAGAGGACAGAGGACAGAGGACAGTCCCGTTAGGGATGGCTTACGCCAAAGACAGAGGACGGAAGACGGTTATCTTACTCTTTTTTCCTTCCCTGTTTATTGGCGCCGTGGCCATATCAGGATATAATCACAAGCTCGTCCGTCTAACAATAAGGCAAAGTTAAATAACAGCAGCAGCCGAAATCATGTGGCGCAAGCCATACTGCGTATATAACTTATTTTTGACATTTGGCGCAAGCCATACTGCGTAAATCTTGAAAGGAGCACATAATGATTAGGAATGTGGCAGTTTTTTGTCTTGCTATGCCGTTCGCGCTTTTTGTAAGTTATGCCGCCGAGCAAACAGTTAAGACAGATAACAAAATCCAGTATGTCGAAACGGACACCGGCCGATGGCTTGTACACGATATGAATCGGCCTGCGCCGCCGGTGATTACGCCCGGCAAAGTCCCTTCCGACGCTGTCATTCTGTTCGATGGGACAGACCTGTCAGGATGGACCTCCATTAAAGGCGGACCTGCAAAGTGGATTGTGCGGGACGGCTACATGGAAGCGGTTAAAGACTCAGGTGACATCAAGACAAAGCAGGCGTTCGGCTCGTGTCAGTTACACATCGAGTTTGCCACTCCCGAAGAAGTTCGGGGACGCAGCCAGGGACGGGGCAACAGCGGCGTGTTTTTGATGTCAACCTACGAAGTCCAGATTCTTGATTCCTATGAGAATACGACATATCCTGACGGCCAGTGCGCCGCGCTATATGGCAGGGTGGTACCTTTGGTCAATGCCTGCCGAAAACCAGGCGAGTGGCAGTCGTACGACATCATTTTCCATCGTCCCATTTTCAAAGGCAAAAAAGTCGTAAAAAAAGCAACGTTTACAGTTTTTCATAATGGCGTGCTCGTCCACGACCACGTCGAGCTGCAAGGCGGTACCGGCTGGCTGGGCCCACATGCGGTAACTAACTATAAGCCGCACGAAGACAAATTGCCCATTATGCTGCAGGACCACGACAATCCGATTCGGTTCCGAAACATCTGGATTCGTGAGCTTGCAGACTAAAGTATAACCGGCCACAGCATATAATAATAAATGGGGACAGAGGTACTGCCTAAATATCCCGGCGATTGAGCCAAATAGATATGGTCAGCGGCTTTCTTCACTCGCCGCGCTGCGCTCGTCGCAGCGGGAAGACGGGTAAATTACTTGCCCAAATTGTGCCGATGAATTAAAATATAATAAAAATTGAAAAGCCAGATGTAATTTTAGAACGGGAAGATAAAAATGGCTAAGCAAACAAATAACAAAAAACGTAAGGCAATTTGTAGTTTTTGCGGCCGATCAGGAAGTCAGACTGATACACTCATAGAAGGGCCAAACAGCGTTTTTATTTGTCCGGAATGTGTTGAGCTTTGCCATAATATTATCCGGCAAAACCGCAGGCAGACCGGCGGCACCAGTATCAGTCTCAAAGAAATGCCCAAGCCTAAGCAAATAAGGGAGTATCTGGACCAATACGTAATCGGGCAGGGACATGCCAAAAAATATCTCTCCGTCGCGGTGCACAACCATTATAAAAGGCTTTTGCACAGTGACACCGCCGACAGCGATGTGGAGATTGACAAATCCAACGTCCTGCTACTCGGGCCGACCGGCTGCGGCAAAACGCTACTTGCCCGCACACTTGCTCGCAAACTCGATGTGCCGTTTGCAATATGCGATGCCACCACCGTTACAGAGGCTGGATACGTCGGCGAGGACGTTGAAAATTTTCTGCTTCGGCTGCTGCAATCGGCAGACTTCGATATAGAAGCCGCCCAGCGGGGTATCGTTTACATAGATGAAATCGACAAGGTCGGCAAAACATATCAAAATGTTTCGATTACTCGTGACGTCTCCGGCGAAGGTGTCCAGCAGGCACTCTTAAAAATGCTGGAAGGAACGACGGCTAATATCCCGCCGCAAGGCGGAAGAAAGCATCCGGAACAATCCTATATACAGATTGACACCACGCAAATTCTTTTTATATGCGGCGGAACCTTCATAGGGCTCGAAAATATAATCAAGAAACGACTCGGCAGAAAAATGATCGGCTTCGATTCTGAGCTATCTGGTCTAACGAATGAAAAAAGCGAATACAGTGAAATAATCAAGCAGGTTATACCGGAAGACCTCATTGAGTATGGAATGATCCCTGAAATGGTGGGCAGACTCCCCGTGATTACTACCCTATCGGCTCTCGATGAAGGTGCACTTATGGATATATTGACCAAGCCGAAAAATGCGCTGACCAAGCAGTATCAGAGATTTTTCGAGATGGAAGATTCCGAGCTTGAATTTACGAATGGCGCATTACATGCGCTGGCACAAAGAGCACTGAAGCGTGATACCGGCGCCAGGGCGCTACGTTCGATTACTGAGGAGCTGATGGTCGATTTGATGTATCAACTGCCGGAAGAGCAAAAGGGAGCTAAATATGTGATCAGCCGTGACATCGTCGAAGGAAAAGCGGAGCTATTCACAGCAAAACAGAGAGCAAAAAAAGAATCAGCATAACAAATGTCTTTTTGACCAATCCCCTTAATTCGTCAATATAATCAGTATATTATTGCACTATTTTATTCTTCAACTCTAACCTGGGAATGAATCGGAACTAATAAGTTATAGACCAGTTTTGCATGACCATTGTGCAGGCGAATACAACCTCTGGAGTTAGCGGTGCTGATTGTCTCTGGGTCCTTTGTGCCGTGGATACCAAAGCCGGTCCGGTCTTTGGCCTGTCCCTCTATACCTTGCAGCTCAATCCACCTCGAGCCTAAGGGATAATCTGCATCTCCTGAGTAATATACTTTCTGTGTATCCGGATCGGTCCATGGAGGTGAAATTAGTTTGCCTTTTGGTTTGACCCGCCAGAGTCCCGTTGGTGTCTCATTGCCGAGCTTTCCCAAACCCACGGGGAAGCTGCGTATGAAGGTATTCTGAAGATATATGTCCATTGTGAAAGCTGAACGGGATACCTTTGCATGGAATGGTCCGTTGACAACCTTTATAGTTTGTCCTGCCCGCAGCGTTTGCGGATTATGGATATTGTTAATTTGCATCAGAACCTCATACGGCACTTTATGCTTGATGCCGATTATTCTTAGCTGGTCGCCCCGCTTAACTTTATAACTGCCGCAAAGCCTGTCATTTGGGAAAAGGCTTTTACTAAACAGCCAACGCTCGGCAAGCTTGGAAAGCTGGTCTTTGACAAATCCGCCTTGGGCGGACTGCTGGGCGTTCTGGCACATTAATAATGCCTCATTAAGCCTGTCACGTGCCTCTATAACCGCGTCAGGTTGGCTGCTGACCAGCTCCATGGCTTCGGAGATGAGCTCAGTTACCTTGGGATCGGTTGGAAGCGTGGTCTTCGATGCGAGACTTATCAAATTAGGCTCGGGTGGTGACTCCGCTGCCAAGGTCGCAATCCGCCGAGGCGGAGGTATTTCAGCCACCAACTCTAAGTTGGGCTCGGGCAAAATCTCAGCCGTTTCATCTTCATTTCCGCCGAAAGGATTACGACCAAAAAGCAAGGCAACTATCGCAGCAACAATAAGTAAAGCTGAGATGATGTATATTCCGTTTATGCTCAGACTCATTCGTCTGCCTGGCCAGGGGAAAGTGAAACGAGCCATCTTAATCTCCTTTTCTATCCGCCTAAGGCGGATTAAAATATAGTATTTCTTCGTCAGTCACTAAAAAATCTACCGGTTCGTCACACTCCGTCACCGGAATTGAGTCAACTACCTGCTGTTGGAAGGCAAAGCCGCATCTGCAAGCTTTAAGCCGCTCATGAGTGAAGAATCTATCGTAATAGGAGCCGCCTCTGCCGAGACGATTACCCTTGCGATCAAAGCCCAGCGCCGGTGCAACTACCAGGTCAATCTCCTCGAACGGTATCGGCACACCCATTACCGGATTCCGCAAACCTGAAACCTCTGTGGAAAAGCCTGTCTCCAGAGAATTTATCTGCACCGGTATCATGTGCCTTTGCTGCCATGATATTTTGGGCACTGCCACAATCTTGTCGAACTGCCAGGCGGTAAGCACGGCCTCGGAAGTATCTACCTCATGAGGAAGTGATAAATATATCATAATCGCTGACGCATCCTGAAACTCATTTGTTGATACCAGATTCCGGCAAGCCTTGTGACTTTTATCAGCTCGCTGCTTTTCGCTCATCTCAAACAGGCAGTTCTGTAACTCATGGCGTAACCGACTCTTGTTCATTAGCTATCCTTCTATTGGTAACTGGTAACGGGTAATTGGTAATTATTAACTATTTAACCAGCTACCATTTAACCAGTCCCTTGGGGACCAGTTACTATTTTTGTATCAACGTTTGCAGCTTTTGTAAATAATGCTTGATATTTTTTTCGTGGCCGATTTCTTTAGGTACATAATATTTTTGCTTCATTCCGCCTTGGCGGACCGGAAAATATTCCTGCGGCACAAAACCATCCTTAAAATTGTGCGGATACTTGTAATCGACTCCGTAGCCTAACTTTCTCGCAGCCGGGTAGTGGCTGTCCTTCAGATGCTTGGGCACGGGTTTAATCGGCTGCTGTTTAACATCAGACATTGCGTTCCAAATCGCAGAAGCCGTGGCGTTTGATTTTGGCGCACAGGCTACATATATCGCTGCTTGTGCCAGAGCCAATTGAGCTTCCGGCAGACCCACAAACTCTGATATTTGAACAGCAGCAGCAGCCAGAACTGTTGCCATAGGATCGGCATTTCCGACATCTTCGGCTGCACAAATCGCAATCCGTCGAGCTATGAAACGTGTATCCTCGCCGCCGGCTATCAGCCTTGCAAGCCAATAAACAGTAGCATCAGGGTCACTACCCCTCATGCTCTTCTGTAATGCACTTGCCAAATCATAGTGCGTATCACCCGTACGGTCGTAAACAATTGCCTTTTGTTGTATCGACTCCTTGGCAACTTCCAGATTAAATTTTATTTCCCCTTTTTGCCCCTGTCCTGAGCCGGGTCGAAGGATTCGAGTAGCCTGCGACAATACACCCACCTCCAGAGCTGTCAAAGCCCTTCGGGCATCGCCATCGCACATTACTGCTAAATACTCCAGCGCCTTTTTGTCCGCCTGGATGTCAAATCTGCCGAGTCCTCGCTCTGCATCGTCAATCGCTCTTTGCAGCAACAGCAAAATATCTCCCCGGCTGAGCGGCTCAAAATGGAATACAGTGCTGCGGGAAATCAACGGCGAATTGACTGCAAAGTACGGATTTTCCGTAGTTGCGCCTATGAGTATCAAAATCCCGGCTTCGACATCATCCAATAAGACATCCTGCTGAGCACGATTGAAGCGGTGGATTTCATCAATAAAAAGAACCGTTCTCTGTAAGGAGTCCATAGGACTACCGCCACTGATCGTGAGCCTGTCTTTAGCAGCAGCAATTATCCCGCGAATATCCTTTACGCTGGCTGCCGGCGCACTTAGATAGTGAAATTTTGCTTTAGTGTAATTGGTAATCACCATCGCCAGCGTGGTCTTACCTACTCCAGGCGGGCCGTAAAATATCAAGCTGGTGAGCCTATCGGCTGCGAGCATTCTGGTCAGCAGTTTATCAGGTCCGAGGAAGTGATTTTGGCCGAGAAATTCATCGAGTTTCTTCGGCCTCATCCGAACGGCTAACGGTTCGGCTGAGGCTATATTGGCCTTTTCGAACGAATCAAACAACCTTGGCGTAAGCCATCTTGACGATTTATCAGTCCCGTTTTCACACATCAAAGATATTATATACAAGTTACTTAAAGGTGTCGAAAATTTATTTTTCGTAGCCTCTGTAGCATAGGTCAGTTATGTTGTTTTTCTTTGCCGTGGTCGCTGCAAAAAATCCAAAAAAAGAGTTTTTTGTTTGGCTTGCAGCTATTCGTAGATAAATTTTAGAAATAGATAGGACAGGTTCATTCTTACGGGTGACAGCGATTTTTGCATAGCATAGTAAGTTTGAATGAGTTTTTGTAAGGAGACAATTACGAAGGTTAGAGCTGTTTTACTAACTGCAATAATAGTGTTATGTGCATCGAGTTTTGTCCGGGCTCAGGACAATGGGCTCAGCGGCACGGTGAGTTTTAGCTACCTCAATAAATATATTTGGCGCGGCTTTGATTACTTCGGAGATGACCATAGCGCATATAGAACCGATCTGGACTTAGACCTTTACGGCACGGGCTTTGGCATCAATGTCTTCTGGGCAAGGCCCTTTTCAGCCCCATTAGAAAATTCGTAACCGTTCACACAGAAAATAAGGCGTTTTTGTGTCATTGCGAGGCCTTTAGGCCGAAGCAATCTCAAAAACGTACGATTTTAGATTGCTTCGCTTCGCTCGCAATGACAAAAATGCGGTTTTCCCGTGAACGCTTACGAAAATTCCGAGACCTTGAGCGCGGCTTATATTACGGCAATAGTTATGCCGAAAATGAAACTTACGCCATGGATTATAAGATCGGCTGGGCCTATTATGGCTACCCTGATGAGCCCAGAGGTGGAACCGCAAGGGGGCAGGCCGCTGATATGCAGGAGATTTATGCCACTCTTTCCTGGCCAAAGATTTGTCCAATGGGCATCGTTCCCAGCTATACCATTGTTAGTATGTGGCCGTCTGAAAGCAATTCTACCGTTCGAAACAATGGCGGTTGGTTACTTAATTACTTCAATCGGCAAGCGATTCTTTGAATGTGAAGAAGACGGTTTTACCGCTCCCTTATGGTCGCGGCTCTGTTTAAGCGGCTCTGTTTAAGCGGCTCTGTTTAAGCGGCTCTGTTTAAGCTGGCATATTTATCTTTCACAATAGTATAAATCATTCTAAGTTGCTCTGTTGGCCATAAATTTTGCCGTTTCAATCAAGGCTTCTTTAGCCCAATTTTTCTTCACGCCGGTCAAGGCAAGCAGCGCTTTATCAACAAAATCTTTCGCCCGGCTGCGCGCGTATTCCAGACTCCCATGGGAACTTAACATTTTCAGAAGTTCTTCTTTTCCTGTTCCCGCCGCACCGTTTAGCTCGTTGCTGATTCTTTCTTTCTCTTTATCGTCAATGGCTTTAAGCAAGTGTATTACCGCCAATGTCAGCTTATTTTTATCGACGTCACTACCTGCCGTTTTGCCGGTTTGGTTTTCATTACCAATCAGGTCGAGCAAATCATCGGTAATTTGAAATGCGATGCCGGCATTTAAGCCAAAGCGCTCGAGCGACTGGACCTGAGCTTCATTGGCGTTTGCCAGAAGTGCTCCAAGGCCACAACAGTTACTAAATAAAGCAGCACTTTTCTCAGTGATGATATCGATATATTCCGACTCACTCAACTGCCAATTGCGCCTTTGAATCACCTGCTTCAATTCACCTTCACAGGTTCGGGCAGCGGCAGCAGCAATTATAGTAGTAACTTTAGGTTGCAAATCGGAGCACATCCTAAATACCCGGCTTAATAAAAAATCACCCATTAGCACTGCCGATTCGTTGCCCCAGAGGTTATTGATGGTAGGCAGACCGCGTCGTTTTTGCCCTTCATCTATAACATCATCGTGCAATAGCGTGGCATTATGAATCATCTCAACAATTGCTGCGACCTGTATGTGCTTATCGGTAATTTCAGCTACAGCGTCACCTGCCAGTAAGACCAAGCCTGGCCGAAGCATTTTGCCGCTATGAGCTTTCATATATTCGAACAATTGATTTATCTCATCCGTTGTTGCAGGGATGGTCAGTTGCTTCTTAATCAGCCTTTGTACCTGGTCCAGCTTGTCTTCGATATGCTTAAAAGCAGGGATCACTCTCCTTGAAGTGCTATTGTTTGTGCCCTTATGTGTTGACAGCTCCATCATTGGTTATTGGTTAAATGGTAATTGGTTAAATGGTTAATTAACCACTCACCAGTTACCATGCTCTGTTGAAAAGCCTCACCGTCGTTTCGACCGAAGCGACGCGGAGCGTCGCGAAGTGGAGAAATCTGCTCAACAATAGATTTCTCGACTCGCCTGCAGCTTGCTCGAAATGACATCCTGAACTCTTTTCAACAAAGCACAGTTACCAATAACCAGTTAACCAGCCGTTAAATACTATTTCTCCTTTCCGTGTGCGTATTTGAAGAAGTTCTTTCGTAGCAGCTTTGTGATAGGGCCTGGCTTTCCGTCACCGATAATTCTGCCATCGATTTCGATTATGCCAATGACCTCGGCGGCCGTGCCGGTCAGGAAAAATTCGTCACAAATATATAGATCGACCTTCGTGAGATTTCTTCCAACCACTTCCAGTTTTTCTTTCTTAGCCAGCTTGGTAACAACAGCTCGCGTTATCCCTTCCAGCGAACCAGCTTCAATCGGCGGTGTATAAATCACGCCATTTTTCACAATGAAAACATTATCGCCGGTTGCCTCGGCAACGTAGCCTTCGTGGTTATACATAATTGCTTCCGGCACATCATTGTCGAGCGCTTCAATCTTGGCCAGGATGTTATTGAGATAGTTCAAGCTCTTGACCTGTGGCGAAAGTGCCAGTGGATGATTGCGAATGGTGGTTGCACTTACTACCTTCATTCCTTTTTCATAAAGCTCCTCTGGATAAAGCTGAATGTTGTCGGCTATGATAAATAGCTTGCCGTCCTCACAGACGAAGGGATTTAGCCCCAAAGTTCCTATTCCTCGAGTAACCACCAGGCGGATATAGCCGTCAATAACGCCGTTGGCTTCGGCGGTCTTTTCAACGGCACTGGCAAGACTGCTTTGGCTTATAGGTATCTCAAGACGAATCGTCTTGGCTGATTCATAAAGCCTTTTTATATGGGCGTCAAGCTCAAAAATCCTTCGCTTGTAAACGCGAATTCCTTCAAAAACTCCATCGCCGTAAAGCAGACCGTGATCAAAAACAGAAATTTTAGCATCCGCTTCGTCAACGAGTTTACCATCAAGCCAAACCTGCAATCCCATACGGAATCCTCATATATTACATAAATCCGAAGCACGAAAAATGTGAAGTGCCTAAAATGAGCTAAAGTGCCTAAAGTGAACTGAAGAGCGTAATTCGGTTATCGTTTGCGCAACTCATTTAGTCTATCGTCATACGTTAAACGCAACCGTAACCGTTACACGAACCTTATGCACTTTCCGTCAATGCTCGGCTCGTTCGTTTCCATTGTCGGGTACGATACGTGCCTTGCCGAGATTGATAGGTATTCCAAATTCGCAGAATGGCCAGGTCCACTTTACCTCACTTATTTTGTTTCGAATTTCGGATTTTTCTTTTAGGTATTTGCTAACAACCAGCAGTAATCTTGCCATCTACAAGTGTTATTATTCGTCCGGCTCTTTGTGCTATGCTTTCATCGTGTGTTACCATCACGATGGTCTGGCCGGCTTTATTTAGTTTTTCAAGGGCATCCAAAATATCATTTCCTGTCGCGGAGTCAAGATTTCCTGTCGGCTCATCAGCCAGCAGCAGTTTCGGCTCATTCATCAGGGCCCTTCCGATAGCGACCCTTTGCCTTTCGCCGCCGGAGAGCTGATACGGCTTATGATTGGCTCTTTCGCTCAAACCAAGCTGATTCAGTAACTCACCGGCTCGGTTTCTCGCCCATCTGCGACACGCAAGCCAGCCGACCACACTTTTAGAGGTCATTGCCGGCAGATAAACATTCTCCAGTACATTTAATTCGTCCAATAAATGATAGAACTGAAAAACAAATCCTATCATTTTGTTGCGAAATTTATTTAATTCGCCGGCACTAAACCGGCTTAAATCTCTGCCTTTAAACCTCACGACACCTTTATTGGGCCTGTCCAGGGCGCCTAATATATGCAATAATGTGCTTTTTCCACTGCCTGAAGCCCCGACTACCGCGACGAATTCACCTTTTTCCACTGCCAAATTTACACCTTTGAGCACTTTAACTTCCGTGGCTCCCATCCGATAAGATTTATAAATTTGTTCTGTTGTTAGCATTAAACGTCCTCTGGTAACTGGTTATTGTGCTCTGTTGAAAAGAGTTCAGAATGTCATTTCGAGCGAGCCGAAGGCGAGTCGAGAAATCTACTTTTGAGCAGATTTCTCCACTTCGCGACGCTCCGCGTCACTTCGGTCGAAACGACAGTGAGGCTTTTCAATAGAGCATGGTTATTGGTAACTGGTGAGTGGTTAATTAACCATTTAACCAATTACCATTTAACCAATTCATTTCTATAACTGGCTTACCCGCAAAGTCTCTACCGGATTCAGCTTTGCAGCCTGTCGGCTGGGTATAAATGCACCGGCTAAACAGGCACCAATCGCTGAGAGGATGATTACCGTTAAAACACCAAATTCTACATGATTCGGAATCTCACCGATAGCGTAAATTGTCCTATCCCAGAGCTGAAATCCAAAATGCTCAAAAAGCCATTGTTCTGTCTGATTTATTCTGCGTAAAAACAGCCATCCACCGAACGTACCTATCGCCGAGCCTACAAGGCCGACCAAAAAAGCAAATCCTAAAAACAGCATAATAATATTAGCGTTCGAGACGCCGATGCTTTTCAATATCCCTATATCTTTACTTTTGTGGCTGATAATCATATAAAAGACAACCAAGACGATAAAAACCGTCGTAATTCCCACGAGCGCAAACAACACAATCATCATCGTCTGTTCTTTCTCCATTGCCGCGATTTGTGCTCGTCTGTATTCTTTCCAGCTTAGTGTATTTACTGTTTCTAACAGGTACGCCTGTTCCCCCGATTTCTCGGGGACGAGCTTGCCCCCACGTAGGCGGAGGCCGGCTTTTTCCTGCTTAAAGCTGTTCCAGAGCGAGGCAACCTTTTTACATCCGTTCTGCAATTTAACATTTGGTTTAAACTTTATATGAATAGCGTTGGCCCGTTTCACAGGGCCGTCCATACCGCAAAGCCATTGGGCCTCGTTAAAAGGCAGGTAAACCAACGAACCATCTATGCGAGCCAGCCCGCTGTGAGAATAGTCACTATAGTAGAAGTTCCGTGTGTGAATCAGTCCAAGACCGGCTTTAGCCGGGGCACCCTTTGCAGTCAGAGGAATACAGCTTACAGAGAGAGTAGTTTCATCAAGACGGTCACTGTAGAAATACTGTCCCCTCGAACCACGCTGCGGTGCCAGAGCGTTTCCTAATCTGCTGCCAACTTCGATACCTAACACACATCCTGTGAAGTTCGGGTCAAAGACCGGCTCAAATGCTTTCGAGACATCACCTTTGTGGTAATACAGCGTCCTGCCAAAGTTCGTGGTCCTGCTATGCCTGAGAGGATCAATCCCCATAATTTCCAGGGCGAGACCCTGCTCCGTCCAGCTTGGACTGACCAGTGCGTAGCTTTTTACCACGGCAGAGACGACCTCGATAAAATCGGCTTGCTCTAGCACCTTCATAAAATCTTCATAGTAAGCAAAACCAACTAACGACTCGGTGCCGACCACGCAGTCTCCCGTAAAGAGATAATTTTTCTGCTTAAAGTCACGCACCAGGCCGGTCAGCACGGTCATCACCACAACAACAATAAAAACACAAAGCGCAACAGCCAGCACCGCAAAATACGTTATGTGGCGTTTTACTAAAAACCTGGTTGCAAGAATAATCTTATACATAGCTCAATCAAAAATCCTAAATCCTAAATTCGAAATCCTAAACAAATCTGTCCTGAGCGATGCCGAAGGACTCAAATGGCCAAAATTCAAATAATCAAAAAAACATGTTTTGAAGATTTAGATTTTGAATTTGTTTAGTATTTAGGATTTAGATATTAGAAATTATCCCCTGCAAAATTATTATTCATATCTGAGGATTTCCACTGGTCTTGTTCCGGCCACGACAATCGCAGGGATTAACGCCCCGATAGTCGCCGCTATGATTGCGAATGACACGATAGGCAAAACAGACAGCCAATTAATCTCATTGGGAATCTTACTAAACATATACACACTGCTCTTCCACAGTTTTAGTCCGAAGATTATTCTTATGTAGTCTTCGATGATATTTATATTTGTTGTAATAATATATCCTACAGCCGTTCCGAGAGCCGAACCGATTATGCCGACACAACTACCAAAGCCGAGAAAAATAAATGCAACTGAAGAGCTCGTTGCCCCACAGCTTTTTATTATGGCGATGTCCCGCTGTTTAAGTCTGGCGATCATATAGAATATACAGAATATCAGCACTATCACGCTGAAGCTGACGACGCCAAAAATCAGTAATAACACTCCCATCTGTTTTCGCAGCTCACCTGCATATCGGCTTTGCATCTGTTGTGCTGTTTCGATGATAGTATAACGTATAAGATATGGATTTGCTTTCAGATGCTGCTGGACAAAATTCTGCCATACGCCACGGATCTGGGCCAATGCAACATCTGTTTGGACATCTTTGCTTAGTTTAATTTGAATCTGGTTGGCAAGCTGGCCTTTTTGATCCGGGTATAAAGCATCCTGTAATTTTTCTATAGGAAGGTACACAAATCCTTTATCAAGGTCGTAAACCCCGGTATGGACAATATCTACAATGGTCACTTTTAATGTTTTTCTCTTGAACCTGCTGCTTGCCTCAATATGGGCCTGGCCATTTCCCTGGGAATCTGGCCCCTCGGGCTCTTGACCGACGTTCTGCGAATTTGACGACGGATCTTCGGATTCTATTTTTGCGCCTGTAGTAAGAATAACCTGCCGGCCGAGCATACGGTCGATTGCATCGTAGTCATATTCATCAGTCTCTTCATTAGGCTCTGCTATCACAGCGATTCCCACAAACCCACCAACGGTCTGTGACCCATTCGCCACTTTAAAAGAAGGTTCCTTACTTGATTGTCCTTGTTTGCGCAAAAAGTGCTTAAAGCCGGTTACCTTTGCTCGTCTGACAGGCTCAATCCCCCAGATGTGCACTGCACGTACATTGCCTTTACCCAGATGCAGAAGTCCCTGAGATGATAGTGTTGCCGTGGCCGCATCAACAGCAAAAGAGCTCTCCATCTGCTCAATAAACAAAGGGTATTCGGCAAATGCAATTGGTGCTGAGAGAACGACGTCACCTATTGTCTGAATCGCCGTCCGCTCAAGCGTATTGATAAAACTGGTAAATAGGCTGGCGACTATTATCAGTAGTGATGTAGATAAAGCAACCGCAGCAACGCTTAAAAAAACGATTTTTTTCTTACGCAAATAGCGCAGCCAAAAAAATAATTTTAACATTAGCTGGTAGTTAATATTTAGTGGTTAATATTTGGCCCCCAAATCCTTCGACCTCCCGTAAGGGATGGCTTAGTCCACGGCTCAAGACGGGTTTATTTGGGAGTTTTCTACGTTTTATATGATTTCTCTTATAGGTTTTAGAAGAGGAAATAATATAACGTCACGAATATTTAAGGTGCCGGTCAAAAGCATCACCAACCGGTCAATTCCGATGCCCAATCCTCCTGCCGGCGGCATACCATACTTCAACGCCGTTATATAATCACTATCCATCTTGGTTAACGACTCTTCCTGGCCACGGAGCTGTTTAAGAAAGTTCTCGTATTGCTGGGCAGGATCGTTCAGCTCGGTATATGCATTAGCCAATTCCATCCGTGCGATAAACAACTCAAATCGCTCTGCAAATTTGCTGTCGTCCTTTTTCCGTTTGGCTAAAGGACACAGCGCCGCCGGATAATCAACAACAAAAGTCGGATCAATGAGATTCTCTTCAACAGTAGCTTCAAACACCTCATTGATAACTATCACATCGTCCATCTCCGACTCGTCTATGTCAAGCTCCCTTGCCCTCGCCCTGATGGCCTTTATATCATCAAAATAGCAGCCACTGTACTCTTTAAGCAGTTCTGCGTATCGGCTGCGCCGCCAAGGTCGTTTAAAATTCACTGTCAAATCGCCAAATTGTACTTCTCTGCCGCCGCAGTGTTGTTCCACGCAAAAATCAATTAGCTCCTCCGTTAAATCCATCATCACATTGTAATCGGCGTATGCCTGGTACACTTCGAGCATAGTAAATTCGGGGTTGTGCTGTCTGCTTAGTCCCTCATTGCGGAAGTTTCGATTTATCTCGAAGACCTTTTCCATTCCACCGACCAAGAGTCTTTTTAGAAAAAGCTCCGGCGAAATCCGCAGGAATAAATCCAAGTCCAGGCTGTTATGGTGGGTTATAAAAGGCTTTGCTGCGGCTCCGCCGGCTATGGTCTGCATCATGGGCGTCTCAACTTCTAAAAAGCCTCTCGATGCGAGGTATTGGCGAATCGTAGCAATAAGATAGCTGCGTTTCTTAAACCGCTCCATAACTTCCGGATTGGCCCACAAGTCCACATACCTCTGCCGTAAGCGTTGGTCGATGTCAGCCAGGCCGTGAAATTTCTCCGGCGGGGGACACAAACATTTGCTCAGGAGCGAAAGACTATCGGCCCATATAGTAATCTCGCCGGTTTTAGTTCTGCCTAATTGCCCATCGGTACCGATTATATCACCAAGGTCGAGCAGCTTAGCAAGCTGCCATTCATTCTCGTTTGTTTCAAGCAGACCTTTGCTCAGGCCGACCTGGATGGTACCGCTGCAGTCCCGCAGAGTAATAAAAATCAGCTTGCCAATGTCTCTAAGCAGCACGATTCTGCCTGCGCATTTGGCCCGCTGAATAGCATCGACATCTTTCGCAGTTATCCCTCGCTCACGCTCGGGCCTCTGTTTTCTGTCCTCTGTCCTCTGTCCCCTGTCCTCTGTTGTAAATCTGCGCTTAACATCCTCAGCCGGCTCAATGCCCTCGAATCTGCCGCCGTACGGTTCAATACCCAACTGCTTAATCTGGTTGAGTTTTTCCTGCCTTTGCAGTTCAAGTTTATTGCTTTTCGTATCTTGCATTTCGTAATACATTTGTCACTGCCGCGCAAGGGCAGGAATGACAGATTAATTTCGCGAACAAAGAAAGGCCAGTTTTTCTTCAATCTTGGCGCTTGTAGATTGAATTAGTTTAGCTCTGATAATCATGTAACCAACTGACAACTGTGGGTCGGCTTCAAGCAGTTCTTCAATGGTATGTTTTTCCGGCGTTTCCCGGTTCTGACTGCGGTCAGCCTGCACAAGCACGTCATTATCTCTCTGAACACCGATCAATTTTCTAAGCTCATCGTTTGTTAATTTAATCACGATATCCGGTTCAATACCCCAATCGTTTGTGCCTGTCTTTTCCGCCTCATCCCGGCTTTTAACTCTTTGGCCGGAAGGTAGATGGTAATATGCCATCGTATATTTAAGCTGTGCTCCGGTTCTGCGAAAGTGCATTATTCCCTGTACCAGTCCTTTACCATGAGTTCTCTGACCTACCAAGATAGCCCGATTATGTTTTTCATCTGCTAATGCCCCAGCCACTATCTCCGCGCCGCTGGCCGTGCCGTAGTTTATCAATACGACCAGCGGATAGTTCGGATGCGTTCGGCTTTTATGTGCTGCTTTATATGTTGGTGTCCTGCCGAACCCCGGTTGCGTTCTGACTATCAGACCCTGCTCGATAAATTTATCAGTTACCTCCACAGCAGTTTCTAAAAAGCCGCCGGCGTTGAATCGCAAATCTAAAATCAGTCCCTTCAACCCGTTTTCCTCAAGCTCGTTTAGCACTTGCTCAAGCTCAGAAGAAGTGGAAGCGATACATTCTGTAATGCGTACGTAGCCGATTTTATTTTGCTGGTCAATCATGTATAACCATTTACCGGTTTTGGTCCTTTTCCAGCCCCGAACTGACTCAACGTTTATTTTAGCTCTGGTTATGTTAATATCCTTGGTGTTTTGCTGCCCTTCGCGTTTAATGGTCAGCGTCACCTTTGTCCCTTTAGGACCGGTGATCTTATGAACAGCGCACATAAGACTCATATTCTTAGTTTCAAGGCCGTCCACCGCTACTATAACGTCCCCCGCGTCGAGTCCGGACCTGTATGCCGGTGTACCCAGTAACAAGCTGGATACCGTTAAAAGCCCTTTTTGTTTCGTGATTTCAATCCCAATGCCTGTAAATTCTTTAGTCATCATCTTCTCGAAATCCCGTACCTGACTGGGCCAAACCATGACCGTGTAAGGATCAAGTGCAGCCAATGCCGCTTCTGCAAACTGTGAAATCAGTGCGGGGCGTGAAAATTGAATCGTTGCTTCGTTCACTGCCAGAATTCTCTCAAAAACGTCTATAAAATCACCTTTTTTAAATCCGCTGGGCAGAGCAAAGCCCTGCACCAGATCAAGCCCGTCTTTGGCTGGGTCTGAGGCAGATTCGATTTCGTTTGACTCCATAGATAGTGCCGCCGAGAAGATGGCAAGCTCGTTGGGATCTGGCCGAGAAAATCCGGCAGAATTGCCAGACGATGCCTGCCTGATCATAAATTCGGAGTCTTCGTCCGTTAGATTCCGTGAAAATGGTGTGGTTTCATCTATATTAGGATCCCACGTCGCCATCACCTCCCCCAACAATTGGCAACGTTTGATAGCCTCGACGGCCATTTGGCTGTAATCAATAGTGCTAACGTAATGCCGATCCAGCGCATCGACCGCCTGAATAAACATCTTTTTTTTGACCCCTTGAAAACGTTCCTGGCGGCTCTCACAGGGACTGTCCTGAAAAGAAACTACAATGCCGGCTTTATCCAGAAGCTGATCGGCGTAATCCGAATACGCCTTATTGTTTGGATCGATGGCCTGCAACCAAGCATAGCAAACTGTATATGCATCAAGCCACTTGCCTTGCACCTCGAACTCTGCCGCCTTATCTATCGCTTTTTGAAAAACCTGTTTTACGAACGGCTTGGCCAGAAGCTCTGTTCTTTGTGCATCATCTGCAAGCTCACTCGCCTTGACAATGACGGAAAGCCCTCCGGTTATATCATTTACATCGTTTACATCGGCTACATCGGCTACATCGTTTACATCGGCTATATCGTTTACATCGGCTATATCGTTTACATCGGCTATAGAGGTCAAATCATTTACGTCACTTGCACACATAGCAGCCCGCAATTTCGCCAGCTCATCCAACTGTTGCTTGTACGCCTGCTGTCGAGTTGACTGACGCTGTTTACTTAAAGCTTGATATTCATTTACAACCTCGGCTAATTGAACCGTCACAGGCGGAATTAGCTCGGCTGGATTATTTTCATTAACTTGTTTTGTCAGCTCGCCGGCAGCTTCGAATTTGCCCTGGTAAATCAGCTCAAAGGCTGCTTCAATCTGCCGCTGTGGATCGGCTGACCCGCCTTTGGCGGGTGAAACTTCAGCCGGTTGAGGTATATTTGGTTCCGCGGATTCGGACCCGTCAATCCCGGTTTCTGTTTGCAGTGAACCTTCCGAGCTGGCTGGCTTTTCAGCAGCCCCGCCTTTGGCGGGTTCTGACGAAGCGGGCCCGGCTGAGCAGCTATGACCGGCAGACAAACACAAAGACGTAAGCACACATGCGCATAAAAGCAACAGAAGCAAAGTGACACGTGCACTTGCGCTTGTCTGACGATCCGCCGCGGCGGACCGAAACGAATCTTTGGATTTCTGTAATATCAACGAACTGCTCCTTATCAAGGTAACTGGTAACTGGTAACTGGTAATTGGTGATTTGTGATTTATAGTTGAATTTATTATTTAACCAATAACCATTTAACCAATAACCATTTAACTGGTTTACATACACTCTTCTGCTTTACCGGCACAACCAAGAATATGCAGCTTATGCCTGACCATCTCTTTAATCGCTTCTCGGCCGGGACCGAGGTATTTACGCGGGTCAAACTCAGCTGGCTTTTCTGCGAAAACCTGCCTGATTTTAGCCGTCAATGCCAGTCTTAAGTCCGTATCAATATTAACCTTGCAGATGGCCATTTTTGCAGCTTTACTGATAGATTTTTCCGGCACGCCCATCGCGTTGGGCATATTGCCGCCGTATTTGTTGATAAGATCAACGAACTCCCTCAGCACACTGCTTGAGCCGTGCATTACCAGAGGAAATCCGGGCAGCTTCTCTGCTATCTGCTGTATTACATCAAAAGCAAGCTTTGGTTCGCTTTTGAACTTGTAAGCTCCATGACTCGTTCCACAAGCTACCGCTAACGAATCACAGCCGCTCTTTTCAACAAACTCCACCGCCTTGTTTGGGTCGGCAATATGTTTACTGACGTCATCTACTCCGACCACATCCTCTTCAATCCCGCCCAATTGGCCAAGCTCAGCTTCAACGCTAACACCTTTTTCGTGCGCATATTCCACTACCTTCTTAGTGATCTCAATGTTCTCTTCAAACGGTCGGCTTGAGGCATCTATCATTACCGATGTAAAGCCGTCATCAACAAATTGCTTGCAGGTCTCAAAGGTATCGCCGTGGTCCAGATTTGTAGCTATTGGAATGTCGGGATTTTCCTCGACAACCACGTTAATAATCGCATTTAGGTAGCTTATACTCGCATAAGAACGAGCGCCTCTGGATACCTGCAGGATAAGCGGGGCCTTCTCTTCGGCTACGGCATTGATGATACCCTGCGTGATTTCCATATTGTTCACATTGAACGCACCAATTGCATAGCCATTTTTGTAGGCCGCCTCAAACATTTTTTTAGTATTAACCAATGGCATAATTTTCTCCTTAAATTCTTCAACCTTTTCTTAGACCCATCATTATAAACAATTAACAACAAATTGTTAATAGCCTGCCGAATCACCAAGTCTGGTATTCCGTCCCGGCCCAAAAGCCAGCTCCGGCACACCTTCGGGCCATATACTAAATATTACTGAATGTTCGTCCATCGATTCATCCACACTATACGTCAGAGCGAAATTCACCCTGTGATACCGCCTAATGAGCGTTAACTCGCTGCGTACATTTACGCCGTAATCGAAATCATACTGTTGTGAAAAAACAGCCGAATATCGCGGATCGAGCACATACGTAGCTGCGAAGGTGAACGCATTCGAGCCTTTCTCGCCGAGTCCGTTTTCAACGCGCCTTAAATATCTGCTTCCAATATAATAGCTTAAATTAGGCCGACGTATGGCTGACATGCCGACATTAAATTGCTGTACTACGCCGCTTTGCATGTCAAAATTCATATCACTTAAAAGTGCCGTGGTATCGCTCAGATTCCACATATAGTCTGCTGAGAAGTAATTTCGTCTGGGGCCGAATTCCACGCTGCTGCGTCTATCCAGCGGCGGTATTACAGCCTGGTTGAATCTTCTGCTGTATCTATTGGCAAGCGGGATAAACGGCTTATTCCAGATGAATCGGTCCGGCCCCGCCGTTGTATCGCCTGAGTCATTTACCCATGTGACATCCGTATCCAGGCGCATCCAGTCAATGGTTCTTTCCTTATCGCCGGAGCCGCGCTTTGTTTGCAGCCGCTGAGAAAGGCCTATGTTCAGCGTGTCACGTTGCTCAATAACCGAATCATCCTGTGTGAAAGCTACGGCGGTTAATTGCGGCGTGATTGTGTGCCGCAATCCTTTCAGGTCCCAGAGACGCGATTTGAAGGCAGGATAAATCTTCCAATATGGTTGCGTTGACGCCCGCACACCTGCTTCGCCGAACCAAACGCTGTCCTCTCTGTTTGCTGCTGTGCCGTTTATATTCGTTCGGAAACCGCTGCCATCGTCATACCCGAAAGTCCCTGCCATAAAGGGCACAACTTTAGATTTGCCAAAAACCATCGGCAGGTCCAGCTCATTTCTTGTTGACATAAAGGCGAAATTGTTCGTCAAGGCAGTTGTTGAATCGCTGGAACCCAAGCGCTGACGAAATTGGCTAAACTGTGTATCACTATAGAACGTCAGCTTATCGTCAAGAAATGATTGGCCGGTCCAGTGGAACTCGGCACTGGGTAACTCTTCTACTACGTTTTGATAATCGTTAAGCCGGGCCTTGCCCAAAAAGGCAAGACCCCAGTTATTTTCGATACGCTTCAACTGAAGGAGCGTCTCTTGTTCTTTATCGGTATAGAACTCATTGCGATAAAACTGCTCTATGAAATTCTCATCGGAGATATAGCTTGCCTCGGCGGTTAGCTGCCAGTTGTACGGTAGAAATTGCCTGTGCTGCCAGCGGAATCGGCCGCGGAGGTTACGGGGCGGCTCAAGGTCTCTTCGGCTCCTGGCTCTTCCAAGTCTATCTTTGCCGGAGTCGTCGATTATATAGCCTAACATCCTGCCGAAGTAATTTTCTCTTTCGTAGTTAATCTCTGCACCGCTACCCACGCCGCGTTTGCTGTAATAATCCAGGGAAAAAGTGCTGTCGGTTCCCTCGGACTCATGCAGTCCCAACATACGGGCCAGATACCATTGCGTCTCGACCGATGCACCCCAGGTTCTGTTATGACCGCTGCTCACGCTCTTGAGCGGAACATCGGGCCTTTGCAGATTACTACGCATATGCGGCCAATAAAAAATCGTTTTATCGTACATCTTGAATCGCACATCGCGCATCTCAGCGTCGAAACTGCTGTCGGTGAGCTTGTCTTCTTGCTCATCAATCGGCGTTGTATCAGTGATGCTGACCTGTGAAGCGTTAAGCGAAAGCTGAGGCAGATGAAATTCGCTGGTTGTCAGGGTAATATCTTCAGCCGTAAATTTATTCTCAGCCAACTGCTTTAGCTTTGCTGCTCTGACATAAATCGGAATTCCCCTGGATGTATCAAAAGTTCTGGCTACGGCATTTATTGCCAGTGCCTGTTTCCGTCTTAAATCGTAGTAAATCTCGTCTGCTCGAATTGAACGCTGTCCTTCTGTCATCACCACATCGCCGGCCAGATAAATCGCTTGTACGGTACCAGAGGCTAAAATATCCTCGAGACTTTCTGTCCCTGTGGACTTTTCATAAGGCTGCTCGGCCCGTGAGATATCCGACTGTGATTTTGCACGGATTCCTGAGTTATTTATCTCATGGGTCGATGCTAAAAATATTACGGCGTTGTCAGCCTGCAATTCCAGCAAACGGCCTTTTTCGTCCTGTTTTTGCCACAGATAAAACCTGCCGATGACCGTTGCCATCTTTGCCTTGAGGTCCCATGTCATCTGTGGTGTAACTTCACCTGCAGGCGACAGATTAATCGGATATATAAAGTGAGGTTGCTTGCCCTGGGGTATGACAGCAGCCGATTCTTCAACCTCCAAGCTTTCCGGCCACACCTGCAGGTGCGTCGGCTCCGGTTTTGGCTTGAGTTGCGGAAAAGCAGACCCAACTGCGGCGAAGGCCTTTGCGTAAAGCTCTGATCCACGGGGGTCGGCAGCTTCTCTTTTTTCTGCTGTTACAAACACTTCGCCACTGAAGCCGAAGCGGACTACCATTGCCCGGCCTTCTTGCTTTCGCAAGAAAGCAGGGGGGGCGCCTTTTGCACCTTCAGGCAGTCCTTCGACCTCGCTGCCTTCGGTTGTACTCAGAGCGGGCAGGACAGGTATATTGCCGTGCAGATACATCCTCACCTCGTACACAGCTAAAGCACCGTCGTCAAGCTTTGTCGCTATGCTTGTCAGCCAGACCACAGCGTTGTCGCTGTAATATTCGTTATCTGCGAAAACAAACGAGAATCCCTTTGGAAAAACAAAAATGTGCTCAAGCCGGCCTTCAGCACTGAGCTGCCTGTCTTGAGCGATGTCGAAAGAATAGCTTATAACCTCCCGCCCCGCTAAGCGTAAATCCTGACCGGCGAGGAACAATTCTGCTTCACTATTACCAGCGGACAAGAACTCCACTGGAAACAATATAATGATCGCATAAATAATAAACGGGCTTTTTCGTCCCATACCAACTTCAACATCCCATTGAGACACACTTCATGGCTATCACCCGACGAATTATAGCCGTATATCCGACCAAAGCCAGCAAAAACCAATAGTAAAAGGCAGCAAAATTGAAATGAGATAAAGGCCATAAAAGGTAAGACAAAGTGCCCCGCAACAATTGAACCATAATCCGTTCACTCAACTTTGCCCAAGACTTTCTCTCTCCGCCGGACAATTGATGCGGGATGAAATGACTAAAGTTACGGATTATTTTTTAACTTTAGCCCCCCAAGACCGTACATCTTCGGTCAGTTAGCTGTGGAAGACAAACTTGCTTCTGTCGTTCCGCCATAAGCTCCCATATTGATTCGCTGGCCGTTCGGCTGTGGTTCCTCAGACAAGGCTGAACTTGGATCGCCAGCATCGATACAGGGACTTGTAACATCACCCTGAACCCAGGTTAGACTGATTGGATCCCATCTGCCGGCCTGCGACTTCAAATGATAATCACCATTATCCAGGTCTGCAAATAATGGATCGACATCAATATTTCTTTCCCCTGGCAAGCCTCCTTGGATATCGCTGTATGAGACAATAGCTGAGCCATAAATCTGGTCTGGTGTATTGCCCCATACAATGCAATTGGTCAATGTAATATCACTACCGCTTAGACGATTATAAATTCCACCGCCTTCACGTCCTGTCGAGTTTCCACTTAGAGTGCAGTTATATAGTGTGACATTGCTGCTATTGTAAGTATATATCCCACCACCCATATTATCCGCCGAATTATTGTTGATTATGCAGTTGTGAAGCATTAACAGGCCTTCTCTATAGCTATATATCGCTCCGCCAATATCACCGGTCGAGTTGCCACTAAACGCGCAGTTATATAGCCTAAGGTTTCCGGCTACATTATATATTCCCCCGCCTTTAGCAGTTGCCACGTTTCCGATAAATTTACAGTTATATAATACCAAATCGCTGTGAACGCTATATATACCAGCACCGCTAGATCTTGAATTGCCACTAAACAAGCAATTGCTCAGCGTAAGATTGCATCTCATGCCAATATGTATCCCCCCATGCCCGTTATTTTCAAATGTACAGTTGGTAATTATCAAATTGTTATTGCTCTCATTAAATAATCCATAGTGTTCGTTATTTTTGAATTGGCAATCAATCATAACTACATTGTTGTCAGAGAAGTTCCCCATCCCACTTGAGCAATGCTCGAATGTACAATTAGTCAGTACAGTTTTGCTGCTGGTATAATTCTCCATGCCACGACTATTTTCTCGGAAAACACAGTTAGTCAATACGGGACTGCTGCCATCATGGTTCTCCATCCCTATATAGCCTAGTTCAAATGTGCAGTTGGTAACTACGGGGCTGCTTGCTCTGTTTTCCATAGTGCCGTGTATTCCATAATTATTGCTAAATACACAGCCCACAAAGATTGAATTACTGTCGTTATTAAGGACTATACCGCTTCCATTGGCATTGTTGCCGGTGATTAGGCAATTGAGTATCTTGGGGCTACCGGATTCAATTCTGATAGCTGTTCCGCCTCTCGGATTGTCATTGCAGTCATTGGGTATGTAATGTCCCCCAGTGATAGTAAAACCATTGAGTATAGCAGTTTCATCCACGTTGCTGCCGGTAACTATATGACAATTATTGAAACCTCTCAGGATGCTTTTGTACAGATTTACATCCACTATATTAGGGTCGGTTTCACCCAAGCCGGCATAGCCACCTTTAATAATCACGCCGCCGATAAGCTGAAACGTTGCTCTTTGATCACCGACAGTATTCCCGCCTCCCAAGTCAGGGTTGTAAATTCCCTGAGCGACTCTAATTTCATCACCTTCTAAGGCAGCAGCCAAAGCATCCTGAAGGTAGTTATAGGCATCGGCCCATGATGAGCCATCGTTTACACCGGCGGCAGCATCGTCAACATAAATAATTTTAGCCTCGGAAGATGTGCAGATTAGCACAACTATAAGAAAAACTTGGATTATCAGCATAATATTAAGATTTTTGCGCCGTTCCATTTTTGCTCTCCTTAAAAAGTTTTTGCTGATACTATGTGTTACATTTGATGAAATAAATCGCGCTTTCCTATTTTCATCATACTACCGGAGCAAGTTAAAATTAAAGGAAAATCTTAATTTGATGGAAATATTAGCCAAAAACCTCAAGGATTGGCTTGCTGCTGCAAATAAGAAAAAATAAAAAAACCACCCATCGCCGTGCCGGCGACGGCTAAACTTAACCTTTGCTTTGGAAAAGTTGCGCTGATATACTGATTACCGGCATAAAAACAGGTTGTACATTCACAGTATTTGCGGTGGAGTCAAATATGGCCGAAGGATATTCTGAAACAGCGAAGGTTTATCCAACCGAAAAGATGGGCCAGTTCAGCATCCTTGATATGCTGACCTACTTTGAAAAGCACGGTGCGCTACGTGTCTCGGACCTGCATATCAAGGTCGATGCACCACCTACTTATCGCATCGACGGCAACCTGATAAGGCTCAAAGGCCCGACCGTAACGCCGGACATGGCAAAACAGCTTATCTATCCGCTGCTAAGTGACGAAAATCTCAGCAAGCTAAAGAGCCGGTATAGCGTCGATTGCTCTTATCGGCTGCGCTCGCTGCAGTTCAGAATGAATATCTTCAAGGAAAACGACGGGATAGCCGCCGCCATCCGGGCATTATCGCTGGACGTTCCGAAAATAGAAGACATCGGCTTTGCAAATAATATCTGGGAGGATATTATCAATCGCAAGCACGGCCTGGTCCTTCTGACCGGCATCACAGGTGCCGGCAAATCCACTACCATTGCCTCACTGATAGGCAGAATCAGCGAAAAACAGGCCTGCCGAATCATAACAGTCGAAGACCCCATAGAATATATCTACAAGCAGAAATACTCGATTATCTCGCAACGCGAGGTCGGAAGGGACGTCAAATCCTTCATTCAGGGACTAAAGGAAATGATGCGGGAAGACCCCGATATAATATTTGTCGGTGAAATGCGCGACCCTGAGACCATAGCCATGACGCTTATGGCTGCCGAGACCGGCCATTTGGTCTTTTCCACGCTGCACACAAGGGACGCTACCGGCACAGTGACACGAATCCTGGACTATTTTCCAGCCGGCAGGCAGGCTGAAGTGCGAAACCAGCTCTCGCTCGGTCTGGCCTACATCATCTGTCAAAAGCTCGTGCCCAAAAAAGACGGCACAGGCAGAATTGTAGCTATGGAAATCCTTAACAATAACTATGCCTGTGCAAATCTGATTCGCACCGGAAAGGTAGAGCAATTATATTCGCAATTGCAAACAAGGATTAAAAACAAGCCTGATGAAAAAATGATAACCATGGAAAAGCATCTGGCAATGCTGGTAAAACAGGATAAAGTCGATCTGCTGGAAGCTAAAAAGTGGGCCAACGACCTTATAGTCTTCACCGACTGCATGCAGCGGGAATAATGTCGTCGTGCGTTGTGCGTGATGCGTAGTGCGTCAATAAAAATCCAAGACACTACACGCAGAACGCAATACGCAATACGCAGTACGAATATGACAATTCAGTTTAACTGTCCCCATTGTGGCGCGCTGATTGGCTTTGATGAAAAGCACTGCGGCAAACGTGCCAGATGCCAAACCTGCGGACAAGCCTTTATAATTCCTTCCAAGGACGATAAAAAGCCGAAGAAAATCAAGCCTGAAAAGGAAAAACCAGCAGAACCTCTGCCCGGCTTTTACCGGGCTGCATTTGTTGACAACTGGAAGCTCTTCACAAAATCTGAAAATGTCACCGGCTTAGTATTTATAGCGACAGTGGTTTTATTAAAATTCTTCGCAGTTCGCTTAAATTTTACAGTGACTTTGTCTGCACGACGTACTATCGATATCTATGTACCCTTGGGATTTATTCTGCACATAACGGCCTGGGGATTTCTGTTTTGGTATTACATGGAGATAATCTACTCAACTGCTTTTGAAATGGAAAAGCTGCCGGACGTAGTTATGGGAGGATTCTATGGATTCATCTGGCACATTATTAAATCCGTATATACATTTTTCATTGCGCTATTTGCGGTTGAGCTGCCGTTCCTTATTACTGCCGCGATATCAAAGATAACTGATAGCGAATGGCCTGTGCTTCTCCATGTGCTTATGTTTGGCGGATTGTTTATGTTTCCAATAGCGATACTAACAGTTGCGATAGGTAGAGACCTTACGATGTTAAGACCTGATTATCTTCTAATCCCCATCTTTAGAGCATTTAAGCCTTACCTTGTGGTGTCGATGCTGCTTGGCGCCGCCGGTTTTCTTCAATTGCAGGCGAGCCAATACACAGGCCAGGAGCCTGTGGCTGCTGCGGGTCATCTGCTATTAAACCTTATTGCGCAGATTTTGATCTTGATGTCCATGCGTGCAATAGCCTTTTTCTATCGGCATTATATCTGCTGTCTGCCCTGGTGACACATGACCGTACAGTTTTATTGCCCTAACTGCGATGCGATTATTGCCTTTGACAGAAAGCACTGCGGCAAACGCGCCCGATGTATAAACTGCGGACAGCTTTTCATAATACCATCTAAAGACTATGAAACACCGCAAAAAATTGAGACCAAAGTTAAAAGAGCTGATCCCCTGCCCGGCTTTTACCGAGCAGTATTCATCGACAACTGGAAGATATTTACCGACCTGGATAACACCACTACCCTGGTATTTGTTATTGCAGCGGTGTTATTTAAATTTCTTCTCGGCAGAGGCATCTGCTGTATGAATTTCATCTCGTTTGTAGTCGTCTGGGGCTGGCTGCTGGGATTTTATATGAACATCATTTACGAGACAGCCTACGAGATAGATAAACTGCCGCAGATATACTTAGGAACGAGCCTTACATTTCTGTGGTACATTGTTAAGCCGCTTTTTATTTTCGTCTGGACTTTGATGGTTGTGGAGCTTCCGTTCGTTATCGCACTCGGCCTGCTGCAAGGTAGAGGCCTAACCACCGACAATATGTGGCAAATAGGGCACGGGCCGTCCGCCGCAGGTGGACTGCTGCTAGCTCTGTTCGTACTTGGTCTATTTCTTTTTCCGATGGCCATATTGACCGTAGCGGTCGGTAAAGACATCACGCGGTTAAGGCCTGATTATCTTTTCAGGCCGATCTTTAAGGCGCCCGGACCGTATTTAGCAGTGGTGTTATTACTTGTCGCCGCCGGCATTCTTGAGATGCAAACCAGGCCGTTTACCGGCGTAAATCTTGCAGTTGATGCAGCTACTTTGGTGTTGGACATGGCAACTCAGGTTATTGCCATCCTTGCGATGCGTGCGATAGGCCTGTTCTACCGCCACTATAGTTGCTACTTTGCCTGGTAGAATCTATTTACAAACAACCGGTAAAACTGGAACCCCCAGTGAAACTGGGGGCTAAATAAAATGTAAAAATATTGTAAGCGTTCACGGGAAAACCGCATTTTTGTCATTGCGAGCGAAGCGAAGCAATCTAAAATCGTACGTTTTTGAGATTGCTTCGGCCTAAAGGCCTCGCAATGACACAAAAACGCCTTATTTTCTGCGTGAACGGTTACAAAATATTTAGCCCCACGTTTTACGTGGAGTTAAATCAATAATCTTTTCAACAACTGCTGCAATAGTTCCATAGGCAGGCCCATTACGTTTGTTAAGCTGCCTTCAATTTTTTTGATAAACTCGTCGCCATTTTCTTGAATGGCATAAGCACCGGCTTTATCCCGCCAGGTGCCGCTTTTTATGTGCTCAGCGATTTGCTCAGCAGTCATCTGCCTCGGATAAACGGTCGTGGTGTCACTTTCTACTACCTCGATACCGTCACTTAACCTGACAATGGCAAGGCCGGTTATGACCTTATGGGGCGCGCTAAAGAGTTTCCTGGTGATTTGCTCGGCTTCTTTTGCATTGGCGGGCTTGCCGATGATCTCGCCGTTAAAATCAACAACTGTATCTGCGCCGATGACTAAACAATCCCGGTGCCTTTCAGCAACACTCTTTGCCTTTGCCAAAGCTAACTGTTTGGCATACTCACAAGCTGTGTGCTGCTCAGCCGGGTAGGCCGACTCTTCTATTTCTGGTGTAATAGAAGCGAACTTATAGCCTGCTTCAGCCAACAGTTGTTTTCGTCGGGACGAGGCCGAAGCCAAAATTATAGCTGCGGAACGCTGTTTAATATGACTATCCATATTACATGATGTTATTAACAATAAAACAATTCAAGCAGCACTGTAGAAATGCCAAAGCGCTGCTTTACTGCTGTGACTCGAAAGCTCCCATATCAATCGCCGGGCCCACTAAGCGGGCATTTCCATCAAGGTCTGTTTCATTTGCCCCCGTGAGCAGTTACATTGCTCTGTTGAAAAGCCTCACCGTCGTTTCGACCGAAGCCCCCATTTCTGCTTTCGCAGAAAGCACGGGGGCGAAGTGGAGAAATCTGCTCAAAAACAGATTTCTCGATTCGCCTGCGGCTCGCTCGAAATGACATTCTGAACTCTTTTCAACAGAGCACAGTTACATTTATCTTTAGTCCCTGTTGTCAGAGCGGCTTCTGCTGTAGCACAGCAATTCTTCGATTTAGATCAGATCCTCTGCGAGCTTAGCCAAGGCGACGGGTTTATTGCAGGCTCACTAAGGCAGTTTTTATGTGAGGTGCAATATGCTGCCTCCTGAGCATAGCCACTTATATTTTCTACACAAAAGGGGCTGTTTTTGCAAGTAATTTTCAAAAATCCTTGTCCAGCTTTGGCCTGGCCTTCGTGCTCCGGCAGGTTACATCATGACGAGTCGTCGAGAAAAGTACTGTAACAATTTCTATTTTTGGATTCTGTGGTTGCAGACATTCCTGTTTATTAGTAGAATTCGCATTCCTTTTTAGTAAATGCTCAAGAAAATGGCGATGGCAGAAAAATTTGACAAGCACATACTAAAAAACGGGATGGTCATTCTCGGCGAGCCGATGGACGCAGTCGAGTCGGTGGCGTTTAATTTTATGCTGCCGGCTGGAGCATCTGTACTTGCCGAAGGCTGTTGCGGGGCAGCAAATATAATCTTGGACTGGACTTTAAGAGGTGCCGGCGTCAGAGACAGCAGACAGCTTAGTGACGCCCTTGACGGCCTGGGCTTGCATCGTGCCGGGTACATCGGCAGCTCTCACATAACCATCGGTGCATCTCTGCAAGCAGATAATTTAGCAAAAGCCTTAGATTTATACGCCGACATAATACTTCAGCCGAGTTTGCAGCAAGACCAGTTTGAATTAGCTAAGCAGTTGGCGATTAATGAGGTGTATGCCTTGGATGATGAGCCTCGGCAAAAGGTGCAGCTTTTGCTGCAAGAGCTATTTTATCCACATCCATTAGGACGGAGCACTATAGGCGATATAAATGAGCTGAAGGGATTGACCGCAGAGAAAACACGTGAGATCGTAAAGAACAATTTCAATCTTTCGCAGACGATTTTTACCGTTGCAGGCAAATATGACTTTGATGCGGTTTGCCGACAAATGGAAATACTATTCAAAACGGACCGGCAGAAGGACCTAAAGCCGATTACATTTGGTTCCAAATCCAGCGGATATACACATATCAATAACGATTCCGCACAAGTGCACATCGGCCTTATGACCGGGACGGTGATGCCAAGTGATGATGACTACTACAACGCCATGATGGCGGTGTCGGTGCTTTCCGGCGGAATGAGCGCCAGATTGTTTACAGAGGTAAGAGAAAAAAGAGGCCTGTGCTATGCGGTCCAAGCACGATATCACGGCCTGAAAAAAGCAGCGGGTATAATGTGCTATGCAGGCACGACTCCGGAAAAGGCTCAGGAAACACTTGATTGTATTATCGGTGAATTAAATCGACTCGGTGAAGGAATCAGTGAGGAAGAAATTAAAAGAGCTAAGATTGGATTAAAGAGCGCTCTAATTCTGCAAAGTGAATCGTCCAGCAGCCGGGCAGGTGCGATCGGAGGCGATTACTATATACTCGGCAGAGTGCGAAGCCTGGACGAAATCAAAGATAAGATAGAGGCGGCCAACGTCGATTCGGTTTTGGGCTTTTTGCGCAAAAATAAGTTCGAGGATTTCACGGTTGTGACAATTGGCCCACAAGAACTGGCCGTCCGGTGACATAAAAAATGGAATTTAAGCAAAAAAGATTGACGAACGGCCTGGACGTAATCGGCGAGATTAATAAATCCGCTAAATCGGCTGCGGTTGGTTTCTTTGTTAGAACCGGCTCTCGCGACGAAGCTCAGCAGATAAACGGCGTATCGCATTTCTTAGAGCACATGCTGTTCAAAGGTACTGAAAAGCTAAACGCCTTTGAAGTTAACAAGGCCTTCGACAGAACAGGGGCGCAATTCAATGCTGGAACCAGTGAGGAAAATACCGTCTTTTACGCCGCTGTTCTTCCTGAATATCTTATCGAGGTTACACGGCTTTGGGCGCATCTGATGAGGCCGGCACTCAGAAATGAAGATTTCAATATCGAGAAAAACGTAATCAAAGAAGAAATTGCAATGTACAAGGATACGCCCAGCTTTGATGTTCTGGATAGATGCAGACGTTTGCACTTTGACGAACACGCCTGCGGAAACAGTGTTTTAGGCGCTGAGGAAAGTATAGATAGTCTCACAGTCGAGCAGATGCGGGATTATTTTGCAAGGCGTTATGTACCGGATAATATGATGCTTGCATGTGCGGGTAATTTCGACTGGAGCCGAATCTGTTTGACTCTGGAAGAGGCCTGTCTTAGTTGGCAAGGCCATGCCGCCGCCAGAAAGCTGGAGCACTTTGGGGGCAGCAAAAAGAAGGAAAGAATCGAAAAAACAAATCTGGTATGTGAGCATATATGCCTGATAAGCCCATGCGTGTCTGCTCAGGACCCCAGGAGATTTGCTGCATCGCTTTTTGCGGTTATTGTCGGCGATAGTGTCGGGTCAAGATTCTTTTGGGATCTGGTGGACAAGGCATTAGCAGAAGTTGCTACAATGCAATTTAGCCCTATGGACGGCACCGGAGCATTAGTAAGCTTACTCCGGTGCAGCAGCAAAAATGTCCCTAAGGTACGGGACATTATCGGAGATATTTTCCACGATTTGTCTAAGGACGGCATAACAGAAGATGAACTGAGAAAGGCAAAGAATAAAGTTCTAAGCGCATTGGTGATTAAAAACGAGCTGCCGATGGGTCGGCTGCTTGACCTGGGTTTTAATTGGATATATTTGAAACAGTACTATACTATTGCCGATGACGTCAAAGCTGTTAAAGCCGTTACGGTTGATGATGTTAATTCACTGATAGAGCAATTCAAACCGGGCGATTTCACACAATTTTCAATAGGACCTGCCCGCAATGAGTAAGGCCAACAGCAGTAAACAAAACGATGACGATATTCTTCGCGCAAGCGATATAATACCGCCGTATAAAGTTCGACCTACACAGTCCACCAGCGGCGGATCGGCTGAGCACGCAGATTCAAAGCAGCCCGCAGTCCTTGGGACTCCTTCCGGAGGACGCCTTCCGGCGCAGCGCGAAATACCGCATTTTAATTTAGCTGAACAGATTATGGCCGAGCAACGGAAAATTACCGCTGCAAAAAGAAAATCTCCCGGCAAAGTGGGCCTGGCCATTCTGCGAAAAAGTAGAGATTTTACTCGGCTTGAGCAGGTCGAATCTGTCAGCTATGCTATTATGCAGCCGACGCTTCCGTTATCAAATCAACAGCAAATTATAGTAGAAATCGTAGCAAAGGATATTGCAAAGCTGCGTGGGAATGTTGTTCTCGGCCAAAGATAAAGCTAATAATGCAGCGTTCAGAGATGATTGTCTCCGAACAGCCAAGACCGAATACCCGATTCGACTATTTAAAATGCCTTCGCTATTCGCTTTGCTGTTTCAATAGCTTTTGCTTGTTTTTGTTTCGCAACATCAGCACCGCCGGCAAGAGTCGGCTCAACAATCACAGAGCGAATATCAGACAGACCTATAAAGCCCAATACAATCTCTATATATTTCGTTTGCATATCAAGAGCCTTGGCGGCATCCGTCGAGTACTGGCCTCCCCGCGCATAGGCAATAAAGACCGGCTTATGGGCCTGGCCATTCTGCGAACCTTTTACCAGTCCCTCGTAGCTACCATCCTCTTTGACGGTGAAGGTGTACCCCGGCTGAACGATAATATCTATGTACTGTTTTAGCCGATAGGGAATCGAAAAGTTCCACATCGGCACCGCGAAGACATATTTGTCCGCCGATTTAAACTCCTCTATCACAGAAACGATTTGCTCCCACGTTCGGCGGTCCTCTTGGGTGTGCTCTTGGCCGTGCATAATCTTGTATTTTGCGGTGGCAGCCGGTAGGTCAAACGCCGGCAGCTTTTTCTGAAAAAGGTCAATAATTTTAATTCCATCGTCTAAATGGCTTCGAAGATAAGTTTCGACAAACGCGTCAGCTACCGCAACCGAGTAGGAAAGGCCGCCGAGCGGTGAGGCTTTTATATATAAGATAGTGCTCATAATGTCAACCTCCCTGCAAAGACTTCAAGCAGTACAATTTCCCGCAGACAACCTCTGATTACAGAAGCTTTGTCGTACAAACATAAATAAACTTATACGGCAGAAATTATAATTCGTTTGCTTCGAAGACTCACGTCTTTTCATCAACATTTCCCTGGGAATCTGCGATTTGTTATCGGCCCCCCGCTCCTGTCTTGTGACAGGAAGACGCGGGGGCTATCCTTCACAAATTAGAGAAATCAGTTTGAGGATAATGTTGACGCTGATAGAATGCTTATGGGCCTGGCCATTCTGCGAATAAAACGTTAAGTGGTTCGACTTTTCTCACCATCCTGAGCTTGTCGAAGGAGTGAGTTGGCTCACAACACGTGGAATGGATGGATGCGATTATGATAAGAATAGGAATCGCAGGATTTGGATTTATGGGACGGATGCACTACAAGTGCTACAAGGCCCTGGAAAATGCGCCCTATTTGCGCAGGGGCAGGCTTGCCCCCGCTCTTGCTTGGCAAGAAGCAGCGGGGGTTGTAGCCGTCTGTGATGTAAATCCAAACATAGAGCAAGATACCAAAAGAGCAGTTGGCAATGTCGGCGAAGATGAAAAGGCGATTGATTTTAACCGCTTGACGCTATACACCGATTTCGAGAAGATGCTGAAGGATGCCAAACTCGATGCGGTGTCGATTACGTTGCCGACTTATTTACACGCCGATTTCTCTGTAAAAGCTCTGCAAGCGGGTCTTAACGTCTTATGCGAGAAACCGATGGCACTGAATGTACAAGATTGCCAACGGATGATAGCACAAGCCAATCGTAGCGGAAAAGTGCTGCAAATCGGCCATTGTGTGCGATTTTGGCCCGAATACGCAAAGGCCAAAGAAATGGTCGATGGCGGAAGATACGGCAAAGTAATTGCGGCAACCTTCCAGCGTCTGGGCGCAGCACCGGCATGGAGCACAGACAATTGGCTCATAGATGAAAAACGCAGTGGAGGAGTAGTGTTGGATTTGCACATTCACGACACGGATTTTGTGCAGTATTTGTTCGAAATGCCGTCTGCGGTTTCCAGCTTTGGGGCAACAGGCCTCAACGGAGAGCTGCTGCATATAGTCACACAGTACCATTATGATGATGACAAAGTAGTAATCGCGGAAGGTAGCTGGGCAATGATGCCGAGCTTTGGATTTGAGATGAGCTTTAATATTGCGCTGGCCAAAGCAACTATTGTCTATGATTTGACGAGGCAGCCGATATTTAAGGTCTGTCCCGCGGAGGGACAATTCTTTACACCAGAGGTGGAAAAAGGCGATGGCTGGTTTTTAGAGATAGCACATTTTGTAAAGGCAATAAGTGGGCAAAAGGTCGAGCCGGTAACGACGTTAGAGCAGTCGCTGAATTCTGTCAAAATCGTAGCGGCTGAAAAAGAATCGATAAGAAAGGGACAAAAGGTTTCAATTAGATAAGTGAGCTAAAGTGTCTAAAGTGAGCTAAAATTAAAATCAATAATTTTAGGCACTTTAGTCAAACTGACCGTTTTCAAATAAAGATTGTCATAAGTGAATATTTAACGGTGAAATATCATAGCTTGTCATTCCCGCGCAAGGGCTTGTTGACAAACTACTTTTGCAACAATTGAGATTGCCACGGCCTGCTTTGCATGCCTCGCAATGACATTGAAATCGACCCCCTTGTCATTGCGAGGAGCGAAGCGACAAAGCAATCTTTGGTTTGGCAACAGACCTGCAAGCGGGAATCTACTGATGCGATACGGTAAATGGATACCCGCCTTCGCGGGTATGGCAACACGAATTGGTCAGTTTGAGCAATTTAGTCACTTTCATGGAGTGATACGATGAAATGCAAAGATTGGCCCATAGGAGTTTGTAGCTGGTCACTGCAGAGAGATATCACCGGAGTAGCAGAGTTCATGAAGCGATTAGGGATCGAGCATGTGCACTTAGCAGTAAGACCGGCACTTCAGGATGCGGGCAAGGATTTTCTGACGGCGGTACAGGAGCAGAATTGGACAATAAGCAGCACGATGATAGATTTTCCGCAGGAAGATTATTCGACGCTGGAAAGCATAAAAGCCACGGGTGGAATTGTGCCGGATGAATATTGGGAGCAGAACCATAAGCTGTTTCTGGGAGCAGCCGATGTCACTGAAAAGCTTGGTGTCAAATATCTGTCGATGCACGCCGGCTTTATTGACGAAAGTAATCCTGCATACGCCAGGAAATTCAATGACCGGATAAAGTGTTTAGCTGATGCGGCAAGCGAGAAGAACATTATGCTTCTGTTGGAGACCGGTCAGGAGACAGCGCAAGAGCTGCGGCAATTTTTAGAGAAATTGGACCACCCGGCAGTAGGAGTTAATTTCGACCCGGCAAATATGATTCTTTATGACAAAGGCAATCCTATCGAAGCAGTAAGAGTGCTTTCGCTGTGGATAAAGCACATTCACATAAAGGATGCGATTCGGTCGAAACAGCCCGGCACATGGGGCACAGAAGTCCCCTGGGCCAGCGGCGAGGTCTGCTGCGAGCTATTTCTTAACACCCTCAAAGAAATCGGCTTTGAAGGGGTCTTAGCAATTGAGCACGAAGCAGGTGACGACCGGCTCGCGGATATCAGGCTGGCAGCAGAGAAGCTGCAGGCGTTTTAACGGATAAGCACTAATTCGGACAAGGAGAGCAAAATGGGTTGGCAATTGTATCTTCGCTTGAGCCTAATGATGTTTTTGGAGTTTGCTATTTGGGGTGCGTGGGCTCCGGTGCTGGCGTCACATCTGGTAGGGCCACTGAAAATGAGCGGCAAGCAGACAGGCTGGATCTATGCAACGCTATGGATAGGCTGCATCATATCGCCATTTATCGGGGGCCAAATCGCGGACCGCTGGGTTGCAACAGAGCGTTTTTTGGCGGCGGTTCACCTGACCGGCGGAGCTATGCTGCTATTGGCTGCTCGGAGGACTAAGTTCTGGAATTTGTTCGGCTTGATGGGGCTTTACGCACTGTTGTATGCCCCTACGCTGGCATTGGTAAACTCATTGATGTTTTCACATTTGACTAATCCGGACGCTCAGGCGGGCAAGATTCGGGTCTGGGGTACTATCGGATGGATAGTCGCAGGATTGCTTCTGGCATTATGGCGTCGGTTAGGCAGCTCAAAAATCCAGGGCAGCGATGCTTTAACGCTTGCAGGTATTCTGTCGTTGGTGATGGGTGTGTTCTGCTTCTTTCTACCACACACTCCACCTCCGAATGAGCCTGGCAATCCGCTTGCATTTGTGGATGCTTTTAAGATGCTTGGGGACGCAAATTTTCTGATTTTCCTTATTATTTCATTTATCGTTACAACAGAATTGCAGTTCTATTATGTGCCGACGGCTCCTTTTCTGGAAGACATCGGCGTACAGAGCAGGAACGTCTCCGCAGTTATGACGCTGGCACAGTTTGCGGAGATCATCGCAATGGTAGCATTGTTGCCCTTACTGCTGCCGAGGATTGGTTTCCGTTGGGCGCTGGTTATTGGAGTGATAGCATGGCCTTTGCGTTATATTATCTTTGCGATGACCAGGCCGTTATGGCTGGTTATCTCGTCGCTATCGTTCCACGGCCTGGGATATACGTTCTTTTTCTTTGTTGGCCAAATGTACGTCGATAGAGCGGCTCCAACGGATATCAGGGCCTCGGCTCAGGCGTTAATAGCCGTAGTCACGCTGGGCCTGGGCAATTTCATTGGTACGCAGATTACCGGCGTGATAATGGATCTTTTTAAGAAGGAAGGCAAGTTCCGATGGAGGCCGATTTTTTTAGTGCCGTGCGTCCTGACGATTGCCTGCGCCCTGGCTTTTGTACTGTTCTTTAAGGGATGATGTGCTATTGTAAATGCAGTGCTTGCAGGACTAATAATATAAGCTTTCTGTTCCAATGAAGCTGTTTGGATTGCCGGCCTCAATACAAGAACTGCTTGTATTTTGAGTAATTCAAATCATTGTAAGTATCGCGGTGTATCATCCCCGTATCTATCAGACGGCCCGATTTAGAGGCAGGTTTAGGGTGATAGAGGCAAGGCGCCGGGAAAGCGAGAATCCTGTTTCGGGCGGCGGAGTCCGCCTAGGGCGGATCGGATTTCAGTCGGAAGAGGGGATGCCGCAGCAGAGCCCGGAAATGCCTTCAATAATTCGTAATTGCCCAGTTTAGGACTCTTGAATAAGGGGCCATCATAATTGGAAAAATACCGACTGTTGGCCGAAAATTCCGGATGCAGTTTCTGCAAACCCGCCAGCGACTCAAATGGTAGCTGACGTTCCTCGTTTGCAGGACTCCACCATATTAAGGGATTAGATGCAGTGTCTGAGCCGCGCACGTACATATTGTAATCGAGTTGTTTCAATTGCGGATTATCGACTCGGTTAAACAGGGAAGGCGGCTGCCAAACAAACAGAAGGGGTCTGTGAAAATTCTCATCCCCTGTAAGTAGATTATTGACAAACACGTGTCCGTCCCGCTCGTTAACATCCGGGCCGGTGCTGGGATGCCAGCCGAAAAGGTCGCCGACCGCGCTTCTTGCAGTGCGTCCAATGCATGCTGTACTGTTTACAAATGTGTTTTGGTAAATATGAACATCTGAACTGTTAAGTACCCAAATGCCATGGTCGCAATTAACAAACACATTTCCGGCGCAAATGGCTCCTTTTGAGATTTCAAAGAAAAATCCATTATCGCTCGGCCATGGTCGATCCTTGGAGAAATCACTATCAATATTGCCGACTCCCTCGACCCAGTTATTGATAAAACGGCCGTCCACATTGCCGACGTCATACCAGATACCATTTGAATTCGGATGGTCGATAACCAGATTATCCCTGCACGTGACACGGTAGCTTTGATTAAATATCTTCACCGCCGCTGGATAATATCCCGTGATTTTCTCGATATTGTTGCGTCTAAAGATGTTTTTTTCCAGAAGAACATCGGACGAGGCGATAATGTAAATGCCTTCCGTGCTCGTGTCGCTCACTAGACAGTGTCGCAGTGTTAATTTGTCCCCCCGCAAATAAGCGGCGACCCGCGAACAGAAAGAAATCTCACAATTCTCCAGAGTCGTCCCCACCACTTCCTTACCGTGCTTACTTTCATCGGACAGGCCCTCTGGCTCCGTCCCTTCCACTTCTATCGCACGGTGGGCATACTGGGTGAAAGTAATTCCCCGAATTACAGGCCCTTTGCCGTCCGAGCTTTTGCCGTGACATTCCTTGGTTGTCCGCGTGAAACCGCCGTTAAAAGCGGTGATTTCCACCAATCTGTCTGTCGGGTCAATGCTGATGATAACTTCTCCTGTATCATAATTGATGAAATACGAATTCTCATCGACTTCGCCTTCCCAGCCGACCGATTGCAGGAATTTGCCGTCCACGAACACCATATCATTGTTAAAACGGTGCAGCGGAGTTTCTCTCCCAAAAAAGCTGCGCCGCCACCAGTCCAGGGGCTTTGCGGGGAATAAACGGCTCCACGATGTCCTCCATAGTCCGTTTCTTAAGCTCTCCCACTCCGTTGCGACAAAGGTTCCCTTCAAAATCGGCTGTTCATCCGCGTATGGCTGTATTGTGATTCCCTGGTTCAATATTAGCTCACCCGTGCGATAAATCCCGCCGCGCATCACGATTGCATCGCCGCTCACTACCCGCTCTATTGCCGCTTCCAGCGTCGTCGGCTTCTCAAGCGTTTCCCCCGTCTCGTCGGACTTTCCATCCTGTGCCACATAGTAAATCTTACCCGCCACCTTCGGCAAATCGTATCTTTGCCGAATCGGACCATAAGGCCCACCCGAGGGTTGTGCTATTACAGGCAGCGAACCAAAGATTATGTAAAAAAGGACGCAACAAATTAATGGCTTAGCTATTAAATGTGGCTGCACTGCCTGTCCTTCGTTCATCGTCATACCGCTGCCTAACGGTCGCGGCTCCGTTTTTACTTTGTCCATCGTTATACCTTCCGAGTAAAGTTTAATAGGGAATAAAAAAGATGTTTACGACTATGACTCAGTAAACTTTGATTTCCTATTTTAACGCTTAAAAAATATGTTTTTCTTTATACGATTTTGGAAATTTTATAAAAATCACTTGAAATGGTCAAGAATTCTCTTTCCCCTTGATTTCCACCTGGTCTGAAGTGCCTAAAATGAGCTAAAGTTTTAAGTTATAATTTTAGTCCACAGGATGTGGCGCCAGCCATCCCAGCGACCTTACGGCAGCACTTTAGTTACTCTAAACTTTAAGTACTTTTGCTTAGGGACATAGAGGAAAAGCACCAGGAAAGCGAGAATCCTTTTTCGGTAGGCGGAGTCCTCCTTGGGCGGATCTGATTTCAGTTGGGAGAATAGTTGCCGCCGTAGACCCCGGAAATGCCTTTAATAATTCGTAATTATCCAGTTCTGGGCTCCTAAATAAGGGACCATAATAATTATCGAAAGCTTTACTGTGGGCCGCAAATTCCGGATATAGCTTCGTCAAATCCTCCGGAGATTTAATATTCAGCATGGAATTTGCTGTCGCAGCGGGACTCCAAACGATTAATGGTTGCGAGTCTGCATCTGCCCGTCGCACATACACATTGTAATCGAGCTGTTTTACCTGCGGCTGAGTGAGTCGCTGCCGTAAGGAAGCCGGCTGCCTGAACCGCAGAAGAGGTCTGCGAAACTGAACATCGGCTGTGAGCAGGTTATTGACAAATACGTGTCCGTCCCGATCGTTAACATCCGGACCGGTGCTGGGATGCCAGCCGAAGTGGTCGCCGACCGCACTTCGTGCTGTGCGTTCAAACGATACTCTACTATTTACCATGGTGTTCTGGTAAACTTGTACATCACAACTGTTGATCACTTTAATACCGGTAGGACAATTGACAAAGACGTTTCCGGCGCAAATTGCTCCTTTTGAGATTTCAAAGAAAAACCCGTTATCGGTCCCCACTATCCAGTTGTTGATAAATACCCCGTCAACATTGCCCACATCATACCAGATACCATTTGAATTCGGATGGTCAATAACCAGATTGTCCCGGCACGTGACGTGATAGCATTGATTGAAAATCTTCACCGCCGCTGGAAAATATCCGTAGATTTTCTCAATATTGTTGCGTCTAAAGATGTTTTTTTCCAGCAGAGCATCTGACGAGCTCAAGATGTAGATACCTTCTGTACTGGTGTCGCTAACCAAACAATGCCGTATTGTTAAATTGTCTCCCCTGAAATAACCGCCCACCCGGGAACAGAAAGTAATGGTACAATGCTCCAAAGTCATGCCAGTCACGTCTTTTCCATAAGTGGCCGGATCGGCTAAACCCTCCGGTTCTCTTCCTTCAATCTCGAATGCACGGAATGCATACTGGGTGAAAGTAATTCCTCGAATCGTGGGTCCCTTGCCGTCTGAGGTCTTGCCGTGACAGTCCTTGATTGTCCGTATTAAAGCACTATCAAAGGCGGTGATTTCGATTAATAGGTCATTTGGATTAAAACCAATGTAAACCTCTCCTGCATCGTAATTGATAAAATACGAATTCTCGTCAACGTCTCCTTCGGCGCCGACCGGTTTTAACAACTTACCATCGACGAACACCATATCATTGTTGAAAAGATACAGTGGTGTTCCTCTGCCGAATCCTCGAGGTCGCCACCAATCCGCAGGTTTGGAAGGGAACAAACGGGACCATGAGGTTTTCCATAATCCAGTTTTCGGTTGCTCCCACTCTGTTGCGATCATGGTTCCCTTGAGCACCGGATGTTCATCCGCATAGGGTTGCATGGTGATTGCCTGGTTTAACTTCAAATCACCGGTACGATAAACACCGCCGCGTAACACGATTGCATCGCCGGTCTCTACTCGCTCTATGGCTGCTGCCAGGGTTGTTGGCTGGGCAAGTTTTTCTCCTGACGCTTCAGCCTGTCCATCAGGCGCTACATAGTAAATTTTACCTGCCCTCTTGGGCAAATCATATCTTTGCCATATCGGACCATAAGGCCCACCTGAGGGTTGTGCTATTACAGGCAACGAACCAAAGATTATGCAAAGAAGAACGCAACAAATTAATGGCTTAGCTATTAAATGTGGATGCACTGCCCGTCCTTCGTTCATCGTCATACCGCTGCCTAACGGTCGCGGCTCCGTTTTTACTTTGTCCATCGTTATACCTTCCGAGTAAAGTTTAATAGGGAATAAAAAAGATGTTTACGACTATGACTCAGTAAACTTTGATTTCCTATTTTAACGCTTAAAAAATATGTTTTTCTTTATACGATTTTGGAAATTTTATAAAAATCACTTGAAATGGTCAAGAATTCTCTTTCCCCTTGATTTCCGCCTGGTCTGAAGTGCCTAAAGTAAGCTAAAGTGCCTAAAATGAGCTAAAGTTAAAGTTTACAATTTAATTACTTTAGTCACTCCAAACTTTAGTCACTTTGGCGATTTATATTACAAACTTTTGGAATTCCTGAATGAGCAGTTTTGTATATCTGCCGGGCGTACCGTTACCGATGGTCTTACCATCGAATCTGATAACGGGCACGATATCTTTTGTCGTCACAGCGACGAAAAGCTCATCAGCCGAGCTTGCCTGCTCCGCTGTTAGTGATTTTTCAACTGATTCTAATCCGATATTCTTACCGGCGGCAAGTACAAATTTGCGTGTGATGGAGGGTAAAATATTAGCTGTAAGAGGGGTGGTCTGAAGTTTTTGTCCAAAGATTGCAAAAAGAGCCGAAGCTGATCCCTCGGTAATGAAACCTGTCTCATCAACGAATATCGCCTCGGCACAGCCTTTCCTGGCGGCATCCTGACGAGCAAGAACATTGGCTAATAGATTCAGTGACTTTATGTCACATCTTTTCCACCGCCAGTCAGGATGTGTCGATACCGCAATACCTCCTGTTTTTTCCTGCGTGGTATCCGGCAGCTCGGTCACGGTCAGAAAGAAATTCGGCTTTAAGCCGGCATCTCCGACATGGTTACGTAGCCCAGAACCGCGTGTTATGTGAAAATATATCTTGGCGTTGGCAATACCGGCAGAATCAAAGGCCCTGCGAACCCTGCCTCGAATCAGGTCAATATCAATGCCGGTGATTTGAATAGCATTCAGGCTGCGTGTAAATCGTTGCAGGTGTTCTTCCAATGCGAATATCCTGCCGTTGTAGCTCCGCACCACCTCATAGACTCCATCGCCGAAGAATATTCCACGGTCGAGATAAACCGGCTCAAGCTTCTCTATCGACACAATTTTGTCCTGTATCATAGCCAATTGCATAAATTCACTCCAGATAACCAGAATCTGGTAATTGGTTAAATGGCAACTGGTCCCTTAGGGATTGGTTAAATAGTTAATTCAATAACCAATAACCAATTACCAGTTACCAATCACCTATTTAACCAAACCAATAAAATTTGCTTTACAAAAAGAATGCTACTGCGTAATATACCGACTCTAATTAGATTTTCGAGTATAAAATTAGGAGTTCCGAAAGTGTATGCGGTAATTGAACAAGGCGGAAAACAGTACAAAATCGCCGAAGGCGATTGCTTAAATATCGAACTGACTGAAATCGAGCCCGGTGCCAAGACAATCGAGTTGGATAAGGTTTTATTTGTAAGCGATGGTGAAAATATAAAAATCGGTACGCCGTATTTGGAGGGCGCAAAGGTCGTGGCCTCATTTAAGACCACAGCGCAAGATGCCGTCGTTAAAGGTAAAAAGCTCTATCCGACGCACTTTCGCAGACGCAAAAACAGCATGAGGCGCATTGGCCACCGACAAAAGTATCTTGAAGTGGTAATTGACAAAATCCAAGCCTGAAACAACTCTTTCGCATCCCTCGTCCATACACTTAACGCATGCTGGATGTGCGATATGAATTTGGGAAGATATCACGGCTTAACAAAAGCAAGAATAACTTAATTAAATAGCCCTATATACCCTAATCCGACAGCGTAATTATCTTGAAAATACCCTATTTATTTGGCATAATATTAACAGTAAATATGTCTATAATAAAAAAATGTTTGTCTCACAATTTTCTCATCATCGCATTGCTAATATGATAATTGATATATACAAAGATTTGTTAAATTACCTTTTGTAAGAACATACTTTAAAAAGCATGAAGATAATGCGTGGAAGGTGTGAAAGGTGATAGGGAGAAAGGGTGCTGGCTGTGAAACACATTTTTAACAAAAATCACTGTTATCTGCTATTTTTATTCGCTTTAATTCAACTGGTTTCACTGGTTCCCGTACAGGCGGAGTTTATAGCAGATGGAGTTACGCTTACACCATTGACTAATGACGGCAAATCGAGGGCCGTATCATGGGCATATCATGGAGACCTAATCTGTATTGTGCGGGAAGAGACCATCACACAAAGGCAATTGTTGATTATGAATTCGGACGGCTCACGTGAGCAAAAAGTAACTCCAATTGGAAATCCTTTCTTTGCAGAGTGGTCGTGGGATGGAAAAAAACTTGCGTACGAATTTTCCAACGCGGACGATAGAGAAAGCCAGGCAGGAGTCTTCATTTGCGATTTGGCCAATAAGAAATCCCTCTCAATATCGGCACCATATCCTCAAGGCTATATTGAGGAAGATGATGGACCGTTCTGGTCTGCGGATAATAAATATGTAGCGTACAGGATTGAACCCGGAGAGGGCAGAAAAAGCCAGGTCTGGGTGGCTGATGCTCAATCGGGTAAGTACTGGCACATTTTGGCTGAGCGCGGTGAGGCAGAAGAACAACGATGGAGCCCTTCGGTTCCTCCAAAGATTTGTTTGCTGACAGAAGCCGGCGGTGGAGGATCCGATGCGGCCACAGTCAATCCCGACGGCAAAGAGCTTATTCTTCTGACAGATATTGGCGCACAGTCGGTAGATGTAGATGAGCCACGATGGAGCCCAACCGGCGAATGGGTCGCCTTTACAAGTAATATCGATATGACACAGACCGAACGAGAGATCGAACGCTCAGACTGCTGGGTCAGCCGGCCTGATGGTACTGAAGCTCGAAACCTTACTAACGCAACCTCACCCGCTACTGAAAATCAGCTTGAAATCGATGAACCACTCTGGTCCTGGGACGGCCGGTGGATTCTCAGCGATGGTGAGAGGTTTGACAATCAAGGTAATGACATCTCCACCATTTATCTGATTGACCCCATTAAAGGCGGGTATCAGCCGATTATCACATCCTACCCCAGAAAAACAGGCGAAATCAACTTCTTCGAATCGGTAAAATGGTCCTACGACTCTACTAAAATTGCCGTTCTTGCCGAGCGTTACGTGGTAAAAAACTGGGGGCCGGAGCCACAATTCGAGAGGCTACGGCTGGTTCTAAGTATCTACGACGTTCGGGAAAACAGAATGGAAGACATCCTCATTTACGATACCCAGCTCGACCGAAAAGGAATTCTCGGCAGCTCTCATAGGTATAACATAGAAGATATAGCGTGGTCACCCGACAATCGCTCGATTCTGCTTACAATAGCAACTATCGTAAGCAGCGAAGATGGCATTTTTCAACCAAACGTTTACCGATTAGACTTACCGCAACGTCTTATTTCAGCTACTGCAGCACAACACATCGGTCCTGTCATGGGGCGAGGTGAGGCGGTGGCTCAAAAGGCGACGGAAGTAGAACGAACCGGCGCCGCAGAGCAGCCGTTGCCAAGGACAGCACGAGTACAGGCCGACGAGGAAGGGTTTGTTACAAATACGATAAAGCCTTTGCATATGACTGTCGAAGAAGCCGTTGCATCTCTTCCAGCCAGCTATGGCCAATATTTCACCGTGAATCCTGTACGCAACCTCCTGCTGTTCAAAGGTCCGGCTGATGCGTTGTCTGCATTCCGTAATGATTTGCAACTGATTGATACGCTGTCTCCCCATATTTTAGTGGACCTTCTGGCAGTAGAACTTTCCGACGAAGCAAACCAGAAGCTCGGTCTCGATTGGACATACGTCGAAGGCCATTTCGGGCTTTTTCAGCCTACAGGAAGGGCTGTCCAAACATTTGGCCACGTAGGTACAAGCGAAGATTACCGTGTAGGCTTTCCAAGTGGCGCCTTGGATACCCTCAGCACTTTACCCGGGGTCGGACAATCGTTTTATCAGGGTGTTGGTACGCTGCCACGCGAATTCTACATTCGCCTTAATACCCTCGTAAAACAAGGCGAAGGCACAATTCTGGCAAATCCGAGAGCCGTTGCGATGAGCGGAAAGGAGTCTCTGATTAACATGCGCAAAACACTGAATTACTTCTTCAATGAGGGCTTCGATGTTTCCGGAAGGCCGATCGTTAAAAAGAGTGATATTTCTGCCGACACAGAAGGTCGAATTGTACCGACGCTTTTGGCGGATGGAACAATCCATCTCAACGTTGATGTCAAGGTCGGCAACTTTACATTTACGCCGGACGTGGGACTGCCGGAATTAACTACACGACAATCTACAACAGAAGTTACCGTTCAGGAAGGCCAAACTCTTATTCTGGGCGGATTGCGTCAGCAGGAGATGAGCAGCTCCGTCACAAAAGTTCCTATTCTCGGCGATATGCCGCTTATCGGGGCACTATTCAAGCAGGAAGAAAAGGTAATCAAGCACAGTGTCTTGACAATCTTTATCACACCACACGTGCTTCAGCCTGAAGGCCCCATTCCTGAATGGCCGCAGTTTGACTCTGAAGACTTCGGGATGGTCCCCATTATGAAGGATAAGAACCAAACCGAGCAACAATAACGCATTGGTCATCAGCAGAAATATCTGCGGGTAACAATTGACAAGATAGAGGCTTAGGCTTTTGGACTTGCGCTTTCTATGATTTTTTCGGCCCGGTCGCGCCAGGCTGCTGAGCCGTTTTTAACAAAATAATCAAACGACTCATCATCAACCAGCTCGCCCAACAAAGCTTTGCGGTCGGCTGGATTCAAGACATCCTCAATAATGTGTTTTCGAAGCCTTTCAAGCTCAGCCAGGAACTCGCCGTGTTTTTCAGTGAAAATTCGCTCCAGCTTCTTTCTAATGTGGCCGGCATAAGCGGGATAATCTCCTTCGGTACTGATAGCTATCTGCAGGTCACCGCGTCTAACCACCGCGGGCACATAAAAATCACACAGTTCCGGATTGTCAACAACATTACACAAAATCTCCAATCCCTGACAATCCTTGTATATCTGTTTGTTGAGCTTGTGGTCATTCGTTGCTGCTATAACGAGCACGGCTCCAGTTAGATAATCTTTGGAATACTTGGATCTGATCAATTCAGCGCCGCTGCCGGCGCAAAGATTTGTAAGAACATCGTCCCCGATAAATCGGGGCTCAGCTAAAACCACCAGCCGGGCACCGGCTGCCAATAGCGAGCGAGCCTTTCGCACCGCTACAGCTCCGCCGCCAATCAAGACCACACGCCGACCAGACAATTCCAGAAATATCGGATATTTAGCCATACTTGTATTATAACACACGTTTGCAAATAGCAACACCGAACTCGCTTAAAAAAATATTGGTTTTTCAATTCGCAGAAACTATTTTATAGTATAAACTTAAAATATATTTTGTAAGACGTGGATTGCTTTGGCAATCTGGATTCCCGCCGGAGTTTATCCCGTACTTTGATACGGGGCGGGAATGACAAAGAAAACAAGAAATATCAGGACCTATGAACCAGCAAAAGAAATTACAGCCGCCTTTAAGTAAAGCTGACGTGCGTTCAATAAAGGCCGGCGATGAAGTTCTAATTACCGGCATAATCTATGGCGCCCGAGATATAGCCCATAAGAGGCTGTGCGAGGCAATAGAAGCCGGGGATGAGCTGCCGTTCGAGCTTGAAGGGTCGGTTATTTATTTTGTCGGTCCAACGCCCGCTCGGCCAGGAAGAGTGATAGGCGCAGCCGGGCCTACTACTTCATCAAGAATGGATGCCTTCAGCCTGAAACTGCTCGCAAAGGGCCTTAAAGCAATGATTGGAAAAGGCTACCGAAATGATGAAGTAAGACAAGCCTTGAAAACTTATGGCGCGGTCCATTTATCTACTATCGGCGGAGCAGGAGCACTACTATCAAAGCACATTGTCTCTGCTGAAGTAATTG